>WNFL01051245.1_pt8 | contig 35550 bp, 39 predicted proteins | sample 5400361 | NCBI WGS metagenome assembly WNFL01 (sample SAMN13153351, study PRJNA577476) | soil metagenome | isolation source: 40 cm soil on Douglas fir-dominated hillslope | place: USA:California | collected 2013-09-17
TCACCCGCCGTTGCCGCTGATGCTACGCTACGGGAACAGCGACCCGGGGTAAGCAACGAGCGAGTACTGCCGGAGAAGGAACCGGAGAAGGAACGTAGCCGATCTAGTTTCATCAAGTTACCGTTTTCCGACGATAAGAAACGCTCGATCAGTAGTCGCAAACGACCACCAAGCGTGGTTGCCACCGCCCCTATGCCTTCTCTTGCGTCCTTGACCACCATCTCCACCCATGGTGCCAATGGCAGCCTGCGCGGCGCGTTCGGCGATACCACTAATATGAATACCCAGGTTGGGTTGTATCCTCCTGTCACGGTTGATGAGAAGATGTATATTGGGAAGGATTTGTCGGCTGGAGGTACTATTGGTAATATTGGCTTGAGAAGAACACCCGCGGGCAGTGGGACTGTGCAAGAACTATATCGGGCACGGACATACGAGGAGCGTGGCGTGAAGAAAAAGCGGAATGGGTTCTTCGCTTGGTTGAGGAAGGCATAGGCACCGCTGCGACGATTTCTTCATGAACCACAACCACGACCTATCAGGACGTAATTACGGATTCGACTGCGATATTCTCCATACGCTAGCTATGGGTCTTGTGCATTAGTCTCCTCGCTCCGGCTCGAAGCGCATACCACTCCTTTCACCCTGGCATTCGATCTCGTTCGTCAGCTCTGTGCCCCATCCAGCGCAGTACGATAGACAGCAACCACTTGTCCGTTTGACTACCCAACCAGCCGACCATTGCACCGGCGTACCAACAGCTGACTTGAATTATCCAAATGTACCCGTTTAGTCGATCCCTTCTTGTATCTCCCCGATACCTTAAAACCACATCACCCCCAATTGCTTGATTGTCTGCTAGTGTACTGTGCGCACACTCCCACTCGCTCCTTTTTTCTGTTCGTTTTTGCTTAACAACCTAACAAAAATACATCACCCTCTGGTCTGTCGCGGTAGTCGCACACTTTTCCACCTGTCTGTTCCTTCACATGGGTTTGCGGGATAGGGATACATCACCGAAAGCTTTTGCTTCGGTCTCGTTTCGATCCTTTCTTTTGTTCGCGCCCTACACATACGTATGCAATTGTATTTTGTCTTGTGTCTGCGCCTCTACCACACGAGGTTGAGCCACGTGGTTCGTCTCCCCTCTGCCGGCTGTTACAGGAGGACAAATTGTGGTTAAACAGATGAAAGACGATATGTGTTAGACAACATTTGAGTCAAGGACAGTCCTGAGAACTCGAAGTGGCAAACTCTCCACTTCTCAGATAACCCAACCTGTCGGGACCGACTGATTGATACTGACAAACAAATGGGAGACTGGAGCAATGACATTATGTTCTTGCGGTGCGGTGAGACAGGGTGTGAGATCGAAATGCGTACACCCAACTTCTCGCTCGATATCTAACTTTTTAAACAGGAATGCATTCAAATGTGCATTAAGAATGAGAATGTGAGAGAGTCTTATTTTCTACCCGATGGCAGTATTCACATCCATTATTTGAGCCTGGAAGAGCAGGATATATATAGTATCAAGACGGGCTGGCTGCAGCGGAGCGTCGTTTCTCAAACTCATCCAAGACCAAGTAAGTCTCTGATTGTCCGGTATTTCTCTGTGAAATCGTGTGCCTACCTAGCCCAGGAGCGCAATGCTCAATCCGCTGCACCAGCGACCAATATTGTAATGGTTGACGCCTATTTTCCCTTGTTTCCGGCCCGCCCCCTTTTTTCCCTGCTCTGTTTCCTTTCTTTGTCGCTGCCTGCTATTTCTGAACCTACCTAGCCCAGGCACCACCAAGCAATACCATTCTACCATAATGGCAACCCAGCAGTCCCAACGTGTTACAACCGCGCCTCTTACAATCTCACCTACATCCACCACGCCCCCTCCCACAATCTTATCTCCGCCCAACCCGCCTCTTGCCACGAGCTTCCTTACGTCCAACGCGATTTCAATACCCTCAGGTGAGCAATGTATGGGACGCCCTTCATGAATCTCAATACCTCATCACAGACGAGCGAGAGCTCATCGACCCTGCAATCTTGCAAAGTGGTTCCGCCCTTGTATGTAAAACCTTACTTGTGAATTATGCAGATATTGGTCTGACTCGAATTTTATGACTCATTGACCAGTCTGGTCTACTGGCTGCCGTTGCAGCTCAGCTCTTGACCTTCTTTAAAGAGGACTCGAACTTCAAACAACCTGATTCGGAAAAACGGGACGTAATACTCTCACTCACCTATATATCACTCGTTTCCAGCATTTTCGCAACCACGAGCTCCCTCGCTCTGACGGTTGCGAGTATCGACTCCAATAGGCGCAAACGCTGTTCTTTCTTCTTTATAGAAATCGTATTCAAACTCTGTGCGACTTGTCTCGCTCGGCTTGTGGAAGTAGAATTACTAATGCAATATCCGTTGCAGGGGTGTACTCTTTGGTTATAGTCACTGCATGCACCGTGGCATCGGTTGTGGCATATATTGCTTTAAATGAACAGAGCAAAGTTGCATTCGCAGTATACGCTGTCGCAGGATTGATCAGCCTTCTCTTGGGGTGGTTTTCTTGTGAAACCCTTTTCACAGTCACTACTGAGATATGGAGGCGTAGACGGGTCAGACGGAAGGAGGCTAAACGGGCAAACACGGCTTAGGGACAGGGGCAAAACCAAACAGCGAGCGCGTGAAACGAATATGTGCATCACACAGCCGCAAGAAGAATTATCCAATGTGTCCTTGATTGTACGGGTATCTCTGGAATAAATGCAAACAATCACTGGAAACAGAGGGCACATATACAGTGGGAATAGCACTGAATTTGGCCACTATATAGGGCTTGGCATATGCTAATCCGTGCCAAGCCCTTGCCAAGCCCTGTATAGTGGCCAAATTCAGTACTATTCCCACTGTTTATGTGCCCTCTGCTTGCAGTGTAATAAGATCATCTAGCAGATTATGAGAAAAGGCCAGGCTCTAATGGAAGCCAATCTCATGGTGCGCTCCTTCTTCTGGCACTACAGGGTGCCACTAGGATGGTGCCGCCCATATGGAAAGGAGAGAGCGAGCGCACGCAGCTGGTAGCGGGTACCAAGCGTACTCTACGCACCCTCTAGATCGCTCATTTTCTCAATTCACCTTCGATCAATGATCAATAAACATCGATGTCAGATCTGTTGCGATAATCGCATTTCCCCACTCTTCTTTTCCTTCACATTGGACACATGATACATTACGCGGGAGCCCCTGATTTGGTCTCATTTGATTCTTCCCTTCGTTCGCACTCTGCTCACACCTATGCAACTGCTTTTGCCATATGTCTTCGTCTGCCTCTGTACTACGCGAGGTTGATAGCAGTTGGAGTCTGAAAGGGAGGCGAACCACCCATGACATATTGTGGTTAAACAGATACAATTTGGTAGTCCTGAGAACTCGGAGTGGCACACTCTCAGACATCTGATGCCGAAGTTACTGCAGGCTCCATACTGGTTGACAGCAGAATCCGTGATCGCTTACTCAAACAAAGGAGAGCCTGGAGCTGGAGCAGCAACATTGTCGCAGTGAAATAGAGAAAGAGTGAGACATATATCTCAAAGGTGGGTATGGCCACCAGCATAGTCACCGACTATCAACGGACGGCCATGTACTGCGTCTCTCTTGCGACCCTGGCTCATCTTAGGTCGCTCCAGGTGCGTTACTACAATTAATGCCGCGACCCCCGCTCTCTGCTCGTGTCAGGCTCACAACGTGCGTCAGACCTCGATCAGTTTCTCTCTATTCAACCTGCTGCCTATACGGTATTCTATTTTGCTGTCGCTCAACACGTATTTCGAGTGCAGGACTTAGAGAGACAGAGATAGAAGGCGAGCACGGTCACCTGTTTCCTATGCGCAAATTAAATTTTCCAGTCAGCCGGACGGCTGTAAGGGCTGGTAAGTCTCGTAACGAAATAGGATGAGGGCGAGTGGAGGAAGAGCTAGGCACTGGCGCAGAATACATGGTCGCCACGTGGCACCCCACTGATGACACAACGTTACCCGATCCTCCGACCACCCGTAGTTCCGTCGAAGTAGTAACATGCAATGCATCGAGCTGCGGCTCACGTACGGGACCAAGGAAGTTGCGTGAAGTGTTTCGCAGTATGTGCGAGGCATGACAACGTGTACATCGAGATTGAGGACAATAATAGACTGTGCACAGGCACCATTATCGCGAGCTAGTGTGTCAACGGAAGCGGAAACGAACCGCACGACCAATTTTCGCCCTGGAGCCGGTTATCAAGCGAAATGGCGCTGTAGGAAGACGTTCCAAGTACAACTCCCCGCAAACAAAACGGACGGGTAGGACAAAGCCGAAGCGCTTTGCATGTTTGCACCAAACAGGGAACGATTTGGACCTTACGTGATGGACGGCGTGGACGAATTTACGCACAATGTGGCCATTAAAATATCAAGAGTGATGAACACCCTCAATCCAAACGATTTACTCGCGCGTCGCGTCATTGACATCGCGAAGAATAATTCCGCGGATGGGTTCATCAAGGCGGCATCGGGCTTTGGCCTTACACAGACCACATTTCTCAAGGAATTACACACGGAGATACTGGACCATTTAAAACAAGAAAAACTGGGCCACCACGTCGCCCCTGTTCAGGGAATAACGGTGCACGACACCGACGTGCTCGAGCCGGAGCCAGCACGAAAGGGAGGACTCGTTCGCCCAGATACCGTACGTATTTTTGACTCGTATATTTACCCGATTCGCTTATTTAAACCGCTTCAGCAACACACTTTCCGCACTCCAGCCAAACCTCTTCCGCCACCAACCCCACGGAGATCCGTCCTCGGCCTCGACAAGCTCGCTCAAGAGAAAAGATCAGCAGCAGAAGCCGCTCTCTCTGATGATCGAAACCGAAAAAGGCCACGCTCAGACGGCCAGGAGCCTCAATTCAAGGGTGTGTTCTATAAAATACTCACACCTCATTATGTACTGACCAATTTCTTTAGTTCCTGGCTTACCCGCATCTCGAAGCGCGAACATTCGTCAAAAACCCGAGCAGACGCCGTCACATCCGGGAGGTCTGTCCGCAGACGCCAGCCGCCGTCTTGCCGAATATCGTAAAGCTCGTGAAGCCCAAAGAAATGATGGTATTACCGCGCGTAACGAAGTACGACCGGACGGCCCGCGTGGTTTAGGGGATTTCCAGCGACGGTTGAATCGAGACGGACGGGACAACCGACGAGGGCAGGAACGTTCGTGGAATGCCACTCCTTCCCATAATGGTGTTGGTAGCTCCAGAGGTCCCAAGGGGACATGGGAGGTGACACCTCGGAATCCGAACGGTGAGGGAGAGGCTTGGGGTCAAGTCCGCAATCGTAGGTGGGACGCACCTACACCTCGAGCAGCACGCGATGGGAGCCCAGACGAGATCGAAGCTGGGTTTGATATGCGTGAATGGGAGGAGGAGCAAACGAAGCTTGATCGTGATTGGTATATGACGGGCGAGGAAGGCGGCGTGGTTAGTGGATACTTGGTTAGGTTTGCTCGTTTGCTGACCTTGAATAGATGGGAGAAGAAGAATACAACCCGCTTGCCCAGTGGGAAGATCTCGATGTCATCAAGCAAGCCGAAATTGCTGCAAAGCAGGTGGTCCGTATTATTCTCTCTGTATGTTTAGATAATAGCTGACCGTCTATGCAGAAGAAAATATCTGCGAAGCAAGCCCAATATGTAAGTCTATCCTGTCTTCGCAATTCTTTTTTCTTACCCGTAACTCAGAATGCGGACAACGACCTTTGGGAAGCCAACCGGATGGTCACCTCTGGAGTGGCCAGTCGCAAAGCACTGGACCTCGACTTCGAAGACGAAGCAGAATCAATGGTTCACGTCATGGTCCACGATCTCAAGCCACCTTTCCTCGATGGCAAGACGGTCTACACTAAGCAACTAGAGCCCATTAACCCGATCCGCGACCCCACATCAGATATGGCCGTCTTTGCCAAGAAGGGCAGTGCGCTCGTTAAGGAGAAGCGTGAACAGGCCGAACGAGCGAAGGCAGCGGCGAAGATTGCCTCCCTTGGCGGAACAAGCCTGGGAAACATAATTGGTGTACGCGACGAGGAAGCCGATGCGGAAGCTGCGGGTGCGTATCTCCACACCGACTGACCCACGCCAGCGGGCTTTAGGACGTGCATTGGACATTCATTAGCTTGTTTGTTTTTACAGCTGAAGAGGCGGCAAAGAATGGCAAAGAACAGGATTATAAAGGCGATTCCAAGTTTGCTAGTCATCTGAAGGCCTCCCAGGCTACCAGTACTTTCGCCAAGACGAGGACACTCAAGCAACAGAGAGAATACTTGCCAGCCTTTGCATGCCGGGAGGAGTTGATGAGGACATTGCGGGATAATCAAGGTCCGTGTTCCTCATTCGTATTCATAAGGAATGTTTATCTTGTCCTATAGTTACCATCGTCGTTGGAGAGACCGGATCAGGCAAGACGACCCAACTTGGTCAGTTCCTGTACGAGGACGGCTTCTGTCAATACGGCATTATCGGTTGTACACAACCCAGACGTGTCGCGGCAATGTCCGTTGCTAAACGTGTCAGCGAGGAGATGGGGTGCAAACTCGGTGGCTTGGTTGGCTATGCAATTCGCTTCGAGGACTGCACGACTCCGGAGACCAAGATCAAATGTGGGTTGCTTTTCGTTTTGGAAAGTAGTTGGTCCTCATTCCTTACAGTTATGACCGACGGTGTACTTCTTCGAGAGTCACTGAATGAAGGAGATCTTGACCGATACAGTGTCGTTATTCTCGACGAAGCACATGAGCGCTCGCTCAGTACAGACGTTCTGATGGGTCTTCTGCGGAAGAGTAAGCACTCCTTTTCTCCTCGTATCCGCTCTGTTTGCTCACATAGGCAGTCCTCACGCGTCGGCGAGACCTCAAATTGATTGTCACCTCTGCCACGATGAACGCTGAGAAATTCTCCAACTTTTACGGCAGTGCTCCTATCTTCACCATCCCGGGTCGAACCTTCCCCGTTGAAATTTTCCACTCCAAGTCGCCATGTGAGGACTACGTCGACAGCACCGTCAAGCAGGTGCTACAGATCCATTTGTCCTTCCCGGCCGGGGACATACTGGTCTTTATGACGGGACAAGAGGATATTGAGATTACCTGTCAAGTTGTGAATGGTACGCGTCCGGTGCTCTCTCCGTCAAACCCAACGCTCATTAAACTTGAAATTAGAGCGGTTGTCACAGTTGGACGATCCACCACCTCTTGCCGTGCTCCCAATTTACTCCCAGATGCCTGCAGATCTACAAGCCAAAATCTTCGAAGCGACTCCAGATGGGCGGCGCAAAGTCGTGGTAGCGACCAATATAGCTGAAACCTCCCTAACGGTGGACGGCATTCTGTACGTCGTCGATGCGGGCTACAGCAAGTTGAAAGTGTACAACCCAAAAGTGGGCATGGACGCCTTGCAAATTACGCCCATCTCCCAGGCGAATGCAAACCAACGTACCGGCCGTGCAGGACGGACGGGCAATGGGTTCTGCTATCGCCTGTATACGGGGACGGCGTTCCTGAATGACATGTTTGACAATAATATTCCGGAGATTCAACGCACGAACCTTGCAAATACGGTGTTGTTGCTTAAGAGCTTGGGAGTGAAGAATTTGTTGGAGTTTGATTTTATGGACCCTCCTCCGCAGGTGTGTCTTTCCACATAGTCCTCTTTAAGAATCGGAAGGAGTGACGTATACTTCACGGCCGTGTAGCCCAACATCCTCAATTCCATGTACCAGCTTTGGGTCCTAGGCGCACTGGACAACGTCGGCGACCTGACCCCCGCAGGTCGCAAGATGAACGAGTTCCCAATGGAGCCGTCTATGGCGAAGATGCTCATAACATCAGTGGAGTACAAGTGCTCAGCCGAGATGCTCACCATCGTGTCCATGCTCTCGGTTCCATCGGTGTTTTATCGACCAAAGGAGCGTTTGGAGGAAGCAGATGCTGCAAGGGAGAAGTTTTCGGTACCGGAGAGCGATCATCTCACACTGCTCAATCTGTTTCAACAATGGAAGGGCCATGGGTTCGTTCCTTACCCGCCAACCCTCAAACGTGTTTGTACTGATCTGCCTGTGAAAAAGGTTCCGCGATGATTGGTGCATGAAACATTTCCTCCATCCCAAGCTACTGCGAAAGGCGCGCGAAGTTAGGGTGCAACTCGAGGATATCATGAAGATGCAGAAGATGGAGATTGTCTCGGCTGGCACGGATTTTGATGTAATGCGCAAGGCGATTTGTGCAGGCTACTTCCACCAGGCTGCGCGTGTCAAAGGTATTGGCGAATTTGTGAATGTCCGGACTGGGTACGTCGGGCGATTCTTTATGGTTGGTTCTGCTTCTCATTTCGGTTTATTGCTCCTAGGTTGCCCACGCATCTTCACCCCACGAGTGCGCTCTACGGCCTTGGGTATACGCCGTCGTACGTAGTGTATCACGAGTTGATTCTGACGTCGAAAGAGTGAGTGGCTACAGTCTGTTCCTTTAATATATGAAACATATACCCTCATAGGTACATGACCCAGGTCACAGCAGTGGACCCCTACTGGTTAGGTGAGATACTATCCTAGCCCGATGAGCCCGTGTTGCCCTTTTAATCTATTAAACAGCTGAGTTGGGGTCGGTGTTCTACTCAGTCAAAGAGAAGAACTTTGATGACAGTGGGAATCGACGGAGGTACGACCGGGAGTTTTCCAAAAAGGCTGCCCTGGAAATGGAGTTTGTGCGGCAGCGAGAAGAGTGAGTATAGATAGTACATTTACATTGAACTGGACGTTCTGAAACCGAAAATAGGGAAGCAAAGAAGAAGGTTGCGGCCGCGACAGCAAGCTCGATATCGAGTGGGGGGTCCAAGGTCGTCATGCCAGGGATGACGCCAGGGATGACGCCAGGGATGCTAGGGACGCCGCGGGTGCCAGGTTTCGGTCAAACTCCAAGGCGACGACTGGGACTTTAGACGTGGACAGGCATAGCATCGGCGTAGGCGTAGGCGTAGGCATAGGCATAGGCATAGGCATAGGATTTGTCTTGTTAGACGTGCTCTTGCAAGTGAACAAGTGAACGAATTTTCTATGTCCATCATTCTCACCTCGATTTTGGACCCTCCCACACCGCCAAAACCGAAATTGACCAAAGATGGCGGCGTATGCAGCAGACCAATACCGCGAGTCTGTCCAGTCATCCGTCTACTCTACAGATTCAACTTATTCGCCGCTGACGAGCATCCTTCGCAACTATCCGCCTGTGCCAGAAGCTGCGTCGAGGAATGGCAACGCCAGTGGATACCACTTCCCACCAACATCGACCGGAACAGCACCCAACTCTATGTACGACCCTAGTTTCTCCAGCGCTGCCCACGTTCCTCCTGAGAGACGTTCGCCCAGAGAAGGTCTGCCTAGTGTGTCTGGTTCGGCCTATGGCGCATTCTGATGACAATACCACCTTGTAGGCGGTGACAGTAATTTTGATGTCCACTCATCGCCTACCCAATTCCAATTTCGACCAGACCCTATGGGTTCTCATTTGAACAGTTACAGGAATCTTCACCATGGCGGTGACAACGAAAGTCTTCCACCCGATGGCCCTCCGGTCGCTCATTATTACACCGGCCCCGTTACCTCCGTTGTTCCACCGACTCCCACCCGCCAAGAGCCGACTCTCGGAGTCAGATTCAATGCACAGCACCTATCCGCTATATCGGCGGTCTCATCCTATAGCCAGGATACGTGGAGTGAGGGAAATGTACGAGAGACATGGCGAAGCAGTTCAACCAGCGGCGCCGCAGACCCATTTTCCTTTCGCCATTTTGAGACGCCTCAAATGATCCCTCCGCGCGTCGTAGTATCCTCTGCTCAAGCTCCGCGGGACAACTATGTGTATGGCCCGACTAACTCCCTTGCATCCACGGCCCCCGCAGGCCGTGTTCCGAGCAAGGTGCCACTTCAGTACAACTTTTCCAGGCCGATTCGTAAGGAATCGGTGGGATTTCCGATGGAAGAGTCACCGAGGAGGGGGCCGGACCACAGTGGGATGGAGACATACTCAATACCGCAAGAAGACTACAGTAGCATGACTCTGCCTCGAAATCTACCAAAGACGACTCCGAATCCGATGTACGGGGACGAGAATTTCCTTCAACCATCACCCTCCGAGTCCCCTCATGCCTCGCCTCATATCTCCGCGAGCGGTTCTCAAATGATGGGCAGTTTCTCCTCGCCGGCACGGTCGCCCTCGCCGATCTCGCTCAATTCAGGAAGTGCGCGGGATTTATTTTATCAGCGGCAATATCAGCAGCCAGAGCAGCAATCTTCGCCACCTGATTCCCCATCGAACGACGAAAACCAAATGCAGGCGAGCCAGTCGAACGTCACTCGTTATTCAGAGGACAGTACTACGCACCCCCCTGCACCCAGACAATTCATCACTCTACCATCCTCCCCTCCCCCTATCCGACCTGGATCGAGCAACTCGCTCTACTCGCGGTACTCGTTTTATTCAGTGGGAGACCTTCCCTCCGGTTCTTCGACACCTCAGCCAGGAGCACGCTTCGAGAACCTTTCGCAAGCAGGGGATTCATCATCGACTCGGACACCTACTCCAACCCAAGAGAACCAGCAGCATCACCTCGACGCTCATTCGCACACACAAGAAAATCTCGACAACCCGCAGAAGCCGCATGAGTTCCTTGCACTAGGCATCCTGCACCATGAGGCGAACCGGCTGCAAGAGTCTGCGTACTGCTTTGAGCGTGCCGCTACGGAGGATGGCGGGTGCGGAGTAGGTATGCTTATGTGGGGGTTAAGCCTGCGGCATGCGTGGGGCACGGAGAAAGACGAACGGGCAGCGTTCGGGTGGTTGAGGAAAGCAGCGGATGCTGCTGTAACCGATTTGGAGCACGCAACGGAGAAGGGAGAGCGGAATGCGGTGAAGAGCGAGCTTGTGCTTGCTATTTACGAGGTTGGACAGTGCTTTTTCCACGGGTGGGGGGTGGAGACAGATAAGAGGATGGCTGTCGTGAGTGTTACGTGTATTGGTTTGATCAAGGAGGAGTACTGATGGCGATGGTTGTGCTAGAGCTACTTCCAAGTCGCTTCACGGCTGGGAGACGTGGATGCCCAACAAGAATTAGGGTTCTGCTACGCTAATGGCAAGGGGTGCAAGAAAGACCTCAAAGAGGCAGCAAAGTGGTACCGTGCTGCAGTAAGTCTCGGACATTTATTTGTCCCCGTTTCCGTCCTCATCGTCGCCCCTCAGGCCGCACAAGGCGCCTCGACTGTCGGTCTGGCATGGATCTACAAACCAAAGTACGGTGGAGACAAAGTCTCCCTGAAGGAGAAAGAGAAGGCAAAGGATCGAGGCCCGCTCAATCTCCTCTCGCCCCAACCATACACAGGCAGCTCAATATATAGCGGGACACAAGCAGGTAGCATCAGAGAAGGGCCGCGCAAATTGAGGAAGCCAAATCCGAAACTTAAGTTTAGTCCAGCTTCCCCTAGACCGAGCGGTATGGAAGATGTGTTGGAATTGCGGAACTTGAGTCAGGTTCTACAACAAGAAGAGTGGGACCGGGATTGAGAGGCTACTTATTAGATTAGATTTTCGTTTCGGATGGAAGGACAGTCATATGGTCTGGATAGCTATGCGCTTTTGGAGGTCTGTCACGCCCAGGGTATCTTTATTCTCTGAAAATTTCGACTTGAATTGCCATAATAAATTGAACCTCATTATTGGTACAGTCCGAAGGGTGCGTGGGCCAGCACGCTTGCGTGTAGGTCCTTGAGGTGACGGAGCTGCTCTATTAGTCGTGGGTCGGGAACCTTGTCAACATCGTAAGAGTCCATTAGGAGCGGAGTCTTTCCAGATGCTCCCCCCTGTTTGCACCAAGGTTTGAACCGCACCGCAACCATCTCCGAACTAAAAGTGGTTTCTCCTTGCTTCAATCTATTCCACCTCAATATCCTTACTTACTACTTCGTACCGCGGGTACCACCGGTTTCAACACGCCTATCTAACCCCGGAATGTCCGCAACTCGTAAAGGGAAGCGAAAGAGGCAAAATGGCAACGCCGATTTAACACAAGAACTGGCGCTCCTGATCTACGCTTCAGAGTCTGAAGACTCGGAGAAGGGAGAGTGGGGCGGCGGAAAGGAATGGGAAGTGGAGAAAATCACAGGCGAGGCTATAGATATGTGCGGACGACGCGAGTCAGTCATATATCTTTGTTCATTTCGGAGTGCCACTGACACCCCCATAGATATAGAGTAAGCCTCCTTTCCGAGTAACACAGGTCGTCGCCCACCCATCATCAAATAGGTCGAATGGTCTAACTGGAACCGACGGAGCACAGGGGAGAACTTTACCTGGGGTAACACGGAATCTCATTTTTCAAATGCTGGCGAAGCGATGACAGAGTGGAAGGACGAGGCAAAGGCAAACCGGGCAGCAATTCGTGAACAACACAAACGTGAAGGCGTCCCGATCTCATTATTTGCTCACGGATGCTTTACAAGGTTCAATACCACACTTTTCGAGATTGGCATGGGCACAGAATCGGACAACGAGAATTATGACGCCCCCGCCAATTGGCTGCACGCAGCTGACCTTGAGGCTGCTCTTGGCGCTTTGGGACCTCCACAAACACCCGATGTCCATCGTCCCGGCCAATTAGAAGCCGGCCCCTCACGTAGAACCGGTACGGTAAGAGTCTTACTTCTTTGTTGGCCGGATTCTTAGCTGAAACACCTATTCCAGTGGGCTTGTGTTTAAATGATGCCTGTGTGTTCACTTTATTCGGAACCTACAATAGGCGAGAATCGACGGTTTCAACCATATGCAACCCTCGATCAGGACCCCTCGATGGACGTCGACTTGCAGCATGCACAATTCCTTTCAGAAGACCCGCGCAATTCCCTTCAAGATTTGTGGGACACAAAGACTCAGGAGTGTCAAGCGGCGCGAGTTACAATTGTCAATGAGATAGACGAAGAACGTATACCCTCGTCCATAGACCTCAACAAGTTCAAGTACTGCGAACGCGACTACTCTGGGTGCGTCGGTGACCCATAAGTCTCTGGTCTATCTATTGACTCTGAACCTCAACAGCGCGGATTCACACATCGAGGCACTTGTTGGGTGTCATTGTCAAGGTCCATGTACAAACCCACTTGAATGTCATTGTCAAAAAGCAGCAGACACCGTGTTCATTGAGATGGAATCGAATGGTGCAGCTAAGTTTGCGTACGAAAATGTGAGTCGACCGGAATTAGATACATGTGTTCTGAGACTCCGTAGGGGTTGTTCACTTTCAAGCTGAAGAAGCCGCAGCAGGCTGTGGAGTGCAATGTTGTGAGCCAAAATGTATACCTACGTCCGTGATCTCCCAACGACCTGACCCTATCTAGTGGTGCGCCTGTAAAGATACATGTGAGAATCGTATTGCTCAGAAGCCCCGTCGGATCCCGTTGGAGGTGCACAAGACCGCGGATCGTGGATGGGCAGTTCGAGCTACAGTTGACATCCAACGCGGAGAAGTGGTGGGGATTTTTACGGGGTTAGTCTCTGCTCTTGTTCTTCCTCCCACGCTGACGGTGGTCGACTTCGTTAGTGAACTCTTGTGCGTATGAGACTGCCTTCCTCATGGACACCTCTGAACTGTGTGCACTACAGCGAGAAAAAAGGCGAAGAAGATGATTATCGGACTGATGGAAGTCGCCGTGACCCCAGCTACATCTACGAACTCGATTGGTTCCAACCAGAGTGCTGGGCTATCGATTCACAGTCCTTTGGTGCGCTTCTTAGCCTTACCCGAGTCTCGTCTCTATATCTTACTAGTTCATACCAGGTAATTGGTCCCGATTCCTCAATCATTCTTGTTTCGCCAACCTTGAGGTCTATTCGGTATCCTGGGATTCGGTTCCTGATGTAAGGTCGATATTGCTCTTTGTAGGTTGCACTCCAATGACTCGATTATCTAGGCGAACCGTGGACGCCTTGCCTTTGCAGCGAAGAAACCCATTCCAGCAAGAACAGAGCTGACCATCGACTATTGGCCTTCGGGACCCCCTGCACGCCCTAGGACGCACACCATGAAGGGAAATTGCCGTTGTGAATATGGAACCTGTACGAAGAGATGATATCACCCTTTGCTGAAAGCGTTGGTCCTCGAATCCCCCCCCCCAAGCTCGCCAGGAAATGGATGGGCCACATTTTATACCAGATAAATTCCCCATCCACTCCACTTCTCATAAACGGTTCGATTTCACCTTTCGATACGGTGCTAATATTATGTTGCCCCGCGCTTCAAATTTACCACACAACACATCAGAAACGTCACAGAGACCATCCTGAGAACCTTTGATGCAATGTCAGTCCCCCATGAAGATCAGATTTTCTTCCTCCAAGTGATCCAGACCCCTTTTGAGACACTGCATTGTCTACTCTACTAGCCCTACTTGATCAATAGGGCCAACGGCTCCATAGCTCCACCACCCTCCATTAACATTACAATGGTTCGCAAGTTGTCGTGTATCATTCTTACTGTGGATGTGGAATCGAACGTGGAACATGAAAGTGGGTTGAAGGTGAGCATTGTAGGTTGTCACAATGGTCAAGGTGGAAGGAGGGATAGCAGACTCGACATTATCGGTCGTAAATCGAAGAAACTCCAGTGCTCGACCGACAAAATATCAGCTGTGACGGTCGGAATATACCCGTCAACGCTACTAAATGTGCAGGTTGAAATAATAGGGTATGTTCCGAAGACCCGAGTGATCAAGCTCCCGGTCGCTGGATTCAAACGCATGGAGTCTCTATAGTCAAGAAAGGTGGTAACGTATACACTATACTATGCGCCGCGCCGCGCCGCGCCTGAGTAAGTCTCATATCACCGACTCTCTTCGACATTTCGACTGCGGCCCTCTTATCAGATGATCCTGGTAGGACGGCCAGGATGTCTCGCTCATTCATTGACACAAAGCGACCTTATCACTTCGACATTCAACATCGCGTCGCCGTATCCGGTCCTCCAACTAATGTCCGTGGACGAATGAATTGCATGGGAGATTGGGGGGCTAGCTGTCCGGCTGTCAGACGGCCCCGGCAGCTGGATAGCAGATAGCGGAGAGCTACTGTACGTCTTCACATTTCATTTCGTGAGGCGGTGCGTATCTCACGGACGACGGTCACGCATCCGAATCCAAGGACTAGGACGATACCTTGGACGAGGTGCAAATGGCTGGGTCATGTTACTGCTACAATTGAGCAGAGGCCTCGGTTGGCGACACCGCGACCGACGAAGAGCAAAGAAAAACGAAAGAACAACAGGTAACAAAAAGGTAACGAAAAGATAACGAAAAGGTAACAAAAAGGAAAAAAATAATGCAACGCAAGACCCACAAGCATGTATCAAAGAGGCCCTCAGTCCTGGCTGTGGGCCTTGCGGTGCACACGCGGATATCTGATGGAGGCGAGTCGGGCTGGGGAATTGAATGAGAATTGAATGAGAATCCATGGAACTCGAACCGCCCACTGTGGGCCTATTTGGCCATCTCACGGACGACGGCCAGCAGCCCCAGGAGCCTTTCTGGCCTTTCCCTTGACTCGGAAGAGAGCCACCTTGGCCATCCCGCCCTCGCCACAGGCAGCCACGGGCGAGGTTGTAGAAGCCATGGCCGACAAGAGGCATTATTTAAGGACGGTGCTCGTTCACCAGATCGAAGGATCAAGAGAGCCACCCAGCACGCATCTCACATCTCTCTACCGCAAATACCGCAACAGACTTAAACATGATGCAAGACCAATACCCTGTCCTCCCACTACCGGATCTAGATCCGTATCCGTGGTTTGGTACTGAACAGCCAAACAACCTTCCGTCGAGGTGGATCTCCCTCAGCTGCGAACATGCATCCATATTCTAACTCTCACGTGATGCGGACAGTAACACAAGCCATTCCTATGTTGGACAGCTCTCGACTCCCCTACTCGCGTCGTCGAACGACTCGACTCAACCAGGGAATCCGTTGTCAATTTCCGCCGAGGATCAATGGAATGCAAGCTGCCTCATACGTGATATCCGTTCCGGTTTCGTTGACCAAGTATCCTGGTTTCCTAATCACTGGAACGAAAGGTCAGAGCACGACCCGCTCTAGATAATCAGTAACTCACGTATTGGCCTTTCACAGTTTTTCGGGGGGTCATCACCCCTTCGACTGTCTTCAAGTGGAAGAGTCCCGTGGCGTGGTGACTTCACAACCACCTCCGTCTTTGAACCCGGCAACGGTAGCACTCCTACCTTTCGTACCTCTATGCGAAAATACGACCAGTACCAGTGGTCCATCACCATCATCGCCTGACTCGGGCTTCTGCCAGCGACGGGCCCGTGATTGTCAAAGTGCTCGCTACCACCCCGCAAGTGTTCCTCAACACCTCCCTCGCGGCATGCGGAAGAACTGGGGACCTGCCGCTGCTGACATGGATCTCGAATCAATCATCAACGAGCTTCGTTGCGAGGGCATTGACGACGAGGCGCTTGGTACCGTCAAAGAGATCTTTTCAACCAGCTTCACTGCGGACGCCTTGATGAGGAAGATGACTAGGGATGAGAGTCGGAGGTACCTCAACGGCGAGAAGGGCCAGGCATATCGGGCGCTCTTGCGGAACGTTGATAAACGGTTCCAGTGCCGCCTATGCCGTGAAGGGGCAAACGCGATGAGCTGGAAGCACCCACGAGATGTCGTGCGTCATCTTCGAAGAGACCATTTTGGATTGGGTGATTCTTGCCCAAATTGGTTCGTACTTCCAACATTGGGCTCTATTTAAAGGATCTGATCAGTCATATCAGTCACCACGTAGTGTACACGACAGGCGAAATGACCAACCATCGGTGCAAGGCCTACTAAACACAAGCTTTCCCCTCCCACTTGCCGCACGTCCGGTCCCTCAGCTCGCTACCGCATATGGTATATCCAGTCTGTATATTGGATCAATTCCACGGGATTCCCATCTACTTCCTTCCTGATTGACTATTTAAAAGATCTGACCTTCGTACATGTATTCAATCCGAACTTATGTACATGTGGAATGATACTGCAGGATTTAGTTTGCTTCGCTTTGCTAGAGGCATTTGTGAACCCCTACGCCGTCTTTGACAGCGTCATCCCGTTTCCCATTATTTGTTCAAGCCAAGCTTTGACTACCGATCAGGTGGCACCAAAATTCTCCGTTGTCACAGCCCCATTAAATCTGGTTACATATCACACTTCGTTCCATCAGCCGTTCCAAGACGAGTGCTTCATGGGTCGCTGTTCGGACCATGCATGCCACGCATTCACCAGGAGATCACAGAACTCCTCGCATGAAATGCAATGCAACTCACGTCATTGGATGATCAGGTTTGCGCTCTCGGTTGACAGTGCCACAAAAGATGGAGGGTGAATGTTCAGCCATGTCTAGTTGGACTGTGGCAGGGAGGTTTGGGAGAAAATCTTTCGTACGTTGATTGGAGTCATTTCTGAATCGCAATCGCAATCAAAGCCAGGAAAGGCCTTGATAAGGAAGCACTTGCCGCTAAAATGCTCTTGGGGTGTGAAGCTTCTTGTGGAATGGGTCAAGTCCAAGCACAGCATAGAAAATCGGGAACCGGCAACTGTATTCAACAGTCTGCATGTGCAAAAAATAAGGTTACAACGACCACAAAAATTCAAGCAAAGCAAGCCCACAGACACAAGCCGGACAGCGGCGTCTCGTTTCGATTTACCCAAAACTGTTCACAGAGCAAGACACCAACATTGACGAGTATTTTTAGTCCATAGTAGATCAGGAACGATGATTTCCGGCTTCACTCCCACGATGGACTCGTCTGGTACGTGGGATTCGACGTGTTCGAGTTGGCGTTCACGTTGTTCTGGGCGGGCGTCGCACCCCATGCGGGTGAAGTCGGACTATAGTGCGGGGAAGAGGGCGAATATTGTGGAGCTAGACGTAACAACGCGTAAGCATATAAATCTGGTAGCAACTGAGTTACTCACAGGTCGGCGAGTAGCCAGGCGATGTAGGAGCTGTTGAACGATTAGCAATTTAGGTTTCAGGGGACAAACCGCACTACTTACAGTAGCGTGGCGATGTGGGAGAGTACTTTGGTGACGAGGGCGAAGCCTGGGCTGGAGAAGTTGGGGAGTCTGCAATCAATTGAGTACGAGGAGAGGTGGGACTATATTTGGGGCTGGTTGGCGAGTAGGTAGGAGAAGTTGGGGCTAATAATAAATGAATAAGTAGTTTGAGACCAGTTACAATGATGGACCTACAGTATTTCGGGCTAGTGGGTGAGTACCGTGGACTCGTTGGAGAGTATCGAGGACTTGTGGGCGAGTAGCGGGGACTTGTGGGCGAATAACGAGGACTCGTTGGCGAGTACCGTGGACTGGTCGGGGAATACCGAGGACTGGTAGGTGAGTAAGTTGGGCTAGTGGGTGAATAGTTCGGGCTGGTGGGCGAGTAACGTGGTGAAGTGGGAGAATAGCCGGGAGAAGTAAGCCCTGGTGAGTAGTTGGGTGATGTCGCACTGTGTGCACCACGATCGAAGTACGGCGAGGTGGCCATAGGTGAAGTTGCAAAGGGAGAAGTCCCTCCATATGGAGAGGTGATGTTCATCCCAGGTGACGACGGGCTGTAACTAGGAGAAGATGAGCTATACCCAGGAGACGTTCCTGGGCGCATTGGGCTCTGGCCAAAGCCCTGCCAGTTAAACGACTGAGGTTCGTCTCCTCCGTTCATTGCAAGCGGCGAAAAGGCGGCTTGGTGATCTGTGCCATAGTAAACCTCCTGCATTGGCGACGCCCCGTACGGAGTCATGACCCCACCTGGGGTCGCAGCACCCTCCATTGCCGACGACATCAAGTTGGGGAGTGCGACAGTTTGCTCAACCATCACATCTTTCAGCATGTCCATATCTAGGGCGACATCAAATGCACCCGTACCCATAGGCGCAATTTGGCCGAACATGACGTTCTCCGCAATACCTCTGCAATCATCCTTCTCTCCCATGGCTGCTGCCTCCATCAGAATTTCGACTGTCTCTTCGAACGAGCACCTCATCAAAGCGCCAGTATCAGCACGATTAATACCGTGGCGAGTGATCGCCATGAGCACGCCCTTGTTGGTCATCAGGTCGACAAGGATAGCGAGATGGCGGTAGTTGACGTATGAACCGTCGAATTCAATGACACCACGCAGTTCCTTTAAGAGAGCTGCTCTAGCCGCTTCGATACCCAAGACCTCGAATATTTCGTAGCAGTTGTTGGAGTAAGTTCGAGTGAAATCGACGCCCTCAACAGAGAGGGCCCGCTTTAAGTTGATTCCATCTGTTTCTAAGACCCACTCTTGGTCGTCGTCAAGAATCATGCGCTTATCGTCGAGGTTCTTCGATTTCGCCTGGATGGTACCATCTGGCAAGATGATAGTCTTATCCTTTCTGATGAGGAAGACACGGTTAATGCCAGGAACACCACGCAAGTCGACAGTGTTCAACAAGGAATGTTCGAGTTGACGCAAGAAGACGTCCTCTTGCAAGTCTTTGAGTTCCTCCATCTTCTCCGGTGTATTGACGACACGGCAGCGGATGATCAACTTATCCGCGTTGTCTTCACTCCAAATAAGAAAGAGATCAGTCGTGAACTTCTCGCCGATCTTCGAAGCGACATGGCTCATCTCTAGCTTGCGGTCCAGCATCTTTGTACGATCGAGTTCGAGACGGAGAACCCATGGCGAGAGCAGGTGAACCTTTGCTTCGATTTCGGGGTCTGGAATAGCGAAGAAGGCTTCGACGAACTCCTGGTCTTCCTCAATGATAGTCGTAGTTGGCTCTGGATCGTAGTAAATCTCAACGGCCGCTGTTACACTTTTGAGCGTAGTGAAGGTCAACTCGGTGTGAACTGACTTGGCCTTCTGCTGATCCTTAGCGATGTTCGGCTGCAAATAAACAGTCATCGAAGGTGTCTTCAGGTTCGTTGCAACGTTGATGATTTCTTTCAGACGAGGAACACCGAGAGTGACGTTCTTGCTGGACACACCAGCGTAGTGGAAGGTGTCTATGATAATCCGTAAGCATTGGGTCCGCGGGTCCGATTCAGGTATACTCACTGAGTGTCATCTGGGTAGCTGGCTCACCAATCGATTGAGCTGCTAAGGTACCGCACATCTCTCCTGGGTGAACGATCGACTGATTGAATCGCGTCTCGACTTCTCCAAGCACCCACTCAAAAGCCTCCTTGTCAAGATGGTAGTCCTCAAGGACTGGGCGAGTGGCAAATGTTGCACGAAGGTGCATGCGGAAGAGCAACGTCGCATTTAACTGCGACTCAAGACTGAGTGAATCTTCTCCACGGACGACGATCAATCGGTCCATTAACGCGCGGACGGAGAGAATGATGTGCGCCGGTTCGAGGTTGCTAGGCTTTCTGCGGTCGATATGGAATATCTGCTGCGCATTCTGGATGGTCCTGCGAAGATTGACAGGGAGGTAGTGGGGCATTTGAGGATCGCTGCCTCGGAAGATAAACTCTCGGAGTTCCCGACGGTCCTCCGTCAACTGCGCGTACTCTTCATCCAATAGGTGTTGGAGCTCCAGCGAGCTGTCGTCCAATCCAACTTGTAAAACACCGGACTTGAAGCCATGCTTAGGGTCCGTGACGTCAGCGCGGTACATACGCTCAAAGGCAGCATTGGAGAGATGGTACGTGGTAATGCTCTGGCGCTCGATGAAGGCACCGTCCATCCCATCCTCACCATAGGTGAATTGGATAATATCTCCAAGGGAGTTGCGCACTGTTCCATCATAGCAGACCATCACATCCTCCAAAGCTTTGACCAACCGGCGTTGGATATAACCGGTCTCGGCGGTCTTGATGGCTGTATCAATCAAACCCTCACGACCAGCCATTGCATGGAAGAAGAACTCGGAAGGCGTTAAGCCACGGAGGTACGAGTTTTCGACGAAGCCTCTCGCCTCGGAGCTGAAATCATCTTTGTGGAAATGCGGGAGAGTGCGGTGTCGAAATCCAAACGGAATACGTTTTCCCTCAACGCTCTGTTGGCCGACACACACGGACATCTGCGCAATGTTGATAAAGGAACCCTTGGAACCAGCAACGACCATTTGCTTGACATTGTTGTCGTCCTTCAAGCTCTTTTGAGCATCCTGACCGGCCTTGTCACGCGCCTGATTGAGCGCAAGATTGACCCCAGCCTCGAAGGATTCGCGGATGGTCATACCAGGTTTCGGCCTCAGGCGATCATTGTGCGCGTCGTCGATGAGCTTTGCGACCTCTTGCTTTGCCGCGACGATCCGCTCCGACACCGCTGCTATTGTCTTCGCGTCCGCTATGGTGTCGCCGATACCAATACTGAAACCGTTGTGGAATAACCAGTAGTTGACGACCTTCTGAATACCTGTGAGTAGGTCCCTCGTTGCTTCAGGACCCTTCTCGCGGAACACGACATGCACGAGACCGCCCTGGGCGGCACCAACAGTCTTCTTATCCACCACGCCGAAGATAATGTCTCCGTTCTCAATGAGCATGCCGTCGTCGTTGAACGGGTTGTCCGAAAATGGCTCAGGCTTGCGGTGGATGTTGATGCCGCGCGGTATACACATGCTCAGGAGCTGCTTGCCTGTCCACATCGGTTTTGGCTTGAGGATTGTCGGGGTAGGGATCACACCGTCCCAGTCCGGTACCCAGAGAAGGATATTTTGGACCTGAGCCCAGTCGAGGAAGGTGTCGCGGAGGGTGAACTTGCGGATACCGCAAAGGGTGTCTTGAACGATCCCCATAACTGGCTTATTCGCTTGGGGAGAGATGATCTAAGATGGGCTATCAGCTAATTATCTCAGTTGCGACGCTTGCGTTTCACCTGGCGGGGTACCCAGGCAATCTGACTCAGCTCAGCACGAGTCTCTTCGCTTTGGGGAACACTATGGACACGATCAGTCTTAACGCACGCACACAGTTCCACCCACATACTGTAAGTTCATCTCATCACCATCAAAATCGGCATTATAAGGTGGCGTGCTAAACCGCACCGTTAATGACTCTTCCAATCCAAAACATTTGAACAGATACTCACACAGAAAGGTTCAACCGGAACGTCGAATACGGCATAATCTTGACACGGTGGCACATCATGCTCATTTTATGAAGTGACGGCTGCCGGTTAAATAGCACATAATCACCGTCTTTCAGATGACGCTCAACGATCCAACCGTATTGCAGCAGGGAGTCGGTGCGCTTATTGTACTTGAGGTCGATGCGCTCGCCCGTGTCTCGGATCACGTACCGCGCTCCAGGATACTCTTGTGGTCCCTTGCGCACGAGCTCGGTCAGGTACTGGATGTTGTACGGTGTCACTGTGGAGCCTCCTTAAGCAAAACAGGTACAGAGAGTGGACACGATGAGCCGACCTCGTTCGGGGTACGTCAAGTTCATTGCCATACTCCTCGGTACCCCAACCTCATCAAGAGCAAGATTGGGATCGCCAGTAATGACTGTCCGTGCGGAAAAGTCTACCCGCTTGCCCATCAGGTTCCCTCTCAGGCGGCCCTCCTTGCCCTTCAATCGTGCCCGGATAGCCTTAACTGGACGTCCGCTCTTTTGCATGCTTTGGGGAATACCAGCAATATCGTTGTCCATATACGTCGCAACGTGGTACTGCAGCAGCTGCTCAAACTCGGTGATGATGTGCGCAGGAGCGCCCTCCTGTTCGGAACGACGGACATTGCCCGAGGCCTTGATTATGTCCGCAAGCTTGTATGTCAGATCGTCCTCTGACCGGCGCACACCGCCGTCGACCGAGATCGAGGGCCGCACGGGAGGGGGGGGAACGGGGAGTACAGTAAGGATCATCCAATCTGGTCGGGCGTAGTATTCAGACAAGCCAAGGTTCTCGAGGTCATCTGAGGAAATCTTGCGGAAGACGCGGTAGACTTCTTGCGCGGAAACTTGACGTTTTTCTTGCACCGTGCGTGATTCCTACGGCAAATCACAATGTAACGAGTGCAAGGGGGAGTCAACGAGGGAGTCAACGAACCTCATCATCATTCTGCTTCTTGTAATGGAAAAAAAGCTTCAGGGCTTCTTTACGAACGAGTGGTTGATGATGTCCACACCCTCCATGGCCCTTCTTGACCGGCTCGTTCGCGGCCTCAGGGCTATCGTCATCTTTTACCTCATCTGTCTCGCACGTCATCTTCCCCTTACAGTGCGCCCACACGAGAGTCATCCGTCGCTTGGGGTTGTTTCGGCTCTGCTCAATTTTCTGTGCGAAACCAGGATCGGACTAGCAGCAGGCGACAGGTAGGCACATGCGGATAGAATGCGGGCGTCAGCAATTGGTGTTGACGCGACGCGGAAGTACTAGCTACAACAAACAAGGGTCCGGCTGGGCTCACAGGACGCTGGGCTTAAGCTCCGAGAGAGCATCCAGTCGAAGGTCGTGTTGCGTTGGGTCGAGTCATGTTCAAGCGCCTCGAGCGCGGAACACAAGAACGTTCTCCCTTTCCACCACGCCCCATCGCGCCAACTCGCGAGCGATTGCAATAACGCCGGGATTGAACAGAGGCTCCCTCGACGTTGTGCTGCGCGAGAGACGTTGGACGGGTTCAGTGCGGGTGCGGGGTTCCTTGCTCTAAGAACAAGAAGAGCCCCCAGAAAGTGTATTGGGAGACATGCTACGGGTGGGCAACACTCACAATATCCGCTTTGAGTTTTCCACAGTTTACACAAATGCACTCGAGGATCTTTTTCACTTTGATGAGGAAACCTGCGCAGCGGATTAGGAACTGACACAGAAATAAACCCGGTTGTGCGGCTCACCAGGGTGAAACACAGGACGTGCGAGTTCGATGTGGCCGAAGTGCCCCGGGCACTCTGCCATACCCTCGCCACAGGTCGCGCACTTGAAGTTGCGGTCGATAGTGCCCATACGTGGGTCCTGAAGACCACCTTCTTTAGGGCGTTGAGTCGCCTCGTCCATTACCTCGGGGAACTCAATCTTGGCAACCGAGTATGCTTTCTGGGTAGCGCACAACAACTGTCAGCAACCAGATAAACCTCCGGGACGAAGTGTTGGCGTACAATTTCCTCTGGTGAGAGAATACCAAACTGGACCTCCTTAATCTTGCGGATTGGGGCAGCAGAAAAAGCGAATTGGGTTGTGGACATGGCTAGGAGACTCGAATGGGGTGAGACGACGGCGGGAACAGATGGAGACTAAAAAGGGATATTCGAAGTGCCAATTATTGGTATGGATTATATAATGAACGTCGTTTGACTCCGAGACTGGAAACACCTTCAGCGCCGCTTTTGTGCGGTTGTTAAGATGCTGTCAATCGCGGGGACAATTCAAGTTCCACAAAATGTGTCTATGGTGTGTTCTGGAATGACCTAGATAGTCGTCGTTGCAGTCGCCGGCAGTCAGGGGACACAGCTGGCGTGGAAGAGTCCAAGAGGTACCCAAACAAGACAACCTTAGCCTCTCCATTGCAGCTGACGAGGCTGAAATACCTGGATATATTGAGCGATAATCAGCATGGCGTCGTGGCTTTGGTCGTCATCACCGTTTGACGAGGCTGTAGGTCAGTGAACGCTCAGCGGCTGGTGAGCTTTCAGGCGCTGACGACGGCCAGTAGACAAGGCGACATCGGAGCTACTGCCCACAGACGGCGAAGACATCGTACTCAACCTGGAAATTTGTGACCAAATTAAAGCAAAGACGGTCCCCCCGCAGACTGCAATGCGCGCTCTCAAACGGCGGCTAAATCACAAGAATCCAAATGTACAACTGCTGGCATTGACCGTAGGCGTACCCTATCCTCTATCAATAGCGCTCCTGATATCCTTCCTTAGCTAACCGACGTCTGCGTCAAGAACGGCGGCAATCACTTCCTCGCAGAAATCGCAGGCCGCGAATTTATCGACAACCTAGTATCAATACTTAAGATACCTGTGAGTACTACCACGTCCCATATCATTATTTCATTCTTACCCCGGCCAGGGCCTCAATATCGACGTCAAGAACCGCATCCTCCGCTACGTCCAAAATTGGGCAATCGCACTCGAAGGCAAACCCCAGTTCCTGTATATCAGTACAGTCTACAAAACCCTCCAGAAAGAAGGTCTAGTCGTTCCCCTCCTCCACGCCTGTACTTGCAGCTGACACGTTACCCCGTCCTTCCCGATGCAGGCTTCGTGTTCCCGCCAAAAGACCTTGCGCTGGCAACAGATGCAATGACCGACACAGCAATAGCACCCGAATGGGTTGACTCGGATGTCTGCCTCCGCTGCCGTGACGCATTCACGACCTTTAACCGGAAACACCACTGTCGCAACTGCGGCCTCATCTTCGACCACAAGTGCTCCTCTAAGGCACTTCCCTTGCCTCACTTTGGAATCACCCAGGCGGTGCGGGTGTGTGAGGCCTGCCACTTCAAGTTGACTAAGAAGAAAGAGGCCGAGCAGGCAGCCAAGGAGGCGAGTGACGCGAAGAAGAAGACTGTTGCGAGGGCCGCGGCTGTGGACGCTATCGATGCAGATTTGCAGAAGGCGATCCAGCTTTCCCTGCAAGCGTCGCAGGCCCGACCAGGGTATACGCCCTCCTCGTCCACCAACAGGTGGCAAGTATCCGAACCGCCTATTATTGACCGAGTGTCACGATCAGCGGACGACGAAGATGAGCAGCTGCGCGCCGCGATTGAGGCGAGTCTGCGGGAGGCGCATGCCCCACGGCCCTCAGCGCCTATCGTTGAGGAAATCCCTACACCCGTCGCTACTGTACCCACTGTGGCTCCTTATGAACTTAATCCACACGAGAGCGACGCGATCATCACGTTCAACCAGACTGTCATGTCTGGCACTGTACAGGATCCGCAAAGGGTTCACGAGCTCTCTGATAGAGCAGAGACGTATAGACCGAAACTTACGAGAAGTTTAGACGCTGCGGGGAGGAAGGAACGTGAGTCCTTTTTATACTAATTTGTCAGAAGGGGATGGAAATTAACGTTCTGCGGGCATAGAACTGTTGTCGGAGATGCATACAAAGCTCTCACAGGCCGTACAACTATACGATCATCTGTTGAACGAACAACTTTCCCAGCGGACGTACGGCGCTCCCGCCCCTCAAGCGCAAACTCCATACCAGGCGCAGGGTCAGTGGGCACTGCGGCAAACTGCCTCACCTTCTACTACAGATACATCCTATAACGCTACGTACAACCGGTCCCCCAGCGTCCCCCAGCAATCGCAGTGGACACCCGCCGCACCTTCCGCACACCAGCCCGCATATAACGCTGCGCCTTCGGTCAGCTCTCCTGTAGTGCAGTACCAACCCCCTCAGCAACAGCAGACGTATCAGGTGCTCCCACCAGTCACGGTACAACCATACCATGCCCAAGCCCAAGCCCAAACACAGCCCTCTGCACCTCCACAAATCGTCACATCCCCTCCTCCCGTACCTATCTCCGCACTGCCTACCGCGGCCGCTATTCCTGGTGTTCCTCCCCCTGTGCAAACGCCGACCCTCTCGCGGCACGTCTCACTCGCGCACCGACCAGCGAATATGGCGTACCCTCAAAGGGCGGGGACGGGGCTACACCGATCTGCGACTTTATCCTCTGCAGCTTCATATACCCCTCATCCACAGCAAACATACACCCTGGCAGCGCAACAGCAAACAGCGCAAACTCCTGCCCAACCGCACCAGGTGCCGGTACAAGTACCGGTCTTCCCCACTGCACCGACTAACGCACCCGCTACGTACTCGCTCTTTGGAGCGCCGCAGGTGCCCGCTCAACAACCAAGAGAGGAGCCCAAGGAGGCTTTGCTGATCGAGTTGTAACCGTACTGTGAGGTGTAGACTGACAGAGTGGAATGTCTCGGTTTGGTATGGACTTTGATTACCGTTCACGTTGTCATGTTGGTTTGTATGCGATCAGATTGAGAATAAAAATAATTACTCATGAGCTGGTGCAAAACAGTTATTGACTTCATAGAGTCTTAAGCGAATTGAGGAGTAATATTCTAGAATGAAGCGAGTATGACCAATCCACGTATGTTATTTGAGGTCATCCTTGTTTGGGCCCGACGAGTGGCTCTCGGCTGTAAGACACGAGCTATGCATACTGAGAAACATTCAGCATAAATAGGTACGCGTAAGTTGCGGTTCGCTCACCCTCGTAAATGTTCCCATTGTCATAAACGTCTCTTTCTTTTCTGTGACCCCCTCCTTGGGTCCATACAAACTGGCCACTGCATCGCTCATCACCGTCTTACGCTTGAGTTCCTCTTCAGCCAGCGACTCGGCTACCTTTCTCGCCATTGCGGCCACTGCTGCGTTGGTCTTTGGAGCGGCAGACGCCATCGAAGTCTTTTGTCGTTTCGAATCATGTCCATTGACAGCTGACTCTCCTTTCGCCTTTTCCATCTCAGCAGCTTTACGCTTCTTGCTTTTTCCGCTCTGATTCCTCGCAGTCCCGCGTTTGGCCTCCATAGCCGCTCGCATCATCGCCTCTTCGTCATCTGACGGGTTGATAGTCAACACGTCCGTCTCCTTTTCGTAAGGCTTTGCACATTGAGGACATGATGTTCGAGTATGCTTCAATTCCTCCCCGTGAGAGGTGGAAGTGGTGTCAGTCGCAGGTGCAGCGAGCGCTCGAAGCCCAGCAGCGGAGAAGACGCATCCGCAGGTAGATAAATAGACGAAAGGTAGAGCGCCAGTCATCTCCTTTAATGTCAATGGACAGACATAAGCGGCGCGGCTTCGTTCGGGGACCACAGGGGCTGGATTGGGCGTCAGTTTGAGGGTCACGATATCCTGATACGCTAAGCATCAGCGATATCGATACTTTGTATTTATAACATTAGGTAATCTACCTTGAGTGAACGAATATGGCGACAGATAGCTTCGCCGTCTCCGTAAACCGTCTTGTCAATGAGATATCCTAATAGTGCATCCTTGTTGTACAGTTTCCCCAGAGCACACGATACAATGGGCTCTTCAAGTGGACGCTGAGCCAAGCCGCTGTCAGCTATCTGGTCCCGTACAGTTGGCCAGTGACATACCTTTGAGAGCGCACAAAAGAACCATTTCGCCAGTATTTGATTTGCTTTATCCACTTGCTCGGCCTGTAAGGAGTCCAGGAGTCCATTAGGGAGAAACCGTCAAAAGCCCAACAATCCACCTGCCTTGGCTTTGCTTTTCACTAGGTCGCGACGGTCTGGGATGCTCCCTACATCTTCAATTAGCTGGCGAGTACTGCGCTGGAACGAGTGTCGTACCTCCATCATTACCCATGGCGGTGGTTGAGTCCAAATTTGAGTGACCAAACTCAACGACTCTGTGACTCTAATCTACTTGAACCCATTCATCATATCGTCCAGTGGTAACTAGTGTCACCATCCTTGCATCGCATTGCTTTCGTTTGCTCGGTACATATACAGTGGTTTAGAAGATCTTGTGCATTCGATCGATTGGTTCCTTGAAGTTTCATGTACAGGTCCAATCTGACGCGTACCGAGTCATTCCGTGATCGATCGATGGGCTGACTGATAGTGATCGTGGTCGAAATGACTCGTACCGTTCATGCTTGGATGCATCGCTTCCTCAGGCTTGGACTCTGCCACCGCCGCCCGTATAATCGACCTGTACTATATCGTCCTATAAACCGACGTTCAATGTCCGACGCAACCGCCAGCCAGCTGCCGGGCGACGAGGGTGGTTTCATAGAGAAAAGCAAGGTAGCACTCAAGAAAGAGGCAAAGCGCGCAGAAAAGAATGCGAAATTCGCTGCAAAGTCGGCTGCAATGGCCGCGATTGAACCAAAGGACAAGAAAGGCAAGGCGGCACCTTCCAAAACCAAGTTCGAAGAGCCCGGATTTACCAACGAAACGCCCCCAGGAGAGAAAAAAGGTAACTACCGACACCATAAGTATAGTATAGAGCCTTTTTCTAAGATTTTTCTGACGGTTTGTATAGATATCTCACAACCAATGGCGAGCGGGTATAACCCTATCGCCGTTGAGGCTGCCTGGTACGACTGGTGGGACAAACAAGGGTTCTTCCAGCCAAAGATGGGTCCAGACGGAAAACCCCTCACTCCAGAAAGTGCCCTCCTGGACGAGCAAGGCAAACCATTCGTGATTCCCTTCCCGCCTCCCAACGTGACTGGAAGTCTGCATATTGGACACGGCCTTACCGTCTCCATCCAAGACTGCTTGATACGGTGGAACAGGATGAAGGGTCGTACCGTACTCTGGGTCCCGGGGTACGATCACGCCGGGATCTCGACACAGGCCGTTGTAGAAGGGAGATTGTGGAAATTGGAAGGGAAGACACGTCATGATTATGGCCGTGAGGCCTTCCTCGAAAAGGTGTGGGCTTGGAAAGAAGAGTGCGTATTGTTTAATCCGACCATATTTTCTGTTTGTGACGTGCCGGTGATTCCTTATAGGTACCAAGAGCGTATCACGAGGCAAATGCGTTGTTTGGGGGGCAGCTTCGACTGGTCACGCGTGGCCTTCACGATGAACGAGTCCCTATCAAGAGCTGTGATCGAAACCTTCTGCACCTTCCACGAGCGAGGGGTCATCCGTCGCGCAAACCGGCTCGTCAATTGGTGTGTACGACTCAACACCACACTCTCCAACCTTGAGCTCGACAAGATTGAGTGCACAAGCAAGAAGTGGCTCAATGTCCCCGGATACGACAAACCCGTCATGTTCGGTGTGATCACATCGTTCGCGTACCCCATCGAGAACTCGGATGAGAAGATCATCGTCGCTACTACGCGTCCGGAGACCATGCTCGGTGATACAGCCGTTGCTGTCCACCCCAGTGACTCTCGGTATAAACACCTCCACGGCAAATTCGTTAAACATCCCTTCATCCCTGATCGGAGGATTCCAATCGTATGTGATGAGATCATCGTCGACATGGAGTTCGGAACTGGTGCGGTCAAAATCACACCAGCGCACGATCCAAATGATTATGCTGTGGGAGAGAGGCACAACCTCGAGTTCATTAACATTCTAAACGATGACGGTACTCTGAACGAGAATGCGGGCCAGAGGTTCAAGGTAAGCTTTAACATTAACTCACCTTAGGATGCTCATACTCACAGTCGGATTAGGGGATGAAACGATTCGACGCTAGAGGCGCTGTCATAGCGGCATTAAAAGAGTTGGGACTCTTCATCGAAACCAAGGACAACGCTATGACGATTCCGATCTGCGCGTGAGTGCGCTCTCGTTTGCTCTTCCCTTATTGGCTGAACCAACGACTACAGCAAATCCAAGGATATTATTGAGCCCGTTATGAAACCCCAATGGTGGGTGAACTGCAAACCCTTGGCTGACGAAGCAATGAAGGTTTGTTGAGACGTCCGTTTACTCGATCCGAATAAGATTTATTTACTCGCTTGCGTCACACCCCTTAGAGAACACGAGAAGGCGAACTCAAAATCTACCCTAAGTCTTCCGAAGCCGAATGGTATTCTTGGTTGGGCGGCATCCAAGACTGGTGCATCTCCCGGCAGCTGTGGTGGGGTCACCGGTGCCCCGCTTACCTTGTCGTGGTTGAAGGACAGAGACCTGATGTGCGTATTCTCACTTCCTCTCCTGTGACAGGTCGCTGATGAAATTTGGAACAGCCTGCGGATGGTAAGAACTGGGTTGTCGGACGAACACATGAAGAGGCTACGCAGCGCGGGGAAAAGCTGGCGGGTGGGAAGCCTTTTTCCCTCCAGCAGGATGAAGATGTACTTGATACTTGGTTCTCTTCTGGCTTGTGGCCGTTTTCGATCGAAGGTTGGCCAGAAAAGGTTTGCAATCTTATTCCTTCCCATCCACTTGCAAATATTCACTATATCCCACGTCGCAGACTGCAGATTTCGAAACATTCTACCCTGCAACAATCCTCGAAACGGGCTGGGACATTCTCTTCTTCTGGGTTGCACGAATGGTGATGATGGGCCTGGAACTAACAGGCAAAATGCCCTTTGAGGAAGTCATATGCCATGCGATGATCCGTGATGCGCACGGACGCAAGATGTCCAAATCTCTTGGGAATGTTATCGACCCCATTGATGTCATCCAAGGATCGACTCTGGAGAAGCTACATGAGCAGTTATTAGCTGGGAATTTGCCACCACAGGAGATCGAGATGGCAAGGAAAGGGCAGAAGGTAGATTTCCCAAAGGGAATTCCTCAGTGTGGGACTGATGCGTTGAGGTTTGCGCTTTGTGCTTACTCATCTAGAGGTAGGTGTTCCACCTTCATGTGGCTTCCGGAGTGGCACTGATCCGCACGGGNNNCCGTGTCGAAGGGTATCGCAAGTTTTGCAACAAGCTCTGGAACGCTACCAAGTTCGCGTTGCTTAGCTTGATGATGAGTTTGTTCCCAATCCTTCACCAAAGGTTTGCTTGTCCCATTTGACACCTGGGTGTTTATTGGTTTACGAACTCCGGCAGCCCCTGGGAAGTGAAACACTTGTTGAAAGATGGATCTATCATAAGCTCGACGTTGCTGCCGCGGATATCAACAGAGCTCTTTACGAAAGGAACTTCATGGCTGCCACCAACGCCGTGTACAACTTCTGGCTCTATGAACTGTGTGACGTCTATATTGTAAGTGTAAACTTTGCCTTTGAACTATGGCTCGTACAATAACACTTTTACAGGAAGCCGCCAAGCCTCTAACGGACGACCCTGTCACTCGCAAGTCGGCACAGAACACGTTGTACAATTGCCTTGACCTCGGCCTCCGGTTACTTCATCCATTTATGCCCTTCGTTACCGAGGAACTGTGGCAACGGTTGCCTCGAAGGCCAAATGATTCAACGCCCTCAATCATGGTCAGCTCGTACCCGCTCCACGTACGTCGCAGAGATATACCCGGAGTATTCTTTTCACGGGTCCCTCAGGATGAGACATTTGTGGACGAGAAGGCTGATGCCGATTTTAATCTTGTTTTCCAAGCAATCAAGGCCGTACGATCACTGGCGGTCCAGTACAACCTCCAGAGGGATGTCGATAGTGCGGTGTTCTTAGTTGTCCCTTTTTACGTCCAGTCCTGACAGCTGGGATGCAGTCTACCTCCTCACCTCTTCCGACTCGGAGGCCACAATACTTTCCGTGGGGTTAGAAACAATTAAAGGACTGACCAAGGTACTACGCAGTGCTAAGATTGTCCGTCGGGCTGCGGACGTACCACCCGGATGTGGATCGAGTTTGCTGAGCGCAGACAGCGCCTTGCATATCGACGTTGCCGTGGGTCTTCTTTTCCACCCCGAATTACTTTCTGGGCGTCAGCGAGAGTACTTCTGATCTTTGGTGAATACTAGGGAAATGCAAATATCGATATTGTGGGAGAAATTGCCAAAGCAGAGGACAAGCTTGCCGTTGCGATCGCCGCTGCGGATAAGATACGTGCGCTACAAGCTAAGCCCGAGCACGAGAAAGCACCGGCTGCTATTCGGGAGGCAACCGTTGAGAAAGTTCGTTACTTTTCTTCTCGTAATCTCATTAGCCTCAGACGCGAGAATAACTTACGTGTTGTTTACATGTACAGCTGAGAGCTGCGGAAGCTGAGATCGCCAATCTGCAATTGACGAGGGATTTATTTGTCAAACTTAGGGCCGGACCGTGAATTCAAAACCGAGAGTGGCCCACAGCTTTCATTTTTGTGTATATACGCTGTGTTCCACCATTTTCTTACCTGAAGTAAATACTAATATGCGACCACCTCCCAGTCCAGACACCACCCCTGAGTACTTCACATACAAGGGCCATCCATTTAATTACCATTATACTATAAGCAGTATCAATTCATGTGAGGTTTCCATGAAAAGGTTTCCAATGGTATAATGGTATAACTTGGCCCATTTTGTCCCAACGAGTGCAAATGGAGATCGAAACGTGTCGTACACGGCGGAGGGGTTAGCAGAAAGTTGTACGACTGCCATATAATTCTATTCTCATCTCCTATTGTTAGACTAGCCTCCAGCCCTGGTCATCCCTAAGATTGGAAAACCCATCGTTGTCCACTGCAGATCAAATCCACTTGTAAGGAGGGTTCAATTTCGAGCGGCCGGGTTTCCTTTTTAGGAGCCAATTTAGCGTTGTTGGGATCCGCTACGAGCAGAGCGAGCCCTTATATACCACACCATAGTGGGTGGCAATCCAGTTCAGTTGCGTGCTCATGCTCTCTCATCTATTCCAGGGTTTAATATCAGTACTGGATTCTACCGCAGGTCTACATCCTTCTCGCCTTATAAATTGGGCAAGAAATAGTAAAGTACTTTGGTCTTATCCCAAAGAGTGCAATATAAAGAAGATCAAACCCTTAATGCTCAAGTCCAGGCCATTTCGTTCACATGAAAAACTAATGTCTATCATGTAAATAGGTAGTGCGCTAAGAATGAGAATCAGGGCGTGGGATCATACTCGGGGAGAATACAATGTCAGCAGACCAAAAGTACTAGATATGTCAAGGTTAATCGAGATCCTCATGCCCATTCGGTAAGTGCCTTCTTGTCCCCAACCCCGACGCCCCACCATTCGGACGTTGCTGCTGCTGTTGTTGTTGACGAGAACCGCTGCTCGCATCTCTTGACCCTCCATCGTGAGACCTCCTAAACCCGAATCCAAACCCACTCCCACTCTCCCCCTCAGTGGTATTTCTCCGCGCTGGGCTCCGGCTCGAGTGGCTTCGCCGTCCGTTCGGTCCCGCCCCGGAAGGGTCGTGGAAAATCCCCCCAATTCCTCCAAAGATGTTCTGCAGTGTCTGAAATGGCCCACCGCCCGTCGCTTGGAAGAATTGACGTGCCTGCGCTTGGGGCGAGCGAGTTGTCGAGCTCGAGTCAGGGCGCTGATGCCGAGGTGGTGGTGGAGAGGGTGGTGGTAGATACGTCGGCGAGGTGGGTGTGGAGGATGTTGTAAAGGAAGACGATGTTGAAAGGTTCGGTGGTGCAACAGGAGTAGCTGTGGAGGTCGAGTTAGGGGCTCTGTTATCAGCAACAAGTGGTAGGGATGTGGGGGTTAAAACCGGCACTCCCCCTGGTCCTCCAGCGGCAGCATGCACAGCGGGCTGTTCGACAAGTGCATACCGACACACAGGGCACGTCCCGCTCGTCTTGAGCCACGTAACTATGCAGTCATCGTGGAAAGCATGATGACAGGGTAGCTCAATCGCCACTCCGGAGCTCGTATTTGATTCGTCCGTCGCCTTGCCCTTGCCCTGCGCTGTCTCGGATAGAGCCTCACTCGTTGTTGTAGTGGTGACTAAGGCTGGGTCCTGGGGTGCGAAACATTCTGTGCAGATCGCACATGATTGGCCACTCTTCACTAGATCGCCTGCGGACAAAGGTGAGGCCCAAAACGGAAGGAAGAAAGGAAACAGGCGAACAGTCAAAAGTGAGCATCGTTCGCGGGAGATTCTCGATCACATCCTCAGGTGCGGGGTTTGGTCGATGTTGAGCAGCAGCAGCTTCCATTAGCTCAGTTACGATCCTATCTAAACCTGCAGGGAATCAACAACAGTTCCACATTTGAAGTGTAAATTGGGAACAAAACACTCACCTTCTTGAGTAAATACGTAATCTCCAAACGCCCCACTCCCTCGTCCGTCACCGGAGAGCCCAAAGGGTCCATCGTCTCCATCAGCGAATAACAGAGCCGGTTGGCCAGTCATCATCGCAAGGAGGTACTGCATCAATAGATTGCGGGCCCCTCCTCCGGCGCCAGGCGCAGTATCGAAGAGACGTGCCGAGGCTTCAGGGGACATGGGTCCGAATGGGGTCTCGATTTCATTCTGGGGCCCAGGACTGTTGGGAACAGAGTCCCCTCCGACTCTCCTTGCGACGAATCTACACATGTTAGTTAATTGAATAAAGGTTGCGGAAGACAGAAACTCATTAGTGAGAGTGTGTGAGTGGTGGTAGTTGGAGAGATGGGAACCTACTCAGGAAAAGAGGGAAAATTGGTTGGTAGATTCGCAGCGTTCCGGAAGCCAGCCCCAGCGTTGCCCTGGCTCTCTTGCGGCCCGCCACCGGTCGTATAAGCCCAAGTCCTCGTACGCCCAGCTCCAGCGTCTATACCACTGCGCACTTCGAGACGTATTCCGTGCCCAGGTGTACTCCATCTAATACCCCGTTGCTCTCCTATCTCAGTGGCAGGGGCTGTCGCGGAGGCCCGTGTTCCCGGTCCTGGGGGTGCGTCACCTAACCGCATGAAGTGTGGTGTAAAAGCAGCCTGGTTGCGGGCAGTCTGATGAGGCGATCGGGCAGCGGGGGCGCTTGCCATAAGACCTGCAAGGCCAAGGAAGATGTTTTCTATGCGTTCTGCGTTTTCGTTTTCGCGGGCAAATGATCGTGGGTCGTCGTCTCCTCCCTCCCCTAACTGCAGGACGGCAGCAGCGAATGCGAGAGATGAGGAATCGGATGGGTGACG
>WNFL01061567.1_pt2 | contig 35546 bp, 34 predicted proteins | sample 5400361 | NCBI WGS metagenome assembly WNFL01 (sample SAMN13153351, study PRJNA577476) | soil metagenome | isolation source: 40 cm soil on Douglas fir-dominated hillslope | place: USA:California | collected 2013-09-17
CAGGCGACATGTTTCCCAAATCCAGGCCAGACTCCATATTGTCCAGTTAATTATGATGGTAAATTTCATGGGGTTGTCCAGCTCCGCTTTGCACTTGGAAACTCATTTAATATTCCCGCTGTAAAAATGCTCAAATTAAACGGGGTTGGCTCTATGATTCAGACTGCAGCATCCATGGGTATTTCTACCTTTAATTCGCCTGACAGATATGGTCTTTCACTAACTCTTGGAGGAGGAGAAGTAATGATGACTGATATGGCAACAGCATATGGTGTTTTTGCAAATGGGGGCTACAGAATAGATTTGCATCCTATTCTTGAGGTAACAGACAGTAAAGGGACCGTACTAGAATCATATAGTCCTCCCTCAAGTCCAATTTTTGGACAAAAAGTCCTTCCTGATGGTGTCTCTTTTATCATTTCTGATATTTTGGCAGACAATGGTGCTAGAGTACAAGAATTCGGAGGAAGCTCAGAGCTAAAAATTCCAGGACAGACAGTATCAGTCAAAACTGGTACTACAAATGATTTTCGTGATAACTGGACTATTGGGTATACTCCTCACGTTGTTGTTGCTACTTGGGTTGGAAATAATGACAATACGCCAATGGGCGGAATTGCGTCAGGTATCACAGGCGCTGCCCCAATCTGGCACACGATAATGGCTAACATTCTTGAAAAAAACCCATCATCTCCCCTACAAAAACCTGCTAATGTCATAGCAAAAGTCATTTGCTCAACATCAGGCTTACTGCCTCCTGCAGGAGGCTCTTGCCCTGTTAGAAATGAGTATTTTATCCAAGGGACAGAACCCATGGTGCCAGATCCTGGGACACAAAAAGTTTGGATAGATAAGACAACGCAACAACTCCCTCCTCCTGGTAAGACTGATAATTTAGACCTTAAAGATGAAGTCGTAGTGAAAGATCCAACTGGAGATAGTTATTGCGTAACGTGTCCCCAACCAACCCCAACGCCTACCCCAGGACACTAGGATTAGCTGCATAGGTCAGAGATTCAGAGGTTCAAAGTATTTTCTTTGTGACTATGCATCTTTGCTACTTTGCAACTTCTAAATATTCTTAAATCTTAAATCCTACCTGCCCGCCTCTGGAGGGAATCTTGAATCTTCACGACATTTTCTCCCCCTTGCAACCCTTCATATATTTCTTATAATACGGAGGATGCTTTTTCCTGTCTATCAACTTTTTTTGTCGTGCCTAAAACATGGGTGGTACGGCATTTTTTTTGATTAATTTAGCTTTTGACTTTTCTATGGAGGTAATTACAACCATTTTTTACTACTTGCTCTCATTTATTATGTCTGTTGGAGACGTAATTCTTTTTAGTGTGATGTTTATTTATCACCTTCTGCTAATAATCAGCACGTCTCTTATGAAGAATGTTTTCCTTACGCGTAACCCAAAACTAAATCGTTCGAGAAAGAGAAAAAATAAAAAAGTAACTCTTTTCCCATTTCCGGTATTTCCAAAGATTAAATATTTTTTCTTAGGCATAGTATTTTCATTCTTTTTCCTCTTTTTACCTCTTTTATTTTTCATCACAATACAAACATTGCCTAACCCACAAGTCCTAAACCAAGCTCCATTTGCACAGACAACAAAAATTTTTGATAGAAACCATCAGCTTCTTTATCAACTATATGCAAATGAGAATAGGACAAATGTCCCTCTTACAGACGTCCCTTTAGCTCTTCAGCAAGCAACAATTGCTATTGAGGATAAAAACTTTTATAAAAACCCCGGATTTGATATAAGCGCTATTATAAGAGCCGGAATTTCTGATTTATCAGGACATGGATTTCAAGGAGGGTCAACTATCACCCAGCAGCTTATTAAATCTTCACTTCTCACGTCCGAGGTTAGTTTAAAAAGAAAAGCAGAAGAAGTAATGCTCGCTTTTTGGGCCGAAAAAATATATTCTAAGAAAAAAATTCTTGAGCTTTATTTTAACCAGGTTCCCTACGGTGGTACGGCTTGGGGAGTTGAAGCTGCTTCGGAAACATACTTTGGGAAGGAAGTAAAAAATCTTGATCTAGCGGAAAGTGCATTTCTTGCAGGAATGCCCCAAGCACCCACGCTTTATTCGCCCTACGGAGATAATCCACTGCTCTGGAAAAGTAGACAAAAAGAAGTCTTAGTGCGAATGCGGGAATTAGGCTATATCTCTCAAAAACAAGTTAGTGACACACTGTCAGAAAACCTCGTTTTCCAGACTCCAAAAACACCACTTCTAGCCCCCCATTTTGTGATGTACATTAAAAATCTTCTTATTCAAAAATATGGACTTGCAGCAGTTGAGAAGGGAGGGCTTAATGTTACAACTTCACTTGACCTTTCTACTCAGGAAAAAGCACAAAATATTGTGAGTACTGAGATATCCCATGATGATTATCTTCACGTGACAAATGGCGCCGCAATTATAACTAATCCAAAAAATGGTGACATTTTGGCAATGGTGGGAAGCGCTGATTATAACAATCCTGATTGGGGAAACGTTAATCTTGCAACGTCCTTCAGGCAACCCGGTTCATCAATAAAAATAGTGACTTATGCACTTGCACTCTCAAAAGGATTTACTCCGGCGACAATACTTGATGACAGTCCCGTTGCGTACAGTCTCACTAATAACACCATCTATGCGCCGGTGAATTATGACGGAAGATTCCATGGGAGAGTGTCTCTTCGTATTGCTCTTGCCAATTCATTTAACATCCCTGCAGTAAAAACACTCAATACTTTTGGGATTTCTAACTTTGTTGACTTAGGAAGACAAATGGGTATACAGAGCCTTAGAGATCCATCTGAATACGGCCTTTCCCTAACTCTGGGAAGCGCTGATGTAACTATGCTTGATATGTCAACTGCATTTGGTACTCTGGCAAATTTAGGTAACCGTGTCGATTTAAACCCTATACTTGAAGTGACTGATTATACGGGGACTGTACTTGAAAAAAAGAAAGATATTAGCACAAAATCTGTTTTAAGTAGTGGTGTGGCATTTATACTTTCAGATATTCTAGCTGACAATAATGCCAGGTCAATGGAGTTTGGCCCTAGTTCTCCCCTTCTTATTCCCGGACACACTGTATCTGTTAAAACAGGTACATCCGACAATAAAAGAGATAACTGGACCATTGGATATAATCAAATAAGCAATCGAAATAGACCACAATATGAAGTCACAGTATGGGTTGGAAATAATGATAATACTCCAATGAGCCAGGACCTAGCATCAGGCATTACGGGTGCAGCCCCCATTTGGCACGGGATTATGGCAGAACTTTTGAAAAATATACCTGATGAAAAATTTTCCCTCCCATCCGATATAACAACAAAGCCGTGTATTGGAAGAGTCGAATATTTTATTCGTGGGACGGAAAATTCTATTGCCTGTAGCTTTTTGCCCAGCACTTCTCCGACAAAAGGTGCTACTGCGCTTTTAGCTTCTCCCAAAGATCCTGGTACGCCTTCTCAATCTCCTTTGCCCCAAACAAATATCCCGTCGTCGCAAATCGCGTTACCCCAGCCTTTAAAGCGGCATCAACACACTCGACATTAACTCCTCCATCTATTTCAACTGGAATACTTGGAAATTTCTCTTTAATGTATTTTACTTTTTCTAATCTTTCTGGCTTAAAAGAACCCCCTGAATATCCTACTTTTTCAGCAGTATAAATAAGAATACAATCTAAATCTTCAAATGGAATATCTATGCTTTCAATTGGCGTTGGACCATCAATAGCAAGACCTACCTCACCTATGTCTTCTACTGTTGCCACAAAACTAACTATATCTGGCATTTTTTCAATATGCCCTATAAATCTTTTAAACCCTGCGGCAGCCCATGGCTTGACGTACTGGAGAGGATCTTCAACCATCATGTGAAGCTCAAAAAATATATCTTTTGTATATTTAGCAAATGGAGCTGGATCCATGAAAGTAGCATTGTCAACAAATTTCCCATCTATGAGGTCAATATGTATTACTTTGGCAAATGGCTTCACGAGCTCAATTTTCCTTTCAATTTCGCTCCACTCTTTCTCCGGTCCAACTCCTGGTATAACTTCCAGGTCAAGTTTAAAACTATCAAAAACATTCATATTTTTTAATTTTCTCAATTCTTCTAACATGCCTCGAGTCTTCTGAAAATGGTTCTTTGAGCCATATTTCAACTGCCTCTACTGCTTCATCCATACTTAAAAACCTTGCGCCTAGAGACAAGACATTTGCATTATTATGCTGTCTTGAAAGCCTTACTATTTCGTATGGATCATCACTTTTCCTACCTGTAACATCTGCCTCACTTATAGGCTTGCATGGAGAATAAAAAAGGGCTGCTCTAACATTTGGAAATTTATTTGCAACTATAGCCTCTGCCTCTCCTGACCCACCTATTACAATTGCTCTGTCATCAGTGTTTTTGGAAACCATTTCAGAGGCTTTCCCAATAAAGTCAGGATAGTCATCGTCTTTGTTGTAGTCATATGCACCACAATCCTCCACTATATATCCTTTTTCGGTAAGCACTTTTTTCAAATGCTCTTTCAGCATAAATCCACTGTGGTCTGTTGCTATATAAATCTTCATACGTTCATTAATTTGATTCTCTCTTCCATTTGTTCTTTCTTCAAAAGTCCTGGCTGACTCCCCGTATGCTCAATTACAGATGAGCTGTTAGTTGCTCCCCAAATCATTGCTTCTTTCGTATCCTTTTCATGCATTATGGCTGCCAAAAATCCTGACGCGTATGCATCTCCAGCTCCGGTTTTTTCAAAAACTTCACCTGGCGCGCATCCTATTTTAAAAAATTGTCCTTCAGAATTTAAAGAACTTGATCCACGCTCGCCATCAGTCATACAGATAGTTTTTGGCCCCATTAGTTTAATCCTAAAAAGCATTGTTTGGTCATCCTCTTTTTCTTGATTCTCAATAACTTTTCCGTAAAGAATGATCTGTGCCTCTTCCCTATTCACAAAAAGAATATCAGTCATTTTTAAAACTTCTGAAAAACTCTCAACCCCTTCTTTTATTTGCTCACTCCCTGGGTTAAAAGCAAGCTTTAATCCTTTTTCTCTTACAATTGCCTCTACTCTGGAGTATAAAAGTTTCCATTCAAGCCCTAAGGACGTCAGGTATACCCACTTTGTATCAAGATTATCTAAGGGAATATCATGGTCTCTTTTTACATGCCTTGCAAAAATAGTCCTGTCCCCTAAAATATTTATCACTACTGAGAAGGTTGAAGGTGTATTTGGAGTATATTTTACATAATTTGTATCTATTCCTTCTTCTGTTAATCCCTTTTTTATTTTCTCACTAAAATCATCCTCCCCAAGCTCTGCCACAAGCCCTGATTTAAAGCCAAGCCTTGTTAATCCTACGCTGACATTACACGCATCTCCTCCAAGAAGAAATGACGCCTCATCTACCATTACTTTTGCCCCGGCAGTTATGCATAATTCATTATGCTCCTTGTCAAACCTGCAAAATTCATTTGCATTTTGCAAAGACATAAATGTATCAATAAGTGCATTGCCAACACATATAGCGTCTAAAGCGCTCATAGTTTTATCCTATACCAAATGCTCCCCGCAAACAATAGCTTTTCTGACTACGCATCTAATATATGTCATTGCGAACGCAGTGAAGCAATCTTCTTAATAGATTCAAGATTTAAGAATTAAGATTTAAGAAAAAATATTCATAAATCCTGCTTGCCCGCCATAGCTTTAGCGTCGGAGGGAATCATAAATCCTAAATCCGTATCTATTCTGTCAGGTTTTTGTCTCTTGCATGTCAGGAAACTCTATGTTATTATCCATTTTGCAATGAGCATTTTCGCTCCCTGTAGTCAGTAAATACTGATCTATGCAAGTCATAGAGGGATGCCTTAAATGCTTTTTTTATGTTCAATGATTCATTATCAGTAGCACATAATCCTCCGAAGTCCTTCGATAAACTCAGGACGAAGGAGGATGTTTTACATCCCTCCACTTCCCTCTCCTCTTAGGAGAGGGCAAGGGTGAGGTTAATCAAATAAGAAGGAGGTGAATATAGATTATGGCAGTAAGAGCAATCGATGCATATCAACCAAAACCAATGAGCATTGCCCAAATGAATGAGCAAACAAGTAAAGCAAAAAAGGGCATGGATCAATCTTTTCGGAACATGCAAGGAATGATACAAACACTTCGTCTAGGTAATTTAAATCATGGGAGTGAACCAGTCATCTGCTTTGTTGCAGATGCACCAAAGTCTTCAAGATTACTAGATAGGGACATAGCTCCTAATCATACTTTAGAAAGTGGTTTAGGAACAGGTTCTGCTAGCAGAAGCAGACACGGCTCATTGAATCACGGGAGTCTACTTGATTAAGAAAAGTTAGATTTCACAATCTATACAACTTTCCTTCAAAAAGAGGGAGAGTTGTTTTAGATTGTGCTAGAATAAGAATACCTTCATACTTCTGTCATGCTGAACTCGTTTCAGCATCTAAAAATTGTCATTCTGGCTTGTCCAGAATCAGATCCCGAATCAAGTTCGGGATGACAATAAGTTTGGAATAATTATCATATGAAAAAGTTTCTGCCGATTATTCTGACGCTCCTTTTTATCTTTGCATCCTTTTTTGCATATGTAAAAATTAATCACGCTGCAGATCCCATAGATGAATTGACTCAGCAAATAAAAGATCTCACTTCTAAATTAGACATGTCTGTTAACGCGACACGTCCATTAGAATCTCAACTAAATAGTATGCAAAAACAAATTTCTAGTATTAAATACCAAGTGATTTTAATTGATGCAGATGTTGCGCAGAAAAAGAAATATATTGACTCTTCTTATAAAAACCTTGCTGTAAAGCAGGATATAATGAATAGAGCTATTCGTGACTTTTACATTAAAAGCTCATACAATTCCCCTCTTCTTATATTTCTCTCAGCTAAATCTGCGTCAGATATAACCCAACTTTTAGCCTATCAAAAAGCAGCAGAAAACCAAGATAAAGTTATTATTACAAATATTGCTTTGTCTATTGTTGACCTTGAGCAAAAGAAAAAAGATTTAGAATCTGAAGTATCTCGTCTTACAGCGCTCAAATCCAACTTAGATGACCAATCGGCAAAGTTAGATAAGATTGTCCAAGGAGCCAAAGCATACCAAACAACTCTCTCAAATCAAATTGCAGACCTTTCAGCAAAACAACAAGCGCTTTTGGCACAAAAATATGCAAGTCTTGGAATTTCTATAAGTGCATATAACATGAGTGGGGGTTGTAAGAGTGATCTTTTGACAAATACTGATCCAGGCTTTTCACCCAAAATAGGATTCTTTACATATGGTGTCCCAAATAGAATAGGCCTCAATCAATTTGGAGCAAAAGGAAGAGCAGATGCAGGACAGTCAGCCGAAACAATCTTAAGTGCTTATTATAATGCTGATTTAAATAAAGGATATGATACAGGCATAAATATTCACGTAACTGGATCCAATGAGTATGGGCAGTCATTTGACACTAATTGGAATATTGAGGATTATGTAAAACACATCTATGAAATGCCTACGGATTGGTCTATGGAAGCACTTAAGGCTCAAGCCGTAGCTGCCAGATCATATGCTCTTGCAACAACAAATAATGGTAGTAATAGCATTTGCCCTAGCCAACAATGTCAGGTAGTAAAACAGGAGATAAATTCAGACAGATGGCAACAAGCAGTGGACGCAACCAAAGGATGGGTACTAACTAGTGGCGGTAGCCCTATTAAAGCATGGTTTTCATCAACTCACGGAGGATATGTATTTACATCCTCCGACATAGGATGGTCAGGAACATCATATACTAAGCGCTTGCAGGATACGACCTCCAACGTATCCAATTTTTCTGATTTACAAAATAATGCTTATGACAAATCATCCCCATGGTTTTACTGTGACTGGGGATCTCGTGGTGGCACGGCTTGGCTTAGACCCTCAGAAGTAGCAGATATTGTAAATGTTGTTGCTCTTGCCCAAGCAGACTCTTCTACAAAAGAGCATCTTTACCAGCAAGATAAATCAAATCCTGCAGGGACAGACACATGGAGCTCAGATAGAGTGAGACAAGAACTACAAAATAGGAATATTACTCCATTTAATTCTGTTTCAAATCTTTCAGTAAGCGTAGATTTTGGAGTAGGGAGAGTCACTAGCATAAATATTTCAGGAGATGGAGGGAGTGCAAATTTCCCGGGTGACTTCTTCAAAACATATTTCAACATTCGCGCTCCTGCTAATATACAAATCGTTGGCCCATTGTATAATATAGAACAAAGGTGATTTTATGGCGGATTTATTTGAAAGTCAGGGAGAAAAAGTTAAGGAGACACGGGATAGAAGGCTTAATGATTTCCTGAATAAATATGAGCCTGCCAGTCTTCCAGAGGATGAATCTTTTGAAAGACCCAATCCTCCTCCAGGTCATGCGGGCTCCCATACATTACCCACCCAACAGGCTATGCCAATACCCCTCACTCCACCCCATACCATTCCTCAAAAAAGAAATCCTATGCATGTATTTTCGTCATTTTGCGAATTACCAGAATCTGTTTCTTTTCAAACCCAAGAAGATGATGAAATAATTCTTCTATTTCTTAGAAAAAGCTTGATTACAAATATCCCATGGATTATCATTGCTCTTCTTTTTGCAATTGTACCTATTGGGCTTTTTGTTTTTGGTGCTTATTTTACCTCCCCTTTTTCATTGCTACCGTCTAATTTTCTCTTAGTTATTTTCCTTTTTTACTATCTTTTTGTTGCAACGTATATATTTATCAATTTCATCACATGGTATTTTAATATTTCAATCGTCACTCAAGATAGGGTTGTTGATATTGATTTTTCAGACCTTGTTTATAAAAATATTTCTGAAACCAAATTAGGCCTAGTCCAGGATGTCAGCTACACCCAAAGCGGTGTTGTAAGAACTCTTTTTGACTTTGGAGATGTACTTATCCAAACAGCAGGTACTGTAGATAACTTTGATTTAACGGCAATACCTAATCCTGAAAGAACTGTACAGGTTGTTGAAGGGCTTATTGGGAAAGGACGAGTGCCAGCCGTATGATGAATGTTGTCACACCGGCTTACATTACTCTACTTTTTAAAGTTGGGATGCTTGTTGCACTCCTATTTTATATTTTTTTCCTTTTCGTTATCCATAGACAAGTCAAGTCAATGAATACCATTGTCACCCAACCATATCTTTTCCCCTTTCTTAACTTTATTTCCCTTCTTCTAATATTTATTGGTGCATCGATTTTTATTTTGGCTCTTGGTATACTTTAAATAGATGATGAAATCTCCGCTTCGTGTCGCAAAAATAGTCTCAAATGCGTCTGATTCTGCATGGTGTCAAGCGTATAATGCGGGAGGTCTCTTTGCAGTAATATCCCTTACCAGAAAAGATGCGCAAGATTTACCACAAAAAGCACTTTCTCCAGCTGGCCGTGATATGGTGAGTGCGCTTGAGGCAGAATTTTTTTCTCTTGAGGAAAAAAATCTCAAAACAATAACTGCAGCTGTTGAGACAGTAATAGAAAAGTCTCCAAAAGATATCACGGTAACTCTTCTTGTCGCAGCTGTAGTTCAAAATGTATTATATGGAGCTGTCACAGGATGTGGACGGCTCCTAATGCTTCGAAAAAAAACTTTGGGGACACTTCTTAGCACAGAAAGTCCGGAGAAAGGCACTCAATCTGGATCCGGTTTTTTGGAAAACGGAGATATATTTATACTTGAAACAGAGAGTTTTGCAAATACAATCTCTAGTAAGACATGGCTTTCATCTCTTGACCAAAATAACCCTGAGGAAGCTTCAGAAATTCTTTCCCCACAAATCCATGAAACCCAAGACGGCTCTTCCTGCAGTATGATAGTTGCATATGAAAGACAGCCTGAAGAGGAAATAGAAGTATTGCCCACCCCACAACAAGAGGTTCAACTTCCAGAACCGGAGGAAATACACATCAAAAAACAAAAAACTCCTATTAGAATTCCTCAATTGTCTTTACCATTTTCATTATCACCCGTTAGGATAGTTATTTTGATTTCTGCTCTACTTATTGCTGGAGTACTAATATTGGGCGTAATACATACATTGAAGTCCCATGGGGAAGCAAAAACAAAAGCTGCATTTGATAGTATTTATAATCCAGCAAAAGCTAAGTATGATGAAGGCCATAGCCTGCAAGACCTTAATAAAACTATTGCGCAAGATGACTTTTCAAAAGCCAAAACTATTCTAGAAAATGGCCGCTCTAAACTTCCCCCTTCTTCACCTGAGGAAAAACAAATTCTAACTCTACTTAACACAGTCAATGATAGCCTGAATTCACTTACAATTGGAAAAGCTACAGCAAAACAAGTTGATCTTAGCTCAGATCCAATACTGGCCTTTGCAAGTAAGCATGATAGTAACCCAGACATTGCGCAGGACGATACTAATTTTTATGTTGCTGATGCTACGGGTATTACACAAGCTAATAAAAAAACTGATAAAGAAAAACAAATTATTCAAAATAGTTCTAGCTGGAAAGAATTAGGGGGATTTGGCACTTATCTTGGCAATATGTACGTAGCAGATAGAAAAGATGGAATAATAAAATATGTTCCTGTTGGGTCCAATTTTTCAAAATCTGCTTACTTTTCTTCTGGATCATCTGTAGATTTATCTCAGGCTCAGTCTCTGGCAATTGATGGCTCTCTTTGGATTCTTACCAAATCCGGCCAAATAAATAAATTTACAAAAGGAAATCAGGATAACTTTTCTATTTCCGGGCTTACTACACCCTTCTCCGGTCCTACTCAAATCTTTACTACAGTTGACGGAAATAATCTTTATATCCTAGATAGCGCTAACTCCCGCGTAGTTGTCCTTTCCAAGAACGGTGCATTTCAAATTGCATATGTTGCAGATGCTTTTAAAAATGCTTCAATAATTGATGTTTTGGAAGGAGATAAAAAAATCTACGCTCTCTCCGGAAATACCCTCTGGGAAATAGACATGAAGTAAAATGCAGTGTATGATGGGGGTATGAAAATACCCAACAAAAAGGCATTCTTTGATTATGAAATCAAAGAACACATGGAGGCTGGGATTAACCTGACTGGCGCTGAGGTAAAAGCTGTTCGTTTAGGCCATGCTGACCTCACAGGAAGCCATGTTAGGATCGTGGGAAGCGAGGCATATCTTCTAAATGCACAAATCTTTCCATATACCTACGCACGGCCGGAAGGTTATGATGAAAGAAGAAGCAGGAAACTTCTTCTTCACAAGAATGAAATCATAGCCTTAAAGGCAAAAGCTGAAGGCCAGAACTTGACAATCGTGCCTATTTCGCTGTATACTACTCATAATCTCGTAAAGCTGGAAATAGCCTTGGGAAAGGGCAAAAAGAAGTACGAGAAGAAGCAATCAATCAAGAAAAAGGACCTGGACCGAGAACTTTTACAAAAACTTTCCTAATCAGTATTCGCCTACGACATTTTGAACACTGGGGGACGTGTCCCCCGAAGCTCGAAGAGCGAAGGGGGATGAACTGATTCGACAAGAAAAGCACATTAAAAACTGCAAGCCGACTTTGATGAATAGTCGTAAAACAGAATCAAAAATAAATGCTAAAGCAAAATTTAGCGCGATTGCAGAGGTTGTAAAACAACCAATGCGATCTTTTGCAAACGTACTCGCGTTTGAGCCAACATTGGCTTACGCAACAGTAAACTAAGCAAATGTCTATAGAGTCTTTTCTCAACGGGACTTTATAGGCACAAAAACAGTTGAGAAAGATATAAGGAAGAAGGTTTGATTCCTTATAGAATTTATTAAACCTAAGGTCTTATTCACTCCTGTCTGTTGGAAAAGGATAAGACGACTTAAAAATAACAGAACACGCTTGTAGATGTTTTCAATTTACTCTCTTGGACTCCGGTTCAAACCGGACATCTCCACCACGTAAAGCCCTTCGGGCCACGTGGCAAGCAACTAAAAATGTTTGCCATTAAGGTTTGAGGGGTTTTTAAATGGCAACTTTACGTGTGGCACGTGAATTCGAGCAGAGTGAGAATTTTTACGTGCCCTATCCTGGTGTTATAATATTTTCGTGTTCTACGTATATATTCTCCAAAGTGAGAAAGATGGGAGTCTCTACATTGGTTTTTCTTCAGATTTAAGAAAAAGGGTTATTAAACATAATAAAAAACAAGTAACTTCAACTAAAGATAAAGCTCCATGGAAATTAATTTATTATGAAGCATATCTTGAGAGAAGAGATGCAACTGGGCGTGAAACTTTTCTAAAAAGCGGTGCGGGGTGGAGATTTATCAAAAAACAACTAAAACATCACTTTGAGAAAAAGAAAACTTGAGTTTGCCTTCAGAAATAAGAGATTAATTTAAGGATATTCTGAAAATTAATGCAAAAGATAGAAAGAAATAGATATTTTTCTTTTTTTACAAATAAGATTTGACTAAAAAGTACACTTGAGAGATAATCCCCCCATGCCAAAAATTATTCCGATTAAGGAGCATTATATTATATTCGAAGGAATGATCGATATAAATGCTACAAGTCAGCTTTTTCAGGCAATAGAAAAAGCAAAGCAGGATGGATTTGGTCGTATAATTATTTTTTTCTCGTCTTTGGGAGGAAATATATATGAAGGTTTTCTACTCGCATCTGTTATTCAAAATTCAAAAATCCCAATAAGGATTCATGCAACTAACCATATAGATTCGATTGCAAATGTAATCTATCTATCTGCACAGGAAAGAACAAGTGAATCATATGCAAAATTCTATCTACATGGGGCATCTACTATGGGAAATTTTGATGAAAAAGCATTGAAGGATAAGTTAACGGAAATTAAAACAAATAATAGTAGGATTGCCTATTTTATATCTGAGAACTCAAGTTTGCAATTGACTAAAGTTCAAATTATGATGAGGACAGGCACTACAATTTCTGCTCAGGAAGCTTTAAAATATAATATAGTCCAACAAATAGTGCATAAGGAAATTCCTAGCAGTGCAACTGCAAAGGAAATTATATATATTAATTAGATTATGGATTTGGAAGTATTAAAAAAAACAGTTGAACGGATATTAGTCAATATGGAATGCACAGATTTAACATTTCCCGATCCAAAGACAAATTTAGTTGTCGTTACTTTCAATTGTAAAAATTTGACAAGTTTTAAGGCGGATTTACCTGGGTGGACATACTCCGGAATACATCTTGACCCTACTGGTAATAGGCAGTATAAAATTGATTTCATCAAAAATTAGCCCCGAGTATTCTCGACAGCTGGATTTTTTTCTTTAAAAAGTAAGTGATTTTATACGTTGAATTGAGTTATATTGTTGCTTTGTTGGCAGGATTGACTATCCATTCTGAAGCACGTGCTAAGTATTGTAATTGCACCTCATAGGAAGGGATTGCCCCGTCCCGAGGAATAAAAACTATTTGGTAAGTTGGCGCTCCAGATATTGTAGTTCCACTTGCAGTTGAAGCAGTTCCTGAAGGTTGCAAAAAAGGATAGCCTCCTAAATCCGGCGCTTCTGGTTGTGAGCCTCTCTTATCTTTTGGAAAATATCCTAAAGCACATACTGCTTCGTTAAGCTGCTTGTAAGGATTCTCAATAATAATGTTTGACTTGGTAACTTAGGAATGTCGTAGATCATCCACGCTAATATACCTCAGACATAGTTTATTGGCAAGTAATAAATTGTTCCATATCTTTTATGTGATACCTACATATCTTGAGCCTGAAACTATTAGTCTTGAGCTCAGAAGCACTGGATACCACCTCATTACATACTCCTCAATTCTGTTCCAACTATTTTGGTCTATGTCCACAAGTGAAGATTAGACTGATTTAATAATCTAATCGCCTATTTCCAGTTGCTTGACAATTGTTATAGGATTATGATATTATCCTTTTCATGTCATTAACACCAGATTTACCAAGACCACATTTTGCTCCTGATGGGCAAGGTGGAGGATCAGCTTCAGAAAGAGGAGCTTATGGTGCTCTTCGACAAGGTGGAGGAGGGATCTATCTAAATTTGCCTTCATACGCTACTTCATCAAGAACAGCACTCCGAGATTATGTAACTGGATTAGCCCGCTCAAGTAAATACTCAGCTGAATCTCCGGCAGTAGCCTATGATTCTAATATGCCATCTCGAGAGACTTTGAGAGCGGAAGATTTTCCTGATAAAGTTTTTAGAGCACTTGGACAAAATGAAGTAGTTCTTAGTTACGGAGTCGATTATTCTTGGACTATAGACGGCATTACTGTAGTAAACATTGTACGTACAGAGCAAGAGTTAAGAGACTATATGCAGGCAGTCTACCCAAAGGCTATTGTAAGAGTACCGCTTACATTAATTAATGGCTTTATCAGACCTGAAGATAAGGCTCCTAGAGCATAACTTTCTTTTACTCTGTTCTATTACTTCTCTGTGATACTACCTCAAAGCTATTCCTACATATTTTGAAGCAATGGGTACCACTTCCAAATATAGTCTTCAATCTGGTTCCAACTATTTTGGTCTATGTCCACACTAGCCTCCGTAATAGGAGGCTTTTTCGTGGATTACTCTTCCTGGGCAAAGACAACTGCATAAACTTTTTCAAATCCATTCCTTTTTAAAACATTTGCAGCTTCTAAGAGAGTTGAGCCTGTTGTCAGCACGTCATCCACCAAAATGGCTGTCATCCCGGGCTTGCCTCGCCCATCGTAGCCTTTGGGCGAAGTTGGGACCCGGGATCCATCTAAATAGATTCCCGCTTTTCCTCCAGAGGCGGACTGTCGCGCGAGAATGACACTATCATTTATATCAAACGCCCCTTTAATATTTTTCTTCCTATCTTCCCTTCCTAGGCCAAATTGAGGTTTTGTTTCTTTAATCCTTACTAAGTAATTTACTGTCTGTAGACTAAATTTTTTTGCCAGGTTTTTGGCCAGAATTTCAGCGTGATTATAGCCTCTTTTGCGAAACTTTCTCTTTGAAAGCGGGATTGGAATTAAAGTAGGGTTTGACTCAAGGAGTTGCATAAAAAGCTCTTTTTGGATCAAGCCTTCATAAAATAACTCTGATATAACTTTTTGCAAATCTGTAAGGTATGGCTCGTACTTAAATTGATATATCAATTTCTGTATTGTCTTTTTATACTTAACTACGCAAAAAGCACCGTCAATAATGTATTTCCCCCTACACCCTGGGTGCGTAAAGCCATCTATAGATCTAAAACCACACCCAAGGCATTTCTCTTTTACGTCAAAGGAGATAAGTGAAAAACAATTTGGACAAATATATTCTCCTGATTTCCTGCACCCAACGCATCTTTTTGGAAAAACCAGATCCAGTAACCCCATATTTATGATGATAACATCCTCTTTTAAGATTATGTTATTATGTAAATAATGACAAATGACCAAATTAAATCGGGCCTAATGACTAAAATATTTTCTTCAATTGAAAATTGTAAATTGAAAATTGTAAATTCTTAAGTTTATGGCTAAATTATTTCTTTTTAGACACGGTGAAACAACAGATAACCAGAAAAAGATCTTTTCCGGCTGGAGAGATGTTGACCTAACACAAGAAGGCATAGAAGAGGCAAAACGTCTTTCTGAAAAACTTAAAAATGAAAAGACAACTAAAGCTTACTCCTCTGATCTTATCCGCTCGCAACATACACTGGCTTTAGTTCTTGGAGAATATCATAAAAACGTTCCAGTACATATTGATCCCAGGATAAAAGAGCGTGATTATGGAAAGTTAACCGGGACCAGTAAAACAGAGCTTGAGAAGAAAAGCCCTAAAGACTTTGAAAAATGGCATAGGTCATATGATATTGCGCCACCTGGCGGAGAAAGCATAAAAGATGTTGAAAAAAGAGTCATGCCTTTTATTCATGAACTGCTAAAAACTACTAAGCCATCAGATGTAATTTTTATCTCAGCCCATGGCAACTCAATAAGACCATTTATACATTATTTTGAAAAAATCTCCTGGGAGGAAGTTATGAAAAAAGAATACGGCCCCGGCTCCCTCTTCACCTACGACTTATAACGTATTCTTAAATCTTCATATTTACTGATAATGGCGGAGACGGCGAGATTCGAACTCGCGTAAGCCTTGCGACTTAGAAGTTTAGCGAACTTCCGCACTAGACCAAACTATGCGACGTCTCCCTGTTATGCTTCAATAGCCTTTCATTGTTTGAGTTTATTAGCTGAAGGTATTTCCTAACTTCTTGTGCATTATACAGCCAAACTTTTTTATTTTCTACTTTATCTAGCAATTTTGGCGTTAGGCCAATTTCTTTTAAGACATTAAATACAAATAGGAGTAATGGCATAGATCTATTTGTAAAACATATTTTGTTATAACTATACTCTTTACCGTTTACTTTATACTTATGAGGGAAAACTCCCCCATCTGTATCCATTAAACCCCTCACGCATGCGATTTTGTATTCTCTTCGAGATAATATCCAGCTAGGAACCCCCACTTGTTGCTTAACTTTATTCCCTATTTTTAGTCCAATACTTAAAAGGTAATCAACCAAGTCAATTCCATTATAATAAAGAATCGTTGCTTTTTCAGTTTTTCGGATATATATACCAGGACTATATCCAAATAATTGGGCTCCTAGATCAGAAACAAATAAGATATATTTTGCATCAGCTACGGTATTCAAAGTTATTGCGCACTGTGTATTCGTAATTCCACCATCCCCTAACATTATCCCTACAAACTCTGCAAGTAATTTACTCTTATCTGGATGCCAGTAATACTTTCTCTCAGAAACAATACCCCTTTTCCTAAGAATCTTTATCGCTGTCAACCCACCCTTTCTTCTTCCCTCTTTTGTCGCGAATACCCCATACTTTTTATATCGAGCCTTACCACCAATCTCCGAAGCCTTCCTTACAGAGCTCTTCCATCTTTCAACTAGTGCTTCTTTTGATTCTGGTAAAATAACCTTGAATTTCTGAGAAAGTATTTCAGCCGCAGACAAACTCATTCGTAATTTTTCTTTTCTCCAATCTAAAAAACTTCTTTGATGGATTTTAACTAACTTTGCTAACTGAGCTATTGGCAAGTTACTTATATTGATGACCTTCTCTATAAATATTCTTTGCTGGTCCGGTAAAAACTGTACTCTATGATTATTCATAACGGCTCTGCAAGTCCTCCACATCTAAGCTTATTACAATAATTCAGGAAATACAATGAGAAGTTATTTTTTGATTAAGTAGGTCACTTATGATCAGGTGTTTTGTGTGTTTTGATCAACAATATAAACTCCTATTTGTAATTTTGCATTAAAAGTTATTAAAAAGTTAGCCTCAAGAATTAAAAATTACAATGACTTAGTATACAACACTCCTAAAATCTATGACATGAGTTGGGGGATGGTTTGAGGTTGAATATTAAAAAACATAATGCTTATAAAATAAAGGTTAATTAAGAAAGATATAACCATTACTACTTTTAAAGCATTTGGGACCTTATCTTTTACGCTATATACAAGTAGCAGAAATAGAAATGGATAAAAATCTAAAGCAAATCTATAACCATACTGTATAAATCCCCCTCTTGAGAAAAGACCTAGCGTAAAAATAAGCATAATTAGTGCGGTAATAACCGCTCCCCTAACAACTACATTTTTCCAAGGTGCTTTAAATATCCAGAGAAATAACGGTGAAGTAAATAAAATACTCATCCCAAAATAGCTCGGAATTAGATATGGATATGTGAGTATTTTAGTGCCATTTATAAATACTCCCTCAGGTCCTTTAAGAAATAAATAATAAAAATTTGAGGGAAAATGTACTAGGCTCCAGAGACCACCAAGCTTTCTATTCTGGAAAAGAAATCCATCCATAATTTGGCGCGTGTATCCGTTATCAAGAATATTTCCAAATCTAATGTAGTTATAAAAAAGAAGAAATAATAAAGCCAGAGTAACCGGAATTAATAATTGAAATAAGCTTTCAGTCCTTTCTTTTTTAATGAGTTTTGTTGATTTCCATATGATAAAGAGATAAAAAATAGTCACTAGTGCTAAATTACTTCTGGTGACTATTGCAAGGCCAATATATATGCCTATTAATATCCATCTCTTCTTAAAGAAATACTCATAAAGTGAAAGTAGAATTAGAGTAGTCCCTATTACCTGTGCAAAATACCATGAGAAAGGGACCATGGCTATGAATAAGTAGGCACTGGAAAAGATATATCCCCAAGCAAGCCATAATGAATTCAGATGATTACCTGTTATTTTCTTAGCTATTTTATACAAAAGTATTAGATTTAAAATATTGCAAAAAAAAGTAATTAATCCCTGGGAAGGAAAATTAACGTTGTAGAAAATGGCTGCTATTGGAGTTAATAGAATTGCCGGAAAAGGCCCTAGAGGCCAGTAGTGGACTCCGTTAAACGGGGTTGAATCTGTCCAGGTTTTCAGAGGATGGGTGAAATATAAATGGCCTTCTATGAATGATTTGGCTAGATACAAATACTGCTGATTTTTTATTGTGATAATATTTGAAATAAATAATATAACTATCCCTATTAAAATAAGAAAGCCTAAAAAAACTGATTCTTTATGATGTAGATACCTTATAAAAATTCTATTTAAACGGCTCATTTATAAACTGGGTCTGTAAAGTACCTATTAAATCTCGTGTTAACTTATTGTTCGAGCTTGTCGAGAACTGTCATCCCCGATCTAGTCGGGGATCCATGGATTCCCGCTTTCGCAGGAATGACACTATAATTACTTCTCGACTACTCCCGCTGAGCGGGATTCGCTCGAAGAATAAAATAGGTTTAATAAATATCTGCTTACTTATTCAGCAAATTGATTTTAGCATATAGCTAAGCACTTCTATAAATTAGCCTTGGCTTGTTATATAATAAGCTAGTTAAAAGAGGAGGCGTCGGATAGTGGCTGATTCCAAAGGTTTACTAAACCTTCAATCCGCAAGGATTCGTGAGTTCGAATCTCACCGCCTCCGCACTTCGGTACGCTTCGCTTGCTCACTGCAAGTGAGTTTTGCTGACATATCTTTTACGCTCAATTTTTACCTTTTAGAATTATTGATTCCCTGTATGAATAATAAAATACCTATTAGCGTTGATAAGGTAGTCCACCAAGTCATTCTAAAATCACAAGTCGTAGCAACAAAAAAGTAGCAAAGATTATATAATATCCCACTTATAAGTACTAAACTTGTAATTAACTGTTTTTTCCAAATCGCAAAAAACAATATCACAATTGAAATTACTAAATAAAAATACGGACGGAAAAATAAAGAATCTTTAAAAAAATCTAGATAGTTTAGAATGGATATATTCACTATATTAGGATGAAAAACTATTCCATAAGTGTTGGGTATATCTCCATACATAAATGGATAACAAGCTGGACCATTATTTAAAGACAAAGTCTGAATATATACGTCTGCTCTATGTATTAAATATGGATAGAAAAAAATAAGAGTATTTTTTTTCCAACTTCCTATCAATTCATCAATATTTCTTTTGTTACTTGTTAGAACTAAGTGTTTTATATTATTGCCGCAGCAGTACAAAGGCACAACTGTGAGAGGAGTATATATTTGCCTAAGCTCAGATATTTTCCATTCTGCATTATCTTTTCCAGACATAAATTCGGGAAGGTAAACTTTATTGTTATTTAGAGAAAGAGCAACTAAATCATGGGTTAGAATCTGCTGGATTGGGAATTGTTTTTCGCCATTTGTCCCTATTGTATTAATTAAAAATGAGGCTAATATTATAAGAAATGTTAAAAAAATGCTTACCAATATCTTCTTCCAAAGCTTACCATTTATCCAAAGCAACCCAATGCAAAACACTATAGGTATTACAGCGGGTAATGAGTTATATCTCACAGCTGCGGAGTAAATAAGCGTAAAAAGTAGTAAAGGTGAAATTAGAATTTTCTTCTTGATATTAACATGTGCTCCAAATAATATGAGGCCTAAAGAAAGAACCAAAAAAGATCCCATTTCCACATCTTTCCAGATAGTACTTAATAGAGCAAGAATAGGTGGAAAAATAAGAAAACAGAGAGTTATTCTCACTTTCCAAACCCCAGATTTAATAGCTGAATAGATTATTAATGCCATTCCAGTCCAGAAAACTAGATTTTGCAAAACTAACATCAACAAAGGTCCATCATGCAAAAAATTAAGGTAATGCCACGTCCAGCTCATGATAACTGGGTGCCAATCATTCATGATTCCTTTTTTGGCTTGGACATATTGATTCAAGGAATCTACAGACATAAACCCGGGATAAAAACAATAAGTAACTATAATGGTAATAAGAATAGGTAAAAAACTTATTAGTAGAGAGGAAATTTTGACCTTAGAAAAATAAGTCATACAGATATTATATCAATGAAATAAAGGCTCTATTACTTCTATAAATTGTGGTAAACTTGGAAAATAAGTGAAAACATACCATTATTTTCTTCTCCTAATTGCAATTGGCTTTCTTGTCTTTACTAAAACACTATTTAACGGATTTGTCCTGGATGATACCCATCTCATTGTAAATTCTCCTACAATTCATTCTCTTAACTCTCTCCCCACCCTTTTTACCCAAAGCTTTCGTTATCATAACCAGCCACCTGGAATTTTCAATTTTTATTACAAACCATTCATGTTTGTAAGTTTTACTTTTCTTTACGCTATTGGGAATGGCAACCCATTCCCCTTCCACCTTTTCCAATTAATTATTTATATTATAAATTCTCTCCTTCTTTTTACTTTTTTTTGCAAATTTTGGAATAAAAAGCTATCTTTTTTTCTTTCTTTACTTTTTCTTTTACAACCAGCTAATATTGAAGTTGTTTCTTATAGTGCAAGTCTCCAGGACACATTATTTTTATTTTTTGGACTTTCTTCCCTTCTCATTGCATCTAATAAAAAACTAAATACTTTACTTTCAGCAGGAATAGTTTCTATTCTTCTTCTTTTCTCCCTTTTATCTAAAGAATCAGGAATCCTTTTTATTTTTATAGTTCCCTTATTCATGTTCTTTTTCGTAAAAGCCAAATGGAAAACCTATCTTTTTTCTTCTATTATTTCACTTAGCATATATTTACTTCTTCGCATAAATACGCTTACTCAACCCTTCACTGTACTTCTAGATCATCATGTACAACATTTTTCTTTAACAGAACGCATATTGGCCTCTCTTGCTATTTTTGGATTTTCTATCCAAGAACTTCTTCTTCCGCAATTTAAATTCCAAGAATTTCTAAAAACTGGAATAATCCCACCTATGGACCTTCTAGCCTTTACTTTGGAAACAATAGTATTTATTTGTATTTTAGTTTTTTGTGGAATGTGGGTAAAAAAGACAAATAAAAAACAGCTTTCATATTTTATCTTTTTTTCAATATGGCTAATCCTAGGAATTCTCTTCCATTCTCAGCTTTTCTTTAGTCTAGATGTATTTATAGCACTTCGCTGGCTTTATTTCCCTCTTGTAGGCATGCTAGGAATTTTAGGCGTTCTTTTTACGACAGTCTCATCAAAATATTTATCTCACTCTAGGCTTACTCGGAGTATTCCATTTATTCTCATTACGCTATATGCTTTAGAAACACTGTTTACTGTATTTTTTATTCCTTTAAAACCATGAAATCATCTCAATATGTCAGTAGGGCTGGGGAAAAATTAGCTTTTGCTCTTAAAGAGTTTCACATAGACGTAAGTCACAAAATATGCGCTGACTTTGGTTCTTCAACAGGAGGGTTTGTTGACTGTCTATTACAAAATGGCGCTGCTAAAGTTTACGCTGTTGAGACAGGTTATGGAGTTTTGGATTGGAGTCTCAGAAATGACCCGAGTGTTAAAGTCATGGAGCGGACCAATGCAATGCACATAAAGCTACCAGAAAAAGTAGATATTCTTACAAATGACACTAGCTGGACTAGGCAAAAATTTATCCTTCCAAATGCTTTAGAAAACCTCACTCCCTCAGGAATTCTAATTACGCTGATTAAGCCTCATTATGAAGCTGATCAAAAACTTCTTAGAAAAGGTGTGTTAGACGAGAAAACTGCAGAAGAAGTTTCTACTCAGACAGTTAAAGAAATACAGGAGCTATTAGATTTATCTCTCTTAGGACTTGTAAAATCTCCAATACTCGGGGGCAAAGGCGGAAATACTGAATACTTAGCGTATTTTGTTAAAAAAAATTAAATCCTCTTTGCAATTAGTAAATGGTTCATAAATCCATCTACCTCAAGTCGTAATTTATTAAATAATAATCGCCTCCCGCTTTCCCTTATCCTTTTTCTTATTTCTAAAATAGTGGGTAATTCACTATCTTCTTGAGCCACTGATTCTTGCTGAAAATCTCCAAATAAATCATAAAATTCATCATCCTCAATAAATGCAGGATATTCTGAAAGAGCAGTTAATCTACCCCCCACTGGAATTTCTATTTCTGAAGGAAATTTTTCCTCCTCCTTCAATATAAAGGCATGTATTTGACGCGTTACCTCTTCAGAAACATGCATTGTCCCACGACAAACAGGGGTATTACAAAAACACGGATGATTACAGATATGCCCTTTCTCAGGTGGCTCAAGATAATAAGATATACTTAATTCTTCCCCCGCAAAAATATGTCTTAAGGCAAAGAAAAGCACATGGGATTTATAGGTGTATGTATCGCAATTTGGAGCACATGAATTATTAATAATATGTACACCAATTTCTTTAGGGTCAGCTACAATTGCAGTGGTATCACTAAAATGCATGTCATATAGCCCATGCACTTCCTCGCTAATTTCTGAGTCCGGCATTATTACTCCCAAGTAATCTCCAATTATAGTGCCTGGTAGAATATCTTTTGTAGCAAAAATACCCCTACCCTTTTTCTCCGTATTTCTAAGTTCCCAATCTGTTTGAGGGATAAGAATCATAGTAAAACCACGTTGAAGTGGGAAAACCGCGTTTGACGCGGCGTCCCCGGGGAGATTCGAACTCCCGACCTTCAGATCCGCAATCTGACGCTCTATCCAGCTGAGCTACGAGGACCCTTGTAAAAAACTAGTACCTATTTCAAATAGTTATTCTTTGTCATTCTGGCTTGTCCAGAATCAGTTCTCGATTTCACTCGAACAATAAGATTATAATCGAGACTCGAGTATATTTTACTTTATAGATGGCACTGAAGCAAATTATGAAACTTTTTCAAGAGGAAATGTTTTAGTTAACCAATTCGCAGATTTATCCATAAATGAGGGCTTTATATATTCTCTGAAGGGAAGGAAAGGTATGAGGACTGTTTTAATATGCTCTTCCGTAATCTCTTCATTAAGAGTTAGTGTTAATTCTCCAGGAAGAAGTGCACGTGTCCTGATGTGAAGTACATCTACACCAAACCGCTTCATAAAGTAAAAATCATAAAGTTCTTGCCAGAGAAAAAAACTGTCCTCAATCTGAACTCCTTCAGAACTGATGCGATACTTAAAGTCATGTGGAGGGACTATAGCTAGTGCAAATGCAAGAAATGTGAATGTTAAGACAACAAGCATAAGTGCATATTGTGCAAAAAGAAAAAGTATAACTTCAATAAGAAACATCAATAGGAGTCCACTTGCAAAAAAATTCCTACCTCTTTTTCTAAATGGTCTTCCCGGTGCCTTCCATTCAAGAAAGGTAACCACGTGATGTTTCATAGAGGAATCATCTTTTTTAGATGTAGTTTTTGATGTAGGTGTGGGCATATATTTTTACTGTATAGCAAAGAAAAAGCCAAGTCAAGAGAAGAATTGTTGGCAGGCATAATAGATGATATAATTCAAAGCAAGGAGAGGTGGCCGAGTGGTTGATGGCGTTAGTCTTGAAAACTAATGTAGAGGCAACTCTATCGCGAGTTCGAATCTCGCCCTCTCCGCACTATTCGCATCGGCGAATAACTAAGAACAAAGAACCTATAACAACATAAATCTTCCTTATAATTCTTAGTATAGGTTCTCAGTTCAAAGTTCTGCTTTGCAGAAGGAGGGGTCGCATAGTGGCCTAGTGCGGTGGTTTCGAAAACCGCTGTCCTGAGTAATCGGGACCGTGAGTTCAAATCTCACCCCCTCCGCAAGGTACCATTCGATACCTTGCTTTGCCAAGATGAGAATGGAGCCGCAGTCGGGTACCGACTGGTATCCGGCCAAGATAGATTCCCTGTCCCCTGCTTCTCTTCTTGACAGAATAAAAATTTTCTATTAAACTTAGCTAAGTTAGCTAACTAATTAATATGCAAATAATAAATATTCACCAAGCAAAAACAAACCTTTCTAAATTAATAGAAAAAACGTTAGAGGGAGAAGACGTAATAATAGCAAAAGCAGGAAAGCCAGTTGTAAAGCTTGTGGCCTATAAAGAAAAGCTCAAGCCTCGCAAGCCAGGCTTATGGAAAGGAAAGGTTTTTGTCCCAGACAACTTTACTGATGAAGATCCAGAAATCAATAAACTTTTCTATGGAGAATAGAAATAATTTTCTCCTCGATACGCACATATTTATTTGGTGGATGGAGAGCAGTAAGCGATTATCTAAAAGCCAACTTAAACTTCTCAATGATCCTCAAAACCAGATTTTTATTTCTGTAGCAAGCGTTTGGGAAATTATTTTAAAGCGTGCAAGGCACAAATTAAAGGTCCCCAACGATATTGAAAGTGGCATTACTAAAAGCGGTTTTACTCTAGTTCCAATAAAATTGGCGCATGTATTAGCTGTTGAAAAATTACCAAATCTACATAGTGACCCTTTTGACAGGGTGTTAATTGCTCAAGCATTAACAGAAAACCTAGTTTTTATTACAGATGATATAAAGATTAAAAAATATGATTTGCAAATATTATAAAATTTACCCTTAATGCTGCTGATTTCTTTTTGAAGTATCTACGGCAACCCCGCCCACAAAAACTGTTCCAATTAACAGGGATTTTAAAAGAGCTAACAACAAATCTTTTCTTTTCAGTCCTTTTAGAAGAGCAAACCTTTCAGCCAGTAGCGGATTTTCAGGTAATTTCTCCAAAAATTCTCTCATTTCATTTGCTTGCTTTTCTTGGTCCTTATCAAAATGTTGCTCACTCATAAATTTATTGACTTTTGAATCAAATCTTTCTCTTAACATTTTAACCCTGTCCTTATCTGCTCCATCCCCTTTTTCAGATTCCAATCTAATCTTATTAGCGGTACTGTGAATTACATATAACTTCGCAAGATATTTAGGGTCTCTTTTACGAAAACTTTTTATTTCTGCTTTAATTGCGTCAGCTTGATCTTTAGTAAGCCCTAATTCATCAACTGCTGCATCTGTCTCTTGGTCTGTAGGGACATTGTCTTCTCCTGCTTGCTTCTCAGCTCCCTTTTCTATATTTTGTGAATCCTTTCCAGGTTGAGTTCTCTCGGCTGGGGTCTTCCCTTCTTTTCTTACTGCTGCTGGCTCTGCTCCCGGTTGAGGTGGAGTTGATTCTCCAGCTCTTTTTGCAGCTGCAGCATCAACTCTATCGGAGATGCTTCTTTCCAAGACTTCTGCCGCGTTTTGAGCTATTGCTTCAGCCATTCTAGGGTCTGTTTTTGCAAGCTCTGTAGCTGCTTCACCATTTGCGGAGGCAAGTTCTTTATATGCATTTGCCTTTGCCATTGCTTGTGCTTGTTGCCTTGCCATAGTACTTCTATTATATTCAGTAGGTTTGTCTTTAATTAAAGTGTCAAACTGCCTTTGGGTTTCATCTGCCAAAGATTTTTTTGCGGCTTTAGTTGCTTCACTTTCTGGAGTAGGTTGTTGAGGTTTTTCAATGACTGGTTCTGCTGGTTTAGGTGGCTCTTCTACTTTTGGAACTTCAGGTTGAACATTAACATCTTTAGCAACGCCGCGCACATCTGTTGGAGTTTGGGGACTTTCCACAACACTTGGACCGGCTGTTCGAGATATGTGTAATCTTTCTGCAACCCTACCAATCCTTCCACCTGCAATTTGCTTAAACGCCTGAAGGTTTAATCCATTAGCTTGCAACCTCTTAATAAAATCGACTGGACCACTATGAATTGCCGGTTTTTCCCCACCTTGCGGCTCTTGACCAACATTTCTAGGACCTTCATTCCTAATTGATTGAGGAGAATCTGGTGTTCTTCTTGCTGGACCAGGCTTGGGAACTTCCCTTACTTCACTCATGTTGTCCTCCTTTTGACACGTCTAACGTGCCTTTGGCAACTGCTATAGCTTTTTCTATATTTCCTGCTTTTATGTGGTCACGCATTGCAGCTAATTTTCTGTGTCTCTCTTCCTCTTCAAATGGAACACCGTATTTCATATAAAGTTTTTGAGCATCTTTATGATGCTTTCCAAGTTCATTTAATTTATCCAATAAATCTTTTTTATCCCTAAATGGAAGTAGTGCTAAAAAATCTTTTGCTAATTGCTGAGCTTCATCAGGGGAAATCTCCTTGTCTTGTACTCCTAGATAAATATGGTCTAAAAGATCTTTTTCTATTTGTTCAACAAGCTGTTGTAAGGATGCATCAGGTTGATTCTGGTTCATGCTTATATAGTATAGCACCCGAATCTATTTAATAAAACTATATGCCTCCGAAGCTCGCCTATGCGAGCAAAGGGGCATATCTCACTTACCTGCAAATTACAACAAAATAAGCTATAATTCAAAAGCATTAATATCAATCGCTTTAAATATATTCACTACTGCCTAATTGCTATTGGCTAATTGCTAATCATCAATATGAAACTTGAATTTTCAGCCGGAGGAGTTGTATATAAAAAAGGGAATGACATTTTAATTTTGGTGGCACAGCATTCAGGCCATCATGGTTGGGTATTTCCTAAGGGTCTAATAGGTGATCATATAGAAGGTGAGAAAAAAGAAACAACAGCTTTAAGGGAAGTTGAGGAAGAGACAGGAGTCAAGGCAAAGATCCTTAAAGAACTTCCTTCAACCACATTCTGGTATTCATTTGAAGGAGAAAAACGTAAAAAAACAGTGTATTATTTTTTAATGGAATACATTTCAGGAGATATTACAAAACATGACTGGGAAATGGAAAATGTTGAATGGCTCCCGGTTGAAGAAGTAGAAAAAAGATTAACATATAATTCAGATAAAAAAGTTTGGTCCGAGGCAAAAAAACTAATATCTAATGGCTCACAGCCAATGATTATTTGATGTAGTCATCCTGGTAAACGAAGTGCATCCAGGATCAATTTATTTCCTGAGCCCCGATTTAATCGGGGTGAGCGAAGTCGAAGGATGATTCTGGAAAAGTCGTTGCTTTCCAGAATGACAATTTAAACACAAACGGGATTAGTTAAAAGTTTTTTGCTAAACAAAAAATGGGTGAGATGTCCGAGTGGTTTAAGGAGCACGCTTGGAAAGCGTGTGTGGTCGAAAGGTTACCGAGGGTTCGAATCCCTCTCTCACCGCCAACGGGATTTACATTAAAATCAGCCTCGAAAAAGGTTCAAACCAATATCTAGTAGTGGCTTCAACGGAAATGAGATTTGAAATTTTTAAACCCTTTCTCAGTAGCCCTTTCAACCATATGTACATCATCGTATAATAACGTAATGCTAAATACTGAATCTGGTCGTGGTGTAGGAAAAAAATATGCAGATAGTATCATAAACTACTTTTTCTATATATTTGGTAAAAAATATGAGGGACCGACTGGAAGCATATTTGGTAAACTCACAGATCCAACAACATTTGAAATACATTTTCGTCCTGAAAAATCTCAAATCTTTGAAACACCTACTCCACAAGATCTTTCCCAACTAGAAACACCATCAACTGATGATCTACGCACAAGGACAATCTATATTTTACGAGGAGTAATAGACATGGAAGATCTTGCTATAAGAATGCAAACAGAAAGAAGATTCTCAAGGCTTCAACGTATTGCAGGAGTTACAAATGCAACTATGGCAACTTTTGCAGTACGCCATGTTGGATTTGATATCGATAGGAGTAGGTATGATCAAGAAGATACAGAAAAAGTATTACGCGAGGCAAAACAGGCGGAACAAAGACTTCTCTTTAAAGAAGATCAGCCACTTGATGCTCAAGGTAGAATAGACTACAAACAAAAGACAGTAGGTATTGAAACAACGAAAGAGAATTTAATTGTTACCGCCGATGCAGTGATTAAGTTAAGAAGACAATTGGAAAAAAGAGTGAACCAAGAAACATCAAGAAGATTACAAAAAAATTAATTGTTGTTATCCTTATATCTTCTATCAGCGTACAAAAAACAACCAAGCTTTGTGGAGATTTTTTGAGTGTTGTGCCTAGTACCGCTTGCAGGATCTCGTGCTATAAGAGATTAACTATTGGTATTCAGGGTTAGGATTTATGACTAACAAAAAACGTTATTAATAATTTGGAATATAATATTCTTGGAAGCCAGGGAGTTGTGCGTAAAAAGTTCTGACTTCATCCATGACTCCCCGCCACACTTCGCTAAAGCTTCGTGTGGCTTTCAGCCATTTAGAAATAAACATTTAATTATTTTTTGATTTGAGAGTGCTTGACTTTTTTTAAAAAATGTTACACACTGAAAATGCATGAAGCCTGTCCGATGGATTATTTCTACTGTAATAATAGGCATACTTTTGTTTGCCCTAGGTTTTTTTGCGACACGCCCAACCCATGCCCAGACTAATCTAGTTCCTCAGCCCAATACTAACGTGACTCCCGCACAGACTCAGACAAATGTAGTTGCTAATCCCTATATGACGCCTGAAACAAATCCTGATGTTCCTAAAAATCTTCACACTTATACCCAAAGTCTTATCCTAGAAATTACCTCCTCCCTTATTTGCCAGATAGGCGGATTTGATGTTATTACTCATTCTCCTAGCTGCTTAGGGCTAGATCCTACAACTGGAAAAATAGGCTATGTTAAATCTAGTGGTGGATTAATAGGATTTACAGGTAACATGATTTCAGGACTTTACACTCCTCCGCTTCATACCTCAGATTATATAAAGTATATGGCCGGGAATTTTGGCTTCCCAAGACATGCATATGCCCAGGGCGTTGGATTCTCAGGACTAAGTCCTCTAATTAAGCTGTGGTCAACATTTAGAAATATTGTTTATTTATTCTTTGTAGTTATATTTATTCTAGTTGGATTTGCAATTATGTTAAGAGTCAGGATTGATCCACGTACTGTGATGACTATCCAAAACCAGTTGCCTAAGCTTGTTGTCGGACTACTTCTTGTCACATTTTCTTTTGCTATTGCAGGATTTCTTGTAGATCTTATGTGGGTTGTGGTTTTCTTAGTTATAAATATTCTTCTTTCTGCTGATCCTGGAATATGGTCCATCAATAATGGTACCACCTATTCTATTTCATACAGTATTTTTGAAAATCCAATTGGTTTTGCAAATAATGTCCTTAACGGAGGAATTATAGGAGTTTCTTTAGGAGCAGGGGGAAGTATAGGTGGAATTATCCATAACCTTTTTTCAGGAAACAACAGTGATCTTCTCAGGACTAGTACGTCTACATGTAATGGCTTTGATCCATTTTGTTGGGCAGGCCAAGGAATAGCAAATGTTCTAGGATCAGTTGTTGGAGCTTTCTTTGGAATTATTTTCTCCATCCTTGGAACACTTGTGGTCCTTATTGCTATCCTTATTGCTATGTTTAGGCTATGGTTTTCACTTCTTATTTCATATGCGTATATTCTTCTTTATACAGTCTTCTCTCCTTTCTATATTGCAATAGGACTTTTACCAGGCAGCAAAACAGGTTTTGTAAGTTGGCTAAGAGGATTAACAGCTCAATTAGCTGCCTTCCCTGCTGCAATAGGTATGTTTATGATAGGGCGTCTTTTTATGGATGGCTTTGTCCCGGGTCCTTTAAATAATTCTCTTTTTGTCCCTCCGCTTATTGGAAATCCTAACGGAGCAAATCAAATAGGATTTCTTCTGGGACTTGCAATTATTCTCATGACTCCACAAGTAGTAACATTTGTAAAAGAAGCGATTAAAGCCCCTCAAAGTAAATTTGGTGCAGCTGCATTTGGAAGTCTGGCAGCAGGCGGATCAGCAGCAACTCAAGGTGCAGGGACTTTCTTCCAGTACAGACAGGCTGTATTAACCCCAGGAGGCGGTGCAAAACAAGCTGGTGTTGGAGGAATAGTTAGAGGATTATTAAAAGTATAGTCTACGAATTCACTTTAGTATCTACTTCATCCTTGCTTCTACCGGCGCCACTTGCTTAAGCGCTGCAAACAATGTTCCTATTAATATTAGCTGCAATATTGGTATCGACCTAAATAAAAGAGACAGGCGAAGCGTAGTCATTAACTGCTCTGCTTTTGCATCAGTAATAACATGCCTTGCGTGAAGGTCTAGTATTTTTTGTCTCAATTCTTCACTATCTAATGCTTCTGCAAGTTTTCCTCCTGCTTGTTGCGCTTCTGATAATGCTGCACCAGGGAACAGCTTTATAAAATCATCAACTCCAGGCGGTAGTAATGTTCTTAGCCATGGGTTCTCTGCTAGATAAGTTATCAGTACTTCAGCCAGATCATCCCTAAGCTTTTGGTCGTCATGCTCGCTTTTATATAAAAGTATCCCTTTAAGCTCTGCTAGAGTTTTGTCATCTGGATGCATAATAAAGGCATCTACTTTTTGCTTTGCCTGGAATACTGCGCTTACATTTCTCCACTCGCGTCCAAATGATTGCTGCCCAAACCAGTGCTCCATTTTCTTCGGATCAAGTTTTTCTATGGGGGAATCGCCAAAAGACCAAACTCTGATGTAAAGAGGATTTTTTTGTCCATTTATATACGCTTCTTTATCTGTAAGATTATCAAGTTGTGCATCTGTTAGAAAACCTTCTTTATGATAAACTCCATTTTTATCTTTAACTGCTGGGAGATAAACTCCATTTTCATCATAGCCTGAAATATCTCTATAGATTTTCTTTATAGCATCACGGTCTCTAGCTAATCCTTTATCATATTCTTCTTTTTCGTCCTTGCTTAGGTTAGCATAATTTTTTGCTTTTTCAGGATCTTTAGTGACTTCGTTTATAGATGCTCTAAAAAATTCATAGAAATGTTCATAGTTATTATCATTATTTTTAAATGAAAGTAACCTTGTTCTTGTAATTGCCTCAACAAATTTACCATAATTAGGATTTGACATGATACTATCCGCTTTTGTTGGTTTCTCTTTGGTTCCCTTATATAACCACATGAGCTCTTCAGGAATAAATTTTCTTATATCTTTTAAGAAATCTATCCTATATCTCTCACGATACAATTCTTCGTGTGTTTTCCTAAGGTCAACCTTATTTCCCTTCACATCAATGGCTCCAATTATTTGTCCTGTACTGTCTCTTTTTATTCCTTTTTTTGCATCAAAAAGCTCACTGCTCATCGAATACATATATCGTCTTGCTCTTTCTTCCGTGTCATTTGCGTTTCTTTCTTTGTCATCCTTTTTTTCATCATGATGGGTATGCAGATAATTCTGCCTTTCAAATTCCGCATAGTCTTTAACAGCCTCGTCCAGCTCCTCCTGACCGTGTTCGCGAAAGTCAGCATCATCTTTGAAAGCCAACCTTAATCTTGCAAATAAATCTTGCTTCAACCACCCTGCTTCATTAAATACCATATACTCATAAGGCAATCTCCATCCTGAAGATCTGGGGCCTTGATAATTAAACAATTGTTCATATCTTGTAGCACCAATTTTTTGAAAAAATCTTTTTGAACCCTCAGGAATGCCCTGGTATCTCAAATGCCCAAATTTATAAGGAGCAACTGCAGTCTGAGCAAATTCAAATGGAACTCTTCCTATAGCAAGATTTCCTGACCCCACCGGACCTGATGGAGCTGCAATTTCTGCAAACCTTAAGTCAAAGAAAAATAAATTTCTTCCGATTGCAAGCGCTCTTTCTATTTTCATGTTTTTTTCTCCACCTGAATCATCAAATTCAACGTCGTGTCTTTCAACTCCCTTCCTAAAACGTTCTCCTACTACTTTATTTACCTCATCAATAGTGTCTTGTGAAAATGCTCCCCTCATTCCAAATTCTCTTGTTACCTGCTCCCAAAGCCTCATCACATCTGGAACTCCTGCAATTTCCTTGACCACCTCGTAATAATCTTCTGTGGCAACTGTGCTTGAGGCTTCACTCATGAACTGAATTCCATCTTCTCCTTTTGTCTTATCAAGTGACCTGACATCATGAGCTGCAGTTCTCACAATTAATTCTGCTCTGAGTAAATTGGCAAATTTCTTATTTTCATCGTCTGGATGCGCTATTGCATATGCATCTGCTCTGGCTACAAGAACTGATAAATCATTAGTTAACACATAGTTTCCAGATATAGGCTGACTATAACCTGAAACTCTAGTAGATGCTCTTTCAATTGTTGCCATTATTTCCTCGAATTGGGACAGAATACCTTTAGGCCCTTCTTCGCGACTCTTTGCAGCTCTTATCTCATCACGAATTGCAGCCCTAACAGGGACAAGTTTTGCCCTGAGTATTGGATCATCAGGAATCTTAACCAAAATGCTATTCAATATCTGTTGTAACTCTACGGAATTAGGCTCAGCTCCGCTACTTAAGGATGTATTAAGTTCATCTATATCAGCATCAATTAAAGCATCGTTTGTCATAGCACCAATTTTACCCTTAGCTACCCCAGCTGCCTGCTTTATATCTGGATCTCGATCCAATGCTGCCTGCAGTGCGTTTTCATCCCCTGTCATCTGATATATTAAAAAATGTGCCATGGCATTTTGAGGATAATCCTTGATAGCTTTTTTAAGTGCCGCCAATTGTACATCTTCAGACATAGTCATGACGGATCCATCTTCTGATTTCCATTCTCCGTTTCTTGCCATTGCAACCATGTTGCTTAATAATCCTGATGTAAATGGCTTACTTCCTGATGCAATCATTTCATGTGTGTCTGTTTCAAATGAAACATTACTGCTTACCCCTCCATCTTTACTTGCAAAAATTCCATCCGTTATTTGCCTTTCAATTTCTGTCTGGCTAGATGGATCTGTGTTTATTTTTATTACAGCGTCATTTGATCCTGTCTGCATATTTGGATCCACATAGAAAGCTTCTCCATTTTTTACAGCAATTAGCCTCATATGACTGCCTTTTAGCGCGCTAAATACACTGTATTCTTGGCTTTGAAGAACGTTTTTTACATAAGAGTCAGCTATGATACAAGCAGCCAAATTTCTATCCTCAGGAGTAAGAGTTTTATCTTCAAAAAGCCTTAGTACTTCAGATGGTAAATACTCTAGTCCCTTCGCTACCCCGGTCTCACTAGGCTGAAAGAGCTGTGTAATTGCTTTTAGCTGACTCTCTATTGAAGGCTCATCTATTCCATCTATTTTTTCCAGTATTTTTTTTGCAGGGGCTGTTTCAAGAATCATTTTCCCAAAACTATTAACTACAACTGACAGCCTTGTGTCAGCGCCTAGTCCTTCCTCTACAAAAGGCATCGTCTGCCTCAATATCCTATCTACCCTATCACTTTCCGTTAACCAAGATTCATATGTTTTTCCAACGGCTGCCTGTACAACTTCTTCTTTGTCTTCATCTTTTATTTCAGGGTTACTCTCAACATCATTTGTTATAGTGTTTACTTGATTTGTCCCACCATCTCCCATCCATCTGTTAAACTCTAATGTATATAAATTCCTTTGAGAAATTTTTTGGCCGCTTGAATCTACCTCAACAACTCCCCATCTTCCATTGGCATCTCTTTCAACAACAGAATTTTCAGATTTTCCTAGTAAAAGTTTCAAAAATAATTCATCTTGAATAGCTCTCTTATCTTCTACTGACTTAAAATAACCTGTTGCCTCTGTTTTTATTGTTTCTATACCAACCGCGTCAACATTTGTCTCGTCTTCTAATAATTTATCCAGTTGATTCCCGGTATTATACAAATTTTCTATTGCTTCATCTGAAAATCCTCGGTCTACCATGAAAAAAGCAGAGTGTTTCATTTCCTCAGACAATTTTCTGACATCTGAAGTGGCAGATATATCTTTTTTGTCATTTAGTCGGGCTTTGTTTGCTTCCACTAAATTATCTAGCGTCAGTTCTGGCATTTTTATGACAGTCTTCCCGTCTATTCTTTCAACTGAAATTTTTTTGGAGCCCGGCTCAATAGTAAATTGACCGTGCATAAAGCCGGCAAAGTGCTCAAGCACCTGCCTTGATGCATTTGCTTTAGAAGCTGCTTCGCCCTGTGCTCCCGGTCGTCTAGTCATCATTTCATGAAGCCCAAGCGGTTGTGGTTCTGGATTCATATGAGTATCACCATTATGCTCAATTCTGCGTGTGGTTGTCAAAGGGTCTGCCTGGATACCAGATTCCAACCCAGGTCTTCTTACTCCCGCAACCCCGATTACCCCGATTGAATCGGGGATTAAATCGGGGCCAACAGCCCTAACTTCCCCTACTCTCCCTACTCCCATTACATTTTGTGATAAAAATTCTGCTCTTTCCATACCTGCATCATAAACTCCAGGCCTAAATTGAGCTTGATATTTACTTCACACCAACCTTTTGGTATCCTTACAGGAGAGGCAATAGCCTTTAGCCATCAGGCAATAGTGAGCAATAAATAGCTAAATGCTAATGGCTTGTTGCTAATTACTGTAATTAAGTTATGTATTTGAAGTCGTATAAAGAGCTTATTGTCTGGCAAAAATCTATTAATCTTGTAAAACATGTTTTTCTACTTACGGGAAGGTTTCCTCAGTCAGAGCTTTATGGTATTGTTTCGCAAATAAGAAGAGCTGCAGTGGCCATACCATCAAATATCGCTGAGGGGTATGGACGGCAATCAACAAAATCTTATATACAATTTCTTCTTATTGCGTATGGCTCTGTCTTAGAGTTGGAAACTCAACTTATCATAGCTAAGGATCTTAAAATGGCTGATGGAAAGTATTTTACCGATATTGAGGCATTACTACTTGAAGTCATTAAAATGCTAAACGCAATGATAGGAAAAATGAAAAATAGCTCACAGCAGTCCTGATCACTGATGGCTATTGGCTAATTGCTAATGGCTAATCATAAAATATGAATCTACGCCATTTCGAAGCTTTCTATCCGCCTGAAACACGCGAGCATGAGATAGAAAAGCTTTTACAATTTGTAAAAGAAGGAAATTCAGGGCAGCTTATTGGTATTCCAGGAAGCGGTAGGTCAAATGTCTTTGGGCTTCTCTCATATAATAAGTCTGTTAGGGAAAAACATCTTGGCGAAAGCCAAAAATGGTATCATTTTGTCTATGTAAATCTTTCTGAGGTAAGAGGAAAACCACTTCTGGAAGCAACAAAATTAATGTTTCTAGAACTTGTAGAATCACTTTCGGAGCGGGAAAAAGTAGAGGAATA
>WNFL01072664.1_pt2 | contig 35544 bp, 33 predicted proteins | sample 5400361 | NCBI WGS metagenome assembly WNFL01 (sample SAMN13153351, study PRJNA577476) | soil metagenome | isolation source: 40 cm soil on Douglas fir-dominated hillslope | place: USA:California | collected 2013-09-17
CCGGCCAGGTGCTGGATGACGCGCAGACCCAGGTCTTGCTGAAGCTGCTGACCCGCGCGCTCGAAGCGAGGTCGGTCGTGGCCGGGCGGATCACTGGCGGGTCCGGAGGGAACGACGTGATGGTCCTGCGGCTGGTACCCTCGCCCGCCGGCAGCGCCGTGCGTACCGCGCACGGCAGGCTGCACCTGCCGGGGCTTCGCTGCGAGATATCTGCCAGCCGGCCCCGGGTCGGCGCGGCAGAAGCGGTACATGATGGCTGAGCCGATCGCCGCGCGCGGGATCCCGCCGAGCGACCTCGGCTCGTATCAGCATGCCGTCCGGCTAGTGCTGACCAATGACCTGATCACTGCGGCCCGACCCCGGGCCGGAGCGCTCGCGGCGGTGCTGCGCTGGGCGGACCTGATCGCCAAGGATGTCGCCGAGCTGCTCGGGTACACGCTGATCGCGACCGCTCACCAGGTGCGGCTAGTCCGCCGCCTCGACACGGTGGACGCGACGCAGCGGCTGGTCTTCGTGGCCAGGAGCGGCAGGCCTTTTGACCGGCGCAGGCTGGCCTACCTGTGCCTGGTGCTCGCAGTCTTCCAGCGGTCCAGGGTCGAGATCAGTCTCGCGGACATCGTCCGCGCCTTCGCCCCGACGGCCAACGCGATCGACAGCCTCGGCTTTGAAGCGACGATCACCGAGCACAAGCGGGCCGTCGTGGACGTGCTGGACTGGCTCTCCGATCACGGCGCGCTGCGACTGTCGGACGGCTCGGCGGAGAACTGGGCGCACGACAGCGAACACGGCGACGCCCTGTACGACATCGATCACGATATCTGCGCGTCGCTGTTCCGCCCTACCCGGCCGATCCAGCAACTGTCCGGCGGGGCGGGTCTGCTGGACGTTCCCGACATCGCCGCGAAACGGTCTGCCCAGCGGGAGGCCGCGGCACGCCGGGCCCGGCGCCTGCTGCTCGAGTATCCCGTGCTCTACTACGCCACGCTCGACGCCGAGACGACCGCGGCGCTGCGCGGCATCGAGCTGGCCGACAACCTGGCCAGGCTCACCGGGCTCGTGGTGGAGCGGCGGGCCGAGGGCGTTATGCTCGTCGACCCGACCGGCCGGTTCACCGACCGGCCGTTCCCCAGCCGGGGCGGTGCCGTTAACCGGACCGCCGGGCTGCTGCTCGCGAAGGTCGCGGACCTGCTGGAAGACCCGGACGCGGGGCCGGCAGTGACGCGGATGCCGGTGCCTTCTGCCGACGATGACCTGGCCGATCTTCTCGAGCGCATAGACGCAGGGCGGGCTTCATCCCCGGCAGGCAAGGAGAATGACGGGCGCTGGCGGCCGGCCGTGATCGCGGCGGACGCCGGTGAGACAGCTGCCGAGCCGCCGCTGGAGGCGCCGTTCGTGGAGCACACCCGCATGGCGGCAATGCTGGCCGAGCTCTTCGCGGATCTTGGCGAGGCCTCGTTTACCGCGCAGTGGCAGTACGACCAGCCGGGGCTGCTCGACGCGGCGATGCGGCTGCTCGATGACCTGCGCCTGATCCGGCGGCTACCAGGCGGTGTGCTGATCCTGCCTGCCGCGGCGCGCTACCGCAATATCATCGCCGCGCTGCCCGAAGGCGCCCGGCATGATGGCCAGGGCGCTTTCAACTTCGACATGGCCACGGAAGGACCGATGTGACGGGGATCCGCAGCGATGCAGGCGAGGCCCGGTTCAAGCCGACCCGCGCCGGGATCATCAACCTGTGGGACTACCTCGACGAGGAGTTCGCGTTCGCCGACGGGCGGCTCGCGCTGCGGGGCCATAACGGCTCCGGCAAGACCAAGGCCTTGGAAGTCCTGTTCCCGTTTGTCCTGGACGGCAGCCTGGACGCGCGCCGACTCGACCCGTTCAGCGGCGAGAACCGCACGATGAAGGCGAACCTGCTGTACCGGGGCCAGGACGCCGAGCACGGCTATGTCTGGATGGAGTTCGCCCGGCCCGGCGAGACCGTCACGCTGGTCATCGGTCTGGCGGCGCACAAGAACCGGGACCGGCCGCGCCCGTCGTTCTACGTCACGGGCAAGCGGATGGGCGTCGACTTCGGCCTGCTGTCCGCCGACTCCCGCCCGCTGACCGCCAAGCAGCTCACCGCACTCCTAGGCCGCGACGCGCATTACGGTGACCGGAAGGGCACCTATCAGGACGCCGTGGACGCGCGGCTGTTCGGCCTCGGCCGCGAGCGGTATACCCAGCTGCTCGACCTGCTGATTGCGCTGCGCCGGCCGCTGCTGGCGAAGGACCTCGATCCGGGTAAGGTCTCGGACACCCTGACCGCGGGCCTGAGCCCGGTCGACGAAGGATTGGTCGAGCAGGCGGCGCGTGACTTCGAGAACCTGGCCGCCATCCAGAAGCAATATGACGATCTCGCCGCCGCCGACGCGGCCGTCAAGGCCTTCCTCACCCAGTACGTCGGCTACCTGCGCGTCCATTCCAGGCATCAGCTCGATCAGGTCACCGCCAGGATGGCTGCGGCTGCGGCGCACGTCGGCGCTATCGCGGCGGCTGCGCAGGAGGTCGCGCGCTCCGGGTGGGAGCAGCAGTGCGCGACCGAGGCGAGTGCGGCGGCGAAGATCGGTGTCGATACCTTCGACGCGCGTGTGCTGGCGCTCAAGAACAGGGACACATATAAGGACCACGAGAAGCTCGCGCTGCGGCGCAGCCAGCTTGAAAAAGAGGAGCGCGGCCTCGCCGAGGAGCAGGCACGCCTGGCGAAGGCCCGGGCCAACGTCGCCGAGCTTGCCCAGGAGGCCGAGGTCGTCGCGGGGACTCTGGCCGACGTCGGCCGCGCGATCGACCGGCATGCCCGCAGTCTCGCTGAGGCCGCAGACGGCGCGGGCCTCAGCCGGGACGGCGAGCCCGCCGACACCGGAGCGGATCTGGGAACCACCTCGAAGGCGCGCGCCGCCATGCGCCGGGACGACATCCGCGAAATACGCTCGTACCTCCGCCAAGTCAGCGACGCTGAGCGCGACCGCAAGATGGCGGAGACCACACTCGGCGCAGCGCAGCAAGCGCTGGACGGGCGTGAGCAGTCGTGCCGAGATGCCGAGCAGCGGCTGGAAGCGGCTCGCACGGCCGTCGCCAGGCAGCTGCGCTCCTGGTCGGACCTGTGGGGCGGCGACGTCGTCACCGCCGAGCATCTCGACGCCCTCGCCGCAGCGCTGGACCGGATCGGCGAGGCGGACGCGCCAACCCTCAACGAGCTGTTCACCACGCTGACCGGGGAGCGCATCGCGGCCCTCATCGGCGAACGGGAGCAGCTCAGGAACGCCGACCAGGGCCTGGCCGAGCAGCAAGCCTCGCTGAGCAGCCAGCGCGAGGCGATCGCTAAGGAGCACGACGACGCTCCGCCAGCATCAGACCTGCGGCCCGCGGACAGGGCTGGGCGGCCCGGCGCGCCGCTGTGGCAGCTGGTCGACTTCGCCGACGAACTCGATGACGAGGTGGCCGCCGCCCTGGAAGGCGCGCTGTACGGAGCCGGGCTGCTCACCGCATGGCTTCACCCCGATCCCGCGCTCACGACTGCGGCACTCGGCGCGGCCGAGGCTGACGGGTACCTCATCCCGCTCCGGCCGGAGCTGCGGCCAGCGGGCCGGACCCTCGCTGACCTGCTAGTACCCGAACAGCAGGATCTGGTAGCTCCGGAGCTAGTCGGCGCGGCGCTGGCATCGATCGCGGTCGCGGACAAGCTGTCGGGATCCGGCCAGCGCGGCGCGACCGGCGCGGGCGAATCCGTGACTGCTCCCGGACTTGGCCCGGCCGGGCCGCGGGCGACCGTGCCCGTCGTGACGACCATGGCGCAGTACAGCTACGGGGTGCATCTGGGTGCCCGGCCCAAGTCGGCGCCCGAGTTCATTGGCGCGATCAACCGAGCCAAGAGGCGCCGAGCCCGCCTCGCCCAGCTTGACCAGGAGATCGCTGCGATCGCCAGGCAGCGCGAGGACGTCGCGAAGCAGCTCGGGCACTCCGAGGCCGCGCTCGCGGACCTCGCCCGAGCGCAGCGGGAGCTGCCCAGGACAGCTCCGGTCGCCGAGGCTCTCACCCTCCTCGCGCGCGCGGCGGCGTTGCTGACGGCGGCGCGGGACCGGCTGGGCGAGGCCACGGCTGCGCTGAACGCGGCCATCGCGGAACTGGACGCGCGCCACCGGCGACTGCGCCACGCCGGAGCCGACCGCAGCATGCCCACCAGCGCCGGGGAGGTGGACGCGGTGGAGCGCGCCGTCACCGACTTCGAGCAGGCAGCAGGCGATCTGGTCCGGGCCCGGAGTGAGGCGGAAAGGATGACCGAGGACCTGGCCGGCCGGACGGCGCGCATCGCCCGGCTGGGCAGCGAGAACGAAGAGGCTGCCGAGGTTCTCGCCGGGAACCGGGCGACGTACGCCGCGGGCGCGGAGAAGCTGAGCGTGGACGAGCGGGCCGGCGGAGCCGAGTACGAGCAGATCCGGGACGAGATAGCCGATGCGGAGCGGCAGCTCCGCGTCGCCCGTGCCCAGCTGCGTGCCGCCGGCGAGACGGCACGTGAGGAGCACGACAAGCACATTGCGGCCCAGCGCGACCTGGCTCATGGCCGTGATGCCTTGGCTGGCGCCGTGGCCGAAATGACCGCGCAGGCGGCGGCGTTCGGACCCTATGCGCACGGTGACCTACGGCCGCTGCTCGACGTGACGGAGGCTGCGCCCTGGCCTGGTCCCGCGCAGTGGCCGCTCGCCGAGCGGGCAGCGGCGGAGCTTGCGGACCGGCTCGTCGGCGCGGACGGCACGCCCGAGCCCATGGACGCCATCCGGGCGATGCTGCCCAGGGATGCCGCCGCAGTCCTGGACGCGTTCGCCGCTGCCACCTGGGGCGGGCGCGCCGTTACCGACGGGGTCCTCAAGGGCACCGTGGACCGGATGTGGAGCGCGTACCGGGAGTTCGAGAACGCGCTCAAGGCCGGTGAGGACGGCTACCAGGCGGACATGACCGGCGACGCGCCGTTCATCGTCGAGGTCGCCACCAACGAGGGGCGGGCGCCCGCTGCCGCGTTCGCCCGCAAGATCGCGGAGGATGCGGAGACCCAGGGCATCCTGCTGGAGGAGCGCGAGCGAACGGTCCTGGAGGACTCGCTGCTGACGGCGCTCGCTCAGCAGATCCACTCCCGGGTGCTTGCCGCCAAGGATCTCGTCGACGAGATGGACGCGGACACGCGGTCCAAGCCGATGTCCTCCGGCATGGCAATCGGGATCCGCTGGATACGGTCCGACCGGCTGACTGACCAGCAGGCCGCGGTATCCCGACTGCTCGACCGGGATGCCGCGAGCCTGGGCCCGGACGGGCTGGCGGAGCTACGCGGCCTGCTCCGCGCCATGATCCATGGCCACCGCGCAAGCAACCCGCGGGACACCTACCGAGAGGTGCTCGCGTCGGTGCTCGACTATCGTTCCTGGCACGCCTTCGAGCTGCGGATGCTGCAGCCCGGCGGGCCTGCGGAGCGGCTCACCAGGAAGAAGCACTCCGAAATGTCCGGCGGGGAGAAATCCGCCGCGATCCACATGCCGCTGTTCGCCGCGGCCAATGCGCTGTACTCATCCTCGAAACCGACCTGCCCACGGATGGTCGCCCTGGACGAGGCATTCGCCGGAATCGATGACAGGTTCAAGCCCGAGCTGCTAGGCCTGACCGTCAAGTTCGACCTCGACCTGTTCATGACCGGCCACGACCTGTGGGCCACGTACCCGACCGTGCCGGCGATCGCCCATTACGACATGCAGCATGACAAGGCCGCGCACGCGCTGTCGACGCTGCTGGTGCTGTGGGACGGCGAGCAGCTCATCGATGCCGCGGCGGGATTCGCGGGCAACGAGGATCTCGCCGCCGAGCTGCTCGGCTTCCGGCCGACCCGGTACGTGCCCCTGGGCGTCGCCGAGGTGTTCGCGATGAACCTCGATGGCGACGAGGATGACGACGGCGACGAGGACACCGAATGAGCGGTGGCACGACGAGCGTGGACCGCTACCGCAGGCCCGAGTACTCGCGACTGATGGCCGCTGCCCGGCGGTCCCTGGAGCGAACCGGAGGCGAGCTGACCGGCCGGATCAGCGTCGCGCAGCCTGACGAGGCCGAGCGGAGGGTGATCATCGGCATCACCGGCGTCCACCAGCCCGCTGGAACCAAGCGCCTCACCGTGCCGCTGGTAGAACTCGATGGCGCGGTGCGCCGCGCGACCGGCCTCGGCCTGCAGGCCGCCCTTGCCGCGCTTGGCGGGCCGCTGCGCGACCGGCCCGCCGAGGCTGCCTCGCTGGCCTCGGGCCGAGCCGACCTGATCGCGAAAGCCGAAGCCAGCCCGCTCCGCGAGTCCTGCCCCTGGTATCGCGCGTGGCTGGCCGACCTGATCAGGGACGGCACGCTAACCCGGCTGGCCCATCAAGACGACACGGCGGCGCTCGGGCAGGCGGTCCGCGTTCTTGAGTACGTTGCCGGCCAGCCTGCAGGCGCCACGCCGATCGCCTTGCCCGCGCTCGCCGCTTACGTCACGGGCGACACGAAGTCGCTGAACCACGGCACGACGCTCGCCACCCTCATTCAGCGGGCTCATGCCCTTCGGGCGGGCGTCAGCCGCCCCGCGTCGGCCGCGGAACGCCGTGAACTGTGGGACCTTTCCAACGTCATCGTCGACGATCTCGCCAGCCGGGTGCTGGTCCTGGGCATCACCGCGGAAGGAGAAGGCCTGGCCGCATGGCTGACCGACGCGGCACGTTACGGCACTCCGTTCCAGGTGACGCTGCACCAGCTTGTCACTCACCCGATCCGGCTTCACCACCCGCGGATATTCGCCTGCGAGAACCCGGCCGTCCTCAGGCGCGCCTGCGAGGAACTCGGGGCATCCTGCCCGCCGCTGGTCTGTACCGAGGGCCAGCCATCCACCGCGTTCCACCGGCTGGCGCGGACGGCCGTGGCGGCAGGCGGCGAGCTGTGGTACCACGGCGACTTCGACTGGCCAGGCGTCGCCATCGCGGCGGGCCTCATCAGCCGCCACGGCGCGCGGCCCTGGCTGATGAATGCCAGCGACTACCTGTCAGGCGCCCAGACGAATGGCAACTACCTCGCCCTGGACGGCGATCCCGCAGCGACCCCGTGGGATCCCGAGTTGGCCGAAGCGATGCGCACGACCGGACGGGCCGTCTACGAGGAGACCGTCGCTGATCAGCTCCTCGCAGATCTCGCCCGGCACATACAAGAGTAACCGTTCCGTCCTATTTCAGCTCGGTGAGCTGAACCGCATGCCCGCCGGCGAAGCATTCCTCACTCGGGTACACACTCGCGGTTACCTACCGCCACGTTGCATTCTGCCGCGAGGGTCCGGCGTCCTGGGCCTCGCTGCTGTCGTTACCCACCATCGTCTTGGAGCTGATACCGCCCGCTGGTGCCGGACGGTCAGCTTCTCAATCGGCGGGCAGCAAGGTCAGCCGCTCGCCCTTCGGCAGGTGTCGCGGCGCCACCACAAGAAAGTCCCGCCGGTCAAGGGCCGCGACTTCGCGCAGGTCGAGCCTCTCGGCCAGCGCGACCATGCATGCGTCCACGACCTGCAAAGGCAGGGACGAGTAGGTGGTCAGCAACTCAGCAATCCGCCGGTAATCATGCGGGGGTGGCCTCAATGACCCGCAGCTCATCGGCCGCGATCGCAGCACAGAACTCCGCCGCCAGCTCGGGGCCGGCCCCGCCGCTGCCGGTCAGCGAGCAGACGGCAGACCTCGGTGACCGCCAGGGACGGAACTACTAAGCGGGACCAGTTCTCCCGCAGGAACGCAGTACAGCGAACGTGGTCGCGGTACGGCTTCGGTGACCTCGGCACGGCCATCAAAGAGGCGGTCACGCTCGGCGCGACGGGGGCATCGGCGAGTTGTCCGGGGAGACCGGCTGGGACGGCAACGTCGACTACCCCAGCGGGGCCATAACGTGCAATTCCGGCGACGGGGCCTACGCCGACGACCTGCCACCGCACGCTCCCGCCCCGAAGTCCTCGCGCGAACGCCTACGCGGAAACGGTTCGTGCTCACCGTGCGGACCGAGCATTCCGGCCACTGCGCTAGCCGGCTGGCACTGGTGAAAAGCCTGGATTGGTGCCAGGCGTGTCGCAGGCTTCGGCGCGGTAGTTACGAAAGTAAGATAGTTAGAGAGTCGGAAAGTACGATCGTCTCGGATATGATGAGAGCACGGTTAGACGAGGGAGGTGTTGGCGATGGTGGCCAGTACGCGGGCGCGGCTGCGTCATAAAGGGCAAGTGACGCTGCCGCCTGAGGTGCGTGCAGCGCTGCACGTAGCCGAGGGTGATGAAGTGGAATTCACCGTGACCGAATCCGGTGACGTGGTGTTGCGCGGCATGACGGCCGTGCCAGCGGATCAGCGCTGGTTCTGGACTGAGCAGTGGCAGGAGGGCGAGCGGGAGGCCGCAGCGCAGATCGCGGCCGGGCAGACCGAGGTCTACACGGACGCCGAGGCGATGTTCGCCGACTTGGACCGGTGATGACGGCCTATGCCAACGTTCGCGACGACGCCCCGGTTCCGCCGGGATTACGCCAGACTGACCGCTGGGCAGCAAGAGCGATTCAGAAAGGTCGTGGTCACCGAGTTCGTTCCGGACGCTGACGCAGGTCAGTTCCGGCCAGGGCTGCGGGTCAAAGGGGTTCAGGGCGCTCCCGGGGTGTACGAGATGACCTGGGCTCCGGATGGGCGAGCTACTTGGCGGCACGGCGCTGAGCAACGCTCGGGTACATGCCACGTGATCTGGCGAAGGGTCGGCACCCACCCGATCTTCGACCCGGGCCCGCCCTGAGACAGTAACGTTCATACCGGACCTAGTCCGCTGGCAGGCGGCACGCCAGCGCGCCTGAGCTGCCGGGTCCCGGCGCGGCTCAGCTCAACCGCAGGCAGCGTCGTGATCGCCCACGCCATCGCGTCTTCCTCGGCGGCCCCGAACACAGGGATCGCGGCTTCCTCGCCCAAGCGTCCGACCGCCGAAAGATCAGCCGAGACGTCACACCGCTGAATGGCACGCCCTTGGGTGACAATGGCGCCTGAGCGCAAAGGTAGCCAGCTCAACGCCGGGGCCAGCAAAAGCGGCTTTCGCAGTTGGCCGTGGTGGCCTGCTGATTCAAGCGTGTGCGCCGTGGGTGCTCGGGTCGCTAGGGTGGAGTGGTGACGCGGCTACCGTGGGTGCACGGCGTAGGTCAGGTGCGTCACCCGCGACGACGGCTCCGAACGGACCGGCTCCAGCGCGACCCTGGACGCGTCCCGAGAACTCGTCGACCAAGCCGGCGTTCAGGTGCTCCAGGATCGTCTCGCTGCCGCCGGCGATGCGGACGTCCCGGTCGCCGGCGACCTCGCGGGCCTGGCCCAGCGCGCTGTGGATGCCGTCGTTGACGAAGTGGAACGTGGTCCCGCCCGGCCGTTCCCAGGGGTCGCGCTGCTGGTGGGTGACGACGAACACGGGGGTATGGAAGGGCGCCTCCTCCGGCCATGCCTGCTCGCCGAGGTCGAACATGCGCTTGCCCATGACGCTCGCGCCGGTGCGCTCGAACGTCTCCCGGGCGATGTCGTTGTCGCGCCCTTCCTCGCCGCCTTCGCCCAGGTTGAGGTTCTCCCGGAAGAACCGCTGCGGGAAGATCCACGCCTGCAGTTCCATCCACTGCGCCATCCAGCGCTCCAGCCTCGGGTCCTGCTCCCGCTGCTCGGGCGTGGCGAGAATGCCTTCCATTGACTCGGGCGCGCTGAAGCCGTCCAGCGACATCGACACGCTGAAGAACACCTTCCCGGCCATCAGCGGCCCTCCTTCTTCTGGGCGATCTCGGCGACGTAGGCCGCCAGGTTGCTCAGCGTCTGCTCGCCGCCCTCGATCGCGTGGTACTCCTCCTCGGCCTGGTCGCGCAGTTGTTTGGTGGGGAAGACCGTGCGCATCACGATCCGGGTCGCGGTGCCGTGCGGCGCGAAGGCCAGGGTCGACTCGAAGGCGTTCGGGTCGTCGCGGGACTCACCGTGCAGCAGCGCGATCCGCTCCGGTGGGACGATCTCCGTCCAGGTGATCCACTCGGAGTAGTCGGTCCCGTCCGGCCCGTGCATCACGAAGTCCCACACTCCGCCCTCGCGGAACTCGAAGGACCGCGTGGTGGTGGTGAACCCCTCCGGACCCCACCACCGCGACAGGTGCCGGACCTCGGTGAACGCCTCGAACACCAACTCCCGCGGGGCGTCGATGACCCGGGAGATCACGATCTCCCGGTCGGCCGGCGCCGGCTCCGCCCGCGTTTCTTGCCTTGCCCCTGCCATCGGTCATTACTCCTGCCGTGTCTGCTTGAGGTCCTGCACGTAGGTGTCCAGCCGGTCGAAACTCTCGTTCCAGAACCGCTCGAATCCGCCGACCCACTCGTGGACCGGTTGTAGTTTGCGGGCGTCCAGGCTGTAGAGGTGCTGCTTGCCCGCCCCGCGGACCCGCACCAGCCCCACCTCCCGGAGCACCCGCAGGTGCTTGGACGCCCGCGGCTGGCTCATCCCCAGCTCCTGGGCCAGGTCGGTCACCGGCCGCTCACCCGCCCGCAGCAGCGCCAGGATGTCCCGGCGCTGCGGCTCGGCGATCGCGTTGAACGCGTCCGACGTCGTCGCTGCTCGTGCCATGGCAGCCATCATATTCCTATAATGGAAAACATCAAGCCGGTTGGGAATCGGGCGAGTCTTGTCGGATGACGATTGCAGGCTATTCGCAGTTGGCCGCGGTGGCCTGATGATTCAAGCGTGTGCGCCGCCGGCGTGTCTGCCGGTGGCTGCGTAGCAGGATACGGCGCTGGTAGTGGTGGTGGTTGCGGTAGCCCCGTCCGGTGCGCTTGATGTGCTTGATGCCGGTGTTCGCGGCCTCGGTCCGGGCGTTCGTGACTCTGGTTTCGATGAAGGTCTCGATCTCGTCCCACCAGTCGTTGATGGTCTCCCACAGCCGCCAGGTCTCGGGCATGTCGGCGGCAAGCACCGTGATGCCGAGCTGGCCGCGGGCGGTGTCCGCGGCCAGCGAGGTCGGTGCACGCGAGCAGCATCCGGACGCGTTCCTTGACGCCCCAGGCGGCGCCGATCTCGCCGGTGGCGTCATCGTGAGCGAAGACGCGGTCGAGGCGGTGCACGGCACGTTCGGACAGCCGGTCCCCGGCACGGAGGAGCAGAAGGCGGTGGGCCCAGGCCAGGTCGTCCTTGCGGCCCCGATGGCCCTTGGTCTCCTGCGCGACGCGTTGGCGGACCTTGGTGACCATCAGGTTCGCGAGCCGCACCAGGTGCCAGTGGTCGACCCTGATCCGCGCCGCGGGGAGGGCGGTATCGAGGGCGGACCGGAACGTCGCGGAGGGGTCGATCGCGACGACCTCGATCCGGTCCGGCCAGGCCGGGGTGCGGGCGTCGAGCCAGCCCTGGATGCCGGTGCTGTTGCGGCCGTCCACGATGCCGAGGACCTGCCCGGTGTCGGTGTTGACGAACGTGCTCATCCACGGCTCGACCAACTGCCAGCCACCGGTGTCGTCGCGGAAGAACCGGGCACGAGCGAACCGGTGCTCATCCACCCCCGGATGCCGTACCCGCAGGGTGTCGACCTCGGGCAGCTCGACCACCGCGGCATCGACCGCGTCCTGCACGGTCCACCACGCCACCCCGTAGCCGGCCGCGACTTCGTCCACGGCGCGGCCCGAGTCCAGCACCGCATCGGCCAGGTGTTCCCGCAGCCGGGCCAGGCACCGCGCCCGGGCCGGGAGCTGCTCGGCGGCCTGGGTGAACGTCTTCCTCCAGCATCGGTCCTCGGCGCACACCATGCGGGGCTTCCTGACCACCACTTCGACCACATCACCGCCGGCCGGGATGTCACGGACCCGCTGCTTCACCCCAGGCATGCGCCCGGGTCGAGATCACCCCGCAATCCGGGCATCCCCGTCCCGCTCGACCACTTGCACCGCCACACGCCGGCCACCCAGCGGCAGGTCGACCGCATCGATGACGTCGTATCCGGGCAGGTTGAAGACAACGCTCGCAGCATCACGCCGCGAGCACGTAGGCTCGTCCAAGGCTCGTGTCCTTCTGAAGTTGGATGCTTGACACACCCATCAGCATGGCCACGAGCCGCCTTGCGCTACGACACGACCACGCTCAACTGCGAAGAGCCCCAGAACCCCCAGACCCGAGACCTGAAATCGCTACGTACGTGACGTACACTAGGAGCATGAGCGAGAACGCGATGCCGCTGCCGTACGAGGTTCAGGAGATGACCACAACCGAAGCCCGAAAGCACCTGCCGGATCTCGTCAACATGGCCGCTTACGGTCATGTCACCACTGTGCTGACCCGGGACGGCCGTCGGCTCGCCCGTATCGTTCCCGAGGAAGACGCATGGGTCTACAGCCCGGCCTGGCAGGAAAAACTCCAGGAGGCCGAAGCGGATCTGGCCGCCGGGCGGGTCCGGAGATTCGACAGCGATGAAGTGTTCCTGGGACACCTGGAAGCCATCGACGATGAGGCCGGTGGGTGAAATACCAGACCACGGCAGGATTCGATCTCGCACTGGCCAAACTCCCCCGCGAACATCGCCGGCTGTTCCTTGATACCGTCCGCGGCCACCTCATTCCCGCGCTGGCAGCCGGAGCGCACCGCGGCGAGGCACCCTGGCCCAAGTGCCTGCGCGTTCACAAGATCGGTGAGACCTACTCACTGACCTGGAGCTTCGCCGGTCTCGATGGACGGGCACTGTTCACCATCGGCCCAGACACCGATAGCGAACCGCTCCTGACCTGGCTGGCTATCGGCTACCACGACATCTGCCAATGATTCGAGCAACCAAAACGATCAAGCGTGGCTGCTCGGACGGCGCAATCAGGTCGGATATGGCGGATGGCGGAGCAAGATCATCTGAGGGCACGTCTTCTCAATGTTTGCTCGGATGCCGCGGTACCGCTCGTCGCAAAACACACCCGCAATGCCAACCCCTGCCTGCTCCTGTATAACGCGCTCGGCATCGGCGAACCCGAAGTGCCACGCACCAAGCCGACCTGCTGCGGCCCCGAAGGACAGCCGCCCATCGACCCCGACCTTGCCGCCCCCTTCGAGGAAGGTCTGCGGCGACTCGCCTAGGAATGCGTGCTCAACCATTGGGCGCCGCAAGCGTTGTCCTGACCTGGCCAGCCCGCAACTGCCATCACAGTCACCCGGATCTGAGACCGCGGGACATGCTGACATGCGCGTGACCGCGGCGTTGCGTAGCCGTGACACGGGTCCGCCAGCCTACGCATCCCGACCATGATGCCAAGTCCAGCGAGGCATGATGTGCGACGTGACAGCAACTACTACCCACGCCAGGTGATCGTCAGTGGCGAGAGGACCTGCAGACAACAATGGTGGCAGGCCGGAGTTAGAGACCGACACGCACAATCGCGGAGCGCCTCAAGACCTTCGTGCGCGGCTCGCCGAACTGCCCAGCTCGCATCCGTCGGCAGCCGGCTACGTCAGTGACCAGGCTTCGGCGCGTCGACCGGGCTCCTCACCGCAGCTGGAATATCCGGCGCGGGCCAACGACGCTAACAGCCGCGACAGGCCAAGCCGCGACTTATCCAACGCGACCGCCCCTGCTGACTACGCCTGGGATGGCGACATCCGGATGACCGTCGACAGGCGCGCGCACATCCTTGACGGTGACAAGACAGGGGGCGGTCACCGGCACGGCATAGGCCAGCCAGGTAAGACGGAGTTCCCCGCGGAGTGGGACGACCACTACATCATCGACGCCGTACTCGGTGTCGCGCGCAAACCTGATCAGGCGCCGGAGCGCCAGAATTGGAATGGACGTTGGCATGTCGATGGCAAGCACGATGGCGTGGAGATCGTTGCCATCGTCGAGACCGACGGCCTTGTCTGGACTGCGTGGCCCCGCGAAGGTTCTCCCGGCGTAGCGAGAAATGACGACAGGAGGACGCCCGATGAACCCATATGAGATAGCCCGGCGGGCAAGCGCCCTTCCCGAGCAGTTCGCGACCCGGTTGCCCGAGAAAACCTTGGCGGGGCTCCGGCTGATGGAAGAAGGCGGGGAGTACGGCGAGCTCGCCATCGAGCTGACGGCCACCCTCGTCAAGACAGGAGCTACGGTCAGCGCCGCGGAGCGGCACGAACTGCGCGCTCTGCTGGAAGCCACCGGCATGCCGACCCACCTACTCGAGCAGCTGGCGGTCCGCGACTGAATATCAGTGATCATCGCGGCGTTCGTAGTCGCCGGCCGGGAGCAGCTCATCCAACTCTTCGACAGTCTCATAGCCCGGCGCAGCTAGCGCCTGGCCAGCGACGGGTAGTGCGCCGCCACCGTGCCGATGATGGCGAGGCATTCGACGAAAAAGTAAATCGTCTTGAAGAACTCGAGCAGGTTGCCGTCCTCGAGCAGGATCTTGCGGTACATGACCGTGCGCTGGGCGTCGTAACCCTCGTGCAGAGCCATCCAGTCCGCGTAGTCCATGGCCAGCACGTAGCTCGCCGCAGGCGGATCGTCGGGACCGATGATGTGGCAGGCGGTAACGGTGCCGCCGCCCCACTGGACGAACAGGTATGCCGGGGCATCGCCGAGATCAGCGGGCAGATCACGGCACCCGAGCGCCCATGACGCCGGGTACATGTCCTTGATCAGCTCGAAGAAGTCCCAGTACATCTGTAGCTTGTCGGCCCGCGCCTGCTCAGACGGCCCGGCGGCCAGCGCTTCACGGACGGCCTCGGCCCACTCTTTGCTGAAGAACCTCGGCTCAGCCACGCCCTCACCCGCCAGCCAGGACGGGCTGCACCTGCTGGATCAGTTTCTCGATGTCAGGAGCCAGGTCGATGCCCACGTCGTTCAGCTTGCGGCGCAACTGCTGGAAGAACAGCAGCCGCACTTCGTCCTGGGTCCAGCCCAGCGGCTCGTAAATGATCTCGCGACTGGCCACGCCAGAAAGCGCCAGGATCGTGCGCAAGGTGTCGTGGATCTCGTTGATCATCGTCGGGTCCTTCCGGACCGCGTCCTGGAGGTAGCGCATGCCGCCCTGCACATGCCGTGATTCGTCGCGGCATGTTGCCGTGAAGCCGGTGTAGTAGGCCGGCAGGAACCCGCGCCAGCGAGCATATGAGAGCGTCACTTTCATCACTGACAGCGCGAGGACGCCCTCGATCCACAGGAAGTAGTTCGTGCCATACCGCACCCGCGCGCGCTCGTCGTACGGATTCCGCCGCACCTCGTCCGCCTGGTATGCGAGCAGCCCGAATGGCCCGACGAACGTCTCCGACACCCACGGAAACGAGGCGTCGAGAATGTCCATGATGTCATCGCCCTGAAGCCCGACGACCTCGCGGTAGAACCGGTCGAAGAAGACTGTGTGCCGCGCCTCGTCCTCTATCTGCGCGGCAATGTGGATCTTCTCCTCTTCGCTGGCGCCGATCATGAACACCGGCAGCTCGATCTCGACCTGCCGCTCGCCGTGGTGAAAGCCCGAAGCGATGGCCATGAACGATTGCCGCTCGTCCTCGGTCATCTTCTCGGTCCAGTCGATCTTGTCTTGGCTGAAATCGAGCTCGTAGACGTCCCACCGCTGCTTCAGGTACCTCCGGTAGAGCGTCGTGAAGTCCGGCAGCGACTTCAGGTCCTTGTGGACGTACTCGATGACATCGTCGATGTCTACGCCGAGCACGGCCTGGAGGTCGGACTCCTCGATCTCGCGGACCTGCTCGTCGCTGAGAGCGCGCGGGCCTTCGTGGAGCACAGCCGTCGGACTCTTGCGTTCCGTCACTGCGAGGAACCTCCCTGCCTCCGTGCGTGCGCGATGGTGCCGCCCTGCTTGTATTCAGCCCGGTGCCGCCATGTCGGCCACCCGCCTACCGTCGTACCCATGCTCGGCCACGACGTCAGCAGCCGCACCTCACAGCCTCTCGCGAGTCTCCGCAGCGGTCGTGCCTGCGATGCGGCCCATAACCGAATTGAAAGACTGTTCATTTGATATGTCAAGATGCGGGTGCCGCGCCCAGCATCCGGCGAACGTGGCGCAGGCTGCCGTGACCTCGGCATTGCTGACCGGCGGACAGTTCACGCTCGGCGTAGGTACAGGGGAGGCTTTTGAGCGAGCACATTCGTGGTTTGCCGTTGGCCCTCGGCGGCCGAGCGGCTAGAGATGCTCGAGGAGGCCGTCGACGTGATCAGGCAGATGTTCGCGGGCCGACCGCGGCGCGCCACCCCGTACCTCGCTACAGAAGAGCCCGCCGGAGGTTCCGCATTCTGTTAAGACGTAGAGATAGGGACTAGATGTAGAGAAAAGCGCTCTATAAGACCCTAGGCCTTCATCTAAAGGTTCGCCCGGGGCTGGTTCGCCCGGGGCTGGTTCGCCCGGGGCTTGCCTCGAAGCAAAGGCTCGCGCCGGGCTGTTGCCTCGCAAGCAGGCCTGGTTCGTCCACTTATGGGACGTTCGCGAAGTCGTTGCAGCGTCGCTAGCGCGCCGCTGCCCCACGCAGCCGGGCGGTCACAGCAAAGCTGCGTTACCAACAGCGGGCACCACAGCGGAAATCGAGTCTGAACTAAGCCCGGTTTGTCCACTTGCGGCGGACCTTGGCCTGAACTGTAATCTGAACGAATGTCCAGAAAGGTAAGGCGCTTCGCCGGCAAGGTGGCGATTGTGACAGGCGCGGCGCAAGGGATTGGCGAGGCCTACGCCCGGGCCCTGGCCGCCGAGGGAGCCGCGGTCGTGGTCGCCGACCTGCACTCCGAAGCCGGCGCGAAGGTGGCCGCTGGGATCGAGGCGGACGGCGGGCAGGCGGTTTTCGCCTACACCGACGTCGCGAGCCCGGAGTCAGCGCAAGCCATGGCCGCGCTCGCGGTGGAGCGCTTCGGGGGCATCGACTACCTGGTCAACAACGCGGCCATTTACGGGAGCATGAAGCTTGACGTGCTGCTCAAGGTCGACTGGGACTACTACAAGTCGTTCATGAGCGTCAATCTGGACGGAGCACTGGCCTGCACGCGCGCCTGCTACGAGCACATGGCAGCACGCGGCGGCGGCGCGATCGTAAATCAGTCGTCGACGGCGGCCTGGCACTACTCGAGCTTCTACGGACTCGCCAAGGTGGGAATCAACGGCCTGACCCAGCAACTCGCGCACGAGCTCGGCTATCTCGGCATCAGGGTCAACGCGATCGCGCCGGGACCCACCGACACGGCGGCGACCAGGACCCTCGTCGGCGAGCTAGCCAGCGACCTGGTGAAATCGGCCGCGCTGCAACGGCTTGGCCAGCCGTCTGACCTGGTGGGCGCCTGCTTGTTCCTGCTGTCGGACGAGGCAAGCTACATCACCGCGCAGGTCATCAACATCGACGGCGGCCTGGTCTTCCGGCCCTGACCGGCCCCCGGGACCCCGGACCGCCCGACCCGACAGGAGCGGACGTGCGCCACGGTGTCGTGCTGTTCACCAGTGACCGCGGCATCCGCCCCGGTCGCGCGGCGCAAGCCGCCGAGACCGCGGGCTTCGACAGCTTCTACGTTCCCGAGCACACCCACATCCCGGTGAAGCGGGAGGCGCCGCATCCGCGGACCGGCACCAGCCAGCTGCCCGACGACCGTTACATGCGCACTCTTGACCCCTGGGTATCGCTGAGCATGGCCGCCGCAGTCACCTCCACCATCAGGCTCGGTACCGCCGTGGCGCTGCCCAGCCAGCATGACCCCATTGCCCTCGCCAAGACGATTGCCTCCCTCGACCACCTGTCCGGCGGGCGGGTCACGCTCGGCGTGGGCTTCGGCTGGAACATCGACGAGCTGACCGATCACGGCGTCGCCGCGGCCAGCCGGCGGGCCGTGCTGCGTGAATACCTCGAGGCCATGCAGGCGCTGTGGTCGAAGACCGAAGCCAGTTACCAGGGCCGCTTCGTCCGGTTCGGCCGCTCGTGGGCCTGGCCGAAGCCAGTGCAGCAGCCGCGGATGCCGATCCTGCTCGGCGCTGGCGGCACCGAGCGGACCTTCGCCTGGATCGCGAGGTCGGCCGACGGTTGGCTGACCACGCCGGCGGAGACCGACCTGGAGCGGAAGATCAGCCTCCTAGCCGCAGCCTGGCGGGACGCCGGTCGCGCTGGCGCACCGCAGGTCGCCGCCCTCGCCGGCAAGCCGGAACCGGACGTGCTCGCCCGGTGGCACGCGGCAGGCGTGACCGAGACGCTGTTCGGGATGCCGGATCGGGCCGAGGACGAGGTCGTCGCCTACCTCGGCAGGCTGGCCGACAAGCTGGGCCTGCCTGCCGGGGAGGCACCGTGATTCGACCGTTAACCCATTCCGGGCAATAACAAGACCCACGGGCGACCCGACGAGGAGACCATCAGACGCGCGGCCCAAACAGCGCGCGCGAGCCGCTAAGCATCCCGCGTCTGCTGCATGGCCTTCGCCATCTTCGGCATCTGGCTCAGCTCCTTCGCACCGATGCCTGCGGGTGAGCTTCGACAGTAGGTTCTAGCCGGCTGGCTGGTTAGCAGGCGTTAGCGCTACCGTCCGCGGCTCAGGCAGTCGCGGTCAGGGCGATTCTCTCCTCGGGGAGCAGGCCGTGCTGCACGGCGAACATCGCCGCCGCGGCGCGATTGGAGGCCGAAATCTTGGCGTAGATGTGCTCGACATGGTTGCCAGTGGTCTTCGGTGTGATCACGAGGCGCTCGGCGATCTGCTTGTTAGACATGCCGCGCGCGAGCAAGACCAGCACCTCAACCTCGCGGACCGTCAGCCCGGCCAGCCCTTCCCGGCGCCGCGGCTGCCGGTGACCGGCCGCCTCGAGCACCGCCCCGACCGCCTCGGCATCCAGCTTCCCTGCCCGAACGCAAGCGCGCATCTCCGTGATCGCCTCGTCGGCCGATCTGGCCGGGCGATGCGGCCGGGGCTCGCGCATCGACTGGTAAGCGTCCGCCGCCCCGAGAAGCCGCGCAGGCCTGGAGATAGAGCCGCCGGACAGGCCGCGCGGGTACCCGCTTCCGTCGAGCCGCTCGCGGTGCTGAACGGCGATGTCGCCGAGCGGCCGCAGCGCCGCTGACTGGTGCAGCATCCGCTCGGACAGATACGGGTACATCCGCACCCGTTCCCACTCGCCGGCGCTGAGCGGGCCCGGCTTGTCCCAGATCGAGTTCGAAACTCCAAGCCGCCCGAACCCGTGCACCAGCCCAGCCTGCCGCAGGAGCTGGACATCACCAGGTGGCAGCCCTTGCCGCGCAGCCGCCTCGCCAGCCAATTCGGCGACGGCAACCGAGTGGCCGAGGGTGTAGGGCGACTTGAGGTCGATGAAACCGGCGATTGCAGAGAGCGCGGCATCCAGCTGATCGGCGGTAAGCTCAACCGCCAGCGCGGGTTCGGCCGCGATCACGGTCTCCCAGACTGGCACGGCATCCAGCCCGCCCAGCACCGCGGCAGGGCGCGCGCACAGAAGCTCGCACAGCATGGGATCGAACTGCTTGCCTAGCTGCCTTCGTGCCAGCACCGTGGCCGCGTTGACTCCTCCTACGCGATGGGCAACCTCAATGAACTCGGCAAGCTGCGCGATCCTCGCCGGAACTGGTACCGCGGGGCCCTTCAGGTTCCCTGGCCAGCCTTTGCCGTCCCATTGCTCATACGCCGCCCCAATGGACTCGCATACCTGCTCGGGAAGCTGAAGTTGCTCGGCGAGCCTCCGGGCCAGGCTCGCATGCTGGGAGATCATGCCTTCGAGCTCGCGATGTCCGGAAAAGGCGAACTCCAGGCCCACGCGGAACCGGTGCAGCGGCGGATTGCCCGCACCGACCAGCCGCATGGCCGCCAGGACCGCTCGGAGGCTGCCCAGGTCATGACGGTACTTGCCGGACTTCAGCGCGATGTCGTCGCCGAACCATTTGGCCTGCTCGTGCGCGTCCGAATGACAGCCGACGTTGACAAGCAGAGCCCTGTAGTAGACGGCCACCCTGTCCGCCTCGTCAAGCCCCGCCTGGTCGGCGAGGCGCAGCGCAATCAGGCATTGCCGCAGCACGTGCTCCATTGGCTGGCCGAAGCCAAGGTCGACGCCTAGCGAAAGCGCGGCGACGAGTTCGGCCAGCCGGGCTGGCCGAGGTCCAGCGCCGGCGTCCACCCGCTCAGCGTAACCCGGTCAACCCCGAGATTCTGGCTGCTTGAGCGCGACCTCGAGACCCGCGGCCGGCAGCCTGATGGTCACTCGTGTGCCGGCGCCGGGCTCGCTGGCGATATCCATGGTTCCGTGATGGGCGCGAACAAGCTCACTGACGATCGTCAGGCCGATGCCGCTGCCAGCCACACCTGCGGACCGCTGGCCACGGAAGAACCGGTGGGATACCAGGGGCAGCTCGCAAGCGGGAATGCCGACGCCGGTGTCGCTCACCCTTAGGACCGCGTGCGAGGAGCGCGGATCCTCATCTGGCCCGGTCTCCACCACGACTCGGCCTCCGGCCGGGGTGAACTTCATGGCGTTGGTCAGCAGGTTCGTCGTGATCTCATGCACTCTCAGCGGATCACAGTGCACTCGCGCAGCATCCAGACGGCGCTCGAGTCTGAGGCCCGCGGCATCGAAGCCATCGGCGAGGCTATCCGCGGCGGCCGCAACCGTGGCCGCGAGATCGCGCGACACGAGTGCCAGCTTCAGTGCCGCCGCCTCAGCCGACGCGAGCCGCTGCAGGTCATCGACCATGCGGGCCAGCCTGAGCACCTCATCACGAAGCGACGCGAGATTCTCCGATGTCGGCTTTGCGAGGCCGTCCAGCATGGCCTCGTGGCCAGCCTGCAGGACGGCGATCGGCGTCCGCAGCTCGTGGGCGACATCGGCGACCAGGTTGCGGCGCACCCGCTCCTGCTCTTCCCTGGCGTCGGCCATCTGGTCAAACGCTTGCGCCAGTTCCTGCATCTCGCCGAAGCCGCGCACCTTGCCCGCACGCGTTCCCAGCTCACCACGACCGCGCGCCCTGGCCGTCTTGATCAGGGTGTCGACCGGTGCGGTAATCCGGCGCGACACCAGCAGGGCGACGACCAGCGCGATCACCGCCGCTAGCGCGCTCGCTCCCATCCTGACCTGCCATCGCTGAGCCTCGAACCGCATGATGGCCGCGCCAAATCCGGTGTCACCGAACTTGATCGCTACGCGGCCGACCCGCTGCCCGCGCACCACGACCGGTTCTGTGCGCTGGGGTGCCGGGCCGTCGCTGTCGAAGTTCGGCGACGACAGGATCACATTCCCGGCCTTGTCCATCACCCGCATGCCCGCGCCGGCGCTGACGACCAGGTCTGCCAGCGGAGCAAGGTTCTCCCGCGACCAGCCAGCACGGTCATAGGCCGCCGCCACTCCGATGGCAGTCGCATGCGTCAGGTCGAGCTGCTCACCCTTGCTCAGCTCATTGATGTCCCCGCTCGTCGTCACCAAGCCAAGCAGGATCACCGACGCCACGGCGGCGAGCGCCACTCCGACGAACGCGAGGGCGAGCCGCAGCCCAAGCTGTCCGATCCAAGGGCCGCCGACCCTAACCATCCCGGTTCAGGCCGAGCCGGTAGCCGCCGCCGAGTACGGTCTGCACTATGACCGGATTGCCGGGATCTTCCTCGATCTTCCGCCGCAGATTCTTGACATGGGAGTCGATAGTGCGCTCGTAGCCCTCGAAGTCGTAGCCGCGGACGCGGTTAATCAGCTCGAACCGCGAGTAGACCCGGCCGGGGACCGTCGCCAGGGCTACCAGGACGCCCCATTCCGTCGGAGTCAGCTCGACTTCGCGGCCGCGGACCTCTGCCACCCGCCTGGGCTCGTCGATGACCAGGGCGCCGTCCCCGAACCGGCTGATCCCCTGCTCGGTCGCCGATGCCGGGTTGCGGCGCAGGATCGCCTGGACCCGTAGCACCAGCTCACGCGGGCTGAACGGCTTGGTCACGTAGTCGTCGGCACCGAGCTCGAGGCCCGCGATGCGGTCCTCCTCACTGGTCTTCGCCGTCAGCATCAAGATCGGCGTCGAGCTGGCCGCCCTGACCTCCCTGGCGACGGTCTCGCCCGGTACGTCAGGGAGCCCGAGGTCCAGCACGATCAGGTCAGGTGCCGCGGTCTCCGCAACACTGATCGCCTCAGCGCCCGACTCGGTCGACAGCACGGAGAACCCGGCTCGTTCGAGGTACGAACGGACAAGCTCCCTGAGCTTCCGTTCGTCCTCAACAAGCAGCACGGTCGCGGTCATGACGATCCGATCACTATCCCTGAGAATGAGAATACTAACATTTTCGACATTCCGGGCAGTTATGCCCGCCTGCTAGTCCCAATACTTCCACGTGCCTGTCGTTGTGCGCAGTTCAGGCGGCTGCGTTGCGGCACGCCTAGATCCACACAACCTCCACGCCCGCTGCATTGGCCTATCAACGCCATCGCGTTACCTCTACTGAGTACCCACTCGGAGGGGTTGCTTGGGGGAAGGGACAGAGCACGCGGCCTGCGCCGCAGATGCCGTCCCAGTGATCGCGCCCGGGCACGCTGGAGTTGTCCGAATGCTTTGGGGGGAGCATCCGGAAACCGGATAGGGGGGAAGATCCGGCTAATTCAGCGTGACCGGGCGCGACGTTGCTCGCGGCAAGCTAACCGCTGTAGCACTCGTCGGCGGGACTCGGCCGCTGCGACCGGCAGGGTGACCGTGACCTGCGTGCCCTCGCCGACTTCACTTCCGATATCAAGACGCCCCCGGTGCGCCTGCACAAGTTCGGCCACGATTGTCAGACCGATGCCGCTGCCCGTGGCCATCTCTGCCGAACGCGCCCCCCGATAGAAGCGGTCAGTCACGTGCGGCAGGTCATCGGAGGGGATACCGATGCCGGTGTCACTGACCTCGACGCTGGCCATCCCGCTCCCGTCCGGGCCGACATTGAGCGCGACGCTGCCGCCCGGCCGCGTGAACTTCAGCGCGTTGGTGAGCAGGTTCAAGATCACCTCGCGCATCCTGCCCCTGTCGCACATGACGTAGACCTCGCTCAGCCGCCGTCTAAGGCCGACGTCCGCGGCGTTGAAGGAATCAGCAAGACTGTCGGCCGCCTCCTCCGCTATCAAGGCGAGGTTGTGCGGGGCGAGCGTCAGCTGCAGCGACGCGGATTCGGCCGCAGCCAGCCGCTGCAGGTCATCGACCATCATGGCGAGCCTGAGCACCTCATCGCGCAGCGACGAAATGTTGTCAGGCGTCATCTCGGTCACTCCATCGAGCATGGCCTCCAGGCTCGCTTGCAGGACGGCGGTCGGCGTTCGCAGCTCGTGGGCGATATCGGCGACCAGATTGCGCCGAAGCCGATCCTGCCTGTCCAGCGTGCTCGATGTCGCGTTGAATGACTCCATAACCTCGCGGATCACGCCGGTTCCGCGCACCGGCTTTATCCGGATCGAGCGAGCCCCGGCCCCTCGGGCGCGGACGGCGGCAAGCAGCTGCTCAAGCGGCGCGGAGATCGCCCGGGCCACAATGAGCGAGACGACGAGAGCGAGCAAGGCGGCGATCCCCGCAGCCACCAGACGTGCGCGCCACCGTGCTGTCTGGAAGTTCCGCACCACCGCGCCCGGGCTCGTGGCGCTGAACCGGACGTCGACCTGACCGACCTGCCGTCCATCCACCACAACCGGCCGGGTGACCTCGTAGACCATCGGATAGGTCGCGAAGTGCGGCGAGGCACCGACCACACGGCCGGACATGGCGCGCACCTGCACGCTCGCGGCGCCGGTGCGGGCCAGGTCAATAACCGGATCGAGATCCGTGCGCGCCCAGCCGTGTCCCTCGTAGGCGGCGCCACAGGTAAGCGCGACGGCCTGAGCCAGACTGCCCTCCTGCTGCACGGCGACCCTGTTGATGTCGCCGTGAAGGCTTTCGGCGAAGATGGTCGCGTTGACGGCGATCGCCGCAAGCGCGACTGCGACGAAGGCCAGCACGAGCCTGCGTCCGAGTTGGCCTATCCCCAGGATCTGACGATGAGGACTCAGGAGTCAGCCCGCACTGGCCAGCGACTCGGCGGACCGGGGTCCGATCACGGCAAGCCGCGCGCTGGTCTGGCTCAGGCAGCAGGCAGGGCAATCCCTGACATACGGCGTCTCCGCAAGCCAGTCGGTGCACATGGGTTGCTCACAGCTGCCGCAAATCCCGTACGTGCCGGCCTTGATCCGGTCTATCGCGTCCTCGATCAGCGCGAGATCTTCATGTGCCCGGATCACGCGTCTCATCAGCCGCGCATCGGTGCGAGCCAGGCCGGGCGGGCTGTCGGCCGCCGAGTCTGACGGCAAGTCATCGTGATAGGCCATAGAGAGCACGACAATCTGGTCGACCTTCTGCCGCCACAGCTCCTCAAGACTTGCACGGTAGCCACCTGTATCCATGGATGGAGGAAAGCTGGCGCCGATGCAGTCCGGATGGGACGGCCATGGAGCTTTCGTGGATATCCAGTGCTCCGCCGCTCGGACCTCAGTGACGCCCGTCAAGCAGGACGTCCGCCTCGAAGCAGGTGCGATCGCCAGTGTGGCAGGCGCCACCTGACTGATCCACCTTGACCAGTACCGTGTCTCCGTCGCAGTCGAGCGCGACTGACTTGACCAGCTGAACATGACCGGACGTCTCCCCCTTGACCCAGTACGCCTGCCTGCTGCGTGACCAGTACGTGCAGCGGCCCGTGGTCAGCGTGCGGTGCAGCGCCTCATCGTCCATCCAGCCCAGCATCAGGACCTCGCCGGTGTCGTGCTGCTGCGCGATGGCGGGAAACAGGCCTGCTGCGTCACGCTTCAGCCGGGCCGCGATCCCCGGATCGAGGCCGGTGCTATCCGTTTCTGTGTTCACTACTCTCCCCGCTCGGTCGCGCCCGCTCCGTTCAGGCGGACCGGATAGCCTGCCGCCCGCAGTGACTGCTTGACGTCGCCGATCCGCAGGTCGCCGAAGTGGAACAGGCTTGCGGCCAGGACCGCATCGGCGCCCGCTCGCACCGCGGGAACGAAGTCGCCCGCGTGCCCGGCGCCGCCGCTGGCGATGACCGGCACATCGACCGCCGCCCGCACGGCCTCGATCAGCGGCAAGTCGAATCCGGCCTTCGTTCCGTCCGCGTCCATGGAATTGAGCAGGATCTCGCCGGCACCCAGCTCGGCTGCCCTGGCGGCCCACTCAACGGCATCCAGCCCGGTGCCGCGCCGCCCGCCGTGCGTGGTCACCTCGAAGGCGCCGGACCGGCCGGCCACCCTCCTGGCGTCGACCGAGATGACCACGCATTGCGAGCCGAACCGGGCCGCGACCTCGGTGAGCAGGGCCGGCCTGGCGATCGCCGCCGTGTTCAAGGAGACCTTGTCAGCGCCGGCTCGCAGCAACCGGTCCACGTCGTCGGCGCCCCGCACTCCCCCGCCGACGGTCAACGGAATGAAGACCTGATCGGCGGTCCGAGCGACGACCTCGAGCATAATCTGGCGCTCATCGCTCGAGGCCGTGATGTCAAGGAACACCAGCTCGTCCGCGCCGTCGGCGTCATAGGCGCCGGCCAGCTCAACCGGATCTCCCGCGTCGCGCAGCCGCAGGAAGTTAACACCCTTAACTACCCGGCCGCCGGTGACATCCAGACATGGGATAACCCTGATCGCGACCGTCACCCTGGCACCTCACTCATGCCCGGTCCGCCGCCCCGCCCAGGCCAGCTTCCAGCCGTACCGCGTCGAGCGCCTCTTCCAGGGTGAACTTGCGCGCATAGAGCGCCTTGCCGATGATCGCTGAATCCACCCCGAGCGGCAGGAGGGACGCGATTGCCCGCAGGTCGGCGAGCTTGGCGACGCCGCCGCTGGCGATCACCGGGTGCTGCGTTCGCGAGCATACCTGGCGCAGCAGGTCGAGATTCGGCCCGGTCAGCGTGCCGTCCCTGGTCACATCGGTGACTACGTACCGGCGGCAGCCGCCGGATTCCAGCCGGCCGAGTACGTCGGTCAGCTCGCCGCCCACGGTTGTCCACCCCCTGGCGGCCAGCCTCGTCCCGCGGACATCCAGGCCCACCGCGATTCGTTCGCCATGATCGGCGATCACTGCGCTGACCCAGTCAGGCTGCTCGAGCGCGGCCGTCCCGAGGATTACCCTTTCGCAGCCGGTGCGCAGGACCGCCGCCAGCGACGCATCGTCACGGATCCCGCCGGACAACTCAACGGCCACGTCGAGTTTCCTGACCACTTCGGCCAGAAGGTCGGCATTGGACCCGCGACCGAACGCTGCGTCCAGGTCAACCAGGTGGATCCACTCGGCACCGGCCCGCTGCCAGCCGAGCGCTGCCTGCAGCGGGTCACCGTAGGCCGTCTCGGTGCCGGCTTCGCCCTGGACCAGCCTGACCGCCTGGCCGGCGGCCACGTCCACGGCGGGCAGCAGGGTGAGGGCCCTGGTCACCTGATCAGCTCCAGCCAGTTCGCCAGCAGCGCGGCGCCGGCGTCGCCGGATTTCTCCGGGTGGAACTGGGTCGCGCACAGCGGCCCGTCCTCGATCGCCGCGATGAACGGCTGGCCGTGCACTGCCCAGGTCAGCAGCGGGGCCCCCGGGGCGGCTGCGTCGTGAGCAGCAGGCTCCGGCCAGGACAGCACCGCGTAGGAATGCACGAAATAGAACCGCTCGCCCGGCCCGATCCCGGCCAGCAGCCTGCTCCCTGCAGGGGCCCTGACCGTGTTCCAGCCCATGTGCGGCAGAACCCGAGCCGGAAGCCGGTCGACCACTCCCGGCAACGCGCCGCAGCCGGCGGTGCGATTGCCGTGCTCCAGCCCTTCGGTGAACAGGACCTGCATGCCGACGCAGATCCCGAGCACCGGGCGGGACCTGGCCAACCTCTTGGCGATGATCTCATCGCCGCGCACCGAGCGCAGGCCCTGCATGCACGCGGCGAATGCGCCGACGCCGGGCACGACGAGGCCGCGGGCATTCAGGGCCGCGTCAGCGTCCGCGGTCACCACCGCCTCAGCTCCAGCCCGCTGCAGGGCGCGCTGGGCCGAGCGCAGATTTCCTGATCCGTAGTCGAGGACGACCACGTCCCGCGTGACGCCGCTCACCCCTGCGCCCTCCTCGCCAGCCGGCCCATTTACAGGACGCCCTTGGTGCTCGGAACGCCGTCAGCCCGCGGATCAGGCGCCGCCGCGGTGCTCAGGGCCCTGGCGAACGCCTTGAACTGCGCCTCGACGATGTGATGCGGGTTGCGCCCGTACAGGACGGCCAGATGCACGCAGATCCCAGCCGTCGCTCCGAGCGTCTCGAAAAAGTGCCTGGTCAGGCTGGTGTCGAAGGTGCCGATCAGCGGCGCCATGCCAGGTGGCTCGCTGTGCACCACATACGGCCGGCCGGCGAGGTCGACAGCCGCCCTGACCAGGGTCTCGTCGAGCGGGACCAATGCGTCGCCGAACCTGCTGATTCCCGCCTTGTCGCCCAGCGCCTGGCGCAGCGCGTCGCCGAGCGTGATCGCCGTGTCCTCGACGGTGTGGTGCGCGTCGATCTCGATGTCGCCGGCGGTCTTGACGCGCAGGTCGATCCGCCCGTGCTTGGCCAGCTGGTTCAGCATGTGGTCGAAGAACGGCACCCCGGTGCTCACGTCGGCCACGCCGGTGCCGTCGAGGTCAAGTTCGACGGCGACCCGCGTCTCCTTCGTGGCGCGCTCGGCCCGCCCCGTCCGGCCAGTCACGAGAGCACCTCTTCGAGAGCCGTGCGGAAGGCGTCCATCTCCAGCGGCGTGCCGATCGTCACCCGCAGCCAGCCGGGCGGGCCGACCTCCCTGATCAGTACGCCATGATCGACCAGCTTCTGCCAGACGGCCCGGCGGTCGTTGAATGTGCCGAAGAGCACGAAGTTCGCGTCAGATTCAGTGACCGACAGGCCGCGCGCCCGAAGCCATGTCGTCAGCTCGTCCCGCGAGGCCCTGATGGCGTCGACGGCTCCGAGCAACTCGACGGAGCGGCCAAGCGCGGCGCGCGCAGTCGCCTGGGTCAGCGCCGACAGGTGATACGGCAGCCTGACAATCTGCAGCGCGTCGACCACGCCGGGGTCGGCCGCGAGATATCCGACCCGCGCGCCGGCCAGCGCGAAGGCCTTGGACATGGTTCGGACGACGACGAGCCGCGGGAAGCGCGGCAGCAACGTGAGCGCCGTAGCCTGCTGGTCGCGGGCGAACTCGGCGTACGCCTCGTCGACGACGACCATGCCAGGGGCGGCGGCGCACACCTGCTCGATCACCGCGAGCGGCATTGCCGCTCCGGTCGGGTTATTCGGCGAGGTGAGGAACACCAGGTCAGGGCGGTACTCGGCGATCGCGGCCACGGCCTTGCCGCGGTCGATCCCGAAGTCGGCTTCCCGCAGGCCGGCGATCCACCTGGTGCCCGTCGTCTGCGCGATGATCGGGTGCATTGAGTAAGACGGCTCGAAACCGAGCGCCGTCCGGCCCGGGCCGCCGAACGCCTGGAGCAGCTGCTGGATAATCTCATTGGACCCGTTCGCCGCCCAGATCTGGCTCATCTGCAGGCCGTGACCCAGATAAGCAGCAAGGTCACGGCGCAGTCCGACGGCATCGCGGTCCGGGTACCTGTTGAGCGCCGCTGCCTCGGCCGCCGCGGCCCGCGATATCTCGCCGATCAGCGCCGCTGACGGGCCAAACGGGTTCTCGTTCGTGTTCAGCTTGACCGGCGCGTCGATCTGTGGCGCACCATACGGTACCCGTCCGACGAGGTCGTGCCGCAGCGGCGGAGCAGACCTGGCGCCGGTGACTTCGCCCCCGGCTCCGGCAGCTGCGCCAGCGGAATCGTCGCCGACCCTGATCCTGACCGCGCGCACGTGGGCGGCGAGGTTCTCGGCACCGCCGAGGGCGTCGATGTGCGGCGCCACAGCTGCCAGCGCGCCTTCCGTGCAGGTCACGACGTGGATGCCGCGCAGGAACGTCAGCACGGACAGGCCCCCGGAATGCCTGGCCGTCCCGCCGGTGGGCAGCACGTGGTTCGAGCCCGCCAGGTAGTCGCCGAGCGAGACCGGGGCGTAGGGCCCGACGAAGACGGCGCCCGCATTGCGCACGCGGCCCGCGAGGTCGCCCGCGTCGGCGGCCTGGATCTCAAGGTGCTCAGGAGCCCAGGCATCGGCGACCGCGAGCGCCGCATCCATGTCGTCGACCAGCACGCATCCTGACTGGCCGGTGAGCGCCTCTTTGACCCGGCTCGCGTGACTGGTTGTCGCCAGCTGCGTGATCAGCTCGGCGTCTACGCGGTCAGCGAGACCTGGTGCGGTCGTGATCAGCAGGCAGGCCGCGAGCGAGTCGTGCTCGGCCTGGGCAATCAGGTCGGCGGCCACGAACGCCGCGTCGGCGCTGCCGTCGGCGACGATCGCGACCTCGGTCGGGCCCGCTTCGGCGTCGGTGCTGACAACTCCGCGCAGCAGCCGTTTGGCCGCGGCGACGTAGATGTTGCCCGGCCCGGTAATCGTGTCGACCGCCGCGCAGTCCCTGGTGCCGTAGCCGAGCATCGCGATCGCCTGTGCTCCGCCTGCCGCGTGTACCTCGGTGATCCCGAGCAGCTCGCAGGCGGCGAGGATCGCCGGGTGCGGCAGGCCGCCGCCGCTCGCCTGCGGCGGCGATGTCACAGCGATTTGGTCGACCCCTGCCACTTGCGCCGGGATTACGTTCATTACCACCGAGGAGGGATAGGCGACCAGGCCGCCAGGGACGTAGACGCCGGCCCTGGCGACCGGCACGTAGCGCTCGGTGACCGAACTGCCGTCAGTAACGTAGGTCACGCTTTGGCCGGGGACCTGCGCCTCATGCACGCACCTGGCGCGCCGGGCTGCCTCCCGCAGCGCGGCTGCCACCCGCGGATCGAGCCCAGCGAGTGCGTCCGCCAGCGCCCCGCGCGGCACGACCGTCGTGGCCAGGTCAACACCGTCGAACCTGGCCGTATGCTCGCGGACCGCAGCGGCTCCGCGAGCACGCACGTCCTCGCAGACCGGGCGCACGGCCGCCATCGCCGCCTCGACGTCGAGCTCGGCCCGCGGCAGCAGCTCAGCCAGCTGCCTGAAGCCCAGTTCGGACACCGGTGTTCCCCGCAGATCAATCCTGTTGAGCACCCCGCAAGCCTAATAGGCGTTGCCGAGCCGGCTCGGACCGGCGGACCTTGGTCCTGGCCACGCCTGGCGGCTTAGTCCCTGGTGTTCCCTTGGGGGGACGTCATCCCGCCGCCGTTCCAGCCCGGCGGCGGCTCAATAACCTGATATGAGGTATGGGGGCAGCTCGGCGGCCCGGCCCGTGTCCAGAGCATCGGCCTGTGGCCTTACCGTGGGCAAAAGAGTATGCCTGCGCATAAGTCACGTTCATTTGGTCGATGTAGCCGTTGGCCCGCGTGATCGCCAAGCGGATGTTGGTTCTGGCTGCCGCGACGGCGGCCCGGGCGGCTGCCCCCGGAGGTGCTCGGAGCCTCTTGGCGCTCAGAGTTCGCAGGTCGCCTTCGACGGTCGTGATGTCGCGCTGGACGGTCGCGCGGTTGGAAGTCAGGGCCTTGACATCGCCTTTCACCGACTTGAGATCGCCATGTACCGCTTGTGCCTTACCAGCGACCGTGGCTGTGGTGCTGCAATACTTATTGCTGCCCGCGGCCGCCAGCTTCTCGGCTGCGAGGTCGGAACCTGCCCGCTGGATGTCGCTCCCGAAGCTCGACAGATCACCGCCGAAGTTGCCGGACGCGCTGCTGGCATCCTGCTGGAGCGTGGCTACGTCAACCCGCAAGGACATTTCAGGCGAGGCCTGCCCATGCCGTTTGCGGGCCTGCCCCTGTGCCCGGTCCGCGAGCGAGTTGGCGTGCTGGATCCTGCGGTTGAGCTCTGCGACCGCCGCGTTGTAGCTGCTGGTATCCGACCGCGTCAGCGTGCGCGGCTGGATGTCGCCTTTGGCCTGCGGCACCTGGATGGTGAGCGCGCCCGCGTTCAGCGTCCCATGGATCTTCGCCTTGGCGCGGAAGCCGCTGACCGTCAAGGTCACCGAGCTGCCGTGGATGGTCCCGGTGAACCGATGCGTGTTCCTGGACAGCCTCTCCCGCGGGACGGTCCCCGCCACGGATGCCACAGTGACCGTGCCATGCACGCTGCTGCCCGAGGACGGCTCCCATTGGATGAAGTTAACGTTGGAGCCCTTAACAGCCAGATAGCTGGCCTGTCTCGACGACCCGCTACACGCTGCGAGCGTCAACGCAGTTCCCCAAGCAGTAGCGACGACAAGCGCCGCTCTGATGATCACGAGCATTCACCCCCGCCGCCCGAAGACGCCAAGCCAGCCCAGTGAGCCTCCCGGGAAACCTTTCCGGACGCCGCAAGACTCCAGGTAACGCAGTGCACTCTCGCATACACGGATCGTGACGATCCTAACATCGCCCCCCGGGCACCATCGGGCGGGCGGCTCTCGACGGCCAGGAGCGCCCGCCCGCCGGCACTGACCCGCGCCGCCGCGGGGCCTCGGCGGTTGCGTTACTCGATGATCTTCGAGATCGGGATCTCGAGTATGTCTCGCGCCCCGGCGGCCCGAAGGGCGGGAATCAGCGTATTCACGCCGCGCTTGGGCACGACGGCTTCCACAGCGTGCATGTCGCCGCGGGCCAGCGAGGTGATCGTCGGCGACGACATCGCGGGCAGGATATCGGTCACGTCGGCGAGTTGCGCGGCGGCGACATTGAGCTTGACCAGCACGTTCCCACGCGCCCTGATCGCGCCCCGCAGCAGCAGCGCGATGTCCTCCATCGCGGCGCGCTTGTCGGGATCGGCGAACGCGACATGGTTCGCGATCAGCTCGGTGTAGCTGGTCAGCAGCGTGTGCAGGATCTTCAGCCCGTTCCGGCGCAGGGAAGAACCCGTCTCGGTCAGGTCGACGATGGCATCGACAATGTCGGGTACCTTCGCCTCAGTCGCGCCAAAGGACGGCGTGACAACGGCCTTGATCCCGTTCTCATCCAGGAATCGCCTGGTGAGGGACGGCAGCTCGGTGGAGATCCTGATTCCCTCCGGCAGGTCGGCGATGGACTCCCAGCCGGAGTTCGCCGGAACGGCGAGCACGACGCGAACGGGATCGCTGGTGGCCTTCGAGTACGCGAGTTCGCCGAGCGAGGCCACGTCCGCGCCGGTCTCGGCGATCCAGTCCCGGCCGGTGATGCCGAAGTCGAACAGCCCCTCGGCAACGTATGTCGGTATTTCCTGCGGCCGCAGGAACCTGACCCGGTCGATCCTCGGATCGTCGATGGCGGCGTGATAGTCCCGCTCAGAGGCACGCCGGACGGTCAGGTCAGCCGCATCGAAGAGCTCGAGCGTGGAGCGTTCCAGCGACCCTTTGGGCAGCACAAGAGACAGCACGCAAGCACCCTACCGGCCGGTGGCACTCTGCCTCGCAGCCCGCTGAACCCCTGGCGGGCCTATAGTGCACCCAGGGGTTCAGCCGGGTGGACCTTGGCGGCTGGAGCAGCACGCAGCGGGGGCGGGAGCGGCACCAGCGGGGGCGGGAGCTTGGCACTCAGCGGAGTGTGATCACGTTGGCGGTGATCAGCGCGGCCGCGTCCGAGGCGAGGTAGGCGATCACCTCGGCGACCTCCGCGGGGCTGGCGATGTGCAGCATACCGGGATCCGCGGCGACGGCGTTGCGGACCACGTCGGTGACCCAGCCAGTTTCCGTGACCGGCGGGTGCACCATGTTCGCGCTGATACCGAACTGGCCGAGCTCCAGCGCGGCCGACATCGTGTAGTTCTCCTGCGCAGCCTTCGCCGCGCCGTACGACACCTCCTCGGGAAAACCGAGACCGCCTCCCGAGGTCAGGCCGACGATCCGGCCCCAGTCCGCGCCGCGGGCGACGTGCCGGCGAGCGAACTCGGCGATCATGAGCGCCGGGGCCATTGCGTCGATCCTGAACTGCTGAGCCCAGGACGCCTGGGTCACCGGCTGCAGCGAGCGGCCGAGCCGGTCAGCACTCGCGGCTTTGAACGTGTCGGCCACCCAGCTGGTCGCGTTGTTGACGAGGATGTCGACCGGACCCAGATGGCGTTCGGCGACGTCGAACAGGACGCTCGGGCTGGCCGGGTCGGACAGGTCGGCTTCAGCGGCGAGCGCCCGCCCGCCCGTGGCTTCAATCTCGGCCACGACCGCATCGGCGCCGCCCGCCCTGCGGTCGCGATAGGCCTGCGGGATGCCTGGGTCGGCCGCGTCGTGCACCCGCCAATACGCGCACAGGACCGCGTCACCGCGCTCGGCGAGCGCGGCCGCTGTGGCCGCGCCGATGCCATGGTTAGCGCCAGTGACGATCGCCGTGTGGCCGGACCTACCCACTGCTGCCGGCTCGTGCTCGCTGCTCATGCGACGACTTTCAGCGTCGACGAGCCGTCCGGCAGCAGACGCACCTCGAGTCGCTCAGCGATCCTGTCCTTGAGCTCCGCCACGTGGCTGACGATGCCGACGGCCCTGCCCTGGACCCTGAGCTCGTCGATAACGCCGAGCACCTGGTCGAGCGTCTCGGCGTCAAGCGAGCCGAAGCCTTCATCGACGAAGAGCGTCTCGGTGTCGACTCCCCCGGCCTCGGCCTTGACCACGTCGGCCAGCCCGAGCGCGAGCGCCAGCGAGGTGTAGAAGGTCTCGCCGCCCGACAGCGATTTCGGGCTGCGTTCCTCCCCGGTGTGCCTGTCGATCACCGCCAGCGTCAGCCCGGCGCGCTGACGCCGTGATTCGCCCTCGTCGCTGCGCCGCAGCTCGTACCGGCCGGACGACATGACCGCCAGCCGGACGTTCGCGGCCGCGACCACCTGCTCGAACCAGTGCCGGAGCACGTAGGTGGTCAGCGCGACCCGGCGATGACCCTCCATGCCCTTGGCCAGGCCGGCCAGGAAGATGACGGGCGCGGTCCGCACAGCAAGCGCACCGGCCGCGGCCTCGGCGTGCCGCACCTCGGCGAGCCGCTTGCCCAGCCGCTCCGTCCTGTCGGCCAGCGCGTCACGGGCGGTTCTGGTGCGCTGCTCCGCTTCGCTGGCTAGTGCGAGGTCCGCCGCCGCACGCTGCGCGGCCGAACGGATCTCGTCGGCACGCGCCGGATCAAGGCCCGCGAGGTCGGCTGCTTCCGCCGCGGTCCGCAACGCGGTGAGCGTCTGCGTCCACGACGCCACCTGGTCGCTCAGCGCCGACTGGCGCTCGGGCGCGAGCACCGCGGACTTGGCCGACTCGAGCGAGCCGAAGCCGCTCGCGAGCGCCTCGGCCTCGGCCCTGTGCCGCGTTTCCGTCTCGCCGTCCAGTGCGGCGGCCAGGCGTTCGAGTGCGGTCGCCAGAACGCCGACGTCCGCGGCCGCCTGGCAGAGCGCTGCCTGCCGCGCCGCGACCGACCGGTGCCCTGAGGCGGCTTCGGAGAGCGTCTGCCTCAGCGCCGCCAGGTCCGCCCTGGCCTGCTCGGATTCGCGGCGGACCGCCGCCTCGCCAGCCGACGCAGCGCGCAGCCTGTCGCCGAGCCGCTCTTGTTCCTCGCGCAGGCCAGCGAGCTCGGCCTCGAGCGCGGGCAGCTCGTCGGCGGCCCGTTCCGCGGCAGCCAGCCGCTCCGCAACCTGCCCCGCCTCCGCGGCGAGGTCGGCCAGCAGGTGCCCGGCGGCGACCGCTGCGTGCTCCGCAACCTCCCGGTCAACCTTGCCATGCTCCTGCTCGGCCCGCAGCCTGACCTCCTCGGCGTCATCCCGGCGCGCCCGGGCCGCGGCGACGTCTTCCGCGGTGACCACGGCCTTGCCTGCAGCGGCCAGGACCGGATGCTCGGCCGATCCGCAAACCGGGCAGGGCGCCCCTTCCGCGAGCCCCGCGGCTAGCTCGGCCGCCATGCCGGCCACGCGCGCGTCCATCTTCTGCTGGTGCAGATCGACCAGCTGCTGATGCGCGTCGACCGCCGCACGCATCGCCGCGGCCCTGGCGGCCAGCAGCGGTTCAAGCGCGGCGAGACGGCTAGCTGCCGTGGTGAGCGTGGCCAGCACGGCCTGCCGCTGCAGGTCTGCTTCGTGACCCGAGACGGCGGTTCTGGCCCTGGCCAGGCGCGCCTCCGCCGCCGCGATCCGGCCAGGTGCATCCTCCCGCGCGGCAACCAGGGAGCGGGTCAGCGCGGCGGCCTGGGCCGTGGCCTCGTCCAGCCGGCGCACTGTCGCCTCGCGTCCCGGCACGGCGGATTCGGCGGCCACCAGGTGGTCGAGAGCGGCCGCCTCGTGCTGCGCGGTCTCGGCGCGTGCCGACGCCTCCTGACCGGTCTTCCTGACCAGCATGGCGTCGGCGGACTCGGCAAGCAGGCAGGCGAACTGCGGTGCCGTGGCCTGCACGCCGATTAGCCCGCGGATCCGGCTCCGGCTCACACCCGCCGCGGCGTCGGCATCGGCCAGCAGCGTCAGCAGCGGCCGGACGGGCTCGGCTCGCCGTGCGGCTTCCAGCTGCGCCGCCCGCTGGTCGTGCCCTGGCCGGGACGCCTCGTGCCCGCGGAGCGAGGCGAGCGCCTCGGTCAGCCGCGTCATCAGCCC
>WNFL01131707.1_pt1 | contig 35514 bp, 40 predicted proteins | sample 5400361 | NCBI WGS metagenome assembly WNFL01 (sample SAMN13153351, study PRJNA577476) | soil metagenome | isolation source: 40 cm soil on Douglas fir-dominated hillslope | place: USA:California | collected 2013-09-17
ATGCTTCGCTTGCGCACGCCGCGCGCATCGACCGCACCATCAAGGGCATTCAGCGCGGCGACCCGTGGCAGGAATTCATCAAGCTTGGGCTAAAATTGGCCCATGGATCAAAAGCTTGACGCCACGGCGGTCGAAGCCAGGCGCCCCGATATTAAGGAAGCGATGCGCGAGCTGGGCGTCGCGGCGCGCGCGGCCGCGCGCCTGATCGCGCGCGCCGACACGGCCACCAAGAACGCCGCGCTCGCGGCGATCGCCGCGAGGATCCGCGCAGACAGCAGGAAGCTCATCGAAGCGAACAAGGCCGACGTCGCCGGAGCGAAAAAGGCCGGCCGCGACGCTGCGTTCGTCGACCGGCTCACGCTGGACGCGCAATCGGTCGAGCACATGGCCGAAGGCGTCGAGCAGGTCGCCGCGCTCGAGGACCCGGTGGGAAAGATCTCGGAGCGCGTGACGCGTCCGACCGGCATCGAGGTGGCGCGCATGCGCGTGCCGCTCGGCGTCGTCGGCATCATCTACGAGTCGCGGCCCAACGTCACCGCGGACGCCGCGGCGCTGTGCGTCAAGGCCGGCAACGCCTGCATCCTGCGCGGCGGCTCCGAAGCGTTGAATTCCAACCGCGCGATCGCCGCCTGCGTGCGCGCCGGCCTCGAGAGCGCGGGCCTGCCCGAGGCCGCGGTGCAGCTCGTGGACACCACCGATCGCGCCGCGGTCGGCGCGCTCATCACGATGCCGGAGTACATCGACATCCTGGTGCCGCGAGGCGGGAAAGAGCTGATCGCGCGCCTCGCGCGCGAGTCGCGCATCCCGATGATCAAGCACCTCGACGGCGTCTGCCACGTCTACGTCGACGACAGCGCCGATCCGCAGATGGCGGTGAGCATCGCCGACAATGCGAAGACGCAGCGCTACGGCACCTGCAACACGATGGAGACGCTGCTGGTCGCGGAGAAGATTGCCGAGAAGGTCCTGCCTTCCATTGGACGCATTTTCAAGAGCAAGGGGGTCGAGATGCGAGGCGACCCCGTTGCGAAGAAATACTTTTCTGAAATGAAAAGCGCCACCGACCAGGACTATTTCACCGAATGGCTGGCGCCGGTGGTCTCGATCCGCGTCGTCACGGGCCTCGACGAGGCGATGGCGCACATCGCCAAGTACGGCTCGCAGCACACCGACGCGATCGTCGCGGGCGACCGCGCGCGCGCCGAGCGCTTCCTGCGCGAGGTGGACTCGAGCTCGGTGATGTGGAACGCCTCGACGCGCTTCGCCGACGGCTACGAGTACGGCCTGGGCGCAGAGATCGGCATCTCGACCGACAAGCTGCACGCGCGCGGCCCGGTCGGCCTGGAAGGCCTCACCACGCAGAAGTACGTCGTGCTCGGGCACGGAGAAATCCGGGCGTAGTGCAAGGCGATCCTCACCGCTCCCACGGGGACGCCGTCGGCCTCCTCGGCGGCACCTTCGATCCGGTTCATAACGCGCATCTGGCGATGGCGCGCGCCGCTCTGGACGCCCTGTCGCTGAAGGAGATCCTGTTCGTGCCGACGGGCGCCCCGCTGTATCGCAATCCTCCCGTGGCGCCGGCGGAGCACCGCGTCGCCATGTTGAAGCTCGCTCTCCAGGGCGAATCCCGCTTCCGCATCGACGAGCGCGAGCTCGCGCCGGGCGCTTCCGGCTACACGGCCGACAGCCTTCGCAGCCTGCGCTCCGAGATCGGCTCCGCCGCGCAGCTCTATCTGCTCATGGGCGCCGACCAGTACGCCGCGCTGCCGACGTGGCATCGCCCGGACGAGGTGAAGAAGCTCTCGCGGATCGCCGTCTTCGCGCGCCCGGGCTTCAAGGCGATCGGCAAGGACGCGGAGATGGTGCCGATGAAGCCGCTGCCGATCTCGGCGAGCGAGATCCGCGCCCGCGCGGCGCGCGGCGAATCCCTGTCGGGCCTCGTGCCCCCGGCGGTCGCCGGCTACATCGCGAAGCACCGGCTCTACGCATGATGGACCTTCGCAAGAAGCAGCGCGCGGTCGTCGATGCGCTCGAGGACGTCAAGGGCCACGACATCGTCGTCTACAACACCGCCGCGCTGCCTTCGATGTTCGAGCGCGTGGTCATCGCGAGCGGCGACTCCACCCGCCAGGTGAAGGCGCTGGCGGACAACGTGCGCGAGAAGCTCGAGGCGCTCGGCGAGCGGGTCTACGGCATGGAGGGCGCCGCGAGCGCGGAATGGATCCTGGTCGACCTGGGCGATATGGTGGTGCACGTCATGCACCCCACGGTGCGCAGCTTCTACAACCTGGAAGAGATCTGGGGTGGCAAGAGCATAAAATTCAAAAAAATAATCCAAAAAATAACTAAAAAAACACCTAAAAAAAAGCCGAAACCCCGTGGCAAGGCTCCACGTCGTCGCGGTAAGCGCTAGGCTGCCCGCCTGGGCCGAGTCGGCCTGCGCGGACTATCTGCGGCGCATGCCGAAGGGCTACGAGATCTCGAGGATCGACGCAAAGCCCGACCGGCTTCGCGCCTCCCTGCCCAAGGGCGTGCGCATCGTGGCGCTCGATGAGCGCGGCAAGGATTTCACGACCCTCCAGTTCTCGAAGCTCCTGAGTGACCCGACCGTCTTTGTCATCGGGGGGGCGGATGGGCTGGACGAAAAGACGAAAAACGAGGCGAAATTCCTGCTGCGGCTTTCTTCCCTCACCCTGCCCCACGCGCTCGCGCAAATAGTTCTCATCGAGCAGCTCTACCGGGCCGCCACGCTTCTCACCGGGCATCCGTATCACAGGTCGTAACTACGCCGTTTCCTCATCGGCCGTTGATCCTCATCTATACTCAGCCGCGATGATCGCTCCCCTCGACCGCGGCATTTACCTCGCCTCGCGCAGCCCGCGCCGGCGCGAATTGCTCACGCAGATCGGCGTGCGCTACCACCTGCTGCTGTTCCGCGAGCGCCCGGATTCCGGCGTCGAGGTGAGCGAGGAGCCGCTCGCCGGCGAGGCGCCGGACGCGTACGTCGAGCGCGTGGCGCGGGCGAAAGCCGAAGCCGGCTGGAAGCGCATGCTGCAGCGGAACCTGCCGCACGCCCCGGTGCTCGCCGCCGATACCACCGTTGCGCTCGAGGGCCGCATCCTGGGCAAGCCTGCCGACCGCAAGGAAGCGGCCACGATGCTCGCCTCCCTCTCGGGCCGCAGCCATGAGGTGCTGACCGCGATCGCGGTCCAGTACGTCGACCGCCTCGAGAGCGCGCTGTCGCGCTCGGAGGTGAGGTTCAAGGAGCTCTCGGCCCGCGAGATCGCGGACTATGTCGCCACCGGCGAGGCCGACGACAAGGCCGGCGCCTACGCGATCCAGGGCGCGGCCGCGCGCTTCGTCGCCGAGCTGCGCGGCAGCTACTCGGGGGTGATGGGGCTGCCGCTCTTCGAGACCGCCCAGATGCTCGAGCGGCTGGCGAGCCCGCCGCCTCGCAGGTTCTCGTAAGAGAACATCAACAGGGACGGTTCGCGTGAGCGTGAGTGAGGACATCCTCGTCAACGTGACGCCGCAGGAAACCCGGGTGGCCATCACCGGCTCGGGCGTGGTGCAGGAGCTTCTCATCGAGCGCGCGGCGAGCCGCGGGCTGGTCGGCAACATCTACATGGGCCGGGTGGCGCGGGTGCTGCCGGGCATGCAGACATCTGGGAGAACCGCAAAGCCGGCGAGGAGCCCTCCGCTCCCATCGAGCGGGTGCTTTCGGAGGGCCAGGCGGTCCTCGTCCAGGTGATCAAGGATCCGATCGGCACCAAAGGCGCGCGCCTATCCACGCAGGTCTCGATCGCCGGCCGGCTGCTGGTGTACCTGCCGCACGATCCGCACATCGGCATCTCGCAGCGCATCGAGGACGAGGGCGGCCGCCAGCAGCTGCGCGATCGCCTGAAGGAGCTCCTTCCCCCCGAGGAGAAGGGCGGCTTCATCGTGCGCACGCTGGCGGAGGCGTCCTCGGACGAGGAGCTGCGCGCCGACGTCGACTACCTCCGCCACCTCTGGAGCGTGATCCGCGAGCGCTCCGTCGGAACCAGCGCGGGAAAGAATGGCAGCGCGAAGGCGGGCTCGATACCGATGCGGCTCTACCAGGAGCTTTCGCTCGCGCAGCGGGTGCTGCGCGACATGGTGAGCCCCGAGACCGGGCGCGTGGTGATCGATTCGCGCGAGAATTTCCAGAAGCTCGCGGCCTTCGCGCAGACCTACATGCCGAAGCTGCACGGCAAGCTCGAGCACTACACCGGCGAGCGCCCGATCTTCGACCTGTACAACGTCGAGCCGGAAATCGAAAAAGCGCTCTCGCGCCGGGTCGACCTTAAATCCGGCGGCACGCTCGTCATCGACCAGACCGAGGCGCTCACCACCATCGACGTGAACACCGGCGGCTTCGTCGGCACCCGCAACTTCGACGACACGATCTTCAAGACCAACCTCGAGGCGGCCCAGGCGATCGCGCGCCAGCTGCGCCTGCGCAATCTCGGCGGCATCATCATCGTCGACTTCATCGACATGGAGTCGGACGAGCATCGCGCCGCAGTCCTCGAGGAGCTCAAGCGCGCGCTCGCGCGCGACCGCACCCGGATGACGGTGAACGGCTTCACCACGCTCGGCCTGGTGGAGATGACGCGCAAGCGCACCCGCGAGTCGCTGGCGCACGTGCTGTGCGAGCCGTGCCCGACCTGCGAGGGCCGCGGCGAGGTGAAGACCGCGCACACCGTGTGCTACGAGATCCTGCGCGAGATCCTGCGCGAGTCGCGCGCGTTCAAGGCGAAGGAATTCCGCGTGCTCGCCTCGCAGCGGGTGATCGACCTCTTCCTCGAGGAGGAGTCGGGCTCGGTGGCGATGCTCTCGGATTTCATCGGCAAGCCGGTGTCGCTGCAGGTGGAGGCTGGCTACACCCAGGAGCAGTTTGATATCGTCCTGATGTGACGATGACGACCCGACCCCGCATCCGGCCCTGCAACGCGCAGGACCTGCCGCAGATCGTCTCGATCATCAACGACGCGGCGCAGGCCTATCGGGGCGTCATCCCGGCGGACCGCTGGCACGAGCCCTACATGCCTCTCGACGAGCTGAAGGAAGCGATCGGCCAGGGCATCGTGTTCTGGGGCTGCGGCGCCGGAGAAGAGGCGGCCGGCGGCGCCCTTCTCGGCGTGATGGGCATCCAGGACCGCGGCGAAGTCGCGCTCATCCGGCATGCCTACGTGCGCACCGCGGAGCGGCGCAAAGGCATCGGCGAGCGGCTTCTCGAGCATCTTGAAAGCATCACCACCAAGCCGGTCCTCATCGGCACCTGGAGAGACGCCGCATGGGCCGTGCGCTTCTACGAAAAAAACGGCTACCGGCTTCTGCCCCGCCACGAGGCCGGGCCCCTCATGCGCAAGTACTGGGGGATTCCCGAGCGCCAGGTCGAGACCTCGGTAGTGCTGGCGAACGCGCGGTGGCGGTGAACGCGCTCTGCTTCACTCCGGCGCGCAAGCTCGCGCAGATGCTGCGCGCGCGCAAGGTCTCGGCGACCGAGGTGATGAAGGCTTTCATCGCGCAGATCGAGCGCGTGAATCCAAAGGTAAACGCGATCGTGACCTTGGTCCCGGAGCTCGCGCTCGCCGCCGCGAAGCGCTTCGACAACAAGAAGAAATCCCCGGTCCGCGGGGTCTTCGCCGGGCTGCCCATCGCCTACAAGGACCTGATTCCCACTCAAGGGATCCGCACCACGTTCGGCTCCCGGGTCTACGAGAACAAAATCCCCGGGGAAAACCATCTGCTCGTCGATCGGCTGTCCCAGGCAGGCGCGATCACGCTCGGCAAGACGAACACGCCGGAGTTCGGCGCGGGCAGCCAGACCTTCAACGCCGTGTTCGGCGCCACGCGCAATCCCTACGATCCGTCGAAGACCTGCGGCGGCTCCTCGGGCGGCGCGGCGGTCGCCGTCGCCTGCGGCATGCTGCCGTTCGCCGACGGCTCGGACCTCGCCGCAAGCCTGCGCAACCCCGGCAACTACTGCAACGTGGTCGGCTTCCGCCCCACGCCGGGAAGAGTGCCGGGCTGGCCTTCGGCCAACGCCTGGGACACGCTCTCCACGATCGGTCCGATGGCGCGCACGGTGTCGGACGCGGCGTTCCTGCTCTCGGCCATGGCCGGCCCCGACGCGCGCGCGCCGACTTCGATCAGCGAGCCTGGAGAAATCTTTTCCGGGCGCTTGGAGAGAAGCTTCAAGAAAGCCCGTATCGCCTGGAGCCGGGACCTCGGCGGACTGCCCATGGATCCTCGCGTCACGGCCGTCCTGGAATCGCAGCGGAAAACATTTGCCTCGCTCGGTTGCGTCGTCGAGGAAGCAGAGCCCGACTTCACGGGCGCCACCGAAGCTTTCGAGACGCTGCGCGCCGTCGGCTTCCTCGGCCGCTACGGCGCCGTGATGAAGGACCATCGCAACAAGCTGAAGGACACGGTGATCTGGAACATCGAGGAGGGGCTGAAGCGCAGCGCCGAGCAGATCGCGCGCGCGGACGCCGCCCGCACCGCGCTTTTCCAGCGCATGCGCGCGTTCCTCGAGCGCTACGAATTCCTCGTCTGCCCGGTCAACCAGCTGCCGCCGTTCCCGGTGGAGGTGCAGTGGCCGCGCGAAATCGCGGGCGCGCGCATGGACAACTATCTCGACTGGATGAAGAGCTGCTACTACATCACGATCACCAACCATCCGGCGATCTCCGTCCCCGCCGGCTTCACGCCGGAAGGCCTGCCCGTCGGAATACAGATCGTCGGCCGCTACCGCGACGACCTAGGCGTCCTGCAGCTCGCCCACGCCTTCGAGCAGGCGACGCAGATCTGGAAGCAGCGCCCGGCGCTCGCCACCTGACATCCTAGGTGGCGAGCATGGTCTTGGTCCGTCAAGCCCGAATCGAAGATGCCAGGACGCTATGTGACGCGGAGCGCGAGGTTTCGCTCACGCCCGGGCTCTTGGTATCTCAAGCGGATGAATTGCTGCCAGAGGCCTTTGCGCAGCTCATCGGCTCGCTGGGAGATGGACGCGGTTGCTATGTGGTCGCCGAGGAGGCAGGCGGCGCCGTCGGCCATGCGTTTCTGGAACCCATGGAGCGCAAGGCGGTTTCTCACGTATTCAGGCTGACCATAGTCGTGCACCCCGGCCACAGCGGACGGGGAGTCGGAACGATGATGATGAGCGCCTTGGCCGACTGGGCCCGGCGCACGCCGCGAGTGCGCAAGGTCGAGCTCATCGTTCGCTCCACCAACAGGAAGGCGAGACGGCTCTACGAGAAGTTCGGGTTCGTCGAGGAAGGCCGTTTTCGCAGTCGCATCCGTCTTCCGGACGGGAGTTTCATCGACGACGTGGCAATGGCATGGTTTCCGGAGGTCCGATAGTCCGCGGCACCCTTGCCGGGAGTTGTATCGGGCCTCGAAGCAGGCGAAACTGGCGCGATGACAGTGACCTGCGATGCCCGCGTGCTCACGCGTTACAACGCCTGGGCGGACAAACTGATATACGAAGCCGTCGCCCGGCTGCCTGAAGGCGAGGCCACGAAGCCTCGCCAGAGCGTGTTCAAGAGCATGCTGCACACGCTCAATCACATCTATGTCATCGATCGCGTGTTCCAGGCGCATCTGGAGGGACGCGAGCATGGCTTCAAGGCGCGCAATACCGAGACTCATCCGCCGCTCGCCGAGCTATCGCGCCTGCAGCGGGAAATCGACGCATGGTTTGTCGCGTGGAGCGACGCGCTGAGCGACGCCGCGCTCGGGGAGAGGGTCGACTTCGAGTTCATCGGCGGCGGGCAGGGCTCGATGACGCGAGGCGAGATGCTCCTTCATGTCGTCAACCACACCACCTATCACCGCGGCTTCGTCGCGGATTTTTTCTACCAGGTGCCCGCGCGTCCGCCCACCACCGACCTCACGGTATTCCTCAGGGACGCCCGGCCGTCCTTGGAGGATTGAAGCCGCCCGGCAGTGCATAAGTCCTGGACGATCTCCGGACCTTCCCTGACAATCCGCCCGCAAGCCAATCCCCAATGGGAGTCACCATGAACCTCGCGAAGATCTTGATCGTTGCTGTTATCTCCGCCGCGACCTTCTCCGCGCAAGCCGCCGGCGTCGGCGTGCGCGCGGGCACGACGGGTATCGGCGCCGACGTGGGCGTCAATGTCGCGCCGACGCTGGATGCCCGCGTCGGCTACTCCTATTTCAGCTACAAGACGCACTACAAGTCCGACATCAACTACGACGCCAAGCTCCAGCTTTCCAACCTCAACGCGCTGCTCGACTGGAGCCCGTTTCCCGGCGCGTTCCGCTTCAGCGGCGGCCTGATCGCGAACCAGAACAAGGTCGACCTGCACAGCACCGGCGGCAGCTTCACGGTCAACGGCAATGCCTACGCGTCGGGCGACGTCAACGGCACGGTGAAATCCGGCCGCAGCGTCGCGCCGTACCTCGGCATCGGCTACGGCAACGTCGCCCGCGCCGGCGTGAACTTCTACTTCGATCTCGGGATCATGTTCATGGGCTCGCCCAAGGCCTCGCTTTCGGCTTCCTGCGGCTCGCTGAACGCCACCCAGTGCGCGCAGCTGCGCAGCGACCTGGAGGAGGAGCGGGCGAAGATCGAGAACGACCTGAAAAAATACCGGTACTTCCCGGTCGCCAACATCGGCGTCACGATCGGCTTCTGAGCGCCGGTTTCGCGCAGATGGGCCGCGACCGGCCGCGGCACGTCGCCCCGTCCCTCGCAGAAGTGCTGTACAAGAGGCAATGACGAAGGCAATGGACTGCGCGGTCGTCGGCGCGAGCTTCGCAGGTCTTGCCTGCGCGAGCGCGCTTGCGCGCGCCGGCTTGAACGTGACGGTGCTTGAAAAAAAAGCCGATGCCGGAGAAAAACTCCACACCACGGGAATCATCGTCAAGGACGCCATCGACAACGTCGCATTCCTGGACGGCCTGCCGGCGACTCTGGTACGCCGCGTCGGTGGCGTGAGGCTCTACGCGCCGCGGCTGAGCTATGTCGATCTCGAAGCACCCGGCTATTACTTTCTTGCGACCGATACCCCCGGGGTCATGCGCTGGCTCGCGGCGCGCGCAGAGGAGGCCGGCGCGCGCATCGCCTATCGGACGCTCTTCGGGACCGCGCAACGTACGCAAAGCGGCTTCGATCTCGGCGAGCTCGGCACCAGTCGGTACCTGGTCGGCGCCGACGGCCCATTCTCCCAAGTCGCGAAAACCTTCGGGTTGGGCCGCAGCAGCAAATTGCTGTTCGGCATCGAGCACGAGTACGCCGGCGCCGAAATCGCGCAGCCCGACAAGCTGCACTGCTTTATCGATCGCCGTCTCGCTCCTGGCTACATAGGCTGGGTCGTGGCGGGAGTCGGCGCCGTGCAAGTGGGCCTCGCCCGCCGGGTCCGTCTCGACGGTATCGCAGCAACGAAGGCCATGGCCGGATTCCTGGAGAAGATCGCTCCCATCTTCGATTTCAGACGCCTGCAACCTGCGGCGGTGCGCGCGGGCATGATCCCGTGCGGTGGAGTCGTCGAACCGTCCGCGGCACGCCGGGTCATGCTGGTGGGCGACGCGGCAGGAATGGTTTCTCCGGTAACGGCAGGCGGTATACATGCGGCGCTCAGGCACGGCCTGGCGGCCGGCCATGCCATCGCCGATTTCCTCAACGGCAAAAGCGAGGATCCGAGCGGCGGGTTCGTTCGCTCCTATCCTGGATTCAGGACCAAGCAGGTGCTACGGTTCCTTTTTGATCACTTCCAGAGCGATGCCTTGTTCGACCTGCTGCTCGGCACGAAGCCCATGCGCATGGCTGCCAGCCTGATTTATTTTCATCACAAGGGAGTCTTCGACACTCCGGCAACGGGGCGGGAAGCCGAAACGCCGAGAATACCGGCGACCAAGCCATGATCGTCGTTCACCACCTGAACAACTCGCGCTCGCAGCGGGTGCTGTGGCTGCTCGAGGAGCTCGGCCTGCAGTACGAGATCAAGCCCTACCAGCGCGACCGCAAGACGATGCTCGCGCCGCCGGAGCTGCGCGCGGTGCACCCGCTCGGCAAATCGCCGGTGATCACCGACCGGCGCGGCGACGGCGAGGTCACGCTCGCCGAATCGGGCGCGATCCTCGAATACCTCGCCGACCGCTACGGCGCCGGGCGGCTCGCCCCCGCCGTGGACGCGCCCGAGAGGCTGCGCTACACCTACTGGATGCATTTCGCCGAGGGCTCGGCGATGCCGCCGCTGCTGCTGAAGCTCATCTTCGACCGGATCAAGAGCTCGCCGATGCCGTTCTTCGTCCGGCCGGTCGCGCGCTCGATCGCCGATCGCGCGCTCGGCTCCTTCGTCGTGCCGAACCTCGAGCGCAACCTCGATTTCATGGAGGCCGAGCTCGCGAAGAGCGAATGGTTCGCCGGCGCGCGCTTCAGCGCCGCGGACATCCAGATGAGCTTTCCGCTCGAGGCCGCGCGGGTGCGCGGCGGCCTCGACGGGAAACGGCCGCGGCTTATGGCTTACCTCGACAAGATCCATTCCCGGCCGGCCTACCTGCGCGCGCTCGAGCGCGGCGGCAAGTACGAGCTGCTGCGTTAAGCTTCCGCATGGATTTCTTTTTGCCGAGAACGAAGGCTGCGCCGTGTCCTGGCTGATGGCCGCCATGTACGACGGCATGATGCGCGGCAGCGAAGAAGCATGCCTCGGGCAGTGGCGCGCGGAGCTCCTGCGCGAGCTCTCCGGCAGCGTGCTCGAGGTGGGCGCGGGCACCGGCGCGACGCTCGCGCTTTACCCGAAGGCCGTCACCCGGATCGTGATGTGCGAGCCCGATCCCCACATGCGGCGCAAACTGGAGCAGAAACGCGGCAAGGCGACCAACGTTGAAATTTCCGCGTTTTCCATCCAGGATTTATCTTTCGCGGAAAATTCATTCGATGCCGTGGTGAGCTCGCTCGTGCTGTGCTCGGTTCAGGATCCACAGGCGGCGCTCGCGCAGCTCCGGCGCGTCCTCAAGCCCGGCGGGCGGCTCGTGTTCCTCGAGCACGTCGCCGCGGATGGCAAGCCGAACCGCCTGAAATGGCAGCGGCGCATCGAGCCAGTGTGGAAGCATCTGATGGGCAACTGCCACCTCACGCGGCGCACCGAAGCCACCATCGAGGCGGCGGGATTCAGGATCGAGCGGATACAGAGGGAGAGCATGCGCAAAGCGCTTCCCGTGTGCCGTCCGAGCATTCGAGGCATCGCGCGCCGGGCCGATTGACGCAGGTCAAGGAATAGCGCGCCCGCGCGGAGCGTTAATAGCACACCACCCACAGGAGATTTCCCATGCTCAAATTCTTCGGCGGCGCGCTGCTCGCGCTGTCATTCGGCATTCCGGCGCACGCCGCCATCAAGGAAGAGCCCGTCACCTACAAGGACGGCGAGACCACGCTTAAGGGCTTCATCGTGTATGACGACGCCGCCAAGGGCAAGCGCCCGGGACTCGTCCTGGTGCACGAGTGGTGGGGGATCACCAAGCATACTCACAGCGAGGCCCGCAGGTTCGTCCAGCAGGGCTACACCGCTTTCATCGCCGACATGTACGGCGATGCGAAGACGGCGGATAACCCCAAGGACGCGGGCGCGCTGTCGGGCGGCGTGATGAAGAACCCGAAGGCGATGGAATCGCGCTTCAATGCGGCGCGCGACAACCTTGCAAAGCACGCGAGCGTCGACGCGAGCAAGATCGGCGCGGTGGGCTACTGCTTTGGCGGCGCGGTCGTGATCAACATGGCGCGCGCAGGCGCGGACCTCGCCGGGGTGGCCGGCTTCCACGCTTCGCTCGGCCTCAACACGCCGGCGCCGGCCGCGGGCACGGTCAAGGCCAAGGTGCTGGTCCTGAACGGTGCGGACGACCCTTTCGTGAAACCCGAGCAGTACGCGACCCTCAAGAAGGAGATGGAAGCCGCGAAGGCGGACTACCGGGTGGTCGAGTATCCGGGCGCGGTGCACGCCTTCACCAACCCGGAGGCGACCGCGGCCGGCAAGAAATTCAATCTGCCGCTCCGGTATGACCCGAAGGCCGACAAGGAATCGAAAGCCGAGGCGTCGAAGTTCTTCGCCGGCGTGTTCGGCAAAAAATAGCGTTTCTCGAGATCAGTCGGCGTAGACGCCGGCCTTCTTGATGATCGGGGCCCACTTGTCGATCTCGGCCTTGAGGTGCGACTGCAGCGCGGCCGACGTCGCCTTCTCCGGCGGGTAGGTCGTCGCGCCCAGGTCGGCGAAGCGCTGGATCACCGCCGGGTCCTTGACCGCCGCCTGCAGCGCGCCCGAGAGCTTGTCCATCGCGGCCTTCGGCGTGCCCTTGGGCGCATAGAGCGCGTGCCAGATGCCGACCTCGAAGCCCTTCAGCCCCTGCTCGTCGAGCGTCGGGATCTCCTGCAGCGCCGGCACGCGCTTCAGGGTGGTGACGCCGTACGCCTTGACCTTGCCGCTCTTGATCTGCTGCGTCGTGTTGGTGGTCTGGTCGCACAGCAGGTCGACCTGGCCGCCGAGGAGATCGTTCATCGCCGGGCCGGTGCCTTTGTAGGGCACCGTCAGCATTTCGGTCTGGATGGAGCTCATGAACAGCATGCCGCAAAGCTGGGACGCCGCGCCGATGCCGGCGTGCGCGAAATTGACCTTGTCCTTGTTCGCCTTGATGTAGCTCAGCAGCTCCTTGAAGTTGTTCGCCGGAAGCTGGGCTTTGCCGATCAGCGTCATCGGCACGTCGTTGATGAGGCCGATGTACTCGAAGTCGGTGAGCGGATTGAAGCGCAGGTTGCGGTACAGCGCCGGCGTGGTGGCCATGCCGATGTGATGGATCAGGATGGTGTAGCCGTCGGGCTTGGCGTTCTTCACCAGCTCCGGCGCGAGGATGCCGCCGGCGCTCGGCCGGTTCTCGACGATGATCGACTCGCCGAGCGGCTTTTGCATCGCCTGCGCGACGATTCGCGCGACCGTGTCGGTCGGGCCGGGAGCATACGGAACCATGAGCGTGACGCTTCTGGTCGGATACTGCTGCGCGAGCGCCGCCGCCGCGCTCAAAGAGAAAAGAATTCCGGAAAGAAGCCGTTTCATGTGACTTGCTCCAAATGGGGTGAACTGGCGCGCCCGGCGGGATTCGAACCCACGACCCTTGGCTTCGGAGGCCAATACTCTAATCCGCTGAGCTACGGGCGCTTTCAAGTTAAAATCATACCTTTAACACACGACCTAGCCTATCTCCACCATGTCTTCGGTATCCGAGTCGGAGCACGATCAGCACTCTTCGTTCATCAAGACGCCGCAGCAGCTGATCGTGGTGATCTTGGCGTCCTTCCTGGTGCCGATCCTCGGCATCATTCTGCTGGTGCAGCTGGTGCTCAGCAAGCCGAGCGCGGACCCGAACGCGATGACCCCCGAGTCGGTGGCGGCGCGCCTGCAGCCCGTGGGACGCGTCGAGGTTGCAGCGCCCGCGGCGGCGCCGGGCGCGCGCAGCGGCGAGGACATCGTGAAAGCGGTCTGCACCGCCTGCCACCAGGCCGGCGTCGCGGGCGCGCCGAAGATCGGCGACAAGGCGGCATGGGCGCCTCGCCTCAAGGAAGGCCTGAACGGGCTGCTCGCCACCGCGACCAAGGGCAAGGGCGCGATGCCGCCCAAGGGCGGCGCGGCCGATCTCACGGACGCGGAGCTCGCGCGGGCGATCGTATTCATGGCCAACCAATCCGGCGGGAGCCTGAAAGAACCGCCGGCGCCGAAACCGGCGGCCAAAAAGTAAGCCGCCCGTCTTGCGGTTCCTGTTCGTCCTCGATCCGCTCGACTCGCTGAAGGCGTACAAGGATTCGAGCGTTGCCATGATGCGCGCGGCCCAGGCGCGCGGCCACGCGGTGTGGGCGACGGAGCCGGCGCAGCTCCACTGGACGAAGAATCGGGTCGACGCCGCCGCGCTGCGGATTTCCCTCACCGACAACGACGCGGACTGGCTGCGCCGGCACGAGAGCGCGACGCAGGGGCTGCGGGATTTCGACGCGGTGCTGATGCGCAAGGACCCGCCATTCGACCTCGAGTACGTCACCTCCACGTGGTTCCTTTCCGCCGCCGAGCGCGACGGCGCGCGCGTGTTCAACTCGCCCGGCGCGATCCGCGACCACAACGAGAAGCTGTCGATCGCGGAGTTCCCGAAATTCACCGTGCCCTCGGTCGCGACGCGCGACATGGCGGCGCTGCAGGCGTTCATCGACGAGCACCGCGACGTGATCCTCAAGCGGCTCGAAGGCATGGGCGGCGCCGGGATCTTCCGCGTGCGCCACGACGATCCGAACCGCAACGTGATCGTCGAGACGGTGTCCGAGCTCGGCTCGCGCGCGGTCATGGCGCAGCGCTACATCCCCGAGATCGCGCAGGGCGACAAGCGCGTGCTGCTCCTCGACGGCCAGCCGGTGCCGCACTGCCTCGCGCGCATCCCGAAGCCCGGCGAGACGCGCGGCAACCTCGCCGCCGGCGCGCGCGGCGTTGCCCAGCCGCTGACCCCGAGACATCGCGAGATCGCGGCGGCGATCGGGCCGGTCCTCGCGAAAAGAAATCTGCTGCTGGTCGGCCTGGACGTCATCGGCGACTGGCTCACCGAGATCAACGTGACGAGCCCGACCGGCTTTCGCGAGATTCAGGACCAGACCGGCTTCGACGTTTCGGGAATGTTCCTGGATTCTCTGGAAAAAAAGATTTCTGGAAAAAAATAATGGTCGGGATCCTTCTCATTACGCACGGCGCCCTGGGCGAAGCGCTCCTGCGCGCGGCGGCGCACACGCTGGGCCGGCAGCCGGTGCGCGCGGAGCATGTCAGCGTCGGCGCGGCCGATGCGCCCGAGGCCCTGCTGGTGCGCGGCCGCGAAGCGCTGGCGCGCGTCGACGACGGCTCGGGCGTGCTCGTGCTCACCGACATGTTCGGCGCGACGCCCGCCAACGTGGCCGCGAAGCTCCTGCAGAACGGCAAGGTGGAGGGCCTCTCGGGCGCCAACCTGCCGATGCTGGTGCGCGCGCTCGCGCATCGCGAGGAGCCGCTCGCCGAGGTGGTGCAGAAGGCGCGCGCCGGCGGCGGCGAGGGCGTCGTCCACATGAACACGGACAAGTGCTGCAATGGCTAGCGCCGTCGCCGAGATCATAAACAAGCTCGGCCTGCACGCGCGCGCTTCGGCGAAGCTCACCCAGACCGCAAGCACGTTTGCGTCGGAGATCTGGCTCACGCGCAACGGCCGGCGCGTCAACGCCAAGAGCATCATGGGCGTGATGATGCTTGCCGCCGGCAAGGGCTCCAGCGTGACCGTCGAGGCCGAGGGCGCCGACGCGGAAGCTGCGCTCGCCGCCATCCTGCAATTAATAGGCGATAAGTTCGGCGAAGGCGAATAGCCTCTATGAACTTTGTCCTGCACGGCCATGCGGTCTCCACCGGCATCACGATTGGCTATGCGCACCTCGTCTCGACCGCGCGCCTGGAGGTCGGCCACTACGAGGTGCCGCCCGAGGATGTCGAGTCCGAGGTGGAGCGCTTCGACGCGGCGCTGCGCCGGGCGCGCGAGGAGCTCGCGGCGCTGAAGACCCAGATTCCGGCCGACGCGCCGACCGAGTTCGGCGCCTTCCTCGACCTGCACGGCATGATTCTCGACGACGCGTCGCTGTCGCAGGCGCCGCGCGAGCTCATCCGCAGCCGGCGCTGCAACGCCGAATGGGCGCTGGTGCAGCAGATGGAGAAGCTCACCGACCGCTTCGACGAGATCGAAGATCCGTACCTGCGCGAGCGCAAGGCGGACGTGCAGCACGCGGTCGAGCGCGTGCTGAAGGCGTTGATGGGCGGCCAGACGATTCCCGAGGCGGCGTTCACCGAGGAGGAGAAGCTGATCGTGGTGGCGCACGACCTCTCGCCGGCGGACATGATCCTCTTCAAGCGCCACCACTTCGGCGGCTTCGTCACCGACGTCGGCGGCGTCACCTCGCATACCGCGATCGTGGCGCGCAGCCTCGGCATCCCGGCGCTCGTCGGCCTGCATCACGCGCGCCCGGCGATCAGCGAGGGCGAGCTCCTGATCGTCGACGGGGTGCAGGGCGTGCTGGTCGTCAATCCCGACCCGCTGGTGCTCGCGGAATACCGCCTGCGCCAGTCGCAGCTCGGCATCGAGCGCCAGAAGCTGAAGCGCCTGAAATTGACGCCCGCAGCGACCCTCGACGGCACGCCGGTGGATCTCTTCGCCAACATCGAGCTGCCGCAGGACATGGCGGAGGTGCTCGACGCGGGCGCCGACGGCGTCGGCCTGTTCCGCACCGAGTTCCTGTTTCTCAACCGCAAGGACCTCCCGGGCGAGGAGGAGCAGTTCGAGGCGTACCGCCAGGTCGCCGCCGCGATGAAGGGCCGGCCGGTGGTGCTGCGCACGCTCGACGTCGGCGCCGACAAGGCGATGAACGGCGACGGCCAGGAAAGCCATACCAAGCCCAACCCGGCGATGGGGCTGCGCGCGATCCGCTTCTGTCTCTCGGAGCCGCAGATCTTCCTCACGCAGCTGCGCGCGATCCTGCGCGCCTCGCATCACGGCCGCGTCAGGATCCTGCTGCCGATGGTGGCGCACGTGCACGAGATCGACCAGACCCTGTCGCTCATCCGGCAGGCGAAGCAGCAGCTCGACGAGCGCGGCCAACCCTACGACCACACGGTCGAGGTCGGCGGCATGATCGAGATCCCGGCGGCCGCGCTCGCGCTGCCGATCTTCATGCGCAAGCTCAATTTCCTCTCGATCGGCACCAACGATCTCATCCAGTACACGCTCGCCATCGACCGCACCGACGACGCGGTGGCGCACCTCTACGACCCGCTGCATCCGGCGGTGCTCTCGCTCGTCGCCGGAACGATCCAGACCGCGACGCGCGGCGGCATGCCGGTCGCCGTGTGCGGCGAGATGGCGGGCGACCTGCAGCTCACGCGCCTTCTCCTCGGCCTCGGGCTGCGCAACTTCTCGATGCACCCTTCGCAGCTCCTCGCGATCAAGGAGCGCATCCTGCGCACCAATCTCGCCGAGGTGCAGACGCTCGCGCAGCGCGTGCTGCGCGCGAGCGATCCCGCGAAGACCCGCGAGCTGCTCGCCAAATTGAACTCCTAGGAGTTTCATGCGCCTTGCCTTTTTTCTGTTTTCAATTCTTCTTTCCGCCACCGGCTTTTCGCAGCCCTATCCCTCGCACCCCGTAAAGCTCATCGTTCCCTTCCCCGCCGGCAGCGCCACCGACCAGGTGGCGCGCCTCGCCGGCGCGCAGTTGCAGGAGGCGCTCGGCCAGCCCTTCGTGGTCGAGAACAAGGCCGGCGCGCAAGGATCGATCGCCGCGGCCGAGGTGGCGAAGGCGGCGCCCGACGGCTACACCCTGATGCTCACGACCAACACGCCGCAGGCGGCCAACGTCAGCCTGTTCAAGAAGCTCAACTACGACCCGGTGAAGGACTTCACGCCGGTCGCGCGCGTAGGCACCACTTCGTTCATGCTGATGGTGCGTCCGGACTTTCCGGCGAAGAACCTGAATGACTTTTTAAAACATACAAGGTCGAATCCGGGAAAGTTCTCCGCCGGCTACGGCTCCGCCGGCTCGCAGGTCTCGCTCGCCATGTTGAAGGCGATGGGCAAGCTCGATGTCGTCGAGGTTCCCTACAAGGGCATTCCGCAAGCGGTCACCGACACGCTCGGAGGCTCGCTCGCCTTTACCTTCGTCGACCTCTCGAACGCGCTGCCGCAGGCGAAGGGCGGCAAGCTCCGGGGGCTGGGAGTTACTTCCCGGAAGCGAACCAGCCTGGCGGCGGACGTGCCGGCGATCGCGGAGGCGCTCCCCGGCTACGAGCTCATCGCCTGGTTCGCGCTGATGGCGCCGGCAAAGACGCCGCCCGCCGTCGTGCAGCGCCTGCAGGACGCCGCGCTCAAGGGGATCGCCAAGCCGGATGTGAAAGAGAAGTTCGGCGCCATCGGCATCGACGTCGCGCCGATGGCCTCCGCGGAGCTGGGCAGGTTCATCCAGAGCGAGATCGCGCTCTGGGCGAAGCTCGTGAAGCTCGCCGGCATCGAGCCGGAATGAAATTGTTCTTCTAGGAAACAAAGCCGATGCCCGGGCCCCTGACCGGCGTTCGCGTTCTCGACCTGACCACCGTGGTCATGGGCCCGTACGCCACGCAGATCCTCGGCGACTTCGGCGCCGACGTGATCAAGGTCGAGCCGCCCGAGGGCGACGTGATCCGCAACGCCTGGCCCTACCGGCACCCGGGCATGGGCTCCATCTTCCTCAACACCAACCGCAACAAGCGCTCGATCGTGCTCGATCTGAAGAAGGACGCGGCGCGCGACGCCTGCCTCGAGCTCGCGAAGCGCTCGGACGTGCTCGTCTACAACATCCGCCCGCAGGCGATGGCGCGGCTGAAAATTTCCTACGAGGACGTGAAGAAGGTCAATCCGAAGATCATCTATGTCGGCTGCTTCGGCTTCAGCCAGCGCGGGCCGTATGCGGCGAAAGCGGCGTACGACGACATGATCCAGGGCGCGGCGGGCCTGCCGTGGCTCCTGAAGAAGCAGGGCGCAGCCGAGCCGCGCTATGCGCCGATGATCGTCGCCGACCGTTCCGTGGGCCAGCAGGTGGCGAGCGCCGTGAGCGCCGCGCTCTACCATCGCGAAAAGACCGGCCGCGGACAGCGCATCGACGTGCCGATGTTCGAGCACCTGCTGCAGATCGTCCTCGGCGATCACCTCGGCGGCTACACCTTCGAGCCGCAGCACGGCGAGGCCGGCTACATCCGCATCCTGGCTCCCGATCGGCGTCCGTACCAGACCAAGGACGGCTATGTCTGCACGCTCATCTACAACGACAAGCAGTGGAAGGCGTTCTTCGACGTGATCGGCAAACCGGAAATGCTCCTGAAAGAAGAATTTTCAACTCATGAGGCAAGGAGCAGGAACTACGACCAGGCCTACGCCATGGTCGCCGACGAGCTGAAGAAGCGGACGACCGCCGAATGGGTCGCGGCCTTCGAGCGTGCCGACATCCCGGTGCAGCGCATGAACAGCCTCGACGACGTCGTCGCCGACCCCCACCTCGCCGCCATCGGCTACCTGAAAACCGTCGAGCACCCGAGCGAAGGCACCATCAAGTCGATGGCAGTGCCCTCCGAATGGTCCGACTCCGTCCCCGACTACCGCCGCCACGCCCCTCGCCTCGGCGAGCACACCCGCGAAGTTCTGCAGGAAGCGGGTTTTTCAACCGAAAAGATCGACGCCCTACTCTCCGCCGGCGCCGCCAGGTCCGCCGACGATTGATCGAGTAGCCGCGACGCCATTGCTCGGACGAGCTGCGATGCTGTTGTCGTTCGACGTTGTCCAGGAGGCGGTCGCCGAGCATGACGACTGGCATACGCACGAGCATCTGCCCGAGAGGCTCTCGATTCCGGGCTTCATCCGTGGAAGCAGATGGGTGGCGGTGCGCGGTGAGCCGAGGTACTTTGTGCTCTATGAGGTCGAAGAGCTCGCCACGCTGACTTCCGATGCCTACCTTCAGCGGTTGAACAATCCAAGCCCGTGGACTTCGAAGATGATGTCTCACTATCGCGGCATGACGCGAGGCTTCTGCTCCGTCACGGCGAGCTTCGGCGTGGGCGTGGGTGGCGCTTGTTTGCTGGTGCGTTTCAAGCCGGCCCCGGAGACGGAGCCGTCGCTTCGCAAGTGGTTGTGCGATGAAGCTCTTCCTGCGCTCCCTGCAAGGCCGGGCCTCGGTAGCGTGTATCTGCTGGAAGGCGCTCTGACGCCCGCCATGACGAACGAGCAGCGTATTCGCGGCGCGGATACGGGCGTCGATTGGGCGCTCGTCGTTACCGGTTACAGTGAGGAAGTGCTGGCACGGCTATCGGAGGCCGATTTTCTCGAAGAGTTGGCGCGCCGCGGCGCAGCCAGGGTTCTTAGCGCAGCGTATCGACTGGATTACTCGCTCAGCGCCAGCGAAATCAAACAATGACCTTCGGATACGTAAGCGTAGAAGACGCGATCAAGCGCGGCGGGCTGCGCATGGTGGTGGTTGGGGGCGTGCCGAGCCCATGGGGGGAAGCGGCGAAGGGGATCCTGCACATCAAAGGGATCGAATGGGTTGCGGTGCGGCTGGTGTACGACAGCGAGCCGTTGAAGGAATGGGCGGGGCAGCGAAGCGGGCCGGTGGCGATTTACGAGAAGGAGCGTCCGCGCGCGGGCTGGGACGAGATCCTGCTGCTGGCGGAGCGCCTGGCGCCGACGCCATCGTTGCTTCCCAAGGATGCCGCCGACCGGGCGCTGGTCTTCGGGCTCGCGCATGAGATCTGCGATGAAGCGGGTTTGGGATGGTCGCGCCGGCTGCAGCTCGTGCACGCCGGTCTGCAGAAGGCCGGCGGCTTTCCCGAGCCGGTGGCGAAGTACCTCGCCAGGAAATATGGCTACAGCCCCGAGGCCGGAGCGGCCGCGGGCGCCCGGGTGGCGGAGTTATTGGGCATGCTGGCGGCGCGCCTGAAGGGGCAGCGGGCGGCGGGGAACCGCTATTACGTGGGCGGATCGTTGACCGCGCTGGACGTCTACGCGGCGACCGTCATGGCGATGTTCGCCCCGTTGCCGCCCGCGCAATGCGAGATGGAGGCCGGCGCAAGGGCCGCCTTTCAGACGCTGGGCGTACAGACCGAAGCCGCGCTCGATCCGATCCTGCTCCAGCATCGCGACATGATGTACGCGGAGCACCTGGAGCTGCCGCTCTCGCTCTGATTCACGCGATATAATCCGCACAGCGCCGATTTGATGTTCAGCTTGCGGGCGCCTTACAAATACCGCTAAAGAGAAGCGTTTGAACGCACCTCACGATCCATCCTCCGTCGGCGCGGTCGTCGCGCAGAAGGCGAAGTTCGACTCGCCGATCAAGCTGCGCGGCGGCGCCGAGCTGCCCGCCTTCGAGCTCGCGTACGAGACCTATGGCACCCTGAACGCCGCGCGCTCGAACGCCGTGCTGGTCTGCCATGCCTTGAATGCTTCTCATCATGTTGCTGGTTACTATGAAAATGAAAAAGAAAATGTGGGGTGGTGGGACAACCTTGTAGGCCCCGGCAAGCCGCTCGACACGAACCGCTTCTTCGTCATCGGCACCAACTATCTCGGCAGCTGCTTCGGCTCCACCGGGCCGGCTTCGCCCAACCCCGCGACCGGCAAGCCCTGGGGGGCGGATTTCCCGGTGGTCACGGTGGAGGATTGGGTCGAGGCGCAGGCGCGCCTCGCCGACCGCCTGGGAATCGAGCGCTTCGCCGCGGTGATCGGCGGCTCGCTCGGCGCGATGCAGGCGCTGCAGTGGACGCTCTCCTATCCCGAGCGCATCCGGCACTCGCTCGTCATCGCCGCCGCGCCGAAGCTCTCGGCGCAGAACATCGCCTTCAACGAGGTGGCGCGCCACGCCATCATGAGCGACCCGGATTTCCACGGCGGTCACTATTACGAGAAGGGCGTCGTGCCGGCGCGCGGCCTGCGCATCGCGCGCATGATCGGCCATATCACCTATCTGTCGAACGACGCCATGATGGAGAAGTTCGGCCGCCTCCTGCGCCGCGACGCGCTCGGCTTCGACTTCGACGTCGACTTCGAGATCGAGTCCTACCTGCGCTACCAGGGCGAGAAGTTCTCGACCTACTTCGACGCCAACACGTATCTGCGCATCACCAAGGCGCTCGACTACTTCGACCCGGCGGCGGACTTCGGCGGCGACCTCACGCACGCCCTCGCGCGCGCGAAAGCCGCCTTTCTCGTGGTCTCGTTCAAGTCCGACTGGCGCTTCGCGCCGGCGCGCTCGCGCGAGATGGTGCGCGCGCTGCTCGACAACCGCCGCATCGTCTCCTACCTGGAGATCGATGCGCCCGGCGGGCACGACGCGTTCTTGCTCGAGGATCCGCGTTATCACTCGGCGCTGAAGGCGTATTTCGCCAATATCGATTTGTGAAGAACGAAGAAAAAGCGCTTATCACCGCGCGCCCCGACCTCGCCGCCATCGCGCAATGGGTGGCGCCGGGAGCGCGCGTGCTCGACCTCGGCTGCGGCGACGGCGCGCTCCTGCGCTACCTCTGGGAGGCGCGCCAAGCGCCCGGCTACGGCGTCGAGATCGAGGACGAGCGCGTGATCGCCTGCGTGGCGAACGACGTGAACGTGCTGCAGGTGGATCTCGAGAGCGGGCTGTCGCTTTTTTCCGACGGCTCGTTCGATTGCGTGGTGCTCTCGCAGACCCTGCAGGCGGTGCACCGCACCGAGGCGGTGCTGCGCGAGATGCTGCGCGTCGGCCGCGAGGCGATCGTGAGCTTTCCGAATTTCGGCCACTGGAGCGCGCGCCTGCAGGTGGCGCTCGGGCGCATGCCGGTGTCCAAGTCGCTGCCCTACGAGTGGTACGAGACCCCCAACGTGCACCACTGCACCATCACCGATTTCGAGGATCTGTGCCGGCGCCTCGCCATCCGCATCCGCGAGCGTCTCGTGCTGCACGAGGGCCGTCCGATCACCGTGATGCCGAATCTGCTCGGCAGCCTGGCGGTGTATCGCTGCACGGCCGCCTGACGTGCCTGCGACCCGCGGAGCGGGCGGCCTGCGCGCGATCGCGGTCTTCGAAGCCCTCAAGGGCGCGCTGGCGCTGCTCGCCGGCTTCGGCGTATTGGCGATCATTCCGAAAGGTGCGAGGCATATCGCCGTCGAGCTCGTCGGGCGGCTGCACCTCAACGCCGGAAAAAATTACCCGAACATTTTCCGCAAGGCGCTGGAAGACACGGCCAACACGCAGCTCTGGGTGATCGCCGCCCTGGTCGTGGTCTACGCCTGCGTGCGGTTCGCGGAGGCTTACGGGTTGTGGCACTCGCGGCCCTGGGCCGAATGGCTGGCCGCCGTGAGCGGCGCCATCTATGTGCCGTTCGAGCTGTATGAGCTCGAGCGGGGCCTGTCGTGGATCAAATTCAGCGCGTTGCTCGTGAATATCGCTGTCGTCGGATATATGTGCCATGCGCTATGGCGCGTACGCCGCGCTCGTTCCGGCGAGAAGGAACGGGAACTGTAGTTCCGCTCCGGCTTAGCGCCCCTCGCCTTTGCCTTCCGTGCCCGCGGAGCCTGCCTCTTTGCCCGCAGATCCTATCGACAAGTCGGCCAGCCCGGAGCGCATCATGTACCAGAAGAGGAACACACCCGGCAACGCGATGACGGTCGTGAGCACGTAGAAGTTCACGTAGCCCATCGCCTCGATCAGTGTGCCCACGGTCGTTCCGGTGAGGAACCGGCCGGCGATGCTCGCGAGCGCGGACAGCAACGCATACTGGGTCGCGGTGAAGCGCAGATTGCAAAGCGCGGAGAGATAGGCGACCACCGTGACCCCGCCGATCCCGCTCGCAAAATTCTCGAAGCCGACCGCGGCGGCCATTCCCAGGTTGGAATGGCCGGCGGCGGCGAGCGCGGCGAAGCTCAAGTTCGACACTGCCATCAGGATCAGGCTGATGAGGACCGCGCGCTTCATTCCCAGCTTCCCGTAGAGGGTTCCGCCGACGAAGATCCCGATCAGCAGCGCGACGAAGCCGACGCCGATGTCGTAGAAGGCCACTTCGTCATTGTCGAAGCCGAGGTCCTGGAACAGCAGCCGGAGCGTGAGGTTGGCGAGGGTGTCGCCGATTTTATGAATCAGCACGAAGAGCAGCACGACGAGCGCCCCCTGGCGCCGCAGGAACTCGAGCAGCGGGCTGAAATAGGCGACGATCGCTTCGAGCACGCCGTGCGGCTTGGCCGGCTCGCGGTGCCGGACCGGCTCACCCATGACCAGCCCGACCAGCATCGCCGGAAGCGCGAAGAGGGCGCAGGCCGCATAGGCGGCGCTCCAGCCGAGCCTGGAGGCGAGGACTAGAGCGAGCGCCCCCGCCGCCGCGGCGCCGATCCGCCAGCCGTACTGCGACATGCCGGAGCCGACGCCGAGCTGGCGCGGTTCGAGCAATTCGATGCGATAGGCGTCGATGATGATGTCGAACGTAGCGCCGGCCACGCCCATGGCGAGCGCGGCGATCGCAACGACATAGAGAGACGCCTTCGGCTCGGCCAGGCCGAGAAACGCAACGGCGACCATGACGAGCGCGCCGATCAGCCATAGCCAGCTGCGCCGCTGCCCGAACCTGCCGATCCCCGGCAGGCGCACGTTGTCCACGATCGGCGCCCAGATGAACTTGAAGTTGTACGCCAGGATGGTGAGCGCGAACGCCGTCACCGCGCTCTTGGTGATGCCTTGCTGGGCCAGCCGCGTCGTCAGCGTCGCGCCGATCATCGCAAACGCGGCGCCGGAGGAAATCCCCAGGAACAAGGCTGCGAGCGGCGCGGCCTCGAAATAGGGTCGGATGCCTTCCGGTAATCTGCTGCGCCAGTCGCGTAGCGCGGTCTTGCCGTTCGCGCTAGAGGGGATAGTCATAATCGATCGTCAAGGGCGCGTGGTCGGAGAAGCGCTTCTTCTTGTAGATCGATTCCTTGCGGGCCGTCGCGGCGACGCCGGGCGTGGCGATCTGGTAGTCGATGCGCCAGCCGACGTTCTTCGCCCAGGCCTGGCCGCGGTTCGACCACCAGGTGTACTGGTCGGGCTTGTCGTTGATGCGGCGAAAGACATCGACGAAGCCGAGCTCGTCGAACACCCGGGTCAGCCAGGCGCGCTCCTCGGGAAGGAAGCCGGAGTTCTTCTGGTTGGAGCGCCAGTTCCTGAGGTCGATCTCCTTGTGCGCGATGTTCCAGTCGCCGCACAGGATGATTTCCTGTTTCCGGTCCCTCAGCTTTTTCAGATGCAGGATGAAGTCCTTGAGAAACCGGAACTTCGACGCCTGGCGGTGCGGGCCCGCCGAGCCCGACGGCATGTACAGCGACACCACCCAGAGCTTGCCGAAGCGCGCCTCGACGTAGCGTCCCTCCGCGTCGAATTCCTTGCTCGCGAATCCACGCCGCGTCTCGTCGGGCTGCTTGCGGCTGTACAGAGCGACGCCGCTATAGCCCTTCTTCTCGGCGAAGCCGTAGCACGACACGTGCCCTTTCAGCGTATGCAGCGCGGCGTCGAGGTCCGGCTCCTGGCACTTGATTTCCTGCAGGCACACGACGTCCGCGCGCTGCGCGGCGAGCCAGCGGAACAGGCCCTTCTTCGCCGCCGAGCGGATGCCGTTGACGTTGAGGCTGATGACTCGCAACGCGGGCTCCGGCGGCCGGACTTCAGCCGCTCGGGAAGCTCGAGGCGCCGCCGTGGGCGGCGGACCACTGCGCCGGCGCGTGCAGGAACTTCTCCACCTCGGAGATCTGCGCAGGCTTCAGGTAGCTGTCCTTCTTCACCACCGCGAGCACGTCCCACCAGGTGGCGAGGTGGTGCAGGCGCACGCCCAGATCGCTCATGATCTTCTTCGAGTCGGGGAAGATGTCGTAGTAGAAATTCACGAACACGTGATCCACGACCGCGCCCGCGTCGCGCAGCGCCTTGCAGAAATTGATCTTCGAGCGCCCGTCGGTGGTGAGGTCCTCGACCAGCAGCGTGGCCCTTGGGCTTCTTGCGCACGTACTGCATCGGCAGGCCGAAGCGCTCGGCGAGCCATGCGGCGTAGGGGATGCCGGCGGTCTCGCCGCCGGCGATGACATCGAACTGCTCGAAGCCCGCGTCGCGCACCAGCGTGGACTCGGCGAAGTCGATGAGCTGCGAGCGCACCCGGGGATAGAAGATGAGCTTGCGGCAGTCGATGTAGACCGGGCTCGCCCATCCGGAGGTGAAGGTGAAGGGCTTGTCCTCGTAGAACAGCACCGCCTTCACCTCGAGCAGCATCCGGGCGGTGGTCTCGGCGATGAACGCCTTGTCTGCGGAATGCATGGGGCGCGCGGATTTTATCAGGTCAACCCGCGCGGCGCGCGCCGCGTTAGAATCGCAGCTCGATCGCAGGGGAATGCAGGGGGGAAATTCGCGATGGTCCTGAAATATTCAATGCTCGCCGTGGCGCTCGCCCTGGCGCCACTCGCGGCACAGGCGCAGTCCTCGGGCTCGGATTCCACATTCCGCTGCGTCGGCGCCGACGGCAAGAAATACTACGGCTCCATCATCCCGCCGCAATGCGCCGGCCGCGTGATCGAGCAGATGAGCAACCAGGGCATCGTCATGCGGCGCATCGACCCCGAGGGCGACGAAAAGATGCGCATCGCGAAGGAGGCCGCGGCGGCGAAGAAGCGCGACGACGATGCGATCGCCAAGGAGGCGTCGCGCCGCAACCGCGCGCTGCTGGCCACCTACACCAGCGAGAAAGACATCGAGGAGGCGCGTGCGCGCACGCTGGCCGATAACCAGAAGGCCCTCCAGGAAATCGAGCAGCGCATCGGCGAGATCAAGAAGCGCCAGGCCGCCTTCGACAAGGAACTGGAGTTCTACAAGGAGGGCGCGGCCAAGCCGAGCGCGGACAAGAAGGGAGCCAAGCCGGCCGCGCCGAGAGCCGAAACCAAGGTGCCCGCCAAGCTCCTGCAGGACATCAAGAACACCGAGGGCGAGCTCTCGGCGCAGGAGAATCTGCTCGCCCTGAAGCACAAGGAAGTCGATTCGATCAACGCGAAGTACGACGAGGACAAGAGGCGCTTCGCCGAGCTGACCGCGACGCCGCCGCGCAAATAGAAAAAGCCCGCCGGCGCCTTTATCCGGCCCACAGCTTGCGGCGCAGGATCTCGTTCACCTGCGCCGGGTTCGCCTTCCCCTTGGTCGCCTTCATCACCTGGCCGACCAGCGAATTGAACGCCTTCTCCTTCCCCGCCCGGTAGTCCTCCACCTGCTTCGCGTTCGCCGCCAGCACCTCGTCTACCAGCTTGTCGATTGCGCCTGAATCGCTAATTTGGCGTAGGCCTTGCGATTCAATAATGGCATCAATAGATCCCAAGCTTGCTTTGGCTTCTAATCCCGTAAGAGTGACAGTGGCGCCTTTTCGCTTTAGTCCCTGAACCCAGAGTTCATCGAAGATTTCGCGAGCGATTTTTCCCGAAATGGTTTTATCGAAAACTCTACGCAGCAATTCTGCGAGCTGCTTCGGACCTATGGGGCTAGCGGGAACGGGCAGGTCGTCCCTGTTTAAACGCGCACTAAGGTCGTTTATTACCCAATTTGCAACGGACTTGGCGTTTGCCACATCTGGCTGCTGAGTTGAATAGGGAATGCCGGAAAGTTTCTTGAGCTCATCCAATACAGATTCAAAATAGTCGGAAAGAGTACGCGAGGACGTCAAAACGCTAGCGTCCTGCGGCAGCATCAAATAGTTTGTTTCATATCGTTTACGTCGATCCTCCGGGAGTTCCGGCATCTCCTCGCGGATTCCCGCGATCATCGGCTCAGTAACGATCAGCGGCAACAGATCGGGATCGGGAAAGTAGCGGTAGTCCTGGGCGTCTTCCTTGGAGCGCATCGCGCGGGTCTCGTCGCGGTCCGGATCGTAGAGGCGCGTTTCCTGCGCGATGCGGCCGCCGTCCTCGAGGATCCCGATCTGGCGCTTCGCCTCGAATTCGATGGCCTGCTCCATGAAGCGGAAGGAGTTGAGGTTCTTGATCTCGCAGCGCGTGCCGAGCTTCGTGTCGCCCGCTTTTCGGACCGAGACGTTGGCGTCGCAGCGGAAGGAGCCTTCCTGCATATTGCCGTCGCAGATGCCGATCCAGACGACGAGCGCGTGGAGCGTGCGCGCATAGGCGACCGCCTCCTTGGCGCCGCGCAGCTCGGGCTCGGTGACGATCTCGAGCAGCGGGGTGCCGGCGCGGTTGAGATCGATGCCGGTCATGTCGCGAAAGGCTTCGTGCAGGGACTTTCCGGCATCTTCTTCCAGATGCGCCCTCGTCAGGTGCACGGTCTTCTCTTCGTCGCCGACGAAGAACTTGACCGAGCCGCCCTGCACCACCGGGGTCTCGTACTGGCTGATCTGGTAGGCCTTGGGGAGATCGGGATAGAAGTAGTTCTTGCGGGCGAAGATCGAGCGCGGGCTGATCCGGCCTTTCACGGCGAGGCCGAAGCGGATGGCGTGCTCGACGGCGGCGCGGTTCGCGACCGGCAGTGTGCCGGGGAGCGCGATGTCGAGCGCCGAAGCCTGCGTGTTCGGCGGCGCGCCGAACGCGGTCGAGCCGCCCGAGAACATCTTGCTCTTCGTCAGGAGCTGCGTGTGCGTCTCGATGCCGACGACGATTTCCCAGCCGTTCACAGCGGCGTCTCCGTCGGCACCCTCAGGTGCCAGTCGGTCGCCTGCTGGTAGCGATGCGCGATGCCGAGCAGGCGCGCCTCCGAGAAATAGTCGCCCATGAGCTGCAGGCCGACCGGCAGGCCCTTCGCGTCGAAGCCGCAGGGGATGGACAGTCCCGGCAGCCCGGCGAGCGGCGCCGGGATGGTGAAGATGTCGTTGAGATACATCTGCACCGGGTCGTCGCTCTTTGCACCCAGCGCGAAGGCGGTGGTCGGCGAGGTCGGCCCGAGGATCACGTCGCAGCGCTGGAAGGCGGCCGCGAAGTCGCGCGCGATGAGTCGCCGTATCTTCTGGGCCTGGATGTAATAGGCGTCGTAATAGCCGTGCGACAGGACGTAGGTTCCGACCAGGATGCGGCGCTTCACTTCCGCGCCGAAGCCCTCGGCGCGGGTGCGGCAGTACATGTCGTTCAGGTCCGTGTAGTCCTTGGCACGATGGCCGTAGCGCACTCCGTCGAAGCGCGACAGGTTCGACGACGCCTCGGCCGGGGCGATCACGTAGTAGACCGGCACCGCCAGCTTCGTGTTCGGCAGCTCGAGCGGTACCCGCTTCGCGCCTTTCGACTCGTACCAGCGCACCGCTTCCTCAACCGCTGTGCGCACTCCGGGTTCGATGCCGTCGCCGAAATACTCGCTGGGCAGGCCGATCCTCAAACCCTGGACGTCTTTACTCAAAAACCGGCCGTAGTCCTCGTTCGGCCGCTCGAGGCTGGTGGAATCGCGCGCGTCGAAGCCGGCCATGGCGTTCATCATCAGCGCGAGGTCGGCGGCGCTCTTGCCGATCGGCCCGGCCTGGTCGAGCGAGGAGGCGAAGGCGATCATCCCGTAGCGCGAGACCACGCCGTAGGTGGGCTTCAGGCCGCAAACGCCGGTGAGCGCGGCGGGCTGGCGGATCGAGCCGCCGGTGTCCGTGCCCGTCGCGGCGGGCGCCATGCGGGCCGCCACGGCCGTCGCCGAGCCGCCGGAGGAGCCGCCCGGCACGAGCTTCTTCCCCCAGGGGTTGCGTACCGGGCCGAAATGCGAGGTCTCGTTCGATGACCCCATGGCGAACTCGTCCATGTTGCATTTGCCGAGCAGCACGCTGCCCGCCCGGTCTAGCTGCTCGATGACGTGGGCGTCGTAAGGGCTGACGAACCCGGCGAGCATCCTCGAGCCGCAGGTGGTGTGCAGGCCCTTGGTGCAGAAAATATCTTTGTGTGCGATCGGGATCCCGGTCAGCGGGCCGGCCTCGCCCCGGGCGCGCCGGGCGTCCGCCCGCTTCGCGTCCGCCAGCGCGCGCGGCTCGGCCACGGTGATGAAGGCGTTCAACTCGCCATTCAGCCGGGCGACGCGCTCGAGGTAGAGGCGGGTCAGCTCTACCGAGGAAATCTTCTTCGCTTCTAAGGCGCCGGCGAGCTCGGAAAGGGTCGAATTAAGCACCTACTCCAGCACTTTCGGGACCAGGTAAAGGCCATCCTGGACGGCCGGGGCGACCGACTGATAAAGCTCACGCTGGTCTTTATCGGTGACCTCATCCGGCCGCAGCCGCTGGCCTTCGGGCAGCACGGCGTCGAGGGGGTGGGCCATGGGCTCGATCCCGGCGGTGTCGACCGCCTTCAGCTGGTCGATCAGGCCGAGGACCCGGTTCAGGCGCTCGATGGCGGCCGCCGATTCCTCGGGCCGGATGCCGATCCGGGCAAGGTGCGCGAGGCGGCGTAGTTGGTCGTCCGAAAGCGACATGAGTTGCGGAGGGTTCTACAGGCCTTTGACTCGAATCCGGAAGCTTTTGCCGTCCAGCGGGCTGTTCTGCCGCCCGCCAACAGGAAGTTCTACATAGCAGGAAGTTCTACATAGCTCTTCCGGGGCGTCTGTAGCGTATCATAGCGGCCATTCGCCGGGGCCCCGTTTCCAGCCCTAAGGCCCCGTTAAGTAACGGGAAAAGCCCGGAAAAAAGTCAGGGAAAAAAAGGTCAGTACCTTGCCCATGTTCGGATTCCTCCGCAGCTATTTTTCGAACGATCTCGCGATCGATCTCGGCACCGCAAATACTCTCATCTACGTGCGCGGCAAAGGCATCGTCCTCGACGAGCCTTCCGTCGTCGCGATCAGACAGGAAGCCGGCCCCAACGGCAAGAAGACCATCCAGGCCGTTGGCAAGGAAGCGAAGATGATGCTCGGCAAGACGCCGGGCAACATCACCGCGATCCGCCCGATGAAAGACGGCGTCATCGCCGACTTCACCGTCACCGAGCAGATGCTCAAGCAGTTCATCAAGAAGGTGCACGACAACAAGCTGTTCTCGCCCTCGCCGCGCATCATCATCTGCGTGCCCTGCGGCTCGACGCAGGTCGAGCGGCGCGCGATCCGCGAGAGCGCGATCGGCGCGGGCGCGGGCCAGGTGTTCCTCATCGAGGAGCCGATGGCGGCGGCGATCGGCGCGGACCTTCCAGTCGCGGACGCGACCGGCTCGATGGTGGTCGACATCGGCGGCGGCACCACCGAGGTGGGCGTGATCTCGCTCGGCGGCATGGTGTACTCCGGCTCGGTGCGCGTCGGCGGCGACAAGTTCGACGAGGCGATCATCAACTACATCCGCCGCAACTACGGCATGCTGATCGGCGAGACCACCGCGGAGATGATCAAGAAGGAGATCGGCTCGGCGTTCCCCGGCAGCGAGGTGCGCGAGATGGAAGTGAAGGGCCGCAACCTCGCCGAGGGCATTCCGCGCAGCTTCACCATTTCCTCGAATGAAATTCTCGAGGCGCTCACCGAGCCGCTGAACCAGATCGTCTCCGCGGTGAAATCGGCGCTCGAGCAGACGCCGCCCGAGCTCGGCGCGGATATCGCGGAAAAGGGCATGGTGCTCACCGGCGGCGGCGCGCTGCTGCGCGACCTCGACCGCCTGCTGATGGAAGAGACCGGCCTGCCGGTGATCGTCGCCGACGACCCGCTCACCTGCGTCGTGCGCGGGTCGGGCAAGGCGCTCGAGAAGATGGAGCACTTCGGCCCGATCTTCACGAACGACTGAGGCCGCGGGGGATAACAAGGCACCCCCGAGACTCGAATGCGGATGGAACATACCCCGCCGCCGTTCTTCAAGCGCGGACCCGCGCCGCTCGTCCGCCTGTTTTTTTTCGCTTCGCTCTCCGTCGCGCTGCTCGTGATCGACGCGCGCTTTCGCTACGCCGAAGGCCTGAGGAGCAGCCTCGCGCTGATCGCCTATCCGCTGCAGAAGCTCGCCACCGCGCCCTTCCAGATCGGCGACAGCCTCGGCGACTACTTCACCAGCACGGCGGCGCTGCGCGAGGAGAACGAGCGCCTGAAAGCCAAGGCGCTGAGCTATTCGCAGGACGCCCAGCGCTACCACGCGGCCGAAGTCGAAGCGGCGCAGCTGCGCCGTCTGGTCGGCGCGGCCGAGCGCGTGGAAGTGCGCGCCGCGCCCGCGGAAGTACTCTACGCCGGGCGCGATCCGTATTCGCACAAGATCTTCATCGACCGCGGCGCGCAGCACGGCATCCGCGCGGGCAGCCCGGTGGCCGACGAGAACGGCGTCGTCGGGCAGGTGACGCGCGTGCATCCGTTACTCTCCGAAGTGACTTTGCTTACCGACCAGGACCAGGCGATCCCGGTGCAGGTGGTGCGCAACGGCCTGCGCGCGGTCGCCTTCGGCGGCGGGCCTTCGGGCATGCTCGAGCTGCGCTTCATGGCGGCCAACGCCGAGATCCAGAACGGCGACCGGCTCGTGACCTCGGGCATCGACGGCACCTATCCGCCCGGGCTGCCGGTGGCCCTGGTCGAGCGCATCGAGCGCGACGCCGAGCACAGCTTCGCGCGCGTGGTGTGCAAGCCCGCCGCCGGCGTCGACCGCGGCCGCTTCGTGCTCGTGCTCACCAACGAGTCGAAGACGCCGCCGCGGCCCGACGAGACCCAGGCCGGCAAGGACCGGCGCGGCGACAAGACCCGCCGCAGCCGCTCGAAAGAGCAAGCAAAGGACGCGGCCGCGCGGGAAGGCAAGGATGATGGGTCCCGATAGCCCGCAGCACATCCTGCGGCCGGTCCGCGTCGGGACGATCTTCCTGTCGTTCGTCGGCGCGCTGGTGCTCAACTTCCTGCCGTGGCAGGACCTGCGCCTGGTGCCCGACTTCGTCGCGCTGACGCTGTGCTTCTGGTGCATCCGCCAGCCGCGCCTGGTGGGCCTGGGCGTGGCCTGGACGCTCGGCCTGCTCACCGACGCGGGCAATGGAGTCTTGCTCGGCCAGCACGCCCTCGCCTACTCGGTGCTCGCCTTTCTCGCGCTCTGGTTGTCGCGGCGCGTGCTCTGGTTCGGAAACGCCCAGCAGGCGCTGCATGTCGCCGCGCTGCTTCTCGTGGCGCAGGGCGTGGAGCTGCTGGTGCGCATCGGCGCTGGCGCCGCGTTCCCCGGCTGGGCCGTCCTGGTCGGCCCCCTGCTGGGCGCGGCGCTGTGGGCGCCGCTTTCCTGGGTGCTGCTCATACCGCAGCGGCGCCTCGAGCGGGAGCAAATGCTCTGATGAGGTATAGGATCGTCTAGAAATCATGCGTAGCGCCGAGATCCGCAACAACGAGCGCGAGCTGCAGGAATTCCGCCTGCGCATCGGCGTCGCTGCGATCGCCGTGATCATCGCGTTCGGCCTGCTCGGCGCGCGCTTCGTGTTCCTGCAGCTGGTGCAGCACGAGACCTATCGCGCCAAGGCCGAGGACAACCGCATCTCGATCGTGCCGATCGCGCCCAACCGCGGCCTGATCGTCGATCGCAACGGCGTCGTGCTCGCGCGCAACTACTCCGGCTACACGCTGGAGATCGCGACGCGCAAGGTGAAGAACTTCGATCGCCTCATCGACGAAGTGTCCGAGCTGGTCGACGTCACGGCGCGCGACCGCGCGCGCTTCAAGAAGCTGCTGGCGGAGACGCGCAATGCCGATAGCCTGCCGATCCGCACCCGGCTCTCGGACGAGGAGGTCGCCCGCTTCGCCGCGAACCGCTATCGCTTCGAAGGCATCGACATCAAGGCGCGCCTGTTCCGCCAGTATCCTTACGGCGACACTGCCTCGCACGCGATCGGCTACATGGGGCGGATCAATCAGCAGGACCAGGAGAAGCTCGAGGAGGAAGGCGTCGACGCCAACTACCGCGGCACCGATTCCATCGGCAAGAGCGGCCTCGAGGCGAGCTACCAGGACGAGTTGCACGGCATCACGGGTTTCGAGCGTGTCGAGATCGACGCCGCCGGCCGGGGAATCCGCGTGCTCCCGCCGCGGACGCCCTCGCAGCCGGGCAACAACATCGCGCTCACCCTCGATCTGAAGCTGCAGCAGGTGGCCGAGAGCATCCTGGGCGAGCGGCGCGGCGCGCTCGTGGCGCTCGAGCCCTCGACCGGCGCGGTGCTCGCTTTCGTATCGAAGCCGGGTTACGACCCGAACCTGTTCGTCGACGGCATCGACCCGCAGAGCTGGAACGAGCTCAACAACTCGCCCGACAAGCCGCTTCTGAACCGCGGCATCAACGGCGTCTACCCGCCGGGGTCGACATTCAAGCCCTTCATGGCGATGGCGGCGCTCGAGCTCGGCAAGCGCAAGCCGAGCAGCACCATCCAGGACCACGGCTACTTCGAGTTCGGCGGCCGGCGCTTCCGCGATTCCAAGCCCGGCGGCAACGGCACCGTCGACCTGATGAAGTCGATCGTGGTTTCCTCCGACACGTACTACTACCAGCTCGCCAACGACATGGGCATCGACGCCATCGCGAGCTTCATGCAGAACTTCGGCTTCGGCGCGCGCACCGGGATCGATCTGCAGGGCGAAGCGCTCGGGGTGCTGCCTTCCCCGGAGTGGAAGCAGAAGCGCTTCAGGAATCCGGCGCAGCAGAAGTGGTTCCCGGGCGAGACGATCTCGATCGGCATCGGCCAGGGCTACAACAACTACACCCCGATCCAGCTCGCGCAGGCGCTCTCGACGCTGGTGAACGGCGGCGTCATGTACAAGCCCCACCTCGTGTCCTACGTGGACAACCTGCGCACCGGCGAGCGGCGCGAGATCGAGCCCGAGGTCATCAAGCGCGTGCGCCTGAAGCCGGAGCACGTCGATTTCGTCAAGCGGGCCATGCAGGGCGTGAACAAGGAAGGCACGGGCGCGCGCGCCTTCGCGGGCGCCCCGTACACGAGCGGCGGCAAGACCGGCACCGCGCAGGTGGTGGCCATCAAGCAGAACGAGAAGTACGACGAAGCCAAGGTGACCGAGCGGCTGCGCGACCATTCCTGGTTCATCGCCTTCGCGCCGATGGAGAATCCGAAGATCGCGCTCGCGGTGATTGTCGAGAACGGCGGCTTCGGCGCGCGCGCCGCGGCGCCGATCGCGCGCGCGGTGCTCGACTATTTCCTGCTCGGCAAGCGCCCCGCGGGCATGCAGGCGCCGGTGGACGACGACGCCGAGAGCGAGGAGAGCGACTGATGGCGCTCGACCGGGCCGGCTGATGGAGCTCGCGCGCTTTCCGCTGCGGCGTGTCGCCATGCGCCTCGTCGAGGGAATCGACGGCACGCTGCTCGTGCTCATCTTCATGCTGTCGCTGCTCGGCCTCGCGGCCCTGTACTCGGCGAGCTACGAAAACCCGGGCCGCGTGACGGCGCAGGTCGCGAACCTCGGCGTCGCGTTCACCGCCATGTGGCTCATCGCGCAGCTTTCGCCGCAGACCTTGATGCGCTTCGCCGTGCCGGCCTATGCCGTGGGCCTTGCGCTGCTCCTCGCGGTGGCGCTCGCCGGCGACGTGGTGAACGGCGCGCGGCGCTGGCTGCACGTCGGCGTCACGCGCTTCCAGCCATCCGAGATGATGAAGCTCGCCGTGCCGATGATGCTCGCGTGGTACTTCCACAAGCACGAGTCGGCGCTCAAGCTGCGCGATTTCGCCCTCGGCGCGCTGATCCTCGCGGTGCCGCTCGCGCTGATCGCGCGCCAGCCCGACCTCGGCACCGCGGCGCTGGTCGGCGCTACCGGCTTCTACGTGATCTACTTCGCCGGCATCAACTGGAAGATCCTGGTGTGGGGCACGGCCCTCGGCGTGGCTTCGCTTTTTCCGCTGTGGGGAATGCTGCACGACTATCAGCGCAGGCGCGTGCTCACGCTGCTCGATCCGACGACCGACCCCCTCGGCGCCGGCTACCACATCATCCAGTCGACCATCGCCGTCGGCTCCGGCGGCCTCGCCGGCAAAGGCTGGCTGAACGGCACCCAGGCCCACCTCGA
>WNFL01091089.1_pt1 | contig 35445 bp, 41 predicted proteins | sample 5400361 | NCBI WGS metagenome assembly WNFL01 (sample SAMN13153351, study PRJNA577476) | soil metagenome | isolation source: 40 cm soil on Douglas fir-dominated hillslope | place: USA:California | collected 2013-09-17
CGCCATGTGCGTATATGGCCCAACATGACTAACACGCTGGGGTGCGCCAGGCTTCTGACTGGCTCTCATTCCCTCCTGGCCCTGAGCAGACTAATTAGACCATGGACTCCTTACCAGCTGGACAATAACCTGTCCAAGTTCGGCCCGTACCCTGACCACATGTTGGCTGAGCATGATGACATTGCCCCTACATGCCTCCATACAGTCAAGTTATGGACAGATGGCTTGGCCTTTAACAACGGCCTTGACTCATGCATTGCAGGAGCTGCTTGGGCGTCATCTCACGGCGCATCAGGCTCTGCTAAGCTCCTTGACGCGCCGCTCTCTAACAATGTTGCTGAAGTTGTCGCTGTGGTACTGGCCCTTTTGTCTTGGCGCCACTCCAACTTACTCATACATACCAATTCCCACTACATGCTGAATTTGGTTAACGGTAACCTCCTCGCCATGGAGCGCGACGGCTGGGCCGATAGCAGTATCTCATTACGCCCCCCCCGAACGCAGGATGCCCCGCCTTCCCCTCATTTGCCTGTCGTGGTTTCCTCTGATACTCTCTTGCGCTATCTTTTGTACTTGCTGCATAGCCATGATGGTTATGTGGAGTTTAAATGGGTTAAGGCCCACAACGGGGATGTGATGAATTCCCTGGCTGATGAGCTGGCTAAACAGGCTGCACTCTCTTACTCCCATGTTTTCTCCTTAGCATCCATCTCGGTCCCGCCTAACTGGGTGGACGAAGGTCCCGTGCTGAACCATCAATCTTTGTCCTTCTTGACATCTTCTGTCATTGCTGGCACTGTCATCCACCCTGTTATGGGCGATAAATCTACTGGATTTTGCCATCGTTGGAGCTCTTGGGCATCGGGCTTTTCTACTAGATGGTTGGATGTCACTCACCATATACCTAATCTTTGGAAGATCAACATTCCGGCACAACTCAGAGAGTTGCTTTGGAAAGAGATTAACGATTCCCTCCCTCTAGGTCACTCTTGGGCATCTAAGGTTCAATGGGGTCAGTGTTGCCCCTGTAATGAACATGTTTTGGAATTAGATCAGCAATGTAACTCTGAAGGGCATATTTTGAATATGCGCCATGTCTGGCTATGACCTAGATGCGAAGCGTCCACAGGCTTGCGTGCTATTCATTGCCGTTGTAATAGCGTGCTATCCTTGGCTCATATTTGGAAAGGCTGCCAGTCATATGACATGGATCCTTTCTATTCCATATTACGAAAGAAGTTCAAATCCCTGGTATACTTGGACTTACCCACTACTAACCCTGACATTTGGTTCTCCAGTGACATGTGGTTCCCCCTCTTGTCATTGCGATCTTTGGAGCTTGGTCCAGAAATTTCAGACCGTGATAGGAAGATTCTCGGTCACTCCAGAAAGGCCCGGGAATGGGCTATAGGCTCCCTCCTTTGGTTTACCTGGCGCATGCGAATGAAGGAAGTCCACTCACAGTCCATGAATTTCTCACCTCACGATAAAGATTTTCAATTAGCTCTAACTGCCTACATAGACGAATACAAGCCTTCAATGAAGGAATTGAAGTACGCATACAGAGATCGCCATGTGCGTCCTGACCTCACTCCCCTCGATCCTGTGGCTGTCGAGAGTTCGGTTGGCGGGGCTTTGCGTTGAGTAATTTGGTCAATGCCTTGGCATAGTTCCTGCTATGTCTTTGGCAGCCTGATTCAAGACGCGAGTCTCGCCCCCGTCCCCTGTTCAACAGCTCGGGTTTTCTCTGTTATGCGGGTGAGGGCAGATACTCCCCTAGCGGTTCTACTCCGTCTGGGGTCCTGCCCAACATACCCGTCCCGTAAGAGAGCCGTCCGTTTACTGAGCTGGCTGGGATTCAATGCCCTTATCGGCTTGACGGGGACGTTAAACAACACATGGGAGGTCTACAGTAAGCCGTCCTGCATGATTGCTCTGCGTATGCTTCGTGCTATAAGCTTTGCGTGACAGGTGACATGGCCACGCTGGACTGGTGTCCCCCAGGGGTTTTAGTGGGTATTGTCCACCTGCGGGTGCCGGAGTCCCACACTGCCGGCCTGAGTCAGAGTATAGGGGACCCTTATCCGGAATGATCAACACGCGTTGTCGTGCGCAGTCTTAGTTCCACTATGAGGCTGTCATGGCCGTTGACAGTGGACGCTGTCGTGCGCCTCTGGCAAGGAGTCTTCCCGGCCAGTCTGTCCCAATAGGGTTGGTCATGGCTATCTGTTTTCTCTGCGTAGTGAACCAGCGGCCTTCGGGTCCGATTGACCCCCGGATGGGGGGCAGCCTTCGGGCTTGGGTCGTTCACAGTCCAGGCGCTCCAACAGCAACGGCGGCCATAAACACTTTCCTCTGTGACGTCCGCTGGAGAGTTCTAGAGAACACAGATCATTCGTCGTTGATGTGACGGCCGTGGGCACTGAGTGATTCGATCCTCGTGAAATCCCGTTGCAGCATTTCTGTCCAGGCGCAAAAAAATAAAAAAATAAATAAATAAAATCTCAACGTGCACCTGGGATGTCGGAGAAATATCTCTATGTATGCACAGGTTTCGGTGAGTGTACGTGATGAGAAGACGGAGGACATACAGGCGTTGGACTGGTTCCCAGATCCGGTTGTCTTTCGTCTGTAATTCTATCGCCTCACTTCCTACAAACAACACCAGCTCATAATTCAGATCTGGGATATCCTGCACAATGATTTCTTTATGATGTCCGAGATGAGCAGTATGGACCTAAATTGAAGCGAAGCGCCGTACCATTCAGGTAGAGGCTTTTGGGGCACCATCAGCGACAATGCAGCGCTACATAGCCGTGGGGGGTGCTCACAGGCTCATTTTCATGGGTGCTCGAGTCGCCATGGTTGTTCGTTCGGGAGAGATCGGGGAGAGGATTGATCGGTGTTGAACGCTCGCACGCTGGACGGCCGATGACAGCTGACGTCTGTCAAGTCAATTAGGCACCTGATTCAGAATTCCTGCACTAAGTACCACATATTGTGTGGAAAGCAAAAAGGGCTGCCCTTGTGTTCGCTTTCGATCGGTTAGGGTGAGTTGAAGCGGAACAAGGGAACTGCTTTCAACACCCAGGAAAGCACTCCCTCCTCACCGCCCGGCACCACCTCTTCCATCCTGATGAGGAGCAGTCTTCTCTTCCATCCTGATGAGCAGTATATGCACCATGGCACCGGCGACAAAAGGAGGAACGTCTTGTTGCTGGGCGATGCGGGCTTTGAGCAGCGACCAGGTCGCAGATCGGGGAAAAGCAGATCATCATCGATCAGCTCCGCAAGCTATGGGATGTTTCCAACAAGCCGGAGGATGCTAGGGTGGAACACAGGAAGGTCCTGTATCTGTTACAGGAGAATGATGCGAAGGTAGCCCTTGAAAATTCCTGACGGGGATAATAAGCAGTGGAAAAAGAGGGAGAATCGGGTCATCGGCCACGTTGATCTATCCATCCGTTCAACGTCGGGAAGCGCGGATGTGCACAGGGTTTTGCAGTCGTAGAGGTGGCCCAATCCAAGATTAACTAGACCAACACTGCATCGACCTTGAGCCTGACAACCGTCTCCTCGAGTTCTTCGATAAGCTTTTGCCCGACGAAACCTACTCCGCACTCGCCAGTCGCATGTCGCATGGGCGAAAATCGATCGGTTGACCCCTAGAAACCAAACTATGGTGACCATCTCCAGGCACGAGGTACGCCTCCGCACCCTCGGCTTCGGGGGTTGAGAGGTGGAGGCGACAAGAGAGGGCATAATCAAAGTCGTGATATCAGGGACAGGTTTCTCCCAGGGAGCTGATGGGATCGGCCCTTATGGCATCAGGCGTCGGTAAAGACGGAAACAAGACGTCCACACCACGGGCGACTTTTCCCTTTTTCGAACCTGATACTTAATCCCTCTAGATCTCTTGCTATCTACCTCCCTCTTTCCTTGCCTCAGTTTCTGGAACTCATCTTACGACTCGTATCTACGATTGGCTTCGTGGACGGTAAGTGGCAACCAAAGTAGCTAGGAGGTACGATGGGCGAGTGAGAAGTGAGGGAACAGGCCAGGCAAGAAGCAAAAGAGAAACGGAACGTTATCGTGCTTTCCAAAATAATGACTATGTCGCTTTTTTTCTCTCTTTCGATGGGAGGGGAAATGAAGTGGGCGGTCAACGAAGTGCACGTGCACGTACTCTATTCAATACAAGGTGACCTTTCTACTCTGACCCCGCCCGCCCTAAAACTATCATATATCATCTAAGTTGGGTTCTATGTCTCAAGTATGCACCCGATCTCGCATGCAGAGTGTCGGGGTTTGGAGATGAATACGAGCAGTGCTCCAGTTATTCGGAGGCCATGTAGCCCGGTATCACATGATCATTTCTCAGGTATAAAAGAGGTCGATTCCTCATTATTGTATCCTTACGTGTTTGTAGCAGGCCCTAACAAACACGATATTTTGCTCGGATTATTACTCTCGCAGAAATCTCAACACGGAGTCGCGAAGAACGCGTCCTGGAGGACGCTGAATTTTCGAATGGTCGGTCCATGTTATTGCTTCATTGTGTGCTCCTGACGTGACTTATAAGCAATATCAGATGAAGATGGGGATCCTCCACGCAAAAAGGCGCATCTTACGGATGGAGATCGATACGAGAAAGTGCTGCAGGACCACAATCTCATCATTACGGTCATTGAGGCTACCATCATACCGGCTGGGAAGTTCAAAAAGGGCAGCAAGAAAGGCCAAAAACAGGTTATAAGCCCGCGTTTAATTTCGCTGCCCCTTTATCCTTCACCATGTCCGACGCCGACGCCAACTCCGGTAATGTCCCTATTCTCACTCGCGCGAGCTTCCCCAAGTGGGAGAACCAGGTCATCTCCTTCTTGACCGGTACCGCAGATCACGTTCGCGTGATTGAACGCCGCCCTGGAGCTGGTAACGCCTTGGTCGATCCCGCACGCCCTGCGGATGATCCCAATTATGCTACTGTCGCCGCTGCTCAGGCGAAATGGGATGCGTCGGGACGTGAGGCCCTGGGTGTCATCATGTGCACAGCCGTCCGACCTCCACCTAGAGGTGATCCTCCGCCACCACAAGATCGACCAGACAAGCATACAGAGAAGAACCTTAGCGCATTCGAGTTCTCAATCAGTCTTGATACAACATTCCAAGAATTTTTGGAAGCAATTGCCCAGGCTATGCGGCGCAAGGTATCTTCTATTGCTCTAGATGTGCCTGAGGTCAAGCTTTCTGCGCGTGGAGCCAAGTAGGCAAGCGTGGATTCGGAGTGAGCCTGGAAGATCTATGCTAGGAAGCTCACAGATGCAATATTCCAAAAAGAATGCTAATGTAGACGTCGAGGTATATACTTTAGCATCAAATAAGTGACGTCCCCGCCGTGTAAGGATAGCATAGCCTTTCTGACGCGTTCCTGTACGGTCATCGATATACGATTGATCAGTGCAGAGTATTTGGAAGTCGTATAGCATCCCTTGTGCTTCATCATACCCCCAAACGCGCTCTTTGTCATTCCTTTCAATTGCTGTTCCGGTTACACGCTTGTTGGTAAGGCTAAGAACATATTTTTTTGATATCGATGGATAGTGGATGTGGAGATGAGAATCCGTTCTTCGACACAAAGCCAGAATTGAACCTCATCGAGGTAGGCAGTCGGGTTCTCGAGGAGAAACCTGGTAAGTCTATCACGAGTACTTGGTTTACAGACTCTAGGACGACCCTTCGAGGGGGAACAACATCACCATAGATAAAATCCATCAGGATATCGAGCGCGTCGAGACATCAAGAACATGCGCTACGGACTTCAAGACCATGTCTCTAAATAGAGCTATAGCTCTCTCTTTTATACCACGACTTTGGCGGTTGACCATTATGCAAGCGAAAGGGTAGAAGGCAATGTCCGGCGACCTCGGACTTCCCAGTCGAAACAGAAAAGAAAATTGATGTGGACATTATTTTCGGAAATCACGATAAATGCCAAAAAATAAAAAGGTAGGCAAGGGACTTGACTGTAGACAAGTGGACAGCCAGCGGAAGAGAGCAAGCAAGCAAGCGAGGTTACTTTGGTGCTTGGTTTTATAACTAAAGGGCACTCGGTTTCGCTGGCGACCGAGTCTCTACATTTCTCCGTCGAGTCTCTGCATTTCTCTTAGCGTGGCTCACGTCATATGTCCGGGAATCCGCTCCGTTCTTGCGATCCTTCTCTTGCTATCACATGGCACCACTCCTTGCAGCAATATCCGCTCTGGCTCCCTTAACAAACAAGTCTAGAATGTAGGTCAGTATTATCTTTGTAGTGCCAGAAGGGTGGCAGAGAAATCCTTACTACAAATGTTTGGATCGGGTCTCGAAAGTGCTAGAAGCACATGAACGCGTTAATGTGAAAATGGAGCACATATGCATCTCTTCTCAATGGTGATCCGCGCCCAAAACGCGGTGCTTGCATTCCAAGAAGCTGGGATATCAATGTTAAAATGAGGCCGCAGGTGTAATTCTACTGCATGGCAGGGGCGTTGGGATGGTGGAAAGGAATGTGGGACCTGTTTGCAACAGTCAGCGGTCCCAACCACGTACTACAAGGCCTTTCGTCGTTCATTCGACTGCGCGAATGTGATCGAGTTGCTGGGCCTTCAACCGAGGGAAACATTTACCCTTTGAAGGGCTCGTCAGGCTAGATCGCGTGGTGGGTATATATAACTGCGAGTAAGCACGAAATGGGAGTGCTAAAGGAATCATTAAAGTCAGGGTAACAAGGGGGCGCTAACTACTGTCAGGGCGGCACTTTCGTCTAAGGAGACTCTTCAGACACTGTGACTGGCTCACATATCCGCAGCGATTCCTGACCTGGATTGAGATGGCGATGCTTTGAATGAGACGGCAGTTACTCAATCTCCGCCATCTGTCAATACGGTAGTGCGTTGCCATCACGAACCCTTCATTGCCAGCGTAGCGCCCAGATTACAGGACGCGCTTGGTTGAATATGTTCACGTGTGGATGTGTATTGGGGTCTTGCGGTATTTGCGATGGGGTGGCAGGCTATTACTTGCAGGTGAGACTTTGGTACATTGGCGCTTTGCTGTGAGGAACGACTATGCCTTACACGTCGTGATTCGTATTTGATGATAGTCCGGATATACCTCGTTTGGTTACCCGCAGCAGCAGAATGGTACGTCCTCCATTCCGGCTTTTCAAGCGTTGTGGCATGTTAAACCTCGAGCAGGCTACTGTGGGAAACTCCGCCCGTCAAATGAGTTTGAGCTATTCATCGCAAGATCCGAATGCCTTATGATCCTGTCGTGTGGTTGGAGTTTTGTTGAGATTTCTGCGAGAGCAATAATCCAAGCAAAATATCGTGTTTGTTGGGGCCAGCTACAAACACGTAAGGATACAATAATGAGGATCTGACCTCTTATATACCCAAGAAATGGCCATGTGATACCGGCCTACGCGGCCTCCAAATAACCGGAGCACTGAGCGCTCGCATTCAACTCCAAATCCAGACAAGTTTCAGTTCGAATACAAGGCACCAGTGCAGTAATAGAATTGGCGGATTGATTTAACTGAACGAAGGTCGTAAGGGGACCCTGGCGCCTAGATCACCTTTTCCCTTTCTACCTCGATAGCACATAGCGCTATCAACCTTAGATGGCTGACCCGTTTAGCCTGGCTACGGGAGTCATTTCGCTCGTCGTTGTGACTCTACAGGTCATCTCCGGCGTTTCCAAAAAGCTTGATAAGACCATTGCCGTCCATCGTGCTGCAGATGAAGAGCTTGAGCGGCTGCGGCGCAACCTAGAGAAGCTTCAAAGACGCATGGAGAGCAATTATGGGAAACTAGAGTCCTTGGCATCTAATACCAAAGACCGCGGCTTCAAGAAACTTCTCAAGAGGTACGTTGCATCACCTTGATCTGGCTAGGGGGGGGTTGTTCTCATTCGACTTAGTGACGCTGGACAAGCCACAGTCATGAGGCTGTGCGAGGCTTCGAAAGAAACACAGCGAACCCTCAAACGGTTAACAGACCAGAGCGAATCCGAGGAGGCTACTCTGCGTGCGAGTGCTCTGCCTTCGAATAAGAAATCACTCGCCTTTGTGCGTGTTGTCCTCAAATACAATGTGTCACCTCAAACGATCGATGAAATGATCAGCAACCTGAAGGACATGCAGACAGAAGTCCAGGACTGCCTCGGAAACCTCGAGACATGCTTCAATGATGTTGATGACTTCCTTGATTTCTTTCATCGACAATTAATGAGGGTTCCCACGTCTGGCTCACTTCTCTCAACGTCTACCACACTCACGGCTCGCGTCCTATTGGTCAACTGGCTCGAAAGATTTGGAAGACAGCGTGGATCATCAGAGGGAAGCCCAAATGAAAGCAGGACAGTGAGTCCCTTGAACCTATTTCTAGTGTTCTAATTCTAATTCTAATCCGATTCGAATTTTAGCTTCACAGCTTCCTTCAGGATGATCGGGAGGAGGATGACGCCCCAATTCCCCAGCCTCTGCCCCATGGCAAAGAACTGCTACAACTACTCAGCCCCGAGATAAAAGTATACTTCGATAACGTATCGGCACTTCACGCCTTCTTATTGCCCCAGGACTCAAGAGGCTTATTGCCCCGGGACTCAAGTGGGGCCGAGATTGGAAGACCCGCCGATAGCGTATCGGCACCTTCCGCGACCATACTGCCCGGCGACGTACTTTGGGACGAAGCTAACAGACTCCTGGACGCCATACCGGCACTTAACGAATCCGCACTGCTTCTATCCTCACAAATGACCAAGGCGGGGCAACTCATGTCCGAGATTCGGCGAAGCCTCCACGAGCTATCCAACGCCGCGAAGAGTTATAACCCCAACATAGCCAACAGGTAACATAACGCGTTTCATTATCGTGGAGTCCATTTATCCCAGGCCGGGGGTATCATTTATTACGTCCATACTCGCCTATGCTCTAGGTTTGGGTTAGAGTGTGTAAAGTGCTTAGGGGTGTCGGAATTTGGGGTATTGCAGTGTAAGTTCGAACTGCTCAGGTGTCATAGGCTCGAAATTGTTTAAAGTATCATTTGTGTTCTCGCCCTCATTGTTACGGCTTGATTGTTTTTATAGGTTGTAGTCGCTTGTTGGCCTGGCAACTGAGCTACGGTCTTCAGTATTATTGTTCTTCCTTGCCAATTTCATATGTGGCTCGCCCATCGTTTATTATATAAGTACCCTCACTATGGTCACGTTTCAAAAGAAATATAACGTGGCCACCTGGTATTTAAGATCTCGATTCCTTTGTGTCGTATCCTTACATGTTCGCGGCTTTCTGTCGTCCATTCGGCTGCGCGGAAATTCTAACTGGGTGCGAATGTGATGACCTGGGCGATCATAAGCGAGTTACTCGGCCTTCAATTGAAGGAAACATTTACCCTTTGATAGGGCTCATCAGGCTAGATCGCTTTGTCAGTTAATATAATAATAATGATGGCGAGTGAGCAAGCGCGAAATGTAAACCGGCCAATGGAAGGAATCATTGAAAGTTAGGGTAACTAGGGGGCCCTAATTACTGTCAGGCGGCACTTTCGTCTAAGGAGACTCTTCAGACACCGTGGCTGGCTCATAGATGCGCAGCGATTCCTGGCCTGGATTGAGATGGCGATGCTTGAATAAGACGGCAGTTACTCAATCTCCGTCATCTGTCAATACGATAGTGCATTGCCATCACGAACCTTTCATTGCCAGTGTAGCAGGATCAACTCTCAGCCCAGAGTACAGGAGGTCGCGCGAGGGGGCTTGGCCTGGTTGAATATGTTCACGTGAGGCGATCTGGCGACGGTGGGAGATTTGCCCATGTGAACTCTCTGTGTGGATGTAGGATTGCCATGCCGCCCTGATGTGGGGTCTTGCGGTATTTGCGATGGCGTGACAGGCTATTACTTGCAGGTGAGATCTTGGTACTTTGGTGCTTTGCTGTGAGGAATGACTAATGCCTTACGTCGTGGTCGTGTCGTGGTTCATACTCGATGATAGCCCGGATATACCTCGTTTGGATACTCGCAGCAGTAGAATGGTACGTCCTCCATTCCGGGCTTTTCAAGCGTTGTGGCATGTTAAACCTCGAGCAGGCTACTGTGGGAAACTCTGCCGCTCAAATGAGTTTGAGCTATTCACCGCAAGGTCCGATTGCCTTCTGGGAGGATCCTGTCGTGTGGTTGGAGTTTCAGTTCGAATACCAGGCACCAGAAATAGAATTGGCGAACCCACCCCGATTAATTTCCGGAACTGAAATGAAGGCCATAAGGGAAAGGCAACCAGCTTGGGACCTTGGTGCCTGGATCACCTTTCCCTTTCTACCTCGATAGCACATAGCGCTATCAACCTTAGGTAGACCCATCATGGCAGACCCGTTTAGTCTGGCTACGGGAGTCATTTCGCTCGTCGTTGTGACTCTACAGATCATCGCCGGCGTTTCCAGAAAGCTTGATAAGACCATCGCCGCCCATCGTGCTGCAGATGAAGAGCTTGAGCGGCTGCGGCGCAACCTAGAGAAGCTTCAAAGACGTATGGAGAGCAATTATGGGAAACTAGAGTCCTTGGCGTCTAATACCAAAGACCGCGGCTTCAAGAAACTTCTCAAGAGGTACGTTGCATCACCTTGACCTGGCTAGGAGGGGGGTTGTTCTCATTCGACCTAGTGATGCTGGACAAGCCGCAGTCGTGAGGCTGTGCGAGGCTTTGAAAGAAACACAGCGAACCCTCAAACGGTTAACAGACCAAAGCGAGTCCGACGAGGCTACTCTGCGTGCGAGTGCGCTGCCTTCGAATAAGAAATCACTCGCCTTTGTGCGTGTTGTCCTCAAATACAATGTGTCACCTCAAACAATCGATGAAATGATCAGCAACCTGAGGGACATGCAGACAGAAGTCCAGGACTGCCTTGGAAACCTCGAGACATGCTTCAATGATGTTGATGACTTCCTTGATTTCTTTCATCGACAATTAGTGAGGGTTTCCACATCTGGCTCACTTCTCTCGACGTCTACTACACTCACGGCTCGCGTCCTATTGGTCAACTGGCTCGAAAAATTTGGAAGACGACGTGGATCATCTGAGGGAAGCCGAAATGAAAGCAGGACAGTGAGTCACTTGAACCTATTTCTAGTGTTCTGAATTTGATCCTAATCTGATTCGAATTTCAGCTTCACACCTTCCTTCAGGCTGATCAGGAGGAGGATGACGCCCCACTGACCCTTCCTCAAGGCAAAGATCTTTTCGATCTACTCGAAGCCGAGATAAAAGTACACTTCGATAACGTATCGGCAGTTTACACGTTCTTATTGCCCCGGGACTCAAGTGGGGCCGAGATTGGAAGACTCCCCGACAGCATATCGGCACTTTCCGCGGCCACACTGCCCCCCGAAGTACTTTGGGACGAAACTAACAGACTCCTGGGCGCCATACCGGCACTTTACCATGCCGCATCCCTTCAAGACTCACGACTGGCCAAGGCGCAGCAACTCATCGCCGAGATGCAACGAAGCCTCGACGAGTTACGACGACGTCTCACAGAGTTAAAACGACACCTCGACCAGCCGTAACGCCGCTTTGGCTGCATAGCTGACGGGTAATCTGAGTAAATAACGCGTTTCATTATCGTGGAGTCCATTTATCCCAGGCCGGGGGTATTATTCATTATTTTTATTCTTGCCTATGTTCTAGGGTTGGGTTAGAGTGCGTAAGGTGCTGAGGGTTGTCGGAATTTGAGGTAATGCAGTGTAAGTCGAGGTATCACATGGTCTCGATTCCTGTGTTTTGTATCATTACATCTTTTGGTCGTCCATTCAGCTGCGCGGAAATTCTAACTGGGTGCGGATATGATGACCTGGCCTGGGCGATCATAAGCGAGTTACTCGACCTTCAACCGAGGCCCTTTGATAGGGCTCATCAGTCAGGGCTCATCAGGCTAGATCGCTTTGTTAGTCGATATAATAATGATGGCGAGTGAGCAAGCGCGAAATGTAAACCGGCCAACGGGAGTGTCAAAGGAATCATTGAAAGTCAGGGTAACTAGGGGACCCTAACTACATCTAACAGGGCGGCACTTTCATCTGGAGACTCTTCAGACGCAGTGGCTGGTTCATATGTGCGCGACTATTTCTCCTATTGAGAACTGCCTTGCGCACGATGTCAGTCACCTAATGAACCTGTGGCTTCAGCATCCCCTTTATCGGCAAAGCCTGACTTCAAAATTTCGTGCTTTGTCCTTAGCCGACCGGGGCGAAAGAAAAAGCGAAACGAGGGATTTGAGACCATGATCCGTACGGCCCAGTCAACCTCGCTCTAGTTAGGAGGAGACCCGCACTTATCTGGTTATCTGTAAACCACTGCGTGGGTTCAAACCACCGATCGAGAAACTAGGAGGTTACCAGACCCCAGGAAGCACCTGAAGAGACCCTCAAGGGCGACTATGATTATCTTTCCCTAGCAGAGAGGGACTAGGGCATCCTCCGACATCTTCGTCGTCCCTTGAGTAGACCAGGTTATGGTACAACTGCACCTTCAGGCATTTGATTCGGATCTCGTTTCATCTTGTCATTTCATCCCAAGGCCGCTTTCTGCTGTCATGTTCTTTGTATTCTTGGAATTCTCAGGTGAAGTGACGGAAAGTAAAGCCCAGCTCCTACTATCACGATCACGCTCTACGAAAGCGAGCAGGGGAAGTTGCATTGCAAAAAGTACGGAGGCTGGGTCTACAATTGATTGGCTTGCTTGCCAGCACGCACACACGCGGAACCCAGAACGTTCGAGAACGATACATTCGGAGCTTTAGGAAAAGATCGATCGAGCCGTAACAATCAAGATAAGAACAATAACATTCCAATAACACTACCAGCGAATATTGTAGCCACCCAGGCCGGATTACACCATCCAGCGAAGGATGCGTGCCCTGCAGAAGACGAACGGAAGCTCACCGAAAGTCCTGATATCTCACGTAAAGGGAGTTTCGTTCGCTTTAAACAGGGAGAAGATGACCTAATTCACTCTCTGAGTTCTCTCGCGAGTTTGCCACCGTTAAAAAGGAAATTATGCCAAGTGACCGTTTCGTCTCAAGTCCTATCAGCCTTGGTATATTATGATAAGAAAATGGGGGGAACCACTCTGCTACCATGTGGCACAGACGAGACCGAATACTGCTAGTGAGAAGGGGGATTACTAAATATATATTGTGCAGGCACGTTCCAAGCATGCGTATCACAGAAGGCTTGCAGATAAACCCGGCTAAGTCTACAGATAAGAAGCAATTTACTTTCGAATCAAAAAACAAGATCTGGCGTTCAGACGGAGCGGGCAACGAATGAGGCATATCATTTTGCTTGATCCGCCTGACTGGGACATGGGACATCCTCAGACATTACGTATTGAAATTACGTGGACATGTCATTACGGAGCACGGAGGAACATCTAGATACGGGTCCGTCAGTACACCCATCGGGGACACAATTATGGTTGACTGAACGCACGCCCAAAAATGATTCGTAGTTGAGCTGTATCCAGCCATCACGATCTGTATCGACTTGCTGGAACGACTCTGTGAGCGTCTTGATGACGACGCAGCAGCGTACGAATCGATCGAAGGTGATGGTGGGAGGTGGGCCCCAGCGGCTGGCCGGATCTGTACCTGCTTCACAGGAGATATCGTCACTCTATTTCATCAGTTCCATAGGTCAACAGTGCCTACTGTATTTATTCATGATGAGCTCCAGGAGTTCTCCGGAGAGGTTGTAGCCGAATCCCTTAAGCGCCGCATTTAATTCCAGTTGGTCGATCGACCCGCTCGAATCACGGTCAAAGTGGCGAAAGACGCTAACATGGGTTAAAGTCCGCTGAGTCAGAAAGGCGCGCACGATGTCAAATGAGACAACGCGCTCACTTCTGCCAGTCTGCGATGTACTTCCAAAGGCCCGCGAATTCATTAAATGTGATAGTCCCACTGCGATCCGTATCCTGAGGTCCAAATATAGGTCAGATGGTGGGTTGCCAGCACAAGCGCTTGCTCGAGACCCACGAAGAGTGCCATCAGTAGCTTGACCGTATCAAGGTCGAACGCTGCAAGGGAGAACATTAGGTGAGAACGTGTGTTGGTGGTTGATTAGACGGCGTAACACGCACGAGCCCAATTCCCGTTGACCAACGCGTGCTGAAGCTCCTGGCATGAGATAGAACCCGATCTATCCTCATCGACGGCTTTGAACCATTGCCAGAGTTGAGGATCAGCCCCCGGTGGTGCACCGTAGACCTCGGGGTTGGTAAACCCAGCGTAGGCAGTTTGCGGTGGTGGGGCGCCGGGCGGGGGCCTGTAGGTGCCACTCCTGGTTACTGCAGGTGGTCGAGTTGAATATGGATTGCTGGTGTGTTGCTGGTGGATGGACATTCGTCGGGTGTCTGTGGGAGGGTTGGAGAGGTTTGGTTGAGTTTAAGTAGTGGCGTTACACGAGGCCAATCACGCCGCCACGGAGCCACGGATTCTCGTTGGATTTTCGTTTCCGATGCGATTCCGAGAGACAAGAATAGTACAATAGCGTATAGAACCTCGACATATGATAACCTTGAAAATCTAGTCGCTCAGCAGAGCTTGGACAACATGGGAAACTCGAAGCTGTCGCAAATCCGTATACGTCTACATCCAGACTGATCAGCACACACAAACGCGTGGGTAGAGACTCTGACTGACCTGGCCACAGCCGACGAACAGAATTGGTTGCCCAGTTACATATGTCATCGAAAGTGCTGCACCGACCTTGAAGCGCCGGAGGAAGTTAGCGAAGCGATTCCGCGATACAGTGAAAATCCGAAAACTTTACCTTGTCGTCAACAGTGTCCCACTTCGTGACAAGCATCCCATCGATTCCGCGACCCTGGCCTGTGCCACTTCCTGATGCGGAAAAGTCCTTGAGAGCCCGGTCAAACTTAGTCAACTGATCAACAGCCTCATTCCCAACAAGCGCTTCCCCGACAAAAATGATTTTATCAGGGTTGTTCGTTGCCACCAGCTTAGCCAAAGCACGCATAAGTGGCTGGGGTGCATGTCAACTATGGCGAGGGCATCAAGACAAGGATCAGGAACTTACCTCATTATCTTGCATACGTCCAGCAGTATCAATGAGCACGACGTCGAAACCGTTGTCTTTCGCAAATCAGCCTTCCTATGCACCCACCGTATGCAATGGAATCCTTAGCAATACCAGCAGCATCTTTCCCATATCCTCTCTCGTAAAGCCCCACCCCAGCCCTGGCCCCGACTCCGCCCTTCTCCACAAGCATCCCAAGGTTCCGAACGTGTACCCGCAGCTGTTCAACTGCACCGCTTCGGAACGTGTCGCATGCTGCGATAAGGACACGAAAGTCGTTTTGCAATAGCCAAAAGGCCACTTTGGAGAGGTTCGTCGACTTCCCCACTCCATTGACGCCTACAAATGTCATAGAATAGGGAGCACGCTTCTGGCTTGCATCTGCAAGAGAGCTGGAAAGCTTGGTTCGGATGGAGAGAAGGACATCGGTGGACGTCTTTGGCGTGAGGATGCGGGTGATTGCATCTGACAAGGCGGTGCGCACTTCTGACTTGATGGCTGTAATTGGACTCAGGAAAAGACCCAAATTTAGCCTATACAAGTAATACATACTTTTGAAGCCGCCAACCTTCTTACCCTCCAATCCTGTACCGACGCTTTCGCAAACCTTCTCGGCGATCTCTCTCGCCACGTTCTTCTTCATAAGGTGGTCCTTCATCCCACTGAGAGCCGGCGTAAGATCTTCCTTCGTCAGCACTTTCCCACCAGTCAACCTCGACAGCAATCCGCCGAAGTAGCCTTGACCAGCTGCAGATGGCCCATTAAGGGACCCTTGCGGCGCAGCATTGAGCGCACGGGAGATCATATCGTCATCATCGTCGCTTTCCCCCGTACCCGACTTGTTGAGGAACTCCCAATCCTTGACCTCATACAGTCCATCCTTTCCTCGGGTACCCCGGGAGGATTCATCGACAAGGCTGGCCAAAACTGCCTCTGAGAGGGACCCATTCCCGTCGGCAGGTGGAGCGTCCACGCTGTAGTCGAGGTTGGCCATATCGTCCTCGGTAGGGGCATTATCGACCCATTTCCGTTGAACCTTCGCGGGCGCCTTCCTACGACCGGATGCCGTAAGGTCTGACTCTGATCCACTCGCACTCGCTGGTCCCTTGCCTCCCCTTCCACCTTTCTTGCCTTTACCAGCGCGTGCGCGCGCCTTTAACGCGGCAACGTTTCTTGCAATTGCTTCCGAATCATTCTCGTGCTGGCCTTCTTTGTTGAGGGTCGGAGTCGTGGCCCCGTCTGAAGGTGGATTTGCGACGTAGCCGATCCTACCATCACGCAGAGTGGACTGTAGACGTGCCCTCCGTTCCTGTGACACTCCAGTCAGTATCCAGAGTGTCGTTTGAACAGATTCCGTGTACTTGATTAGCCTTTCCTTCGAGCTCGCGCAGAACGCGATCGAAGACCTTATCCCAACCCTTGAACGCCTCTTGGAAGTTCCAGTTGGGGGGCTGAGCAGTGGCCATAGTGCCTCCATTTGCGTTCGCGTGAAGGGAAGCCACGAAGCTCGTGAGGAATGGTTGAAAGAGCTTAACGAATAATGTCTTGAGCGCCGCCAACAGGTCATCGACGTACGTCAGTTGGAGGATCCTTTGGTAGGCGACCTGTGAGTATGACATTAGACGATTCCAGAATCAATCATACGCGAGGTATAGTAGTGAGTAGACGGCGGGTTGTATTGGACAGGTAAGTCGGTGGCGGGATTACTGCCTTCTGTAAGGAGCCTCAGTCCCCTTCAAAGGGCGCCGATGCCTCTGGAATCCTTCAGACTCGGATGTCCGGGTGCGGTGAGGTGTGTTACAGAGATGCACATTCGTGACTGCTCCCACCGGGATAGAGTGTATGATACACAAGTACAATTGTCACAATTATTTGCCTCCTGTCTTGAGGGAAAGATAGCTGAACGAAACGCCACGCACCGCAAATATGAGTTCAAGTTCGTTGATGAAGGACCAGCGAATGGTGTAACCATCCTTTTCGTACTGTTCTTGATCCTCACGGCCTTCAATGAGTGCCTCACGGATGAGACTGTTCACAGGTGAGGCGCTGCTCATAGCAAGTGCCTCTGCAGCCGGCGTAAACGAGCGCGACCAAAGAATGAAGCCACCTGTGATATTGAAGTGATGATTGAGTATTACCTTGGGGAAATTGGGGGATTCGGCTGACCTCTGTGGGCAATGGTGCAATTATCGAGCATGGTGGTGGAATCCAAGATTTGCCCGTCATCCACAAGTGGGCTGAATATGTTCGCGGTAAGGCTCCACTCTAGAGGGACACCAACTCCTGTATTTCGCTTTGTAATGTCGACCCGTGTTGGAATGGGCACTGTTCTCAGACCAGGTCCGCCAAGTCCGCAACGAAAAAGTCTGTCAACGCGGCATTCGCGTTTCTTGGGCGTGTTTCCCGACCAACCCTGACTCAAACGCCTGCAGACAACAGTACCAACACAAGTACAGGTGCCACTTTGGTTCCAGAGTCGCCACTCCAGGACGTCCTCGCCAAAGCATCCCTTCAAGCTCGACTGAATAAAGACAATGCAAGAGCCACTGTATTAAGGGTGCGTTTGTTTCTGGTTATATGACCATCCTCACTGACTGACTTCAACTGGCAGTCGGTGATTGGGGAGCTGCAAACCGAATTGAAAAAGACCGCAGTTCAAACGCCCAAGAAGCAGGATGAACTTGCATTAAAGATACTACGCAAGGCCATTGCGCAGCGAGTGAGGTGTTGTTATTTTTTCTGCCAACGGTTTCTTACGGGTTTCGCGTAGCAAGAGGCGGCGTCAAAGTATCGTTCCATGGGGCGCATGGAGCTATCCGAGAACGAAGAAAAGGAGACACAGATTATCTCATCTCTTCTCCCTCCACAACTGAGCAAGGAAGAGGCGACCGCTCATATGGCGTCCCTCTATGAAGAGCTCAAGGGAGCGAACGCATTTGAAGGTATCTCTACTCCCCCACAGGCTATAGATATCGTAGTGTCTGCCTTCCAAACCAAATTCGGAAAGCGGTCTATCCCAACATCGGATATCAAAGGGGTGTTAATGCCACTACTGAGCAAAGACGGTTTCCTCCAAAAATCTAAGAAGTAGTGTTGGAAGTTGTCACGTGAGTTCTCTTGCTCCAGGACTTTGGGTCCCCAACTGACATTGTCCACTCCCCTTTATCGTCGGCGTTCGTGGTTTTGGCGAACATTCTACCACTATATTGACCACCTTCTGTCCGGAGTCCTCCAGGACCAAACGAGAGTATGGGCTTGTCATTCAATTTCTCGATGACCACACGCTCCTCTACTCCGCAAAGTTCACACATTCTTATCAGAGTATATCAGAGTACCGCTTGTTTTCACTCGCTAGTCCTCTAGTAATCCCCGCTCATGCTCACGGACTACGCGACACGGCGTTGAGGTCGTTTCTCAAGAAATCAGGGAGGCAACGTGTGGACGACTTTTTGCGCAGAAGGGTCCTGTCGGTGGACACTGGAAGCCGTGAGGAGGTTGACAGCATCAGACCGAGAGGACCTCTCGCACTTCTGGCGATTTCTGGGAGCCAGGAGGTGAACCTTGGTTGTACCAATGAGAATGCATCAAGGCTGGTGGAGAACGGATTTGATTACTAGGCATGCGAGTATCATGCATGCTCCTTGTCCCGGATATCCGTCAAGGCACGCCACCCGGATACTGATGCTGCCACTTTTCTCTACCACCTGTCAAGAACGTGTACCCGGCGGGTGCGGGCCTTGTTGTTTCGTGCTAAGAACATGATGGCCCATTCGGCCAGCCAAGGCCATCCACCCGCACTGCGCCATTTCGACGAGTGGCGCGCGGGTCGTACTGCTTGCATCCCGATATCGGATGCATATCTGGGTAGTGATCATTGTCATTCCTCCGGATATCCTCAGGTGGTATGTAGTTCTTCGGTTGCACGGAAACCGGTGATAGCGGGGTGACCGATTTCCCCAGACGAAGCGATTCAGGACCTCATGGGTTGTGATATAAGGACTGCGAGCTCGCCTCAATGTTGACCCTTGGTGTGCAGTCTCATCATCAGTATCGCTCTCACGCTCTGGTTAGTACCTAACCGATTCTACGGACGACTATCAGACGATCTAGAGAGGCTTCGACTCCCGACTAACGGATCCCACGAGAAGGCAGTCACGAGGGCGGTCACAACATGTCGAGTACCTGCAGCGCCATCAAGTGTCGTGTTCAGTTCCGTGTCACGCCTGTTCCTGGCGCAGCCGTGTTCGGGAAAATCCCATCTGGGCTGATGGCGCATTATGAGGCACGAGGACGTGCAATATTGCAATTTGAAGGTCTTTACAATTTCCCGTAATCGTGTACCACCAGAGGCGGTCATATTATCAGGCGGATGCCCAATTTGGACAAGCGGTGGTACCCGCTTTGCTACGTGCGCACTTACTATCAATGAGCCCCAAAGATGCGGGATATCTGGAACGTCTGCTCTCTCGCTGCTGCTTCGGGGCGATTCATTCCGGCATGGCGATTTTTAATTTGTCTCTGACCTCGACCCGTTGCTGTACAACATCCTGACACTGGGCCTCGGTCATACAGATTATACTTTCTGTATTTTCGCGGGGAACGAAACATCAGGTGCGACACCGAAACGATAACGCGAGACAACAAACTTGGACGCGCTGTGACTCGCCCCAGATGTGAATTGAGTCTTCAAAGGTCGAAAGGACCTAAATCGGAGAATATTCCTCGCATTGTGGCCAAGTAGTTCAATTGTTCGGTTATATACATAAACCGAGGGGACTATATTTATATTACTCGGTATACCACAACTTTTAAACATTGGGGTCTATCTCCCATCTGTCGCTTCTCGGATTAAATGCTTATTATGTGCATATTAATGAGAATGTGGAGACTGTACGAAGGGATGGCGACCAGCTTGCCTGCGAAGCACGTCAGTCCGGTGTTATACTACCTAACTGCGTTTTGGTATCTGGTACGTGACGGCACCGCGCGGTGACCAAAATTTAGCCTTCCCTTGTTGATGTTCGGCGCTCCCTCAGCGCCTACCAATCGCATCAGCCCGCCAGGGGGTCGAATGTACCATCTTCGAGAAGCCCGACGGGATAGCGTACAGAGTCTAGAGGAGCGTGCAAGGGGCCGATCGTGTGGTGTGACTGCTGGGTACTGTATGACTGTACTGTATGGAACATTGGACACTTCACAGGCATCCACACAGTCTCATGATGTCTAAAGACCGGACAAGGGCCGCCGTTTTCGCCCGGACAGTACAGCCTAACACGCCCTCGTTTGTGTGAATACTGAGATTAAGATTAAGTAGATCAGGGCCGAGCGATCGGGATCGGAGTCTATGCTTCCAGAGTGTGACAAGCTCAGACAAGGTTCTGCGCTTAAGCTCAGGAGCACTGCTGCGACAGTGCTCCCGCCCCTGCGAATGACCAGAGCCACCAGGGCCATGAACCGGCTGATTTGGCATGTAATATAAGGAAAGAATGAAACTATTGGCAAAGACAGTCGGTGCGGCTAGCGAGGGCCTTCGAGCAATGGAGACGGCCTTCTGGGCTGTCCGGCCGAAGCCTTGACTCCGCCAAACCCAGGGCGCTATTTTGGAACTATTCGATATCATGCTGGGCAATCGACTCGTGGCTCCCAAACCAATCAGAGTTGTCGGCAATCTCCCCTCGTTTCTCGCCGCCGCCCTTGAGGCCGCGGCTGCGCCACCCCCGTCGTCATCAGCAGAGTCAGCGTGGACGACAGCGTTTGCGCGCGTGCGGCTCGCCGACGAGGAAGAAGGGTGTGAGTGCAGAAGCATGAGTAGAAGCCGCAGTAGGCTGAGTGATGAAGGTGAGTAAGGCAAGGCAACAGGAGCAAGGAGCCCCAGCTGATGACGCGAACAGCGATGGCGACGGCAACGGCCCCTTCTCCGGCTCTCCGCGGTCCATCTCCGCTGGAAACAATACAGTCCTCGGTCACGAAGTCATCCAGGTACGTTTATCCTTACCAGATAGCCATTTTTCAACGGCAATCGCATTCGCCACGCCAGTCCATCCAGTCTCGCAACTGGCACACCCGTTCCCAGTTTGCATACCGCTTAGTCCCCCATCCATTTATTTGTTCTGACTCCAGTCTCCTCCGATCCAGGCCCCGCTCACCCGAGGTGCTCGAAGAGTTCCTTGCTATTCTCACTCGTGTCCGGGCCCCATCCTCACCCATCGCCCGCGTTCGGAAGCTCGTCCCACGCACTGTACACAGTAGTCTGAGTAGTTGTAGCAGTAGCCATGGTCATCATCCGTATCGGTCCACATCCTCCAGCTCCATCGAGAGCGTTGAGCGGAAGAGTGCCCGCCGACACGGCAGGAAGCGCACTACGGACGAACGTGAGCACTTGCACTCACTCAAAGTGCGTGGGAACAGCCTGAACAGTAGTGGGTCGAGCACCACTCTCTCGCGGAGCCCTTCGGATGATTCCGTTGGGAGCTGGTCCCTCGTTTGTGAGTTCAGGCACCACTCGTTTTATATACTCCCTGACCATACTTACCACAGCTTCTCCGCCTATTCAAGAGGCCGCCGAAGGGTCTCACTCACCTGTCGCGGGGAGTGGTGCCAACAGCGGGACGCAGTCGCCCAGCTTGCTCTTCATGTCGAGTGAAACGCAAAACCCCCCATCTGTTGAACAGGTTCCCGATCCCACCAGTATGCACGTCGAGCCCTAAACCCGCTTTCAAGACGAATCCACCTGCTTGCCTGCTCTCTCTCAAGTCACTTCGCGCATCCGCTATACAACGATGGGTCAGGAACCATCCTGGCTCCAAGGTGAGCTCATTGTTCCCAAGCTGGAAGGAGCATTCTCGGCTGCACACACCGATGTATGATCTGGAGTCATCGTACCGGGGAAAGCAAAATCTTTGTAAAATCTCGAGTATATCTGCGGATTGTAGTTTATAACAGGACATTTTCTACAAACAAGATTTTCAATTCCGCTGCGTCAGCCGTTAGCAAACGGTGTTTCGTGAGCTCCATTGTGACATCATCATGTCCATTTCGCTCGAAGTCCGCGCAGCGGAAAACGTAGCCGTTCCACAACCGTTTAGCAAGGTCCTAGCGTTCCTACAAGGTGCCACGCATGGTAACGGGTTTCGGAGCCGGACCACAAACCAGCGTCGAAACTTGAGCCTTGACATCACACTTGGTTCGAACAAATGTTCTCGAGGCGTCAGAACGAGAAGAAAGACCCAGTTGTGGATGAAGTCAAACAGTTTGTGATGGTTAGTAGCAGCGGTGGAAGAGGAGGCCTGGAGGCAAGCTCAATCTAACCCGGGATATTGGGGTAAATCGTAGGTTGCGCCCAATGCGAAGTATACATTTAACAGTGAGAGGGACGCCCCTCAGTCTGAACTGTGTAGGCAGCCAGACGGCGCCTTCGGGAAGGAGTGCAGAATGGTCAGTCAACCGGCAAGCTGTTCAGGGTGTTGGAGCACGTATCTAATGCGCATCGCCATCACAGATACAAATGCACAGCACGAAAATGTTTGCAACTATGCAGGTGAAGTCGCTGCCCTCAACCACGACCGGCTCTCATTCATTGACCCCGGATTTGGCTGTAGGATCTGGGCTTCTTCTGTGCATTGCCGTTAAACCCGGAACAGACTTATATCGAATGTACCCCGATACCCAAATAAATGCCGCTAACGTTCTGCGAGCGCCTTCATCCTTCAACCCTCCACTCCTCTTTGACCAGGTTCAACCTCACAAAGCCATCCTCCTTCCGTGAGGGCCACACGCCATTCCACCACTCCTTTGCGGGGATTCGATTCTTATTCCTCTGCCTAACTCTACCAATGGAGATCTGTGTGCCGCTTGCGCATTGAACATCCAGGGTCTCCCGCTTTTTGTTAAAATGCGCGAGTCCGGGCTTCTTCGAATCAAGGAGCGGGTTATAATCTGAGGGCGAGAGCACAGTCACGTCGAAAAGCTGGACTCTGTCCGCTCCGTCGAAGGCGTGACTCAAGAGCGGTCTCTACTCAATGCGTACGTGAGTGAAACCGGGTCAGCGGAACCAGGAACCAGGGTGGAATCATCTGCCAAAAAAAAAAGGGGTGACACACGTTTCTCTGAAATGCACGGCCCATTCGTTCGACTTTATCGGCATCCCACGTCTCCCAGTCGATCAAAATGGTTTCGGCACCACACGTGGGAGCTCCCGTTGCTTTTTCCACGATTTGCTCTGTAGATGGGAGTTGCTAGCGAACGCTTTGATTCAGTTTTTCAATTAGTTGGAAGATACAGAGCAGAACACTGACTGTTCCTGCCACGATCCTTTCCATTACTTCCACCAGCAGCTGGCTTCCTTCTCTAGCGAGTACGGGTGCAAGGCTNNTGTCATATGTGGCTCCAGGGGGGATGGGCTAATTAGGGGTCGATGAGTATGGGGTATGTTCGGTCTGTGGAGAGCCCTTCAGACTCACCACACTCCTTTGGTCCCATATATCGCCTACGTCGTAGCCCATCCCAACGCGCTCTACCTCCATGATACTGACCCCGGTTTCCTCCAAGCCATCCGCTATTGCCCATTGTATCGGCGCCGCACCACGGTACTTTGGAAGAAGAGAGGGGTGGATATTGAGTTTACGGCCTGGCCAAAAGCATTTGAGGATTCTGTGGGGGATAAATTTCCCGAAAGATGCCACGACGAGAAGTGCTTGATCGGAGAAAGGGCAAGGATGGTGGGGTCGGGGATGTAGAGGGGGGTCGAACTATCTAGTGAGGTCAATCACGGTATATATCGACACCCGGGCCTATGGAGGGCTATATGGATCGGATGGAAATATGGATCAAAGCGGGTGAATAAGAAAATACGCACAGTCATATTCTTCGTGTCATTAGGGTCCTTTGGAGTAAGGTAGCAACGGAGACTAAGCTTCTCCGCGAGAAACTTTAGCGGGGCTATCGTAATGTCAGAACAGCTCAGCTGGAGGAGAGTGGAGGAGCCCACACTCCACTATTTTGGATCCACGCCGTATCACCCGCGTATCTGGAGTAGTTACGACCGCCAAAGTGTTCCAAAGGTGGTCTTTTTTTGATTGTTATTGAGGGTAGAAAGAGATTAGACACCATTCTGCGAGAGCAGGCTATCTATCCACCGCTCACTTGCTTCATACAGTCGCTGTAGGGCAATACAGGAAAATTCGTCTCTACCCCAAAAGAGAATATCGAATTTGCCCGTTGGGACTGGAAACTGGTTTATGGGACCATTGGGATGTATTGACCGCGCTCCAAGGGTGCCTAGCTGTGGCGTATGTATCTGAGTAAGTGCTGCAGGCAGCCCACAACGTTTCGCGAGTACGAGCATTTTTAGAACGGGGTAGCAGTGACGGCGGCCGAGAGAGAATTACAATTTAAAAGGTGGGAGGTGCATGGGAGGTACGGGCCGAGCGAGATGTCAAAAACCCACCAATATTGGGAAAACCCAGTGGACCTCGCGTTGTTATCGATCGATGGCCCTGAACCCGCTTAGCGCTGTCTACACACCGAAGTGGCCGCTCGCCTCTCTCTACCTTTCCGGCCTAGCTCTCCAGCTCTTCGCGGTCCTGAGACGGTCTTTGTCTGCCTCTTTCCACTCGTCTTTTTTCGATCCCCTGCCTGCGCCTCTGACCCTCGGCATATGGCTGATCTCGTTGACGATAACCTCCTCAAGCATATTGAGAACGTCCGTGGAAAGGTTTTGTTAATTACTGGTATTCCTAACTTTGTTCTCAACCGAGTACGCCGATTGACGCTTGTGCTCCTTTCCAGGTGGTGCAAATGGGCTCGGAAAGGTATGTGTTGGCTCCATGTACGGTTGGACTGGTTTAGCTCAAGCTGAGACGAGGCGACTGCGTTGGTTTTCGCAAAACACGGGTCAGTCGTTTTTCCGGAGCCCTACCTGGGAATCGCTCTCACGCCGTGGGACTCTTAGGTGCAATGTCGCAATCGGAGACGTGGACGTCCAAGCTGGAGAGCAGGTAGTGCGCGAGATTCAGAACCTTGGCAGGTAGGCATGGGTACAACGTGGCCGCTCCCATGACCCTTATTCTCCGATAGTAAAGCGGTCTTCTCAAAATGCGACGTGACCGATTGGGATGAGCAGCTCAAGCTCTTTGATGTCGCCGAGCGGACATTTGGAGTAGTCCGTCCTACCCTTTGATGAGTTTGTTGCGGGTACTAACCCTTCTACTCCCTTAGATTGACTATGTGATCCCAAACGCCGGTAATTCAGATCTCTCCTCACTCCATGGTACCCTCCCAATTCATTTGGACCCTGTAGGTATCGGTGAGATTGGGACATTTGCCGTCAAGCCTCTGGAGCGGTCCGTTCCTACAAAACCGACTCTCAAGACACTCGATGTTAATTTAACTGGCGTGCTCTACAGTGAGTGGGCTTCGGGATCTCATTCATGCCGACATGGACCCCATTTTCAGCGACGCGGCTGGGTCAGTACTATCTCAATAAGAACCGCCGCTCCAAAGGGCGAGCCATTGTTTTCATTGGTTCCATGGGTACGTGTTTCGCTTCCAACGACAGCGTAGTCACTGACTACCCTCATCACAGCGGGAAACCTGGGTTCGTAATTCGCATCAAACAGAGTATGCAGGAAGTTTAACGTATCAACTTTGTAGGGTTCGCCCATGCAGAGCTGTACTCTACGTCAAAGCACGCGGTTTGTTTCCATCTGCGGTCAGCGGCTCTCAGACTGATACCATTCGTAGCTATTAGGCTTGTGCCGGAGCTTATTCCGTAGCCTGCGAAGTCAAGGAATCCGGACTGGTATTATAACGCCTTGGTTTGTCGATACCGCAATTCTTCCAACCGCCACCAAGTTCCTGCTGGCAGGGGTCCCCCTTGCGTGTGTGGATCGAATCGTTGGAGCCACTGCTTTGGCGTGCACCGATCCAGATATCAGGACGAATGGGTGCATGTACTCAGTTCCAGATCATGGCCCAGTTATCCGAATTCCAAGGCACGAACTTTCATATGGAGTCTACCAGACTTTGATGAATCGGGGAGAACGTATTGAATAGTACGCTCTCAATTGTGTGTTATTGGAAGCTTGGAAGCTGATCCCTGTTCAGTGTTAGGCGCGGCATTGTCACTTGGGTCAATATTATCCGAGATGTCGTGAGCTTACTCTTCTTTGGTGCATTTTGGGGAGCAGCGACTCCAAAACGCAAGCGTGATTGAACGTTATTCCTCACGGGACGACCGCCACGGGTAATGTATCAATATATTGGAGCTTCTTTGATACAGGGATCAAGTGCCTGGGTTCCATACAGTCTATTTTTCATCTCTACAAAGTACGATCAGGATTAGGAATGTACGATGTAACACGAGTGAACTGTACCGTTTCCGGCTATTCTGCACTCGAATGAACAACCAATTCACCGCCTCTTGAACACCAGTTCTATAGAATATCTGTCAGTTTGAGCTCAGACGGTCGACCAATGATTCATACCCCTCGAGTGCGGAAACCCCCATCACCTCCAAGCTACCCATTCGGCGCGTTTCCCGATCTTCTGGGTTTTCGAACCTCCTTCGGTTCTCTTGCTTGCGCTGCCACCAAGCCTCGTAATCTTCGCGAATCGCTTCCACACTTAGGCTTCCTTCGGCGTCCTGCTTATTAGCTAATAATAGCAACGGTACATCCATGACCTGAGGGGAACTGAGAACGTCATCTACAAGTCGACGCGTCAGTCACAGGGCTAAGGATAATCAGAGAGCGACGAACCAAGGACTTCCCAGCCGTCGTCTAGTCGGTCCTTGTCGCTGGCATCTATTACATATGCTACGGCATGGCACTCATCATAATATCTGTGCCATATAGAGCGGATTCCTCGCTGTCCACCTACACTCCGCTCATGAGAATGGAACTTAGAAACCGAGGGATGGATAAGGACTAACCTAGGTCCCAGAACTTCAATATAGTAGAAGGTAGTGTGATCTTTCCAGCTAGAAGGTACGAGAAGGTTCAATTTCTGCATGGTTCTAGTGTGAATGAGCTTACTGTTTTGGCCAACAGTGGGGGCAATCTTGTTTGGAGGTAGAGGCACAGTGTGATTAAATTGACTCTTGATCGCTTCTAACAGTGTCTACGAATAGCGTGAGGTCTCCTTCAGAGGGCATTCAATAGCCACTTGGGTGTGGAGGGCCTCACAGTCTTTCCAGCCCCGTCTAAGCCCAATATCAACACTCCAAATTCTTCTTTACGTGTTAGATATTCATATAGACCGCTAAGTAGGTTGTACATGGAAGACAGCCAATGTGGAGGAGAGCAAGTTGCACGAGGAGCCTTGGAGTTACCTCCCGTATTACAGGAGCCGCTATTCTTATGTAATACATATCTCCCTCATCACTCCGTTTGCTTTCCACTTGCTCCAGCCCGGTTGGTCTCTCGAAGGCTCTTCTTTGTACCCTCAAGGCTATATCCTTGGCCGCGAGCTTTCCTCTGCTTGGTTGATAGCCACTCTATGTGCTATCTTCTCACCCAAGCATACTACTATTGCTTTGCCGCGGTGAGTAGGAATAGACGATCTCCGCCCAACTCCCTAAAGTTGATTTAGTCATATTATCAACTGGGTTCTTCGGTCTATACGCTCACCGAGAGTGGTGACATATTGAGCCGCTCTGGAATCATGACTAGTGCAGAAAGAATAACTGTAACAGTCGATCACTGCACTTTGCGCGCCAATAGGCAGCTGTGACTAGGTCCAGGGCAGAGCACCCGGCATGATCTACTCATGTGGGTAGCCACCTGACTAGTGCTGCCACTAGTGAAGTGAAGTGACCCGAAGTGTGGCGCGACATTCGCCTTGTTTTGTCCCAAAGCGGATTTGAGCCTGTTGTCTGTCACTCCCATGAAGTGAAGTGAAACGAAGTTCGAAGTACTTCGCTTTTCCGGCAGCACTACACCTGACCTTCTCATGTGTGGGAGGGCCGGCGTTGGGCACCGGGTACGACCTACACACATATTAGATGTTCCTGGATCTAAATTTACCTGGCTCTAAATTTACTGGGATCTAAATTTACCCAAACTTCGGTAATTGGTGGAACAGACATGAGCCCACATTGGAGGTCGAGGGCTCTATTCCACAAACGCAAGTTTATGGGGCTGAAGCCTTGAACGAGGCTTACAACATCGCGGATTGAGCCACGATCTAGTCAGTACGTTCTCTCCCGTATCTACAGTATTCGCAATTTACTGCTAATTCGGCACCGTATTATATTTCATTCGACTTTTTGCATGCCGCACATGACCATGTAGTGGTTACGGGCCTGCACAGAAGTGCATTGGAATCACCTGGGTCATGCTTCGTAACTCCTTGTGCAAGTAAAAAGTTTACAAATACCATAGGTATCTCCACATGAGCGTCCGCATAAGCCCTCTGGGCAGCAAGGCTATTCAAAGGACCACCTAAGTCCATGAGAGTGGCAAGCCGTCAATCTTATTTGCCCCCTGCTGTATCTTCGGCGTTACGTCACCCCCAGACCAGAGAATTGCCAGTTTGGGCATCGATTCCTAACCTCACATTTTCAAACAAAGAAAATTAGGAGGTCGCATTCTCCACCAGAGTACGTCCCCGCTGAGCTTTCGTTCATCCTAACTGACTACTCCTGAGCGTATTGTTCTGGAGGCATCCGCTTGGAGATAGAGGCGAAGTAGGGTTATCTTGACGTCTTAACCGCTTCCGAGAGTGTCTACAAACAGAATGAGGCCTGCTTTAGAGGGTATTCACTAGCCACGGGCGATGGAGGACCTCCGTCGTTCCATCCCTGTCCGAGCCCAATATCAACCCTCCAAAGTCTTCGCACGATATAGATCGCTCAAGCAGATGGTACATCCAGCCAATGTGAGGGAGCAAAAGTACAGCGGGAGGCTTGGCGTTCCCTCCCGTACATAAATCTATACCCCCACACAGCGGATTTTCCCTTCATCGTTTAGTTCGCTTACCTCCTCCTCCAGCCGGCCTGGCCTCATCTCGAGGACGCTTCTTTGCCGTCTTCTCTATCTTCAAAGCCTCTTCCTGGGCGGCTCGGAGCTCCTCTGCATGCCTGATAGCTGCTTTAAGTAGTCTCTTCTCGCCCAATCGTACGACTATCGCTTTGTCGAGGCGAGTAGAAATAGATGATTTCCCACTTAACAAGGCTTCGTCTTCCTAACATAAGGTCATCAGTCGTATCAGCTTGGTACTCCCTGTTATACGCACGTCGACGGTGGTCGCATATTGTGCCATTCGTCGTTGTAGAACTTTGAGTGCGGCGCTGAGAACGGTAGGAGCAAGTTTCGCCTTGGGGAGACGACCCTTCTCTACAATATGACCGACCTCCGCGTCCGTAAGTTCCAGAAATCGGATGAACGAGAGCATTGGTTTTGGTAAAAGGTCGTCCCTCGCAATAACGAACATACTACCAAACCAGGTGAGCAGCGTCGCAGGTAAACGGTATTACCTACTCCTCTGTATCATCTAGGTTCATCCAATCTTCGATCCTGCGGGCCTTTTGCTCCTCCCCAGTGCCCGGCACGCAAATGTCGAATACCAAGTCGGCTGGAATTTCCACATCGTCCGACAGATTTCCATAGGGAAATTGTCCACCCTCGTTTAGCGGGTTAATGTCAACATGGCCATATCTGCGTAGTAGATCTGCGTTTGGTGGGTCTCCATAGGTATTCCAGATTTGTTCACCAAGCTTAATAGGTCTAACGGCCACCATGCTTAAGGAGGCCTTCTCGTAGAACAGGCGTGCCTGAGAGGATGTCAATACGTTGTCGAGCCACAAAGATAAAAACAAACATTATCACAGCCGTTTCGTGCGTTCAAGATGTCAGCCATGGGAGTCATAGCAACATTCGCAACGTCCTCACATTCACCCTCTTCAAGACCTTCGGTGTCGATCGATCCTTCTTCGGTGTTCTGCAGCGACTGCGCATCTATCTCCACTGGTTCTGGATCGACGTCCATACACGCGGATTCCTCTTTTACCCCACATTCCTCTCCTGCAAAAGGTTCCACATGGAAGGACCGAGACAAAATTCGACCCCCATTGGTGTGGAAACGGTCGAGTGTGTAGAATGTATCGAGGTGTTCGGGAAGGAAGATATCATCTCGCCTCTGTAAGATGTTGGTATGGGTTGTCGCTCATAGCACCGTAAGGTAGTTACCTTAACCAGTGGCAACACTTGGGCATGGTAGCTTGCCTCAGCATCACTCCGTCCAATCTTGTCTGGAGGGCAGATCCAGTAGAGTAAAAGCTCACGAGAAGGTGAACTTACTTCTGATAGTGCTGGCTTGTAGCATGTTCAACTCGTCCTCGGACCAATAAATCAGGGTGTCGAAATCGGTAGGGAGATCGCGCAAATAACCACACCAGGGGCTGGCTTCACCGCGAGCCTCTTCGTACATCATGCATAGGATCAGGCCAGTCCAGCCTTTGTCAAGGAGAGTCCAGTCTTCCTTGGCCAGGAGATTGGGGAGCGCAGATGTCCGCGTTGAAAGAAGGATCGAGCGAGGGATTGTGAAGAGGACAGTCCCCTCCTTTAAAATTACGAAAATATTTTCAGTAAGGTCAACCTACATCGGACGAATAATTTGAACGCACAGCGATATCTACCAATGCGATTGCCCCTCGACCGGTGTCTTCAAAATAAGCAATGCCGACCGCGTCATGTAATCCTCCTCCGCTGCTTTTGAACCATTCAAGGAATTGAGCATTTTTTGCATGGAAAACCTGGCAAGTGGCAGACATTAAAGCGGCGACCAAACTTACCACCTGCGGCCACCGTTGGTGATGTCAATGAAGCTAATATTGTTTACACCAAGAACGGTGGCTCTTACGTTCGTTTGCTTCGATCTCACAACACATGTTCAAGGCGTTGTTTACGGTGAAACCAAATAGGGGCAATCATTTGTAGAGTACAGGGGAGTTCCTACAAGGGGTTGAATGCATTTCGCTGGCGTGAAGAGGATTAAAGAGCAATCAAAATATGAAATGAGTTGTAACGGAATGAGTGCGTGCGTGTTCCTTAAGTGTTTAAAAGTCCGTCGTGTTTGCATCGATTGATAGCCCCATTGATCGTTGATTTAAGAGCCACACGACATTTAGGACTCGTTCCATTGCTCTGGTCGTCAGCCAGTTGCCTTTGCTTGTTGTCAAGCCAGGCCCTTTTGTCCTCATCCCAATCTCGCAGCCCCATCGTAGTGTCGTCACTTCAGCTACCAAAACCTTCCATCACATCTAGACTTTCTTCCCCATCCTCCCCCGTGCTTGTAATGTCTGGTCGCAAACCGTCGAAGTTGCTTCGCATGGAGCCCGTGGGGTGGGGAGCTGAGGAAGTGGGAGTGCGTAAAATGAAGCGGAATATGTAGAAATAAGGGAGAGCGGCTGCCAGTGCGGCTACTAATACAGGTGTGCTGACTGGATGGGGAGGGTATGGGTGGAACCGCAATGCAAGTAGATGCACATACTTACCAAGACTCACCCATATGGGGGGAAACAGGTATGCACAGAGGTGGGTGGGCAAGATGAAACAAGGTTTCGGTGCAACCAGCGCTGGGTTAAGAAGGGACAAAGAGTTGCGGCCCTTGGGCCGCAAGCAAAACGTACCTGAGACTAGCTGGACTAATTGCCCTGCGCACGCAGCCCCAAGAATGCTGGCGGATTTCTGACAACGTCTCGCTGGTCATGGTCTTGGAGAGGCAATATTGGACACTCAGAGGGGCTAGATTAACCCTTTCATCCTCCATTGAAAGTCCCTGGTCGAGAACTTTACGATTTTATTGAAACACAGCAACTTGGAGTCGAAGGCAAAGCAAGGCTTGGTCAAGCATTCGGGTCTCCTAGGAAAATAATTCGGAAAAGCATATCTATGCAGCACGACTTGGAGATGGCAGGGGCACCTCGGGAGATGAATCGGATCGGTTGGTAGTTGCGACGCGTCTGATGGTCGCTATAGGTGCAAGTGTGGTGAGTAAGTTCGCATTTTTATTATGTGAGAATATTCTACAGGGCCGGACGAGAAGGAAGAGAAAAGGATGGAAGACAAAGGACCCAAATTGTTGCCAGCGCCAAATTCGGCGAATTTGTCGTTCAGCACCGTCCTGCTTGTAATTTGGCTCAGGCTTCGACAAAGATAGGTGGAAATGGTGGAGACGCATAAGGGGTATCAAAATTTGCGACATCTGGTTCCAGGAAACAAACTTGCGAACGAAATTGCCTGGGAACAAATCTTCAAGTGGGAAGTTATGCATGGCGGAGGGATGGAATGCGGGGGAATCAGACTTATATCCTTTGCAAGGTTCAAGTCTAATAGAACCCCAAGTGCTGCTTGGGCAGTTGTCATGGGGTGAGTTTCACAAATCGCCAACCTTTATCTATGTTTGACCAGTGGAGTCATTACAATATCGTCTTATGGCCTTTCCTCTCCTCTATGACTGTCTACTAACCCCTTTGCCCTTTTAGACACAAACCGCCTTATGAACGCCAGGACTGGATCATTGATCGCTGTGGTGTTGTCAATCGATACGTCATCGATTTTTATAAACGCCCGCGTGATTACAAAGACCCCGATTCTCCCGAAGACGTTCATGTTGTCTATGCACGACCGTCGATACGAAATTGGGATGGCGCAAAGCTAAGAATGAGACGGGGATGTGATCGTTTGCTTGCGAAGATCACCTTTGGAAAGTACGGCTTCACAGACTACTAGATTGTGAGGTAGCAGGGCGCAATGCTTCGTGCTCCATCCATTCGGGAGCTGTGAATGGTTCGAAACATCTACAACTTAATAGGTACAAGAGGTTCTATCTTAGGGAGGGTAAAGGTTATCTCCTACAAGCCGAAGATAAAAGCGATCGCAAGTTCAATTTGCAATATACCTACATGATTACTCGTCAATGATATGCCTATTTAAGTCAATTTCAATGCAATGACTAGTATGTACTTGAGTCAAAAGCGCATAAAGGTACAGTAAGGTGAGACATCTGTAGTATCATACAGGAGGAGTAACTCAGTGAACAAGTGTCCAAGAGGTAGATAAATGTCCTGCATCCCTTAGAACTAAGCTCATTCTACGGTCGATGCTATTTCCGGTCCAAGGGACGATCCGACTGCGACGTCCATTGCAGAGAGTTTACGCTTCTTGCTCTTCTTATTAGAACCCGGACTTTGTAGAGGGACGCCTTTGCAAATAGGCCGATGTTTCGCCTTGAGGACGTCTGCGCGGGAGAATGCCGAACCACAAAGATCACAAACATGATCTGATGGCAAAAATAGAGTCAATTTAACAAAAGTGAGGGCTATAGGTGGGAGAGGGTTGCTTCGATATTATATGGATAACAAACGTACCACGAATACCAAGGTGCTGGCTCTTGATGTGCCTCTCCAGGGCACTTTTCTGGGCAAACGGCTTGCCCTGTCGGTCACAGAGCGGATATGGGCATACCCATGGTGGTCTGATCGGGAGATCGGGCCAAGGAGACTGAGGCGGCTTTGCTTGCGGATTTCCATGACGTGCGACAAGTTCGCTCTCAGGATAGTGTGCCGCCCCCTGCATCCCAGCAACAGGATCTGGGACCTGGTGGTGCACTACAGATATTTCAGAAGAGTCAAGAGCCTGCGGGTGATTGCTCATGCTCTGCACGTCGAAGTGATGAAGCCCTGCGACCGAACTGGCAGTACAAGATTGCAGGGCTGGGTCAATGCTTGCATCAAGCGCTGAAGAGTCGTGTCGCGCTTCGCCTGTTTGTTCAGGATGCCCATTCGCCAACCCATGAGCATCGACCATAGCATGGTCCATAGAATCAGGGCTCCTTCTAGCCAAGGCCTCATGCAAATATGGCGGTTCAGGTGGGGGTAGATAGTCCTTGCGTCTTTCGTCTTTTTCCTTCGGTTTCCCGACTTTGATTGTCGCCGCTTTACCGCCCTTGCTCGTGAGACGGCCGCGCTTTTTTGGTTTGGGTTCCTCTTCTTCTCCCTCTCCATCAGATTCCACTAGACTCGGTCGCGTGCGAGCGACCATTCGCCTTGGACGTTTTGGTGAGGGTTCGGCCTGACCGTCCATATTGGCTGGGACTTCAGGTATAGCGTTGTATGGGCTGTATGGTTCGTTGGAGCGTGAGCGGCGTCTCTTAGTAGCGTTAGGCATCGTCGCAGAAAGACCTCGGGTGGTTCAGGGCGTTGCTTTGGTCAGCCAAACATGCCAAGCCGCCTGTAACTCGAGGACGTGGCGGTCAAAACTCGGGTCTGTAATAAGATCACTGACAGACAGAAAGTATATTTAGCTATTCCCACAAAAAACCAGACTGGTTTCCATTGCGAAAGATTCATAATACAGAATCATACGAATACAGCGCCCATCCGAGAGAAACAGCAGAAAGGTGTACAGCATTGAAAATGGACACTATCTAGGTGGCAGCATTCTTCATTACGGCTGTGAGCCTCTTGCGAAGTGAACTAAGGTCTCCCTCGGTATCCTTGGTGGAGTCTTTCTCGTTGGCATCCTTGACTGAACGCTCTGGTGATTCCGAAGCAGTAGATCGCGACTCTATGGAGAGCGAGCGCGCTTGACGGGGTCCTTCATTGGCCCCTCGAGCGACGGGTAGATGTTGAGGTGCAGAGTGGGGCGGAGAGTCGACGTTGGGTCCAATCGAGTGTACTTGATTGGGTCCATCCTCGAGTTGGTAGTATTTTGGTGTCTGCTGCGCGTCCCCTTCCGTCAATTCGTCCCAAGGTGTTTCCTCCTCCATTAGGACGGCAACTCGACACCAGCGACGGAACCTCGTGTACTAGAAGGGTCACGATCAGCGAGAGGGCTATTTATTTGGGACGAAATCAGTGAACCTTGCCCATTGCATTCTTTCCACTTAGATGCTCCCACTTGTTATCTCCGTAGATCCACCCTTCTGGATCAGTTACCAAATTTTCGTCGTCTTCCGACATTATCTTGGCCTTTTCGCCATCGCCGTCCACAACACCCGCCTCCGCTGGAGGTGTGGGGCTTGACAGAGAAGTCTGAGACGTTACTCCGCCAATATTCAGCTTCGAAAGGTGCCCTTTCAGGAATCTACTTCCTCTCCCTTCTTCTGGCTCAGGGGAAACGGCTCCCGTTCCAGCAGTTTGCGAGGATTTTGGGATGGATGGAGGGCGGAAACGTTTCGATGCAGGTTCACCCTCCTTGTGCACAACGACTTCCCACTCGCTTCCGTCTTCCCATTGCCATTTCGCTGTGCGCTTGACATAGCCGGTCCCGATGGGTGAGGGCAGAATCACAGAAGTGGAGGATGGAAGCATAAA
>WNFL01234733.1_pt1 | contig 35440 bp, 30 predicted proteins | sample 5400361 | NCBI WGS metagenome assembly WNFL01 (sample SAMN13153351, study PRJNA577476) | soil metagenome | isolation source: 40 cm soil on Douglas fir-dominated hillslope | place: USA:California | collected 2013-09-17
GCAGATTGGCGAAAGCCAAGCCGCAGCGCAAGCGGCCCTCAGGTGTCTCGAGGTAGGCGGCGTACTTGTCCGCGCCGCTCTGGAAGCGATCGCTGTCGGGTTCGGCGGTCATCTGCGTGCAAAACTGAGGCGCGATCGATCCTCGATCCAGTAGCTGACGGAAACAAAGGCGTACCTCAATAGAATAAGCTTACTGAGGCAAACGTGCGAAGCTTCCCACATTTTCGAGGCACGCCATCCATCTCAAAAACACTAACACCTTCGTTGCCCTATGCGAAACACTCAACGCCCGATGTCCAGAACGAGCCAAAAGGTCGGACTGGCAAAGCGAAAGTGTCAAAGGTTGGGATTGGAGAGCCGCCAGGTTTCGGCTTTCGGATCCTATTGGAGGCTCGGAAGCCCGCGGTATCCAAAAACCGGCTCGTACATTGTATACGGCCAGAGTCGGGTGTACGTTATCAGGCAGCAGAGAAGTCCAGAGAATTCTGCTGCGCGAGGAGGTATTGGCCATGAATCGCCGTAATTTCTTGCAATCAGGGAGCATTGTGTCCGTAAGCCTCGCGTTCGTGAAGGCTGGGCGCTTGTTTTCAGAGGTCACAACGCTTGACCGTTGGCGCACATTTCAAGTAACGACCCGTGTCGAAGTCCTGAAGACTTCCGGGAAGACGCGCGTATGGGTGCCGGCGGCACTCACTAGTGAAACGCCCTTCCAGAAGACGCTCGCCAATACCTTCAGCTGCGAGGGCGGAACCGCCAAGATGGTCGATAGCAAGGGCGACGCGCTCGGAATCATCGCCGCAGAATTTCCATCCGGCGTAAGGCCGATCCTTAACCTCACAAGCCGAATCGCGACCAAAAACTATGCGGTCGATCTCTCCGCGCCAAGCAAGGCACCAAAAGGGGACCGCGAGGAATTGGAGCACTTTTTGCGGCCGACCAAGCTCCTGCCGACCGACGGTATCGTGAAAGCGACGGCGAGCGAAATCACGAAGGGCGCGAAGACGGATGTTGAGAAAGCGCGCGCGATCTACGAGTGGATTGTTGACAACACTTTTCGGAATCCGAAAACGCGCGGCTGCGGCGTCGGCGACATTCGCTTCATGCTGGAATCCAAAGATCTGGGCGGGAAGTGCGCGGACCTAAACGCGCTGTATGTTGGGCTGGCGCGCGCGGCGGGCCTCCCAGCGCGAGACGTTTATGGCATCCGCGTCGCCAAGTCCGAAATGGGATACAAGAGCCTCGGTGCTTCGTCAGAGAACGTGACGAAAGCGCAGCACTGCCGCGCAGAGGTTTACCTTGGTGACTACGGCTGGGTACCTTTAGATCCCGCAGACGTGCGGAAGGTCGTGCTCGAGGAACCGCCCGGAAATCGAGCGCTGGAGGACGACATGGTCAAGAAGGCCCGCGCGCGGCTATTCGGGTCCTGGGAGATGAACTGGATGGCGTACAACTTCGCACACGATGTCACGCTGCCCGGGTCGAACGGCGCGCCAATCGGTTTCCTCCTGTATCCGCACGCGGAAACGACCGAAGGCCGACTCGACAGTCTCGATCCGGACAACTTCAAATATGAGATTACGTCGACGGAGATCACATCTACGAACGGCTGACGGAAACAGGCGTAGAAATGTCGTTCGCTCCCTGCACATTCTGGGCGGCAGATGTCGGCTACCCGGAAGTAACTCTCGGACCTCGATTTGCCTGGCGATTACCCGACAAGTGGAATAGGGTATCGGCACTTCTCCGGCAAGCGCGGCGGTCTCGATGGGTCGACGCAACACCAACTCGAAGCCTCCTTACAGGGTCTCAACAACTAAAAGTCGTTCGCGAGCTTTGACTCAAGCGGAACACCACCCTGGCTAGGTCTTGATTGAGTGCAGGCGGGCAGATCGGTTCTTTAAGGATTTGTTAGTCGCACCGCCCCACGCGGTTGTAAGGTGTCGTGAGTAGTATGTAGGACGGAGGACGTTCGCGCCGGACGAGGCCGTAGTGACGCTGACATCGGCGCGGATCGCTACCAAAAGACCATGGACGCTGTCGCATGGAGTGCCGCATCGTCATGTTATGGACCGAGTTAGGCAAACATCAACGGAGTCAGTCGCTTCGGCCTGGAAGTTTCATATAACAAACATCTACACCGCTCCAACTATTGATGAATATCTGAACAAGCGGCTGATGCCCGTGGAAGGCACGATTCCGCATGACAACCATGCGGAGCGTCTGCTGGTCAGCTCAACCAAGTCGATGACTGGTCATCTGCTCGGAGCGGCCGGAAGCCTTGAGGGGATGGCAAGAAACATTTCTCCGCCAGCCGGGGGGCGAACTATTTCTCTTGACTTCCCCTTTTATAGAACGCCCTTGTATGTCGTTTGTTTAAACCGCGCTGCCACCGTTTACGAATCGGCAGCTCTGCAACTAATCCACACGGCCCCCGTTAATAGACGGCTTACTTTCTTGGAGGAGATAGTCTTTGTCGAAAAGTGTTTCGTTTAGCCTTCGATTAATTGCACCAACGAAGCCTTCCTCAACCCGAACGCCAACCCGAGTTCCGTTCGGCTAGCACATTCTTCAAGTACTGGCAGTCTCCAGCAGCCTTGTAAGTTGTTGCAAGTACTTATTGTTACCGCTCTGTCACGGCAGAGGCCGCGGGTGCCCGTCGTCCCCGCCATATTTAGCCGTGGTCGGATTCGGGTCGTTGAACGGCTGTCCCGGTCACTATCACATACTTAAATACTGAATGCAGCAGGCTCAATTCCTAAACGTTCCCCCCGCCCGCACTTTTCTTCAGTGCCAGAACACGGGCACGTTACCGCAAATATGGCACTTTCAATCCGACAGCCTAGTGCAACGAATGCTCTTGCCGATCGTTATCTCACCGCAATTCAATAGGTTCCGCTGCCTCGGGAGCACTCGCGCTTTGGCACTGGTGCTGCTATTTGCAGAGAGGGGGGAGATTTGAAATGGCTCAAGACAGACAAACCACGAGCGGTCGTTCGAATTGGCGGCTGCGGTTTGCCGTGAGGCGCTGGGGCGCTTCTATGCTTCGACATCTAGGCCTGGCTGCGGAACCTTCCGTATAGGACGCAGCGAATGTCGGCGAGATCAGGGGTCGCGCCCACAAAATGTATCTTAAGGGCTGCGAAAAGCATCAACATCAAGAATTACCAGAATACATTCGCGAGTGGATCGCGAGAGAAGGAGCCTTGGGAAATCGGAGCATCGCTGGCTGGCAATAGCGACGGTGTGGATCGCATGGCCGCCGGTAGCGGGAGATTGAAAGTGAATCGTGTCCCCAGCTCATTCCGAATCACTACAGTGAATGCCGACACAGGTCCTTTGTCAGCATTCGTGACGCCAAACGGAGGATGAAACATGAGCACAGCGTCTAATTTTGTTACGCGCGTTGACGAATATCGGGAACGCGCGCCTATCAGCACCACTTTTTATCCTCCCGAGGAACAGATTGTTCGCAAGCCAGAACACGCGCAATCCTCTTTCGTGCAGACGATCGTGGGACGACGCGGCGGTTTGCGCTCAATCCTCTCCCAAGTCGAGGCGGTGGCGCCCACGAACGCCACTGTCCTGATCACCGGAGAAACGGGGACTGGCAAGGAAGTCATCGCGCGAGCGATCCACGAGCTGAGCCCGCGCCGCAGCCGGAATCTCGTCAAGGTGAATTGCGCGGCGATGCCGGCAGGCCTTCTCGAAAGCGAACTATTCGGACATGAACGGGGAGCTTTCACGGGGGCGTTTAATTCACGGGCCGGCCGCTTTGCGATCGCGGATCGTGGCACATTGTTCCTCGATGAAATTGGAGACCTGCCACTGGAACTTCAGCCCAAGCTGCTCCGTGTGATACAGGAGCGCGAGTTCGAACCGGTGGGGAGCACGCGTACCACGCAGGTCGATGTTCGTGTCGTTGTCGCGACCAACCAAGACCTGCAGCAGATGGTGCAAAACGGTGAATTCCGAAAGGACTTGTACTATCGGCTGAATATTTTCCCGATTTCTCTGCCCGCGCTGCGCGAAAGAAAAGAGGATATTCCGGAGTTGGTGAGGTACTTGGTCGAACAGTTCGCGACGTCGATGGACAAAACCATCGAGACCATCCCCGAGAAAACCATGCGAGCCCTTGTTCGCCATCCCTGGCCCGGGAACATTCGGGAGCTGCAAAACTACGTTGCACGGGGCGTAATCCTGTCCACGGATGGGATCTTCGAACCACCGGCGCCCGAAAGATGTGAACCAGCGCCAGTCGAGATTCCAAACCCAACGTTGGAGGACACAGTCCGCCAGAAGATTCTTAGTGCGTGTCAGCGAGCAAACTGGAAGCTCGGTGGTCCGCGGGGAGCAGCCGCAAGACTCGGATTGAAACGCAATACGCTGTATTACAAGATGAAACGGCTCGGCATCACGCGACCCGCGGACAATTGGCAAGATTGAACTCCTTGAACGCCGCTGTACCTAACCGAGCGGCTTGCACATAGACAGTGTCAGGGCCTTGACAGTTTCTCGACAAGCGTCCAGCGCTTACGACACTTAGAGCCAGCCACCATTTGCGTTCTGTCCTAGCTCTTCCCTGCTTAAACGCCGGTTTCTCTTACACATAAGCTGTTCCCATTTTAGCTATCCCTGTTCGGCGCATTTTGGCAGACCTCCTGCAATTTGGTCGAGCGCGCCAACGTACAAAAAGAAATCCGGCTTTAACCCGGTCGCGAAGGAGGACACATGAAGTGGACGCCTTTGCTGATGTTCGCTGCGGTCTGGTTTTTCATGACGTCACCTGCTTTTGGCCAGCAGGAGTATGTTTCACGCTACGACGCATTCGCCGGGTACACGTTCCTCGACAGTCCGCATGTCGGTCTCTTTGAAAATGGTTTTCAGTTCCAGGCCGGCGTCAGGCCAAAGACCTGGTATTCGCTTGGCTTCGACTACAGCATTTCCTCAGGCGATCTGACGCTTACACCGAACCTGCTGACAAACGCATTGCAGCAGCAGCTGGCTTTGCAGCTCCAACAGTTGGCTACGGCGGGTCTGTTGCCTGCCGGGTTCACGCTGTCCGTGCCTGCTCATTCCAGCACGCAAACTTTTGCTGCGGGTCCACAGCTCGCCTACCGTCACTTTTCGAAGATAACGCTATTCGTCCGGCCTTCGATCGGAGCCATCCCACGAAGTTGCGACTCCGCATCCGACTAACGTGATCGCCGCCGCCATCGCAAAGCAATTGGTACCTTCCGGGCAGAAGACAGACTGGACTGCATTTTACGGATTCGGCGGCGGCGGCGACCTCCTTTTCTCAAGGCACGTCGGTCTTCGAGTGCAGGCGGACCTCGTTTATGACCATCTGTTCAGCGATCTCCTGAGGGATGGCCGATTCACGACGCGATTCTCGATCGGTCCATGTTTCAACTTCGGCAAAAACATCGTGAAGTGAACACAGCCGAGAATATCCCTTAAGCGCGCTTAAGGCTCCTTGTCTTGCGTTTGCTCTTGGCGGAACGGGCCCAATGACCGCGCTCGTGTCACATGCGCAGTACATTTTATTTCAGTGTTCCTGATGGATCTTCTTTGAAGACTACTCACTGCCGAGGAAGGCGTAGCGGAGGAGAAAGAGCAGGCTGAGAATCCAGATGAGCGGGCTGACCTCGCGATATTTGCCCGTGCCGAGCTTTACGAAGGTGAAGGAGAGGAGGCCAAGGCTGAGTCCCGTGGCGATGCTGAAGGTAAGCGGGGTGGCGACGAGGGTAAGAAATGCCGGAAAGGCCTCGCTAAAATCATCCCAACGAACACGCGCGATAGAACCGCACATGAGAGCCCCCACTAGGATAAGCGCGGGAGCCGTGGCGTAGATGGGAATGGCAGCGATCAGAGGCGCACAAAACATGGCTAGAAGAAAAAGTCCAGCGATGACTAGATTGCCCAAGCCGGTGCGTGCGCCGGCGGCCACTCCAGCGGCGCTCTCAATGTAGCTGGTAACCGTGGACGTGCCCGTGAGCGCGCCGAAGATTGTTCCGAAAGCGTCGGCGAGCAGTGCGCGGCTGGCGCGCGGGAGTTTGCCGTCGACGAGGAAGCCACCCTCTTCGCAGACGCCGACGAGTGTGCCCACATTGTCAAAGAGGTCCACGAAGAAGAAAACAAAGATCAGGTCGCCGAGGCCGAGTTTTGCGGCGGAGCGCAGGTCGAGTTTCAGGAGCGTGCCGGACGGATGAGGCAGCGAGAAGAGATGCGCGGGCCAGTGGGCCAGACCGAGCGGAATCCCCGCAATGGTAAGCGCCACAATTCCCAGCAGAATGGCGCTGCTGACGCGCCGGGCCATCAGGACGGCAATAAAAATCAGCCCGATGGCTGCGAGAAGGACCTGTGGATCGGAAATCTTGCCAAAGCCAACGAATGTAGCCGGGTTCGCGACGATTATTTTTGCGTTGCGCAAGCCGATGAATGCGATGAAGAGCCCGATGCCGCCGGCGGTTCCGTGCTTGAGGCAATCCGGAATGCCGTTGACGATTTGCTCGCGCACTTTGGTGAGCGTGAGGATGAGAAAAAGAACTCCAGAAAGAAAGACAACGCCGAGCGCCGTTTGCCACGGTACGCCACGCCCCAGGACGATCGAATAAGCAAAGTAAGCGTTAAGAGACATGCCTGTGGCCAGCGCGATTGGATAATTGGCCCATAGGCCCATGATTAGCGTTGCGAACGCGGCCGAAATGCAGGTGGCGAACAAGACTCCGTCCACGGGAATGCCTGCTTCCGACAGGATGCGCGGGTTCACCACCACGACGTACGCCATGGTCATGAACGTCGTGAGGCCCGCGAGCAATTCTTGGCGGACGGTGGTTTTGTTCTCCTCAAGGTGAAAGCGTTTCAGCAAGCTAGATTCTCCAGAACGGAAAAGACCTCGAGCAGAGCAAGAACCGCGAGGAACGGAGAAATTCTTCGCCAAACGGCCGATGAGTTTTCCTTGCTGCTTGACCTGCCTGATATGCTGTGTCCCCGAGACGAAGACTATCGCACGACTCGAGTGTGCGTGGAGTTGTTTGTCTACAGATTGTAAGGTTCGCTCGCGCATTGGCCGACCAGTAATCCTGCTGTAGTCTGGTAGCGATTCGTTTATGCCTAACGGCAAGGAAATCTAAGCAGTTATGGCTATGCAAGCCTTCGCATCGTCGCGCGTAGTCCTCCCGGGAAAAATCGGAGCTTTCGCCGTACTTGTCGAAGAGCAAAAAATCGTTGCTGTTGTTCCACGCGACGAAATTCCCTTCTCTGTGTCAGTAACGGATTTTGGAGATTTGGCGATTCTTCCGGGACTGGTGGACTCTCACATTCACCTCAATGAGCCAGGACGAACGGAGTGGGAGGGCTTTCGCACGGCAACGCGAGCCGCCGCCGCGGGGGGATACACCATGTTGGTGGACATGCCTCTAAATTGCGTGCCGGCCACTACTTCGCCGCAAGCGCTGGAAGCGAAACGAAAGGCTGCGCAAGGCCAGTGCCAAGTGGATTGGGCAGCATGGGGAGGGCTGGTTTCCAACAACCTCGAACAGATTGCTGCCCTGGCTTCTGCTGGCGTGTCCGGCTTTAAATGCTTTTTGATTCATCCGGGGATCGAAGAATTCGCAATGGTAAGGGAAGACCAGTTGCGCGCGGCTCTTCCGAAGCTGATGAAGACGGGATTGCCTCTGCTCGTCCATGCGGAGCTGCCGGGACCCGTCGATTCCGCGACACAGGGATTGATGCTAGCGGACTGGCGCGCGTACGAGACGTATCTTAAATCGCGACCGGACGAGGTGGAACTCAGCGCGATCGAACTTCTGATCAGATTGTGCGAGGAAAGCGGATGCCGGATCCACATTGTGCACCTTTCGACTTCCAAGGCACTTGCGAGGCTGCGAGACGCCAAGCGCCGAGGACTTCCCATTACTGCGGAAACCTGCCCGCATTATCTTCATCTATGTTCCGAGGAAATATCGAGCGGAGCGACACTGAATAAGTGTGCGCCGCCGATTCGCAATCGCGAGAACCGCGAAGCGCTCTGGCAGGGACTTCGCGAAGGGGTAATTGACCTTGTCGCGACCGATCATTCTCCTTGCCCGCCGGCGATGAAGCAGATGGAACGAGGGGATTTCCGGTCCGCATGGGGCGGAATTCCGAGCGTGTCGCTGGCCCTCTCTTTGATGTGGACGGAAGCGAGCCGTCGAGGCTTTTCTCTTGTTGATATCGTGCGTTGGATGGCGGAAGGCCCTGCGCAACTGGCTGGTTTGGAGGAAAGAAAGGGCCGCCTCGCAGCGGGATTTGACGCGGACATGGTGGTGTTCGATCCAGAGGCGGAATGGGAGGTCACACGAGCTGAACTCCACTATCGCCACGCGATATCTCCGTATCTCGGGGAACGCTTGACAGGAAAAGTTTTGATGACGTTTCTCCGTGGGGAACGTGTATACAAACGAGGTAGCTTTCCGGGCGAACTCCGTGGACGCGAATACACTCGCAAAGCCTTTGCGACGCATCACAATTAAGCGTTCAAAACAGTTTTTGTTTCGGTCACAATATCGCTTCAAACATGGACCTCGAGGACTTCGTCGCAGCGGCAGACCTTGCGGCGCTGCGCGTGGTGCGAAGGAGTGGAATTTGGCCGGGTCAGAACATGGGATCGTCGGAGCTTCGGTCCCTCGCAAAGAAGGCCGCGACAAGGTTACAGGGGCAGCCCGGTATGTCGACGACATACGTTTGCCCGGAATGCTGTACGGCGCCACCGTTCGGAGCAAGGTTGCGCGAGGCAAAATCAAGGGCATTTCCTTTAGCCCCGAAATCGATTGGAACGAGTACATCATTGCCACAGCCAAGGACATCCCTGGGAAGAATTGCATTGCCCTGATCCTAGACGATCAGCCCTGCCTGGCGGACAGTGTCATCAATCATCCAGAAGAACCGGTAGTTCTCTTAGCTCATCCGGACAAGTACGCACTCGCAAAAGCTGCCGAAGGGGTGGTGATCGAAACTGATTCTCTTCCGGCGATATTTTCGATGGAAGAGAGCGAGAGAAGAACCGAGATTATTTGGGGCACGGACAATATCTTTAAGAGTTTTCTGATTGAAAAAGGCGACATGGATCGAGTGTGGGCCGAGGCCGATTTTATCGTCGAAGGCGAATATTTCACCGGCGCGCAGGAGCATCTCTACATTGAAAACAACGGAATGATTGCCGTCTTCGACCCTGTCACCGGGATTACCGTGTGGGGTTCTCTGCAGTGCCCCTTCTACGTTCACAAAGCTTTGAGGGTCCTTTGCGGACTGCCGGAAGAAAAGGTGCGCGTTGTGCAGACGGAAACGGGAGGAGCATTCGGCGGCAAAGAAGAATACCCGTCCATGATCGCGGGGCATGCCGCGATATTGGCGATGAAATCGGGACGTCCAGTGAAGATTGTTTACGATCGCCTGGAAGATATGGTTGCGACTACGAAACGGCACCCATCAAGGACGCGCCATCGAACGGCGCTAAGCAAGGATGGAAGGATCTTGGGCGGCGAAATCGACTTGACCATCGACGGCGGGGCGTATGCCACGCTTTCCTCAGTGGTTCTTTCACGTGCCACGATTCATGCTGGAGGTCCCTATTTCTGGCCTAGTGTGCGAATACGCTCGAAGGCAGTGGCAACTGACACGCCGCCGCACGGTGCGTTTCGCGGATTCGGAGCGCCGCAGAGCCTCTTCGCCATGGAACGTCACATGGACCGCATCGCGAACGTCGTTGGACTTAGTCCCGGAGAACTCCGGCGGCGCAATTTTTTGCGTCCAGGGCAGACGACGACAACGGAACAAGTGATCCGCGAACCGATCAATCTGTCAGGTCTATTGGACAAATCTTTGGCGCACGCCCGCTATGAGGAAAAAAAACGGAAATTTTCTGTCGAAAACAAAACAAGCTCCATAAGGAGAGGGATGGGAATTGCTGCCTTCCTGCACGGTGCGGGATTTACCGGCTCCGGTGAACGCTACTTAGATTCTGTCGTCGGGATTGAGGGAACAGCGGATGGAAGCGTTCGCGTCCTGGTATCCAGCACGGAATTCGGTCAGGGGACGAACACCGTCCTATGCCAGGTTGCTGCCGAGACGCTCGGGATTCCTTATGAATGCGCAGACATCGCACAGGCCGATACAACAATTGTTCCGAATAGCGGACCCACCGTGGCTTCACGAACGGCTATGGTCATCGGAAACCTAGTTCGCTCCGCAGCCATCGGATTAAGACAAACATTGCAAGCGAATGGCACGCTCAAAGAAAGTTACACGCCCGGAGAATTTGTCGACGCGTGCCGTAGGCATGTCGCGGAGAAGGGTGTGCTTCGCTCGCTGGCCCGCTACAGTGCGCCCGAAGGCATTTACTGGGACGATGTTAAGTACAAAGGAGAAGCCTATTCAGCTTACGCGTGGGCTGTGTACGTCGCCGAAGTATCCGTGGATCTGACAACCTATGCAGCAGAAGTAGAGGACTTCGTCGCTCTGCAGGAGATTGGCAAAGTGCTGCATCCCGTTCTTGCCAAAGGACAAATCATCGGCGGGGTCGCACAGGCGATCGGTTTCGCGCTATACGAGAAGGTCCTCTGGCAAGACGGCCGAATGTTGAACGGGCAGATGACCAACTACATCATGCCCGCTTCGTGCGATTTGCCGTCCATCCGAGTAATCTTTGAGGAAATTGGAAATCCGCATGGGGCGTACGGCGCAAAGGGCATAGGTGAGCTTCCGATGGACGGACCCGCCCCTGCGATTCTCAATGCGGTTGTCGACGCCCTGGGCGTTCCTTTTGATTCGATTCCCCTGTTGCCCGAAGATATTCTCGAAGCCATGACCTCGCATTCGATTTCGGAAACGGACAGTGTACCTACGGAGTCTCCTTCTTGAGTTCTCGCCTGCCTGGCCGCGCGAAACAGGAAATCTCCTTGACCGTGAATAGTGCGGCTCGAACTATCCGTGCCTACGCGATGGCGCGGCTTTTGGATGTGCTGCGCGAGGAACTTGGGCTGACCGGGACAAAGGAAGGGTGCGGCGAAGGTGAGTGCGGTTCGTGTTCCATCCTGATGGACGGCGTGCTGGTAAATAGCTGCTTGATTCCGGCGCTACAGGCACGCGGAGCGAGCATTGTCACGATTGAAGGCTTGGCAAACGACGATCGATTGCATCCGCTGCAGAAAGCCTTCCTTGAATGCGGTGCAGCGCAGTGCGGCATCTGCACTCCGGGCATGATCCTCGCCGCAGTGAATCTGCTCGATAAAAATCCTCAGCCTTCTCTCGAGGAAATCCGCGAAGGGCTATCGGGGAATCTTTGCCGGTGCACGGGCTACCTTCAGATTTTTGAAGCGGTTGCAAAAGCCTCGCGAAACGAGGTGGCGGATTGAGAGCCAATCCCGCCGAATACGAGCTCGCCGCGCCTGGCACGCTACAAGAGGTCCTTGGCCTTCATGCGAGCGAGCCAGGATCATGGCTGCCCATCGCCGGTGGCACCGATGTGATGGTTCTCTATGCCGCCGGCAAATTGCCGGCGTGCAAGTTGGTGAGCATCGCCGGCTTGCGCGAGCTCCGATATACCGAGGTCGCTTCCTCCGAGGTGCGCATTGGCGCCGCATGCACCTACACCGATCTGCGACAACACTCGATCATCGCAAATGAATTTCCCTTACTAACGCGCGCGGCTGCGTGGACCGGTGGAATCGCAAATCAGAACCGCGGAACATTAGGCGGCAATATAGCGAACGCCTCGCCCGCAGGGGATTCTCTCCCGGTGTTGCTGGTTTATGACGCAGACCTCATCTTAGTGTCGGCAAGAGGCGAGAGGCGAATTCCCTACCGAACGTTTCATACTGGGTATAAGCAAACTTTGCTTGCCCCCGACGAATTGATCCACAGCATCTGCATAAGGAGAAATTTGACCGGTTATATTTCCTACGTAAAAAAAGTTGGAGCGCGCAACGCGCAGGCGATCTCGAAAGTATTTCTCGCGGCGATGGCGCGGATTTCGAACGCAAGGATCGAGGACGTCCGGCTTGCAGCGGGCAGTGTTGGACCTGTCCCGATTCGATTGGCTGGAACCGAACTCGCCTTGGCGGGCCAAACGATCGACAACTCGCTGCTTGAGACCGCAGGCAAGGTTATGGCCGGAGAGATTCAGCCAATCGACGACATTCGCTCGACGGCTGGGTATCGCAGCGTGGTTCTGCGCAACCTCCTGGGTGAGTTTTTGCGCCGCCTACCGGGTGCAAGGATTGCTTCGTGAACCACGTTCTCTCGCGCTGGAACCTTTTGCCAGCGGATGAAGCGGCGAAGGAGATACTTCCGTGTTGCGGATCGCGGGCCTGGGCAAACGGCATGGCTGCCAGCCGCCAGGTCGAAGATGTTGCCACTCTCCTGGCGACTTCCGATAGAATCTGGCGTGATTTGAGTGCGGCGGATTGGTTGGACGCGTTTCAGAGTCATCCGCGAATCGGCGAAACTCGCGGCCCCCTCGAATCCTCGGCCCGGTCTCAGGATTGGTCGGCGCAGGAGCAGGGCCACGCAACGGAAAGCGCCGATTCGCTGAAGCAGGCACTTGCGGATGGAAATCGTGAATACGAGCGGAGATTTCGCCGGATTTTCATCATTTGCGCGACGGAAAAATCCGCCGACGAAATTCTGGTAAATCTCCGGCATAGGCTCAACAATGACGATGCCACAGAACTACGAGAAGCCGCCGAGCAACAGCGGCAGATTACGCAAATTCGATTGAGAAAATGGCTGGCGGAATAAATCGCATTTCGACGCACGTCTTGGACACCACGCTTGGCAAACCGGCGGCGCGCGTTCCGGTGCGCCTGGAGCGCCGGAAGAAGGATGGCAACTGGCAAACCCTGGGATCCTCTGACACGGACGCCGACGGCCGATGCGCACAACTGCTGACAGAATCGCAATCCTTGACAGAAGGGCTATACCGCCTTGTTTTCGATACCGCAACCTACTACAAAGCGCAAAACGTGTCGGGTCTTTACCCAGTTGTCGAGATTACCTTTGAAGTGCGCAAGGGCGAATCCCAATTCCATATTCCGTTGTTGTTGAGCCCTAACGGCTACACAACCTATCGAGGAAGCTGACGCAATGGCGCAATTAGCTGAGAACCGCTATGGAAAATCCCGCGTGCGCCTGGTCCGCGTGAATCGGCAAGCGGCCATCCATGAATTTGAGGAATGGAGCGTCGAGGTTCTGCTGCGGGGCGATTTTCTGAGCTGTTTCGCTGAAGGGGACAATAGCAAGATCCTTCCGACCGACACGATGAAGAATACCGTGTACTCCCTGGCGCGAAAGTCTTCCGCCACTTGCATCGAAGAGTTTTCCAAAGAGTTGATCGAGCATTTTCTGACTCACAATTCGCAGGTTTCCGCCGCCGAGGTCGGCATCCAGGAAAAATCCTGGCAGCACTTGAACGTGGTAGGAAAGCCCCACCCGACGACGTTCAGCCAAGCAGGAAGCGAGGTGCAAACCACACGCGTCATTCGAAAGCGCGCGGAAGAGTTCCAGATAGAATCCGGTCTGTCGGATCTTGTACTCATGAAGACAGCAGGCTCTGCATTTGAAGGATTCGTTCATGACCCGCTCACCACCCTGCCGGAAACGAGCGATCGCCTCTTTGGCACCTGCCTTCGCGCGAGCTGGACCTACCCCTCACACGAAATCCCTTTTACTGCGGTGCGGAATTCGATTCGGGAATCGCTGCTGGCCGCATTTGCGTCGCACCAAAGCAAATCCGTGCAGCACACCTTGTTTGCGATGGCAGAATGCGCCCTTGCAGCCGCCCCGCAAATCTCAGAGATTACCCTGACTATGCCCAATCAACACTGCCTGCTGGTAGACCTGTCGCGCTTCGGTCAGGACAATCCGAATCACATTTTCATGCCTATAGACGAGCCGCACGGAACCATTGAAGCGCGCGTCTGCCGGGGGAGTTAGAGGTTTGTGACGCGGATAGCGGAACACCTGCCGCGCGCGCAAGAAGTGGTCTCACGATGCCAGAGCCTCGCGCGCTTCACGGAAGACCCGCCGCGCATCTGCCGCACGTTTCTTTCACCGCCGATGCGTGCCTGCCACCGGCAAATCGAAGATTGGATGCGCCCCCTGGGAATGGCTGTGAGCCTGGACGCGGCGGGAAATCTGCACGGCCTTTATCCGGGTACGGACGGTGTCGATCGCAGGCTGCTGATCGGTTCGCACCTCGACACAATTCCCGATGCGGGCGCATATGATGGAATTCTGGGCGTGGTATTGGCGATTACTCTCATCGAATCTCTGGAAGGACGCCGGCTTCCTTTCGCCATCGAAGTCGTTGGTTTTTCAGAAGAGGAAGGTGTGCGCTTCAGCGTTCCGTTCATTGGAAGCCGGGCCCTTGTCGGAAAGCTGGATGAAGAGTTGTTGGGCCGGCGCGATTCTGATGGAGTCTCTGTCCAAGAAGCAATTCTGTCCTACGGATTGAAGCCAAGCGAGATTCCCGCTGCAACCCTGCAGGAGGGAGTGCTTGGATATCTCGAGTTTCACATCGAGCAAGGGCCCGTGTTGGAGCATCGAGAACTCCCGCTCGGCATCGTCGAAGCCATTGCCGGGCAGACGCGCATGGAGCTTGTATTCACTGGGTTCGCGAACCATGCCGGCACAACGCCGATGGAGTTGCGACACGACGCGCTGGTTGCCGCGGCGGAATGGGCTGTCGCGGTGGAAAAGGGAGCCTGCGAGATTCCCGGACTGGTCGCTACCGTGGGAGTCTTGGAAGCGAAGCCTGGTGCAACGAACGTTATCGCAGGAGAATGTCGCGCGACGCTAGATGTTCGCCACGCATCGGATACGGCCCGCACGGAGAGTGTTAGCGCCTTTCTTCACAGTGCGGCGGAAATTGCCAAACGCCGGGGCATTTCGCTCACTTCGTCCACGAGATTAGTTCAGACCGCGACACCAATGGATTCCTTTTTTTTGCACGAAATCGATACCGCCGTCTCACAAGCAGGGATCACTCCTTATCGCATGGTCAGCGGTGCAGGCCACGATGCCATGGTGCTTGCCGAAAAAGTGCCTTGTGCAATGGTTTTCCTTCGTTCTCCCGGCGGGATTAGCCACAGCCCCAAGGAATCCGTGCTGGTGGAGGATGTCGCGAAGGCCATAGAATGCGGTCTCCATTTGTTGGATCAACTTGCTGTCTCGCCTGAATTTCAAATGAGGGCCCATCGTGCATAATCTCGGCCATACACGCAGCGCTCACCAACGTAATCATCTGCTGCTCACTCCCGATACTTTTGTGCGAACCACCTTGCCGGGGATGAAAGCCGCATCCGCCATCGTCCACATCAGCCCTGCTCTTGGCGCTGCGTTCACCGAGTACACAGCCAACTTAGAAAGTGGAGGGGAACTCGGGGAAACACTCGCACAGCGCTTCCTGTATGTTGTCGACGGTTCTCTGCAACTTCAAGCAGGCGGCAAAGATCATCTTCTCGGACCGCGCGGATATGCATATTTGCAGCAAGGAGCAGCGCACCGAATCACCTCGCGCGAAATAAGCCGGGCCATTGTCATCGAAAAGCCCTACATACCAAACTCCTCCGCAAACGCTTCAGGTGTGATTGTTGGCAGCGAGGACAGCATTCCTTCAGCCCCCTTGGATGATGACCCGGCCCTCCAGGTAAAACACCTCCTTCCGGACACTTTGTCTTTCGATTTTGCCGTGAACACCATGACCTACCAACCCGGCGCAGCGTTAAGCATGGTCGAAATGCACGTGATGGAGCACGGCTTGGTCATGCTCGAAGGCGGCGGAATTTACCGGTTAGGAGACGCCTGGTATCCGGTTACGGCGGGGGATTTCATTTGGATGGGCCCATGGTGCCCGCAATGGTTCGGCGCCATCGGAAAGTTGCCGGCGAAATACATCATATATAAGGACTGGAATCGGCATCCTTTCGCAGGCACGCAAAGGTGAACCTTGTCATCGATCAGGATCGGCTTGTATCCGAGATCGAAGCACTTGCTCGAATTTCTGATGCAGAGCCTCCCGCGGTAACGCGCATTGTCTTTACTCCAACAGATCTCGAAGCGCGCACATGGTTGCGCGCAAGGTGTTTGGAAGCAGGCCTCACCGTGCGGCAAGACGCGATCGGGAACATATTTGCCCGCTGGACCGGCACGGACGAGGCCGCTGCTCCCGTTGCCACCGGCTCACACTTCGATGCAATTCCGAACGCAGGAAAATACGACGGAGTCGTGGGCGTTCTTGGTGGTTTAGAGGCCATTCGCGCGCTGCAACGCAGTGACTTTCGTCCAACGCGTTCTATTGAGTTGATTCTTTTCACATCGGAGGAGCCAACCCGCTTTGGCATCGGGTGCCTCGGCAGTCGTATCCTTTCCGGAACTTTAACGGCCGAAGCCGCGCGTCAGTTGACAGACAGTTCGGGTCAAACCCTAGAACACGTCCGTCGACAAGCAGATATGCACGGCGATCTCGAGTCGGTTCGCCTTGACTCAGGCCATTACAGCTCCTTCGTGGAACTGCATATTGAGCAAGGCCCTCTTTTGGAGCGCACACACGTGCCGTTGGGCATTGTCGAGAGTATCGCCGCCCCGGCGAGCTACCAATTGGTGGTGGAAGGTGCAGGCGGTCACGCCGGAGGCGTCTTGATGCCAGGGCGAAAAGACGCGCTCTGTGTGGCGGCGGAAATCATTTTGGCGGTCGAAGAGGCCGCGCTCGCTAGCGGTTCTTCCGACACCGTGGCGACCGTAGGCATCTGCGATGTTTTCCCTGGAGCCGTGAACAGCATTCCCAGCCGCGCGCGGCTCACTCTCGACCTTCGAGATACGGACCTCCTCAGGCGCGACAGAGTGCTGCAGACGATCCAAAAGAAATCGCAGCAAGTTTCCGAGAAACGTGGCGTATCCATCCAATTTCAAATCATAAATGCCGACGCGCCCGCCATCTGTTCTTCAATCGTTACAGACGCCTTGATTCGTTCGTGCAGCAAGTACAACTTGCCATTTCAGAAGATGGTGAGCCGCGCGTATCACGATTCTCTTTTCATGTCTCGAGTCGTCCCTGCCGGCATGCTGTTCATTCCTTGTCGTAATGGCTACAGCCATCGTCCCGACGAGTTTGCGTCGCCCGAAGACATCGGCCGCGGAACGCTCGTGCTGGCGGAAACTCTGGCGGAGCTGTCTCGGTGCGATTGACGGGAGTCGCCGTCACCAAAGCAATTTCAGCCCCAACTGGATCTGCCGGGACGTGGTCGAAGTCGAGGTAATGACGCCGGCGGTGGGCGACGGTCCACCTGTGGCTGCCGCGTAGACCACGGGATTCGGCGTGTTCAGGTTGGTGTGATTGAAGAGGTTGAATACCTCGGAGCGGAACTGCAAGTTGAGGCGCTCCGTGAACGCGAACTTTCTTGTCAGTGATACATCCGTTTCGACAAGCTTTGGGCCTCCGAGGATGTTGCGGCCGGCATTGCCGTATGTCCCAGGCAGCGGCTGAAGAAACGCATTGGGATCAAAATACTTGTTGGCTCCGCCGAGCACGACTGGTCCGGTGAAATTTGGATTGAGGGAGGGCCGGACGGGATTGCGCGTGTCACCGTCATTCGACGGGTTGTAGGACAATTGTGGAGTAAACGGCAGCCCCGACTGGATCGTCTGGATCCCGCTCACTTGCCAATCGCCGAACAACCTTTTCACCCAGAGATTCGCCCCGTCGTGCCCAAAAGGAAGGTCGTAGATCGCATGAAAAACCGCAACATGCCGCAGGTCGAAGGAAGCCCGGCCATAATCGGCCGCTGGCCGCAAGGGATTGGCAACGAACGCCGGAGAGTTCGTGGCCACGCTAGTGTTCATGTTATCGCCATCGTCGAGCGCCTTTGAAAAGGTGTAGACGCCGCGGAACTGCAATCCTTGGCCCCAGCGCCGGTTCACCTCGAGTTCGAGTCCGTGGTACGAACTCACGCCTTCGGAAAACCAATGCGTGGTATTCCAGAGAGCGTTATTGGCAAGCGATGCGCCGGACAGATAGAAGAACGCTCCTGCGGGATAACCCGAGGGGCATGGCGCTGCCGGACAGATCGTTGGTGTCGGTACGTTGGCATCCGCCGAAAGCAACTCGTGATAGCCATGCGAGCCAATGTAAGCAACTCCCAGCGAGGTATTGGGTGAGAGTTCCTGCTCGATTTTCAGGCTCCACGATTCCACAGTGGGGGTCTTCAGGTCCGGCTGAACTCCGCTCGGAATGACTTTTGCTCCTGCGTAAATTGCGTTCGGAGCAATACTCGAAAACGAAATATTCTTCACCGCGAAGACAGTGTTGAATGGTGCGTTTTGGTCCAGGCGGTAACTCAGGCTGTCGAGAAGAGCGTAATACAGACCGAAGCCGCCACGGATCACCGTCTTCTTGGAGGGAAACGGCGACCAGGCCATTCCGAATCGCGGCGCGGGCAGGAACGTCGCGTTGTTCACCGCCAGGGCGGAGCCGCCGACCACAGGCTGCGTCAGGAGCACCCCGTGCGCATCGAACCCGTAGTTCGACGCCCGCCCATGCGCTTCGTTCCAACCGTTGGTGAATTCGCCTCGAAAACCGACGCGCAACTCGAGCGAAGGCATCACTTTAATCGTATCTTCTCCATAGAAGGCGCCCTCGAGCGATCGCCAGCCCAAAGGCGTAAAGACCGCTGCATAAGTGTACGTGCTCACCTTGCCCAGGAGGAAAGACTGCAGGTTCGTGAACGAAACCTGGCCGTACCGATCCTGGATGAGGGCGTCATTGGCCTGTAAGCGTTCGAGCCAAACGCCGAGGTTGAATAAGTGTTTGCCACGGGTGAGCTTGGCTTGGTCGGAGGCGCTAAACAGATTGCGTACCGCCGTAAGATTGCTGCCGGCATTGGTGCCGCCGTTGGTGATCTGCGACGCGCCGTTCAGCGTGGTGCCGCCGCCCACGACAACCGCGCCGACCGACTGACCCGGATGAATCCAGCCCGGTAAAGACGCGGTCGTGCCGCTGTCGAAATGGAACGCTCCGCGTGAGAACCCGAACGTCGCGCGGTTCAGAAGACGCGAAGAGAAGACATGCGTTTCACTGAGGCTCACCACCTGCTCTCGCAGGAAAATGTCGGCGAAGCTTACGGGATTGTTGGTCGGCGAATGCGCCTCGCTGTCGTCACCGGTGTACACGCCCGAGAATGAGTCCCGGTCGGTGAAGTTCTGGTCCACCCTTGCGGTGCCAAAGTCCTCGCGGATGCTTTGCCCCGGGTTGCTGAAGGCTTCGGCAATTCCGCTCGGCGTCCCCGTGGAGGTTAGAATTTCCGGGCCATTGGCGGCGGGCCACAACGCGAGCAGCGGCTGGATGCTAGGCGCGGCGCTGGCGCGCGAAGCGGTATCGGGGACCAGCGTGAGGTCGCTAAGTCCCAACGTCTGCCGAAATCCTTCGTAGTTCCCGAATAGAAACGTCTTGTCCTTGCGCAAAGGCCCGCCGAGCGAAGCGCCGAACACATTGCGTTGAAACTCAGGGATGCTCCCGTGGTCGAAGGAGTTCCGCGCGTCCAGTGCGCTGTTCCGGATGAATTCGTAGACGTTGCCGTGGAGCTGGTTGGTTCCGGACGCGGTTACGATGTTAACCTGCGCCCCCGGGCGCTTGCCGTACTCGGCGCCGTAGGTATCCTTGACCACGGCAAACTCGCGCACGGCATCCACACCCAGAAGTTGACCACTTACACCGCCGGGAGCGTTGTTAATCTCCGAAGCCCCGGTGAACTCGACGCCGTTCAGCAGATACAGATTCTCCTGCGGGCGCCGGCCCGATACGGAAAACATGTTGCCGACCACGGAATTAGATGTTCCGGTCCCGCCTGCCCGCTGTGATGTGTAGTTCACGATCCCAGGATTCAGCGTCAGCAACTGATCGTAGCTGCGGCCGTTTAGCGGCAAATCTTTAATCTGCCGTTCCCCCACCAGGCCGGAGACATCTTCCGTCGTGATGGCCACTGCCGTGGGGGCGGCTTCGACGTTCACGGTTTGTCGCACATCGCCGAGCTGCAGCGCAAAATCGAGCGTCTCGCGCTGGCCGACGACCAGCGAAACACCCGCCCTCGATTCCGTGCGAAACCCGGGCATTTCCACCGTGACATCGTAACGACCCACTGCCAGCGCAGGGGCTTCGTAGCGTCCGGCTTCATCGGTCACCAAACTCCGCTCCGCACCTGTTTCAAGGTTCTTGATTCGTACGGCAGCGCCAGGGACGGCTCCGCCGGACGAGTCCGCGACTCTGCCGCCAATCGAAGCTTCCCCTTGCGCGACAGCAATGGGCGCTGGGCTGATCCACAACAGGATGGCCAGGAAACCAGCCCGCCCGATTCCGAAAGGAAAACTAACTACTCTCCGAGGACTCATCTCTTTTTCTCCAGATGGATTCGTAACGCTAGAGTTGTCGTGTTGCGTGCAATTCTTGGAAACTGCCGATGGGGAAGCCCGTCAAAGAAATGGCGTAGGCTAAATTGCGGTCAACAACAACAAGGACAGAGGCGAGCGGGTGGAGGCGATGAAGCGGATTCGTTCGGCAAAACAGAGAGAAACACATCCTGCGCGTAAGGGAAAATTTTACCGGGCATGGCCAGCACCCATTCCTGTCGCGGCCAATCGGGCGTGGGCTGCCGCGCGTGCCGCAACGATGCGGCGAGAACCAGACCACACCAACTGCAATCCTGCGATCAACGCGATCATGGCCACAGCGCTCTTAAGCCGGGCGGCAGGAATCTTGCGCGCCAGCAGACACCCAAGTACCACACCAGGAACGCCACCCAAGAGAAGCTTGAGGAGAACCGCTGTACTGATCGAGCCGAAGCTCCAGTGAAACGCGCTGCCGATCACCGCTAGCACCAGCCCAAACAGCAGGTCGGTGCCAACAACTTGCACTGGCGTCATCTCCGAATAGTTCAGCAAGAGCACGGTTCCGAGCGCCCCTGCGCCCGCGGAAGAAAAACCAGACTCCAACCCAATCGGCAAAGCGAGCCACGGAAGCCAGCGCCGATTCTTCCGCGCGAACGTGCGATTCTGTACCCGGGGAATAAAGCTCACGCTCGAGGAAGCCGCCAAGATTACGCCAAGCACGAGGATCACCACCGGGTTTCCCGCTTCCCGATTCAGCAAGCGAAGCCCCCAAGTGCCCAGGAGCAGTCCCGGCACTGCTCCTAGCAATAGGAGCCACAGATACGAGCCGTAGATCTGCTTGCCTGCCAGATAAAACGGAGCCGCGACCAGGCGCAACACACCAGCAAACAAAAATGCCGTGCCCACCGCTTCCCCCGCAGTCAATCCGGTGATGAGCAAGAGCGCCGGCACCGTAAAGCTCCCCCCGCCGATGCCGGTTAATCCGACTGTCAGAGCGATCAGGAATCCAAGCAAAGAATCCATCACGACTTTCCTTGGGAGAAGGTATGGATCCCGCATTCCAGTTTCTTGCCGCCCCAGCGTCCGGATCGCGGATTGTTCGGATCTTCTGGAATGGACGTACACGGCTCGCAGCCAATGCTGAGATAACCTCGGTCGTACTGAGGCAAGTAGCTAAGCGCATTCTGGGAGGTGTATTCCCACACCTGCCCCCAGCGCCAGTCGGCCAGCAAGCTGACTTTCACGAGAGTCTTTCCATTTGCCAAGCGATGTTCTTCCAGCTTTTTCAGGTTCGCTCGCGTCGGCGACTGCTCGCGCCGCAGTCCCGTGAACCAAAGGTCATAAGGTTCTAGCGCCTCAAGCAGCGGCTCAACCTTGCGCAGTTGGCAGCATTTGGTCGGCTCAGTTCGATACAGAAGTCCCAATTCCGATTCCTGTTCGGAAACCGTCTTCTTTGGAATCACGTTCACCAGATTCAGGGACCATTCCTGCGCGATGCGGTCGCGATAGCTATATGTTTCGGGAAAGTGATAGCCGGTCTCGAGGAACAAAACCGGAATCCAGGGAGTTTTTTTCCGCAGCAGATGGAGAACGACCATGTCTTCGGCCTGGAAACTGCAAGTGAAGCACGCCTTCGCCCCGAGGTGTTCGGCGAGAACTCGGTCCAGCGCCTGCTCAGCAGTCAGACTCTCGATCATCTCGTTTGCAAGAGTGAAGCCCATCTCAATTCCCCTTCCTTGGCCGGCCTGTGTCACCCGAAGTTCGGAGCGATTCCGCGATCGCGACAATCTCCCGCAAAGCTTCCTCATCTTGACCAGGCAAGTTCAGGTTCACGAAATCAACGAAGCATTTACCTGCCGCCCGTCGTAGCCCCGATTCTTCCTGCGCGCCAAGTGTCTGATCATCGCAAATGACTACAAATCCAGCTGCGTACAGGGCGCTCACCGCTGCGGCCGGCGCGGACGAAAGCTCCGCTTGCTCCTGAAGCACGACTTCGAATCCTCGGTCAAACAGCGCCCGTTCCAGGGCTCGTGCCAGAGCCCGTCGGCCATGTACAAGGAAAATCGCAGGAGAGTGGCCGTGTCTCTGCTCTCGTTCCTGGGAACTCACCCGGCTGGGCGAATTCCCAAACGATGCAACGGGTAGCCGAGACTCGCTGCTTGCTGCCGAGAGATCCTCTTCGATCATTCCCGCGGCCACCGTTCGATTGGTCAACGTGTCGATTAAAATGAAACTCCCGGTAGCCCGGCTGTCCCGGTAGAGATCAAAGAATAGAGGGCTGTTGGTCTGAAACTCCACAGCGGCGATGTCGTTCATGTGAAGGCGCCGGGTCTCTTGTCGCTCGAGCGTATTGACGTCCACGCGATGACGAATCCTGGCCACCCTGCCGCGCACTTGCTGCGTGGTGTGCTTGATCAGATAGTCTTGGCCTTGCTCAAGCGGCGCTTCGGTCATCCACACCACCATTGCCGCGAAATCCTTCGAGACGTGGGGAGGATGGTCTGGCGAAACCAGCATGTCGCCGCGGCTCAGATCGATTTCGTCCACCAGCTTCAGCGTCACCGACATCCCTAAGGACGCTTCCGAAAGCTCGCCATCATAAGTGACGATCGATGCGACTCGCGTCCGTTGCCCGGAAGGAACCGCCGTGACCGAAGCGCCCGGATGGATCGCTCCGCCCGCCACTTGCCCGGCGAAGCCGCGAAACGTCGCATCCGGCCGGATAACGTACTGCACGGGAAATCTGAAGCCTTCAGAGGTTCGAGACCGCGCGATTGGCACCGTTTCCAGGTGTTCTAGCACGGTCGGCCCCGCGTACCACTCCATGCGCGTGCCACGCTCGACGACGTTGTCTCCCGCAAGCGCGCTCACCGGAATGCATTGGACGTGAGGGATTCCGAGCCGTCGAGCGAGTGCCATGAACTTGTCTTGGAGAGCCAAGAACTCTTCTTCCCCGTAGTTCACCAGATCCATCTTGTTGATGGCCGCCAGCACATTCGGAATGCCCAGCAAGGATGCGATATAGGCGTGCCGCAGCGTTTGCGGGAGCAGGCCCTTCGTTCCGTCGACCAAGATCACCGCGAGGTCGGCCGTTGAAGCACCGGTAGCCATATTTCGCGTGTACTGCTCATGGCCGGGCGTGTCGGCAATAATGAATTTCCGGCGCGATGTCGAGAAGTAGCGATAACCCACGTCGATCGTAATGCCCTGCTCGCGCTCAGCCCGCAATCCATCCGTGAGCAAGGAAAAATCGACTGGCCCACTCGAACGGTTGATCCGGCTCTTCTCGATGGACGCGAGTTGATCTTCATAGACCGCCTTCGCATCGTGCAACAATCTTCCGATCAACGTGGACTTGCCGTCGTCCACGCTGCCCGCGGTCGTAAAGCGCAGGAGCTCCTTGTCGAGATTCTGCTCCAGGAAGACATCGAACCCATCTGGAACCGCAATACCGGACGCGAGGGACATTAAAAGTAGCCCTCCCGCTTCTTGATCTCCATCGATCCTTCTTCATCGTGATCGATCACGCGGTTCTCGCGCTCCGATCGCCGGAACGAAATCATCTCTTTGATAATCTTTGGAACCGTATCCGCCTCGGACCGGATGGCACCGGTGCACGGCACGCAGCCAAGCGAGCGCATCCGGCACTTCAGGGATTGCGACCGCTCGCCGAGCTGAAGGTCATTCTTGGAGTGAATCAGCACGATCGCGCCATTCCGCAACACCACTTCACGTTCCCGCGCAAGATAGAGCGGTACGATAGGAATCCGTTCCGCGTGGATATACAGCCAAACATCCAGCTCAGTCCAATTCGACAACGGAAAAATTCGAATGCTTTCCCCTTTGTCGATCCTGGAGTTGAAGAGGTTCCATAACTCCGGCCGCTGGTTCTTGGGGTCCCACTGCCCGTGTTCGTCGCGGAAGGAATAGACCCGTTCCTTTGCGCGCGATTTCTCCTCGTCGCGCCGCGCCCCGCCAAAGGCGGCATTAAATCCGCCTTCCGCCAGGGCATCGAGCAGCGCTTTGGTCTTTAAGAGCCCGCAGCATTTCTGCGTTCCGAGCGAATACGGGTTGGCGCCGGCCTTGAGAGCCTGTCGGTTCTGGTGCACGATCAACTCCGCGCCGATATCCCGGACATAGGAGTCGCGGAATTCGATCATCTCGGGAAATTTATAGCTGGTATCGACGTGCAGCATTGGAAACGGAATCGGCCCTGGGAAGAAAGCTTTTTGCGCGAGGCGCAGCATCACCGAAGAGTCTTTTCCGATCGAATACAGCATCACCGGCCGCGCAAATTCTGCAGCGGCTTCTCGCAGAATGTAGATGCTTTCTGCCTCGAGAGCCTGCAGGTGGTTTAGTCGTGCCGGTGCGGCGAGTTCCCCGCCTTCGTTCTTCGCGGACCGTTGCGGTGCTTCTTGACCGAGTTGCAATGCGCCTTGTGCCATACGCTCTCTTTGTCATCCCAAGAGATTTGATGTACAGAAAACAAAAACCCACCGGCCAGTCCTTCTGGCGGTGGGCTCTACTGCCTTACTGCGACTCGACTAGAGTTGGATTTCTAGGCTACGAGCCTCCCGGCGCCAGAACACACCCTTGGGCAACACAGACAACATGTGTGCAGGCTGACGTTCTGGTGGAAGCTCGATGACATACTAATCCAGCATACAAGCGAAGCGCGCTCAGTGCAACTCCCGAAGTTACGATTCATGTCGGAAAAGGCGTTGCTCCTCGAATTCTGCGGCACCAAGGACGTTGTCTTCGTAATGTTGATCGGCCGGCTCGCGTACCTCGGAGGTAGGAGTGTTGCAAAAGTGGGCCGCAAAATCTGGAGATTTCGGCTATGCTAATGCGCGTTCGCAAACCGATCGGGGCGGCTTCGGCAACAACGTCGGGGATGGCGCATCTTCCCTAGGTCTGGCTAGACATTTTCCCGCCACCAACCTCTCGATCCGCCAGATAGGATTGCGCGAATCAGCGACTGGTCTCCGGGCTGCGACAGGGGCCGGATGTATTTCAAGAAAAAATCAACAATAATGAAATGAAAATTCGGTCGGCGGTCGCACTGGGAATCCGTGGTCTTTACGCTGAGTGGTCCAATTCCGGCAAGACCGTCGGCCCTGTTTGCATTGTGTTGCTTTCTTTGCTTCTGCAAGGCTGTGCCCGGCCAACCGTTCATGAACCCATTACATTGACTCTTCTGGAGGAGTGGACGACCAAGCCATATACCGAGGAGCGCCAGCAAGAGTTAAAGCAATTCACCCGGGAAACAGGAATTCAAGTCAAACTCCTTCCGTCTCCGGAGACCGCGGAGGAAAAGCTGGCTTTATGGCGGGAGCTACTCGGGACAGGCGCCTCAGGTCCTGACGTGTACGGCATCGATGTGATCTGGCCTGGGATGCTGGCCGAATCTTTCATAGATCTGAAGCCATATTTCGCCAACGAAGTCTCCCTGCAATTTCCGGGCATAGCCGCAAGCTACACCGTGGATAACAAGCTGGTGGCCCTGGCGTATCGTGCCGACATCGGGCTTTTATATTTTCGCACCGACCTTCTGCGACAGTATGGATATCGTGAGCCACCCAGGACATGGGATGAGCTGGAAAAGATGGCGGCTCGAATTCAGGCTGGTGAACGAGCCAAAGGTAAGAAAGAGTTCTGGGGTTTTGTGTGGCAAGGGGTCGCTGCGGAAGCGTTGACCTGCAACGCGCTGGAATGGCAGGCCTCCGACGGCGGCGGGCGAATCATTGAGGAGGACAAGACGATCAGCGTGAATAATCCGCAGGCAATCCGGGCGTGGCAAAGGGCGGCGCGCTGGGTTGGTTCCATCTCACCACCTAGCGTAGTCGGATATACAGAGTGGGACGCATCGAACGTTTGGGTCGCGGGCGATGCCGCATTTATGCGCAGTTGGCCGCCAGCCGATGTCGACAGCCAGGTCCCAGGCTCATCAGTCCGAAATAAGTTTGATATAGCGCGACTGCCCGGTGGTAACGCAGGGCGCATGGGTACCTTGGGGGGAGCCGGCTTGGCAGTTTCCCGATTCTCGGCTCATGTTAACGAGGCCTTAGAGTTGGTCCGCTATCTCTGCAGCAGAAACCTGCAGCTGCAACGGTCCCGCGTTCTTTCGCAGCCGCCCACACTACCGGAACTCTACAGCCTGCCTGAGGTGCTTGAAACGAATCCCCGTTTTGCCCTATTGAGTCAAGCGTTTCGCACCGGCATAGTTTCGCGTCCTTCCCAGGTCAGCGGCAGAAAATACCAGGACGTGACCAACGCTTACATCCAGGCCGTGCACTCCGTGCTGACTGGCGAGAAGAGTGCGCCGGAAGCTGCCGCAGCCCTGGAGAATGAATTGGTTCGCATAACGGGTTTCAAGAAGCGACCGCCCCAAGAGGAATCAGCGCACCCGTGAAGACTAGTCGTTGGCAACGGTGAGCTCGATTATGTGTGAAGGAAGGCCGTAAGCATGGCTAGGCGTGAACTAGGGATCACACCTACGGAGCTGATTCGCAGTTTGGCGACACGGATTAACCGCGTGGTCGTCCGGAGAATTTGCCGTCTTTACCCTTCCGGCAAAATGGCAGGGCCAGTTTGCATTGTGTTGCTCTCTTTGCTTCTGCAAGGTTGTGCCCGGCCAACTGTTCATGAACCGGTTACGCTAACTCTTCTCGATCAGGAGTGGACAACCAGGAAGTTTACAGAGGAGCGCGAGCAGGAGTTGCAGCAATTCACTCGGGAAACAGGAATCCGAGTCAAGCTGCTTCCGGCTCCGGAGTCGGCGCGGGAAAAGCTGGCCTTGTGGCAAGACTTACTCGGGACAGGCGCCTCAAGTCCGGATGCGTACGGCCTCGATGTGATCTGGCCCCGAATTCTGGCCGAATATTTCATGGATCTCAAGCCATACTTCGCCAGCGAAATCGCTCTCCAGTTTCCGGCGATAGCGGCCAGCTACACGGTGGATAACAAGCTGGTGGCGCTGCCGTACTATGCCAACATCGGGCTTCTGTACTATCGCAGCGACCTTCTGCGACAGTATGGCTATCGCACGCCGCCCCGGACTTGGGACGAGCTGGAGGGCATGGCGGCTCGCATTCAGGCGGGCGAACGAGCCAAAGGTAATAAAGAGTTTTGGGGCTTTGTATGGCAAGGGGCTGCTACCGAAGCATTGACCTGCAACGCGCTGGAATGGCAGGCCTCCGACGGCGGCGGACAGATCATTGAGAGGGACAGCACGATCAGTGTGAACAACGCGCAGGCAATCCGGGCGTGGCAAAGGGCGGCGCGCTGGGTTGGCTCTATCTCACCACCAAGTGTAGTTGGATACAAGGAATGGGACGCGATGAACGTTTGGGTGGCAGGCGAGGCAGCATTCATGCGCAATTGGCCGATCGCCGACGCTGACAGCCAAGCGGCAGGCTCGCCAATCCGAAATAAGTTCGATATGACGCTGCTGCCTGGGGGTAAAGCGGGCCGGTTGGGGACCTTGGGAGGAGCCGGCTTGGCAGTTTCCCGATTTTCCGCTCATCCCCGCGAAGCCTTAGAGCTGGTCCGGTATCTCTGCAGCAGAGACGTGCAGGTGAAGCGGTCTCGAGTGCTTACAGAGCCACCCACTCGACCGGAACTTTACGAATTGCCTGAAGTACTTGAAGCGAATCCCCAGTTTGCCCTGTTAAGCCGGGCATTTCGAACTGGCATCGTGTCGCGTCCCTCGGCCGTCACCGGAAAAAAATACCAGGACGTGACCGACGCTTATACCCAGTCCGTTCACACGGTGCTGACTGGAGAACAGAGTGCCTCAGAAGCGGCCGCAGCCCTGGAGAAGGAGTTGGTTCGCCTCACGGGTTTCAAGAAAGGACCGCCCCAAAAGGGATCAGCACAACCGTGAAGGGAAGTTTGTTTTCGTTCGCAACGGTGAGCTCAATTATATGCGAAGGAAGGCCGCAAGCAGTGATCATACCCATGGAGCCAATTCGCAGTTTCGTGACGCTGATTCACAGGGTGGTCGTCCGGAGAATTTGCCGTCTTTACCCTTCCGGCAAAATGGCAGGGCCAGTTTGCGTTCTGTTGCTTTCTCTGCTTCCGCAAGGTTGTGCTCGGCCAACTGTTCATGAACCGGTTACGCTGACTCTTCTCGATCAGGAGTGGACAACCAAGACTTTCAGCGAGGCGCGCCAGCAGGAGTTGCAACAGTTCACTCGGGAAACAGGAATCCACGTGAAGTTGCTTGCATCTCCGGAATCGCCTCGAGAGCAGCTGGCTTTCTGGCGAGAGTTGCTCGGGACAAGCGCGTCGGGTCCGGACGTATACGGCCTCGATGTAATCTGGCCTGGGATGCTGGCCGAATCTTTCATAGATCTGAAGTCATATTTCGCCAACGAAATGTCCGCGGAGTTTCCGGCGGTAGCCGCCAGCTACACCGTGGATAACAAGCTGGTGGCCCTGCCGTATGACGCCAACATCGGGCTTCTATACTTTCGCACCGACCTCCTGCGACGGTATGGATATCGGGTGCCGCCTCAGACTTGGGATGAGCTGGAGCGCATGGCGGCTCGCATTCAGGCAGGCGAACGAGCCAAAGGTAAGAAAGAGTTTTGGGGCTTTGTGTGGCAAGGGGCCGCTGTTGAAGGGTTGACCTGCGACGCGCTGGAATGGCAAGCCTCCGAAGGCGGCGGGCGAATCATAGCGGGCGATGCAGCGTTTATGCGCAGTTGGCCGATGGCCTACGTCGACAGCCAAGCGACAGACTCGCCAATCCGAAATAAGTTCGATATAACGCTACTGCCTGCTGGTAAGGCAGGCCGCGTGGGTACTTTGGGAGGAGTCGGCTTGGCAGTTTCGCGATTCTCGGCTCATACTAATGAGGCTTTAGAGCTGGTCCGGTATTTGTGCAGCAGAAAGGTGCAGCTGGAGCGCTCTCGCATCCTTTCAGAGCCACCCACTTTTCCGGAACTCTACGAATTGGCTGGACTACGTGAGCCGAATCCACGTTATGCCGTATTGGCTCAAGCATTCCGAACCGCTGTGATTTCGCGACCTTCCAGCGTTACAGGCAAAAACTACCAGGACGTGACAGACGCTTACATGCAGGCTGTGCACTCTGTGCTGACTGGCGAAAAGAGGGCGCTAGAGGCAGCCGCAACCCTGGAGAAGGAGTTGGTTCGCATCACCGGTTTCAAGACGGGACCGCCGTCAGCGGGGATGAGCGGCACAACCGTGAAGGAAAGATCTGGACCCGTCCATTAACATCGCTAATCCGCTGCTCAAATTCGTTGCGGGAACGGTGAGAGGCAGGCAGGGCATGAGTTCGAGGCCAGCGATAGCTCGATAGGAAAGATCGATGGGGCTGCACACCGGCACAGGATTGAAGCGTTGGGTCGAAAGGGCTGAAGAGAAGACTCTTCATCTCGGCCGATTCAACATCGGCCCACGTTTGATACTCGGCTTCGTGTTCATCATCCTGTCGATGTTGGTTGCGGATGCAGTCGTCCTCTGGCAATTTCACTTGGTTCGTACTCAGGCGGAGCGCCTGAACGGGATCGACCAGAAACTAGTTGCCGTCCTGCGCGTGCATACCAGTCTGTTGGCCTTTCACGATCGGCTGGAAGAACTCGCGGACTCGCAAGACGCGGGTCGACTGGTGACAGAAGGCGGCCCCCTTCGGACCGCGGTCCTGGAGGACACCCGTCGTGCCATGAGCGCGCTCAGTCAAATGCCTTTCGCCCTGCAGCGAGATCCGACCATACTGCCTACCCTTCATGCCGTTCAGAGCGCGCTGCCATCGCAGCTTGAAGCCATCAGCACACTGGCCACCTCCGGCGACTGGAGGGCCGTGCGGCTGCGCCTGGCGAACCAGGTAACGCCACTGGAATCCCTGACCTCCGCGCTCGTCGAGAACGTCGACCGCGAGGTCGGCGAAGAGCAGGCCCAAACCGTGGTGAACATTAGGCGCGTGCAACGGCTGGTTTTCCTGGTTGTCCCGTTGACCGCCCTCCTCACCCTGCTGATCGCCGCTACCCTCGGCCTGGCCATTACCCGCAGCATCACCCAGCCACTGGCGCGGTTGGTGGAAGGCTCCAAGGCATTGGCCCGCGGCGAATTTCAACATCAGGTATCTGTTAGCGGCAACGATGAACTCGCTCACCTCGGGCAGGTCTTCAACGATACCGCCCGCCGCCTGCGCGATCTCTACACCGAGCAGAGGCGCGCCGAAGAAGCGCTGCACCAGGCGCAGTCGGACCTCGCACATGTCAGCCGCGTGACCACCATGGGAGAGCTGACTGCCTCTCTGGCGCACGAAGTGAATCAGCCGATTGCCGCCGCGGTCACCAACGCTAATACCTGCTTGCGCTGGCTCGCTGCGGGCACTCCAAATCTCGAGGAGGCGCGCGCCGCTGCCAATAGGATTGTGAAAGACGGAAGGCGGGCGGGGGAAATCATCAGCCGCATCCGCCTGCTTTTCAAGAAGGGTGCTGCGGAGCGCGAGTTAGTTGATATGAACGAAGTCATTCGAGAGATGATCGTCCTCCTGCGCAGCGAGGCGATGCGCTACAACGTATCCGTCCGGACGGAGTTGGCCGCAGATCTTCCCCAGGTCATGGGAGATCGCGTGCAATTACAGCAGGTTGTGATGAACCTCATGATCAATGGCATCGATGCGATGAAGGATGTGGATGGGACACGCGAGTTAATCATCAACTCGCAGCCAGGGGAAAGCGAGGAACTTCTGGTGTCCGTCAGCGATACCGGCGTGGGACTTCCCCCGGAATGCGCGGACCAGATTTTCAATGCATTTTTTACTACCAAACCTCACGGCACCGGCATGGGACTTCGCATCAGCCGATCCATCATCGAATCACATGGCGGCCGCTTGTGGGCTGCCGACAACTCCTCGCACGGCGCAAGCTTTTACTTCGCTCTGCCCAAAGTCGAGGCACATGAGTGACCCGTGCTGGCGCTCCCACGGCCGCGGCGCGGACTGTTGTCCGGCGCGTGCCACGACTCCGGGGCGGCTATGGCTTCGGGCATGTTTGCGGATTGCTTGGCACTTTGGGTTATCAGAGTAACTGACAAACCTTTCGTCGAGAGAGCATCGAGCTACTAGACGGCGTTCAAAGGGAGATCAAGGTTGGATATCACCTCTGGGACCGATCACATTGTTGTTGTGGATGAAAAGAGGGCGAGTCAAGATTTAGCCGCCGGCAGCGGAAGGAACGATATTCTCGATCGCCGTTGGTTTTTGCTTTTCCTCGTCTTCACATTCGCAAGTGCGATCTACCTCGGTTGCGTGCTCTCGCCGCCCTCTCTTATGGACGATGTTGATGCCGTGCAGGCGCAAATCGCTAAAACGATGCTGACCGGCAGCGATTGGGTGACGGCGCGTCTCGACGGAGTCCTCTACCTGGAAAAGGCTCCTTTAATTTATTGGTTGATCGCGATCTTCTATAAGGTTTTCGGCGTGGCGGATTGGGTGGCTCGGCTTCCGGTGGCCCTCGCCTCGATTGGCCTGGCACTCCTTACAGCCTTTTTTGGTATGTGGGCCTTTGAAAAACGAGCCGGTTTTTATGCCGGATTGTGTATGTCTACGTGTGTTGGATTATTCCTTTTCACGCGCATTCAGATCCCTGATGTAATGCTCACCTTTACCATTACGCTGGCCCTATGGGCATTCTTGCGCGCCCTGGATGAAGAGGAAAAACGGCCGCGACTCTGGGCGGCCATTTTTGCGGCAAGTCTGGGCACAGGGCTTTTGCTCAAAAGTCTGGTTGGCATCGTGTTTCCCGTCGCTGCGGCTCTGATCTACCTTTTTGTTTCGAAACAACTATTTTCACTTAGGACCTGGCGCCGCCTGCGGCCCATGAGTGGTTCTCTGATCGTGCTGCTCATCGCCGCACCTTGGCATGTGTTGGCGACCCTTCGGAACCCTCCCTATTTCGCGTGGACCTTAAAGAGCGGTCCTGGCCTGTACCATGGATTCTTGTGGTTCTATTTTGTAAATGAACAGTTGCTGCGGTTTCTTAACCTGAGATATCCACGCGACTACAACACGGTTCCGCGCCTGTACTTCTGGCTGTTCCATCTCCTTTGGCTATTTCCTTGGAGCCTGTATTTCCCTGCGCTCGCAAGGCTCTCTTTCAAACCCTTGGATCGCGCGGGACAAACGAGACTTCTAGCGCTCTGCTGGACGGGCTTCATCCTCGTCTTCTTCACTTTTTCAACGACCCAGGAATATTACTCGATGCCATGCTATCCAGCTTTGGCTCTTCTCCTTGGCTCAGCAATGGCAGCGGAAGGCACATGGATCCGTCGAGGAACGCGCGTTTTGGGTGGAATCACCGCTCTCGCCGCGCTAACCGCTATCGCCATTGTTTTTGCTGTGCGCAATCTACCCACTCCCGGAGATATCTCCTCGGCGCTATCGCAGCATCCTTCGGCTTACACGTTATCGCTGGGCCATATGCTGGACCTTACGCTCGATTCCTTCGCCTATCTTAGGTTGCCGTTATGCCTGGCAGGAGCTGCCTTTTTGGTGGGAGCCGCGGGTAACCTGCGCTGGTCAGGCATGCGCGCATTCTTGGCGTCCGGACTTATGATGGTCCTGTTTTTTCATGCCGCCCGCCTGGCGCTCGTCGTCTTCGATCCTTACCTCTCCTCTCGTCCGCTCGCAGAGGCGTTCCGTTCGGCGCCCCCGGGAAAACTCATCGTTGATCACCACTACTATTCGTTCTCTTCCGTTATTTTCTATACGGGTCAGGCCCCCTTGCTCTTGAACGGCAAGTTCAACAATCTGGAGTACGGAGCGGCCGCACCAGGTGTGCCGGATGTGTTTATCGACGATGGCCGGCTGAGAAAACTTTGGTTTCAGCCACAGCGCTATTACCTCGTTGCAGAGTCGGACCAGCTACCTCGGTTTGACAATCTGCTTGGCACCGTAAACTTTCAGATTATGTGCACAAGCGGCGGCAAAGTGCTGCTGACCAATGGTCCCTTGCGGGAGCGCTGAACGGCTGAGATGGAGAGCACGGTCACTTGCGCCGGCACCAACTCTCCCCTCTCGTTTCTAGTGGCGGCCCTCGCGCCGCTGCGCAACGACGACACCGCGTGGCGTCGAAAGCAGGACAGTTGAAATAAGACCCTCTTCTTCGAGCCGAAGGGCGGTCTCGCGCGCAATTTCGAAGTGAGAACTGGCATCATGGATCACCAGCAGACCGCGCGGGTCCAACTGCGGCAGGAGCCGGCGAATCTCCGCTTCACGGTTCGCGAGATGGCTGTCGCTGTACAGCAGGTCGATCATGCCTGCGATGTTTGTCTCGAGGCTCGACTCCAGCCGCGATTCGATCCAGGGAGCTAATCCACAAGCTTTGAAGCGTTCCACAGCACTTGCGCGTATGGCTGGATCAAACTCGATCGTGATGACCTTGCCGAAACCATTTTCTTTCAAGCCTTCCGCGAGCTTTACCGTGCCATGGCCAAGAAACGTGCCGGTCTCGACGACCAGTTTCGGCTTGACGGTGGTGACCAGCGTCTTCAGGAAATCGAGAACTTCGACTTCCGTGGTCTGCGAGTCGAGCATTCTCCACAATTCCGGTTGTGGACATTCGGGAGTGGCCGGGGCGTATTCCGGCTGCGTGATCTGCTCATCCTGTGCGACGCGTTCCAAAATCCGCAATCCTTCGTACTTCTTCATGAATTTCGGCACGATAGCGGCGATGAGCGCACCGCCCGCCAGCATCGAAGGAAGCGCAAAGAGGACGGAACGGTTAATATGGGCCTCGCCTGGATGGCGAAAAACTACAACGAGTAGGATGCGCGCGGCCCCCGCAAAAACCAGCCATTCCGCAAATAGCAGCCCAAAAGGCCGCTGAAACTGAATCTGTTTGCGCCCTTCTGTCCAAAATATCGGGAAGAAGGCCAGGCAGAGAACCATGCCCAGTGTTGATGGAGAGCGCAGCGGCAGAACACCTTGAGCCAAAGCCTCGGGATAGCGGGCCGCGATAAGCGCCGCCACAAACCCAGCCGTCAAGGCGGGGGGCAGAAGGTCAAAGATCGCAAGCACCGGCAGCCGTAATATGCCAGCGAGAGCAAGCCGCCTGCGACGAATATCCAGCGCCAAAAAGGCGAAAAAAGCGGCGATTCCAAAAAGAAGGGGAATTGAACCGAACAGTGTACGGACCATCAAGTCTAAGCATATCCGCATGTTCCCGAGTTCCACAAGTGGACATCACAAGGGACGGAAAATTCTCTTTTCTTCCCCTCGAGGACGCCTCCCATCCGGCGCCCTTGGGATTCTTATAAACGATTCGGTTTTCAAAGCTTTGTGGACAAGCGGGAATAGATACTATTTGGTTGCGTCCCAGGATGGGGCTGATCGCATCGAACATCTGGTTGGCAAAGAGTTCTTTGAGACTGCTTGTGGCAGCGGCGGGAAGTTATTGTTAACCAACGCTGCCTCTGGGCGCGCTGCCGGCACTCCCTGACTGCGCCCGTTCAACCAGTCGCATCCTCCTTCCCTTCCTCGCTTGTGGAAAACGATGCTCACTACTGACTCCACACGGAAAGCTGCTAGGATTGATGATTGTTTGTACTGCAACGATCATGTTTTTTGTACCCACGCGTTCGCCGTGTTTCGTCTACAGGACAGGTGGCATTCTCCGAGCGGACATAATCCGTGCATGTATTTTTCGAGTTGCGGGAACTTAATTTGCTCTCGCGGGGAATTGCTTAGGGACCCAAACTAGCTCAAGCTGGAGAGGTAGACGGAGATCTTTCTAGAGGGGAAGCTATGAACATTGTTGTTCTTGGTGGGGATGGTTACTGCGGCTGGGCGACCGCACTTTATCTTTCAGCGAAGGGGCACAGTGTCGCGATTGTAGATAATTTCGTGCGTCGCCAATGGGATCACGAACTAGGCGCCCAGACTCTTACACCTATCCTTCCTCTGGGCGACCGCCTTAGGACATGGACTCGCCTGACAGGAAAAGCCATTGAGCTTTTTGTGGGAGATGTAATGGATTATGAGTTTTTGCTC
>WNFL01114833.1_pt2 | contig 35418 bp, 32 predicted proteins | sample 5400361 | NCBI WGS metagenome assembly WNFL01 (sample SAMN13153351, study PRJNA577476) | soil metagenome | isolation source: 40 cm soil on Douglas fir-dominated hillslope | place: USA:California | collected 2013-09-17
CGAGGGGGTCACGGCCCGCGAGCTGGCCGACCGCTACAACCGGGTGATCGCCGAGGACCTGACCGGGCTCGGCATGTCGTACGACCTGTTCACCAGGACGACGACGCTGAACCACTACGCCGTCGTCCAGGAGATCTTCCGGGGGCTGTACGACAACGGCTACATCTTCGCCAAGACCACGCTCGGCGCGGTCTCGCCGTCAACAGGCCGCACCCTGCCCGATCGCTACATCGAGGGAACCTGCCCGATCTGCGGTTACGACGCGGCGCGCGGCGACCAGTGCGACAACTGCCAGAACCAGCTGGACCCTGTCGATCTGATCAACCCTCGCTCCAGGATCAACGGGGAGCGTCCAGTTTTCGCCGAAACTGAGCAGTTCTTCCTTGACCTGCCTGCCTTCGCCGACGTCCTGGGCACCTGGCTGCAGTCCAAGAGCGGCCAGTGGCGGCCCAACGTGCTGAAGTTCTCGCTCAACCTGCTCGGCGACCTGCAGCCGCGGGCGATCACCAGGGACCTGGACTGGGGCGTGCCGATCCCGCTCGACGGCTGGCGGGACCGGCCGGACAAGCGGATCTACGTATGGTTCGACGCGGTAATCGGGTACCTGTCGGCGTCGATCGAGTGGGCGCGGCGGAGCGGCGACCCGGACGCCTGGCGCGCCTGGTGGCAGGACCCCGACGCGCTCTCCTACTACTTCATGGGCAAGGACAACATCGTCTTTCACGCCGAGATCTGGCCGGCGATGCTGCTCGGATACAGCGGCAGGGGCAGCAGGGACGGCAAGCCCGGCTCGCTCGGTGAGCTGAACCTGCCGTCCGAGGTGGTCTCGAGCGAGTACCTCACCATGGAGGGGCGCAAGTTCTCCTCGTCCAGGGCCGTCGTGATCTACGTTCGCGATTTCCTCGCCAGGTACGACGTCGACGCGCTGCGCTACTACGTCGCGGTCGCCGGGCCGGAGAACCAGGACACGGACTTCACCTGGAGCGAGTTCATCCGCCGCAACAACGACGAGCTCCTCGCCAACTGGGGCAACCTGGTCAACCGCAGCATCTCGTTCGCCGCGCGCAACATCGGCTCGATCCCGCCGCCTGGCGAGCTGACCGATGCCGACCGCGCGCTGCTGAACCAGTCCAGGCAGGCGTTCGACGCCGTGGGCGAGTCCCTCGCCAGGTCGCGGTTCAAGGCCGCGATTACCGAGTCCATGCGCACGCTCGGCGAGGCCAACAAGTATCTGTCTGACCAGGCGCCGTGGAAGCTGCGCGAATCCGATCCCGAGCGGATGAACACGATCCTGCACGTGGCGCTGCAGCTCGTCGACGACGGCAAGACGCTGATGACCCCGTTCCTGCCGAGGTCGTCGCAACTGGTGTTCGAGATGCTCGGCGGCGAAGGGCGCTGGTCCGACATGCCGAGGATCGACGAGGTCGACGAGGATGGCGGCCACCGCTACCCGGTGATCACCGGAGACTACTCGGGAGCAGCGACCTGGGAGTCGAGGCCGATCAAGCCTGGTACGCCGCTCGCGACGCCGACGCCGCTGTTTGCGAAGATCGACCCAGGGGTGGTCGTCGACGAGCTGAACCGGCTGGGCGGCTACGACGCCGACGCCGAGGACTCATGACGCGTCCCGCCGGTGATCGCGGACACTTCTCGACGAATCGGGTCGATTAGTGTCCGCGATCATGAACGCCCCAGTGGCCCCGGCACCTGACCCGCTGCCTGGATTGGCGTTCGACGCGCACACGCACCTGGACATGCTGCCCGGGCCGGTCGAGTCGGTGCTGGCTGCCGCCCGCGCGGCGGGCGTCGCCCACGTGGTCACTGTCGGCTGCGATGTCGAGTCGTCCCAGTGGGCGGCGGCTTGCGCCGCCGAGCACGCTGACGTGTACGCCGCGGTGGCGATCCACCCGAACGAAACAGCGCGCGCGGAGCCCGGCCGCGAGGCCGCGCTCGCCGAGATCGCGCGGCTCGCGGCGCTGCCTGAGGTTCGTGCTGTCGGCGAGACCGGGCTGGACTACTACCGGGAGAGCGCGCCGCCAGGGCTGCAGCGGGACTTGTTCCGCGCACACATCGAGATCGCCAAGAGGGCGGGCAAGGCGCTGATGATCCACGATCGCGACGCGCACGAAGACGTGCTCGACATTCTGGCTCAACTGGGCGCACCGGATCGTGTCGTCTTCCATTGCTTCTCTGGCGACGTGGAGATGGCCAAGCGGTGCGTCGAGGCTGGCTACGTCATGAGCTTCGCCGGAAATGTGACGTTCCCGAATGCCGGTCAGCTGCGCGAGGCCGCGGCAGTCGCACCGGCTGAGCTGATCCTGATTGAGACCGACGCCCCGTTCCTCACCCCGGTTCCCAACCGGGGCAGGCAGAATGCCCCGGCGCAGGTCGCGCACACCGTCCGAGCCGTGGCCGAGCTGAAGGGGATGGACGTGGGCGACTTGTGCGCTACGGTCATGGCCACCGGGGAGCGGGTCTTCGGCCCGTGGCGAGACCTTGCGGCGCGATGAACGGCACCCCCTAGCGTCGCGCGCCGTGGACGAGGCTCATCCAGGTGCGCAGCTGCTCGGGCCGGCGGAAATCCGGCAGATCGCCGGGCGGCTCGGGATCTGGCCCGCGAAGCGACTCGGGCAGAATTTCGTCATCGACCCGGGCACGATCAGGCGCATCGTCGGGTTGGCCGACCTGCGGCCGCAGGACGTCGTGCTCGAGGTGGGACCTGGCCTCGGCTCGCTCACCCTCGGCCTGATCGAGGTCGCCGAGCGGGTCATTGCCGTCGAGGTCGACCAGGCGCTCGCCGGCGAGCTTCCCAGGACCATCGCGGCGCGGGCCCCAGGGCTGGCGGGCCGGCTTGAGGTCGTGACCGCGGACGCTCTGGGCCTGCAGGCACCGCCGGGACAGCCGCCGACCGCGCTGGTCGCGAACCTCCCCTATAACGTCGCCGTTCCCGTTGTGCTGCATCTGCTTGAGGTGATGCCGTCGATCCGCCGCGTGCTTGTCATGGTCCAGGCCGAGGTGGCCGACCGCATGTGCGCGCAGCCCGGCAGCAGAACCTACGGCGTCCCGTCGGTCAAGCTCGCCTGGTACGGGACCGCGCGGCGGGCCGGGACCGTGTCCAGGAGCGTGTTCTGGCCGGTGCCGAACGTGGACTCCGCGCTCGTCGCGTTCACGCGCTGGCCGGATGGCGGCGCTCCCGGAGCCGGCCACCACAGCGTCGGTCGCGCGGCTGTCTTCGCGGTCATCGACGCGGCGTTCGCACAGCGCCGCAAGACGCTCAGGTCGGCCCTGGCTTCCTGGGCGGGCTCGGCGCAGGCGGCGGAACGAGTGCTGCGGGACGCTGGCGTCGACCCGACCCTGCGCGGCGAGGCAATTGGCATTGACCAGTACATCCGGATTGCCCTGGCAGCCAGCCGGGCGCGTACCATCATCGAATCGTGACGCACGTGACACAAGTCGACGGGCCGACAGATTCGGTCACCGCCCGGGTGCCTGCCAAGGTCAACCTGCAGCTCTCGGTCGGTCCGCTGCGCGAGGACGGCTACCACGACCTGGTTACGGTCTTCCACGCGGTCTCGCTCTTCGACGAGGTGACCGTAACCAGGGCCGACCGGACCAGTGTGCTTGTCACCGGCGAGGGCGGACCCGCTGTTCCGCTCGGACCAGCCAACCTCGCCGTGCGCGCGGCTGTCGCGCTGGCGCGAGCGACCGGGCGGCGGGGCAGGGGGGCCGGCGGGGTCAAGATCGAGATCCGCAAGCGGATACCGGTCGCGGCCGGCCTGGCAGGCGGCAGCGCTGATGCCGCGGCCGCGCTGGTCGCGTGCAACGAGTTGTGGCAGACCGGGCTGAGCACGGCCGAGCTCGCGGAGATCGGGGCGCGGGTCGGCAGCGACGTGCCGTTCTCGCTGGCCGGTGGGACCGCGGTCGGCCTGGGCCGGGGCGAGCGGCTGACCACGGCGCTGGTCTCCGGCAGCTACCAGTGGGTTCTGGCGTTCGGTACCACCGGCCTGTCAACGCCGGATGTCTATGCGGCCTGTGACCGGCTCAGGGCATCCAGGCGCACCAAGGACGGGCAGCCCGTTGCAGTCCCCGAGCCCCAGCTGAGCACCCGCCTGATGGCCGCGCTGCGTTCCGGTGATCCCGCCGCCGTTGGCCCGCTTCTGACCAACGACCTCCAGCCAGCGGCGCTGTCGCTGCAGCCGCTGCTCCGGCGTGCGCTACAGGCGGGCAGGGAGCACGGAGCGCTCGGCGCGATCGTCTCTGGTTCCGGGCCGACCTGCGCCTTCCTGGCCAGCAGCGCCGAAGCGGCACGTGAACTGGCCGTCGCGGTCACCGGGGCCGGCGTCTGCCGCGCGGTAGTCCACGTCTCGGGACCCGTGCCTGGTGCCAGCGTGGTGGAATCGGGCGCCCTGGCGTGAACATCGTGAACCTCGAGGCCGCGGTGAAGGCCTTCGGGGGCCGGGTGCTGCTCGACCACGTGTCGCTCGGCGTGGCGGCGGGCGACCGGATCGGCGTCGTCGGCCGCAACGGCTCGGGCAAGACAACCCTGCTCGCGGCCCTCGCGGGCGCGGCCGAGCTGAACTCGGGCCGGTCGACCAGGGCGCGCGACGCGTCGATCGGCTACCTGCCGCAGTCCGAACAGCTGGCCGGATCGGTCAGGCAGATCGTTTTCGGGGCGCAACCGGCGCATGAATGGGCCGCCGACGCGCGTAGCCGCAGGCTCCTCGCGGCGCTGCTCTCCGACATCGACGCCGATGCTCCCGCCGACCAGCTTTCCGGCGGCGAACGCCGCAGGGTCGCGCTTGCTGCCCTGCTGCGCGGCACCCATGACCTCCTGCTGCTCGACGAGCCGACCAACCATCTGGACATCGATGCGATCAGGTGGCTGGCCGGCTACCTGGGGACCTACGGCAAGGCGTTCGTGGTCGTCACGCACGACCGGTGGTTCCTCGACGCGGTCTGCGAGCGGACCTGGGAGGTCGCCGGCGGGCAGGTGCACTCCTACGAGGGCGGCTACTCGGCTTACGTGCTGGCGAGGGCGGAGCGGGCACGGCAGGCGGCCGCGCAGGACCAGCGCCGGCGCAACCTGCTCAGCAAGGAACTCGCCTGGCTGCGCCGCGGACCGCCGGCCAGGACGAGCAAGCCCAGGTTCCGGCTCGACGCGGCGGCTGCGCTGATCGCGGACGAGCCGGCCCCCAGGGACAGCGTCGAGCTATCCAGGCTGGCGACGGCCAGGCTCGGCAAGACGGTCATCGATTTGAGCGACGTGACGGTCAGGGTCGGCGGACTGACCCTGCTCGATCAGGTGAGCTGGCAGCTCGGCCCGGGCGACCGGGTCGGCGTGGTGGGTGTCAACGGCAGCGGGAAGAGCACGCTGCTGAACGTGCTCGCCGGCGTGCAGGCCGGGCAGCAGCAAGCCGGCGAGGTAGTCATGGGCAAGACCGTGCGCGTGGGTTACCTCACCCAGGAGCCTGGCCCGGTCGATCCTGGCCTGCGCGCGGTCGAGGCGGCGCAGCAGGTCCGCGGCTCAGTCCGGATCGGCAAACGCGAGTTGTCCGCTGGCCAGTTGCTTGACCGGCTTGGCCTGACCGGCGACCGGCAGCAGGCGCCTGTTGCCGAGCTGTCCGGGGGTGAGCGGCGCAGGCTGCAGCTGCAGATGGAGCTGATGGCCGAGCCGAACGTGCTGCTGCTTGACGAACCGACCAACGACCTGGACATCGATACGCTGACCGAGCTAGAGGACCTGCTCGACGGCTTCCCAGGCTCGATCGTGGTGGTCAGCCATGACCGGTATTTCCTTGAGCGGGTCACCGATCACGTGCTGGCGTTCGCCGACGCGAAGCTTGCCTTCCTGCCAGGCGGTGTCGACGAGTACCTCGAACTGCGGGAGTCCGGTAAGGCCGGCAAGCCGGTCCCGGCGTCGGCCGGCGTGCCCGCGGGGCAGTCTCAAGAGGCGCCACGATGGCCGGCCGCCATGCGCCAGGGGCCGCCGGCGGGCCTGTCCTCCGGCCTGTCCGCCGGCCAGCTGCGCGAGGCCAGGAAGGAGCTGGCCAGGCTCGACCGGCAGCTCGAACGACTGAACGGCAGGGAATCCGAGCTGCACAAGGCTCTCGCCGAGGCGGCGGCCGATTATGCCCGCCTCATCGAGCTCGGCGATGAGCTGCGCCTGGTAAAGGAACAGCAGGCCGCACTTGAGGATCGCTGGCTCGAGCTAGTCGAGCTGACCGGCCGCTGACGAAGCCCTTTCCCGCCGTCGTGGATGATTATCGGCAGATGTGCGGAAAGGCATCCACGATCAGTGGGTGTGCGCGATAGCGCGCCAGAAGGCGCGCGCGATGACCCGGTAGCCCGCGTCGTTGGCGTGCTCGTTGGGTCCGCGAGGTGCCTGGGCGCACATCCAGGTCAGGGCGCAGATCGCGGCCACGTTGGGCGGAACCGATCTAGCACCCGCCGACAGTGCTTTACCGCCCGCCCCGCGACCCTGACCTGATCTGCCTGCTCGGCCCGCGTTTCTTTTGGCCAGTGCGCCGAAGTCCGCGGTGCGAAACGCCCGGAAGACGTTCGCGACCCTGGCACCGTAGCGGTGATAGCCGGCGGCCAGCATCTCGTTGGCCCCGGCGGCGACGGCGCCGGTGAGGACCGCGAGTTGCCTGCCGGTCTGGCCGGCCCGCCATAGCCCCAGTTCAGGCACGTAGTACGTCATGCCGACGATGAGGACCCGCGGCCCGGCCGCTGACCGGAGCTTCGCCATGATCGCGCTGAGGTTGCGCGCGATCCCCGGTATCCGGCTGAAGACGCACGGCAAGATCATCGATGCCCCGCCGCCCAGGACGCACGAGTTCGGATCGTTCGCGCCGATGTCGATGGTGACAATCGCGGTTCTGCCGCGATGCGACCGCAGGAAGCTGATCGCCTGATCAAGTTGGCTGCCTGCCGGATACGGGCAGACGCCGCCGTGAATCATCGTGGCGGTCGTCTCGCCCGAACAGCCCAGCTTGACCAGCCGCAGGTGCGGAAGCTCACTGCGCAGCCTGGCGACCAGCCGGTTGGGATAGCCCCGCGACGTTGCGACATCGTCCCCGGTCGGGGCGGGCTGCACGCCCTGAGACAGGGAGTCGCCCAGCGAGAGGTAGTAGGAGCGGCCGGTGACTGCCTTGCGGCTGAGCCCGGAGCGGAGCGCGGCCACGGCGGCACCTGCGTGGCGTCCCGAGGCGACGTGCTGCGAGCCGTCCGGCTGACGTGAGCTCGCCGGGTCGCTCACGCCGTGCGAGCAGCCGACCACCGTCAGCGCCGCCGCGAGCAGCGCGATCGTTGGGCGCGTGGTGGCGCTAGGCAGTCGCATGCGCATCGAAGGGGGTCAGCAGCATTCTGAGCAGGGAGGCTAGCTGCTCCCGCTGGGCGTCATCCAGACCGGTGAGCAGACCGTGCTCCTGCTCGAGCAGATCGGCCAGAGCCGCATCGGCGACGGACTTTCCGCGCTCGCTGAGCTGGACGAGGACACCCCGCTTGTCCTGCGGGTCGGGCAGCCGCCTGACCAGGCCGCCCTCGGCCAGGCGGTCGATCCGGTTGGTCATGGTCCCTGATGTGACCAGCGTGGCCCTGAGCAGGGCGCCGGGGCTGAGCTGATAGGGCGGGCCCTGCCGGCGCAGCGCTGACAGCACGTCGAACTCCCATACTTCGAGGCCATGGGACGCGAAGGCCGTCCGCCTGGCCCGGTCGAGGTGCCTGGCGAGCCGTGATACCCGGCTGAGAACCTGCAGCGGCGCAAGGTCCAGGTCCGGCCGCTCAGCGCGCCAGCCAGCGACAAGATCATCGACCTCGTCCCGCGGCCTCGCCTCGGTAGCTGTCGTCTCCACCCGAGCAGCATATCTCTTGACATCGAGAGTTAACGCACGTACAACTTGTTAAAGAATCTCGACATCAAGATACCTCTGGCTAGGGGGAGCTGTGTCATGTGGGACCCCGGTAGGTACCGTCAGTTCGGGGCGGAACGGTCCCGGCCGTTCTACGAGCTGATCAGCCGGATCGGCGCCGCCGAGCCCGCATCCGTCGTGGACCTGGGCTGCGGCCCAGGCGAGCTGACTGCCGACCTGTGCAGCAGGTGGCCCTCGGCCGACGTGCTCGGAATCGACAGCTCAGCGGAGATGATCGAGGCGGCCGAGACGATTCGGGCGGACCTGCCCGCGGACTCGAGGCAGCGGCTGCGTTTTGAACTGGCCGACGTCACCGATTGGCAGCCTGCCCGCCCTGTCGACGTCATCGTGTCCAACGCGCTGTTGCAGTGGATATCCGAGCACGAGAAGCTGCTGCCGCTGTGGGTCAGTCAGCTCTCCGCCGGCGGCTGGCTTGCTTTCGCGGTACCTGGCAACTTCGAGCAGCCGACCCATGCGCTGCTGCGTCAGCTGGCCGGCACCGCCCGGTGGCGCTCGTCGCTGAAGGACGTGGCATTCAACAGGCAAGCCGCGGATCCGGCGGAATACCTGGACGTGCTGGCGCGAGAGGGTTGCGCCGTCGACGCGTGGGAGACCACGTACCTGCACGTGCTCGACGGCGATGACCCGGTGCTCCGCTGGTATCAGGGCACGGGCCTGCGGCCCGTGATCGCGGCCCTCAGCGCTCATGACGCAGCAGAGTTCATGGCCGGCTACGGGGCGCTGCTGCGGGAGCATTATCCGCGGCAGCCGTATGGCACCGTGCTGCCGTTCCGCCGCGTGTTCGTCGTGGCTCACCGCGAGCGGTGACCGGGCGCGCGGGCAACTGATCAGGGCTTCTTGTCGCTGAGCCGCTTCAGCGCTTCCGGCGGGATCTTCGGCTTGGGGTCCAGCTGGGACAGGCCGTTCCAGGCCAAGTTGACTAGGTGCGCCGCCATCTCTTCCAGCTTGGGCTTGCGCACGTCGAGCCACCACTGACCGGCGAACGCAACCATGCCCACCAGCATCTGTGAGTACACCGGCGCGAGTTTCGGGTCGTAACCCCTGGCCTTCAGGACGTCGGCCAGGATGTACTCGACCTGGCTGGCGATGTCGCTGATCAGGCTCGCGAAGGTGCCGGAACCCGATGCGGGGTGCGAGTCGCGTACCAGAATGCGGAAGCCGTCGCTGTTGTCTTCGATGTAGCGCAGCAGCGCGACGGCGGCGGCCTCGAACTTCTCCATGGTGTCCTCGCCCTGGAGCACCTCGGTGGCCATGGACAGGAACCGGTCGACCTCGCGGTCCACGACGACGGCGTAGAGGCCCTCCTTCCCGCCGAAATGCTCGTAGACGACCGGTTTAGAAACTCCGGCCTGGGCGGCGATCTCCTCGATCGAGGTGCCGTCCAGGCCGCGTTTGGCGAAGAGGCGCCGGCCGACGTCAAGGAGCTGCTCGCGCCGCTCCTTGCCGGTCATTCGCTTACGGCCGGACACCGGGGGTTGGCTGGTCACTGCCCCATCATGCAGCGACCTGGTTGCTAGGAGTTAATCGGTACGCCCACCGGGCGCCGGGTCATGGAGCCGAGCTCGCGGACGGTGCCCACCTTCTTGCCGGTCAGCCTGGCCTCATCCGGCCACCGGACGTCCCGTACCCAGCCGAGTTTCTCGGCCAGCCAGATGGCGCGCGCGGCGATGTCGATCTGGCCCTTGAACACGCCATGCCGCGCGCAGGTCGGGTCGGCATGGTGCAGGTTGTGCCATGACTCGCCGAACGACAGCACGGCCAGCCACGCCACGTTCTTCGACTTGTCCCTGGCCTCGAACTCGCGCTTACCGAAGGTATGGCAGATCGAGTTGATCGACCAGGTGACGTGATGCAGGAACGAGACCCGGACCAGGCTGGCCCAGAAGAACGCGATCAGGGCACCCTGCCACGACATCGTCCACAGGCCGCCGATCAGGGCGGGGAGCAGCAGAGTTGCGGCAACCAGCGGGCCGAAGAACTTGTGTACGGCCACGATGTCGCGGTCGGCCAGCCAGTCAGGGGAGAACTTCTTGTGCGAGGTGATGTTGCGGTCGAACAGCCAGCCCATGTGCGCCCAGGCCATGCCCTTGGTTAGCGCCTTCCAGTCGTCGCCGAACCGCCAGGGCGAGTGCGGATCGCCCTCCTTGTCACTGTATTTGTGGTGCCTGCGGTGGTCGGAGACCCAGTCCAGAATCGGGCCCTCGATCGCCATCGAGCCCGCCACCCCGAGGGCGATCTTGAATGCCCTGGTCGACTTGAAGGACCCATGGGTGAAGTAGCGGTGGAAGCCCATCGCGATCCCCAGCCCGGAGAACAGGTAGAACGCGATTCCGATCAGGACGGTCTGCCAGTTCAGCAGGCCCCATGCCCAGGCCACGGGCACCGCCGCGACCAGCGCGAGCATCGGGACGCCGGTGAAGATGGCGACCAAGACCCGCTGGATGACGGACCGTGGCTCTGGCTCGAAATCAGAAGGTGGTCCCTGGCGCCGGGGCGGCGCTGCTTGCTCTGCTGGCGCGACGGGAACGTCGGTGGTAGCGGTCATCGTGGGTTCCTCGCTGGCTCGAATCGGCCGGTCAGAAGAGCGATCCGCATAACCGAGGTCATGGGCCGAGCGAATACGCTTACGTAACCGTAGCTTACGGTAACGTAGGTTCTGCAAGGCCCCCTAGAGCGATATCTGACAGATTTCAGCCCGTCGGCCTTGTGGCCTTCGCTGCAACTACCCGGTCGCGCATCGATCATGCTGGTGGTTCTCAGGCAGTGAACTGCGGCTCTAACTGTGTATTAGGCCCAAACCTATATCTTAACGATAAAAAGGAAGTTCCGGCGTCTGGACTCGAACCAGAACAAACGGCACCAAAAACCGTTGGGCTGCCAATTACCCCACGCCGGACCGCCTGCTCTGCTTGCGGCTTCAGCAGGCGCGTTTCACGATACAGACCTGGCCTTACGAGGGCGAGTCGGAATCAGGCATCACCTCTGCTCTGGCCATCACGGCCTGGCACCAGCCCTCGATCTGCTTGTACAAGGGGCCGCTTCGGAGGACTTCTATCCGGAGGCAGCCATGGTATGCCTCGCCCACGTTCAACCGCACTGTACGCGGATTGTGCCTCTTCAGAGTCGGTAGGCGGAACTGCGCTGGCGGCGCCCGCGTGACGTCCAGCCAGAACTCCTGGGCGCTGGCCACGTCCGCGCTCTGGTGAATGCTGAGCCTGAAGGCCAACTGGTCCTGGGCGACTCCCGCCAACCGCAGGAAGCGAAGGTAGAACCTGATCAGCTGCGGATCGCTGTTGATGAAGATAACGCGGTTAGAGCGACGATACGGCTTGCTTTTGCTCCCCTCGCACCAGTACGCGATCGCTCCCGCAACCAGGACGTCGCGTTCGGTGAGAAGCCCGATCCTCTCCGCCGCGTCTGCCCGGATGGCCTGCCTCACTGCCTCGCGACGGGGTCGCTCGGCAGCCCAGTAGGCCGCGACTGCGTCGGCCTGGCGCTTAGCGCATTCCTCCCGGCTCAGACGCGCGGAGCGCGGCATATCTCGGACCCACAGCGAAACTGAACTCTTCGAGACCCAAGCGCAGCGGCGATATCGCGGTATGCCAGGCCCTGCTCCCGCAACTCGCGAGCCTTGCGCCGCAGGGCGTCTTTCGCATGCGGACGCCCGGTCCAGGCCGGGGGCGGCTCGCCACGCAGCGCATTGTTGAGCGTTTCATTGCTGCCAATCCGCAGGATCTCCTTGATCTCGCGCCTGGACTTTCCAGCACGCCGGAGCGCGATGGCTTGCTCGCGTACTTGCGCTAAACGCTGCGTGTTAGTCATATTCGAATGTTAGTCCGAGGCTCTGACAGTGAGATAAGCGAAGCACAGACGCGAGCAAGTCGTCTGAAATCAGGGGATTTGGCCAGGGTGGCGCACGATCCCGGACTCGAGCAGCGCCTGCCAGCCGAGCACCTGGCCCTTCTTGATGTACCTGGTGCCATCGGTGGTGACGCTCTTGTGCGCCTTGATAGCGACGGTCTTGGCGCCCATGAACGTGTAGGTCTCCTGGTCGATGACGAACTCCTGCTTGTACCACCCGTCGATCACCATGTTCAGGCCGATGCCGGTCCTCCCGGCGATGTCGGTCCCGCTGTCGAAGTGCACGCCAGGGAGCTGCTGGAGAACCCGGTACTTGCTGGCGGCGAGCTTCGGCGGGATCAACACACCCTCGCTCTGGCCTTGGAGCGGCGTGGAGATCGCATCGAAGATCGCAACATTGCGCGGCCTGGCGTACCACGGCATCCGCGGTTTGTTGTCCGCCAAGATCACGGACTCAAGGCCAGCCGGGTCCGCGGGCAGCGAGTTGAGGTAGGAGTACCTGATGCTCCGCGTCATCGGCGTGGACGCGATGGCCGGGAGCGGCTGGGCTGTTCCCGGGGTCGTCGGCTCTCATAGGCGGCCTTCCGCAGGTAGGCAGGACACCTGTCTTTGCCAGCGGCTCACTGAATTGTTCCCGATGATCCGCTAGGGCTCGGCGAACTCGGCGCGGACGCCGAGCAGGCGCACCGGGTCTTGCCTGCCGAACTCCTCGAGCGCCGCCAGCGCCGCGGCCTCGATCTGCTCAGGTTCGCTCGTTGGCTCCGCCAGGGTGCGCCCATGTGTGTGGGTGAAGAACGGCGCGAAGCGAATCTTGACCACAATCCGGCCGGCGGGCCGGCCGTCTGCGGCGACGTCCTCGGCGACTCTCCTGGAGATCCGCGCCACCTCGGCCCTGACCTGCACCCAGTCGGTGATGTTCTGCTGGAATGTCTCCTCACGGCCGTGACCGCGCGGGACGTACGGCTCGGCGGATACGGGTGACAGGTCGATTCCGTGCGCGGTCTGCACTAGCCACGGCCCGATCGTGGGGCCGAAAACCCCCGCAAGCTCGCGCGGGTCGGCGGCGGCCAGATCGGCAACGGTCATGATCCCGAGCCCGGCGAGCTTGCGCGCCGTCCTCGAGCCGATGCCCCACAGCGCGTCCGTCGGCCTCGGACCGAGCAGTTCCCGCCAGGTCTCGTTCGTGATCGCGAATACCCCGGCGGGCTTGCCGAATCCGGTAGCGATCTTGGCCTGAAGCTTGTTCTGCCCGATGCCGACCGAGCAGTCAAGACTGGCCGCCTCCCGTACGGTCCGCTGGATCCTTCTCGCCAACGAGAACGGGTCGTCGGTCCGCGCACCAAGGAACGCCTCGTCCCAGCCCATCACCTCGACCACAGCGTCGAGTTGCTTCAAAGTGGCCATCACAACGGCGGATGCGGCGTCGTAGGTCGCCTTGTCGACGGGTAGGAACACCGCGTCGGGACAGCGGCGCGCTGCGGTCCGCAGCGGCTGTCCTGAATGCACGCCGAACTGACGGGCCTCGTAGGAGGCGGTGCTCACCACGCCCCGTTTGGTCGGGTCGCCGTCGCCGCCCACGACGACCGGCTTGCCCCGCAATTCGGGCCTGCGCAGCACCTCAACAGCAGCGAGGAACTGGTCGAGGTCGACGTGGAGCACCCAGCCGGTCACAAGAGCAAGTTTCGCCCCTAACCGAATCGTGGCGCGATACAGGCCAACTACTGGGAGGTATCCTGCTGCGGTCTGGGGCATAAACGGCGCGGGTCAGCGTCTAGTCCTGATAAATCCGCAGCGAAGTCGAGGAGCCGAACCGAGTGAGCGGAGCAGGTCCGGCGGCCGTGATCGTGCTCGCGGCCGGTGAGGGTAGCCGCATGAAGTCGCCCATCCCGAAGACGCTGCATCAGGTCTGCGGGCAAACGATGCTCGGGCATTGTCTCGCGGCGGCGGCCGAGTTGTCGCCTGACCAGCTGATCGTGGTCGTCGGCCATGACGGGGATCGGGTCGCCGAGCACGCGCGCCAGCAAGTACCCGGCGCCGTCATCGTGGTGCAGGACTATCTGGGCGGAACCGGGCACGCGGTCAGGGTCGTGCTCGAAACGGTCGGCACCATCAAGGGAACCGTTGTCGTGACCTATGCCGACACTCCGCTGCTGACCGGCGCCACCCTGGCCAGGCTGGTTGCCGAGCGGGCCGCAACGGGCGCGGCAGCCGCGTTGCTGACCGCGCGGGTACCCGACCCGGCCGGGTACGGCCGGATCGTCAGGGACGAGCGCGGCGCGTTCGCGGCCATCGTCGAGGATGCCGACGCGACGCCGGACGAGCGGGCGATCAACGAGATCAACACCGGGATGTACGCCTTCGATGGCGACCTGCTCGCCGACGCGGTGAAACGCGTCAGGACCGACAACGCACAAAGCGAGGAGTATCTCACCGACGCCGTGTCCGTGCTCCGCAGCGACGGCTACGCCGTGCGGACCGTTTCGTGCCAGGACGTTGAGGAAGTTCAGGGGGTCAACGACCTCGCGCAACTTGCTCACGCCAGCCGGGTGCTGAATTCCCGGCTGCTCACCACGATGATGCGCAGCGGTGTCGTAATCGCCGATCCCGCAAGCACCTGGGTCGACATCGGCGTCGACCTGGCGCCCGGCGCCTATATCGGGCCAGCCACGAAGCTCGAGGGCAGCACCACGGTCTCTGCTGGGGCCAGGGTGGGGCCAGGCTGCCTCCTGCGCGACACCGTGGTCGGGCCAGGAGCCGCTGTAATCCTGTCCGTCTGCGAGTCAGCCGTCATCGGCGGCGGCGCGCAGGTCGGGCCGTTCGCGCACGTAGTGGGAGAGCAGGTCTCGTGACGGTCGGTACCGCGCCAATCGGCAAGAAGATGATGCTGTTTTCCGGCCGGGCATTCCCCGGACTCGGGCTGGAGATCGCCGACTTCCTCGGTATCGAGCCCACGCCGACCACGCTGTTTGACTTCGCGAACGGCGAGATCTTCGTGCGGTTCCTCGAGTCGGTCAGGGGCTGCGACGCGTTCGTCCTGCAGAGCCATACGTCGCCGATCAACAAGTGGATCATGGAGCAGCTGATCATGGTCGACGCGCTGAAGCGCGCGTCGGCCAACCGGATCACTGTGGTCGCCCCGTACTTCGGCTACGCGCGGCAGGACAAGAAAAGCCGGGGCCGCGAGCCGATCTCAGCCAGGCTGATGGCTGATCTGTTCCGTACGGCAGGCGCGCACCGGCTGATGGCCGTTGACCTGCACACCGCTCAGATTCAGGGCTTCTTCGACGGTCCGGTCGACCACCTATTCGCGCTCCCCACACTGGCGTCTTACCTGGAGGGCAAGCTGGATCTCGCGCATGTGACGGTCGTCGCGCCGGACGCCGGCCGGGTCAGGGTCTGCGAGCGGTGGACCGACAGGCTCGGCTGCCCGCTCGCGATCATCCATAAGAGGCGCGATCCGGATATCGCCAACAAGGTGAAGGTGCTGGAGGTCGTCGGGCAGGTCGCCGGGCGCACCTGCATCCTCGTGGACGACATGATCGACACCGGAGCCACGGTCGCCAACGCCGCCGAGGCTCTGTTCGAGCAGGGCGCGGCCGACGTAATCGTGACCGCGACCCACGGCGTGCTCTCCGGCCCGGCCGTTGACCTGCTGAAGAACTCGGCGATCAGCGAGGTCATCCTGACCAATACGCTGCCGATCGAACCGGAGAAGCAGTTCGATAAGCTTACTGTGCTGTCGATTGCACCGCTGATCGCCAGGGCTATCAACGAGGTCTACTCGGAGGGCTCGGTAACGAAGCTGTTCGACGGCCAGAGCTAGCCAGCCATGCGGTGGGAGCCGCCAAATGCGGCCAAGCGCAGGCCGCGGCGCGGCACTGGAGCCGGGCGACGCCTGCCAGAAGCGGGCTGCGCTGATCGTCGGCTAGACTCGCTGCGAATTCTTCTGCCCTTGACAGGGCTGTTACCCGCTGAGGAGTGGCACCGTGCCTGAGGTTCATATCGCCGCAACGCCGCGGACCGATTTCGGCAAGGGTCCAGCGCGGCGTGAGCGCCGGGCCGGCCGGGTCCCCGCGGTCCTCTACGGCCACGGCGCGCCGCCACGGCACATTAGCCTGCCTGGCCACGACGTTCTGCTGGCCCTTCGTACCGCGAATGTCCTGATCAGGCTCGACGGCCTGGCCGGCGGCAGCGAGCTCGCCCTGCCCAAGGCGGTCCAGCGTGATCCGATCAAGGGCTCCGTTGAGCATGTAGATCTGATCCTGGTGCGCCACGGCGAGAAGGTCACCGTCGACATCCCGGTCACCGTTACGGGCGAGGTGGCCCCTGACGGCCTGCTCGACCAGCAGCTCGTCCAGATCTCCGTCGACGCCGAGGCGACCAGGATCCCGCCGGGAATCGAGGTCAACGTAGAAGGCATGCAGATCGGCGTGTCTGTGCACGCTGGCGAGCTCGAGCTGCCGCTCGGCGTCACGCTGGCGGACGAGCCCGATCTGCTTGTCCTGCACGTCATCCCCGCTCCGACGGCCGCGCAGCTTGAGGCGGAGATCGGCGTCTTGGCCGAGCCCGCGGAGGCTCCTGAGGTTCCCGAGGCAGTCGCAGGGGCCGCTGCGGCCGCCGAGGGCGCTGCCCAGGCGCCCGCCCAGCCTGAGCCTTCGGGCGAGTAGGCCGGGCAAGCACGGTTGGCCAGGATCGCGCGCTGGCCCTGGGAGCCCCGCCGGCCGGTGCGGTCGGCGCGCGATCCAGGCGTCGCCGCCGGGACTAATCAGATGGCTGATGATCGATGGCTGGTGGCAGGGCTGGGCAACCCAGGGCCGCGGTACGCAGGCAACAGGCACAACGTCGGCTTCATGGTCGCCGACCTGCTCGCCGCCAGGATCGGCACCGGCTTCCGGCGAGACCGGTCCCGCGTGCAGGCTGCGTCGGGACGGCTCGCCGGGCTGCCGGTGATCGTCGCCAAGCCGACGTCGTTCATGAACCTGGCCGGGCCGCCGCTGGCCGCGGTCGCTGCCTTCTACAAGATCCCGCCGGACCGGATCGTCGCCGTCCACGACGAGCTTGACCTGCCGTTCGCGACGATCAGGCTCAAGCTCGGCGGCGGCGACGGCGGTCACAACGGCCTCCGTTCGGTGACGAGAGCCCTCGGGACGCGCGACTACTACCGGGTGCGGGTCGGCATCGGCCGGCCGCCAGGCCGACAGGATCCCGCGGATTTCGTGCTCCGCGACTTCGCCCCGGCCGAGCGGAAGGAGATGCCGCTGGTGCTTGAGCGCTCGGCCGACGCGGTCGAGGCGCTGCTGCGGCTGGGACTGGCGCCTGCGCAGAACGAGTTCCACCCTGCCGCGCCGGTCCCGCCGGCCGATCCCGCGGCCGGCTGAGACCTCCCGCTTGCGGCGGCCTTATCTGCGCGTAAATCTCTGTGCAACTGTTCCCGCAAGTCCGTTTCTGGACCGGAAGCTGCGGCATGATCGAGCTTCAGATGGTCTGACGGCAGATCGCTGTCAACTACTCGCTTTCCCCACGCGTCTTCTTTGTGTCAAAGCTTGGCGCTCGGGGTTCTTAGATGCCGCAGCGGCAGGTGCTTCGCGTGTGAGTTCGGTATTCGGGGAGGGCGCCAGGCGTGACTGGGCAGACCGCGGTCACTACCGCGCGGCGAGGCCGGGTAAGTGCCCGGCTCGCCCAGCTGAGTTCTGCGTCGTGGACGGCTGCCTACCTGCGCCAGGCCTGTCTCGCCGACGGCCTGTGCGGCCTGCTGGCCGGCGTGCTCGCGTACGTGATCAGGTTCTCAAGCGCCGCTGACCGGCCCGCCGCCTACCTGGGCATCAGTCTGCTCCTGCCCGTGTGCTGGTTGCTGACGATCCTGTTGGCTGGCGGCTACGACTCGCGGTTCATCGGCGTCGGACCCGATGAGTTCCGCAAGATTCTCAACGCCGGCGTGTTCCTGACCGCCGCCGTCGCCGTGGCGTCGTACGCGACCAAGGCGGACATCGCCAGAGGTTACGTTGTCGTCGCGCTGCCCTGCGTGACTGCCTTTGACCTCGTCGCCCGGTTCGCATTGCGCAAACGGCTGCACCGGCTGCGCGAGACCGGTGCCTGCATGCGAAGGGTCGTCGTGGTCGGCTACGCAGCGGTCGTCGCCGATATCGCGACGATGCTGCGCCGCGAGCCGTACCACGGCCTGTCGGTGACGGCTGCCTGCATCGTCGACGGTGACGAGGCCACGGTGATCTCCGACATTCCCGCTTTCGGCGGGATCAACAACATCGTCGAGGTCGTGCGGGGCTGCCAAGCCGACACCGTCGCGGTGCTCGCCTGCCCGGAGATGTCAGGGTACCGGCTGAGGAAGCTCGCCTGGGAGCTCGAGAAGACCGGGACTGACCTGTGCGTCGCGCCTGCGCTGCTGGATGTGGCGGGCCCGCGCACGACCATCCGCCCGGTGGCCGGGCTTCCGCTGCTGCATCTGGATCACCCGGAATTCACCGGCGCCCGGCTGGTCATGAAGGGCTTGTTCGACAAGACGGCGGCGCTTGCCGCGCTGATCGTCACCTCGCCGCTGCTTGCGGTCCTCGCGCTGGCCATCCGACTGGACGACGGCGGACCTGCGCTGTTCAGGCAGACCAGGGTGGGCAAGGACAGCAGGACGTTCACGGTCTACAAATTCCGCACCATGGTGATCGACGCAGAGCAGCGCAAGGCCGACCTCAGGCGGCAGGCCGGCCAGCACAGAGTGCTCTTCAAGCTCCGCAACGACCCCCGGATCACCCGCACGGGGACGTGGCTGCGCCGGTGGTCACTGGACGAGCTGCCGCAGCTGATCAACGTGCTGAATGGTGATATGTCCCTGGTTGGGCCGAGACCGGCCCTGCCCGACGAGGCGGCAATGTATGGTGACCATGTGCGGCGCAGGCTGGTGGTGAAGCCAGGCATCACGGGCCTGTGGCAAGTGAGCGGCCGGTCGGATCTGACGTGGGACGACTCAGTCAGGCTCGATCTGCGCTATGTGGAGAACTGGTCGCTCATGCTTGACCTGCAAATTTTGTGGAAGACGCTGTCGGCGGTCGTCCGAGGCTCGGGCGCGTACTGAGCCGCCTCAGCGGCGACACCACGCTGTGGCCTCGGCCTGGCCCGGGCCACTGCCAGTCAGGACGTCAATTGGAGCTCAGGTGGTCTTTCCTGCTGATGATGGCCTTGCCCGTGACCTCGCCTTCGCGGCGGGCGAGCGCTTGCTGAAGCTGCGCACCGGGGGCCAGGACGCGGACGAACTCAGGCGCGCCGGTGATCTCGGCTCACAAGACTTCCTGGCGGGCGAGCTTGCCAGGCTGAGACCCGGCGACGCGGTGCTGTCCGAGGAAGCCGCCGACGATCACGCCAGGCTGTCCGCCGACCGGGTCTGGATTGTCGACCCACTCGACGGCACCCGGGAGTTCGGCGAGGAAGGTCGGGTTGACTGGGCAGTGCACGTCGCACTCTGGGACCGCGGCGACCTGACGGCTGGCGCAGTGGCGTTGCCGGCTCAGGACCGCGTCCTGTCAACCGCCGAGCCGCCGCCATCGCCGCCGCCTGCTGAGCCGGGCGGTCGGCTGAAGCTGGTGGTGAGCCGGTCGAGGCCCCCCGAGTTTGTCCAGCGCCTGGCCGCAGAGCTAGATGCTGAGCTGGTGCCCCTGGGCTCAGCTGGAGCCAAGGCCGCCGCCGTCATCACCGGAGAGGTGGACGCTTACGTGCACAGCGGAGGTCAGTACGAGTGGGATTCCGCGGCGCCTGTGGCCGTTGCCAGGGCCGCTGGCCTGCACACCTCGAGGATTGACGGCTCAAATCTGAGTTACAACTCCGAGCAGCCGTGGATGCCGGATATCCTGATCTGTCCCGTCCCGCTGGCCGGCCGCCTGCTCGACTCGATCAGCGCGGTTCAGCGTCAGTAAGGCATGAGTAAGCAGGCCTGCTCGGCCGCAGCGGGCCGGGCCGAGTTCACCCAAACCCGGAGTTCGCCAGATGACAGTGTCACGCTCTGACTACCAGCTCTCGCAGCTCGACGTGCTGGAGGCTGAGTCGATCCACGTGATCAGGGAAGTCGCCGCGGAGTTCGAGCGACCCGTGCTGCTGTTCTCCGGCGGCAAGGACTCGATCGTGATGCTGGCGCTCGCCGAGCGCGCGTTCAGGCCGGCCAGGATCCCGTTCCCCGTGATGCATATCGATACCGGTCACAACTTCGATGACGTCCTTGAGTTCAGGGACCGCAGGGCGGCCGAACTCGGTGTCCGCCTGATCGTCGCCTCGGTGCAGGAATCCATCGACTCTGGCCGGGTGGTCGAGGAGACCGGCAGGTGGGCGAGCAGGAACAGGCTGCAGACCACCACACTGCTCGACGCGATCGCTGACCTGCGCTTCGACGCGGTCTTCGGCGGTGCCCGGCGGGATGAGGAGAAGGCAAGGGCGAAGGAGCGGGTATTTTCCTTCCGCGACGAATTCGGCCAGTGGGACCCGAAGAACCAGCGGCCTGAGCTATGGAGCCTCTACAACACGCGGATCCGCCGCGGCGAGCACATCAGGGTCTTCCCGTTGTCGAACTGGACTGAGCTCGATATCTGGCACTACATCGCCAGGGAAGAACTCGAGATCCCCGTGATCTACTTCGCGCACAAGCGCTCGGTGTTCGAGCGCGATGGCATCCTGCTTGCCGACCATCCGTACGCGGGCCGGTCAGACAGCGAGACACCGTTCGAGGCAATGGTCAGGTACCGCACCGTCGGCGACATCAGCTGCACGGGAGCGGTCGAGTCCACCGCGGCCACACTCAGCGCCGTGATCGCGGAGATCGCGGCCACGCGGGTGACCGAGCGAGGCCAGACCAGGGCCGATGACCGGGTAAGCGAGGCCGCGATGGAAGACCGCAAGCGGGAGGGCTACTTCTGATGGCGTCCCAACTGGATGAGACTGGGGGCGCGGATAGCGATGGCGCCCGGCGCGAGCGCGGCAAGCACGAGAGCACGGGGGGCATCGGGGGCACCGGGGGAGACAGGGGCATGGACATCCTGCGGCTGGCAACCGCCGGCTCGGTCGACGACGGGAAGTCAACCCTGATTGGCCGGCTGCTGTACGACTCGAAGGCGATCTTCGAAGACCAGCTTGCATCGGTCGAGCGCACCAGCAAGGAGCGGGGCGAGGACTTCACGAACCTGGCGCTCCTGACCGATGGCCTGCGGGCCGAGCGCGAGCAGGGAATCACGATCGACGTTGCGTACCGCTACTTCGCGACGCCGCGGCGGAAGTTCATCATCGCCGACACGCCTGGGCACATCCAGTACACGAGGAACATGGTCACCGGGGCCTCGACCGCCGACCTAGCGGTCGTCCTGGTTGACGCCAGGAACGGCCTGACCGAGCAGAGCCGCAGGCACGCATTCCTTACCACGCTGCTCCGGGTGCCGCACCTGGTGCTTGCCGTAAACAAGATGGACCTGGTCGGTTACGAGCCGGCCGCGTTCGACCAGATCGTCGAGGAGTTCACGGCCTTCGGCACCAAGCTGGAGATCGGCGACCTGACCTTCATCCCGATCTCTGCGCTGCATGGTGACAACGTCGTCGACCGGTCGCTGAACATGGCCTGGTACAACGGCCCATCGCTGCTGCATCACCTTGAGCACGTCCACATCGCGTCGGACCGCAACCTGATCGACGTCAGATTCCCTGTGCAGTACGTGATCAGGCCGCACCAGGCGACAGACCCCGATCTGCACGACTACCGCGGCTACGCGGGCCAGGTCGCCGGCGGCATCCTGAAGCCAGGCGACGAGGTTATGCACCTGCCTTCCGGCCTGACGACCACCATCAAGCGGATCGACACCGCGACCGGCCCGGTCGACGAGGCCTACCCGCCCATGTCGGTGACCTTGCTGCTCGACGACGACCTCGACATCTCGCGCGGCGACATGATCTGCCGGCCGCACAACCAGCCACAGGTCACGCAGGACGTGCAGGCGATGGTTGCCTGGATGACCGACGCCCCGGTGCTAACCCCGAGGAGCCGTCTGATCGTCAAGCACACGACGAGGACCGTGAAAGCGATGGTGCGCGATATCGGCTATCGCCTGGACGTCAACTCGCTGCACCGGGATGAGTCAGCTGACCGGCTTGCCCTGAATGAGATAGGCCGGGTCGCTTTGCGGCTGACACAGCCGATCTTCTGCGACCCTTACGCGAGAAACCGGATGACCGGTGGCATGATCCTCATCGACGAGGCCACGAGCGCCACAGTGGGCGCCGCCATGATCACCGAAGCGGGCTGACACCCCAGAAAGCCAACCTCGGGCGGCGCCGGGCCGGCTTCATGCCGCCTCGGGTGCCCCTGCTTCGCGGCAAGGTCGACCTGGTGGAAGGCACGGGTTACCAGGAGAGGCGCCACCATACCGGGCCGACATAGAACTCTTTAGCTCTTGTTGGCGTCTGAAGGAAGAATTAACGTATAAAGTCTGTTCATCGTGCAACGTCGAGTGAGTCATTCGCCCGCCTATGCTCAAATCCTTCCCGTTGACAGGCCGTGACTCCACCTAACGCAGAGCTGGGGTCGCGGGTGAGCAAAGCCGTTCGGGTCGTCTACCTCGGCGGCTTGGGCCGCAGCGGCAGCACGTTGCTCGAGCGACTGCTCGGCGAACTCCCAGGCGTCTGCCCGGCTGGCGAAGTCGTGCACATGTGGCAACGCGGCGTCGCGGAGAACGAGCGCTGCGGCTGCGGGGAAGCGTTCGGCGCCTGCGACTTCTGGATAAAGGTCGGAAAGGCCGCCTTCGGCGGCTGGGAGAACGTCAGCACGGACCGGATAATTGGCCTCAGGGCGACCGTCGACCGCACCCGCCGCATCCCGTTGCTGGCCAGGCGCTCGCTGCCCGCCCGCTTGCAGGCCGCTGTCACCGATTACACCGGCTATTACCTCAGCGTCTACCGAGCCATCGCGGACGTCAGCGGCTGCCAGACAGTGGTCGACTCGAGCAAGCATGCTTCGCTGGCGTTCTGCCTCGCCAGGCGCGAGGAGATCGGCCTGCGGGTCATCCACTTGGTCAGGGACAGCCGGGCGGTGGCCTACTCATGGACGACCAAGGTTGCGAGGCCCGACGGCGACACCGGCAACTACATGACCACCTATCGGCCGGCCAGGGCTGCAGCCCAGTGGAACGCGCAGAACGGGGCACTTCAGCTGCTCGCCCGGCGCGGAACAGAGGTCCTGCGGCTGCGCTACGAGGACTTCGTCGCGGCCCCCGAGCAGGCGGTGCGTCAGGCGGCGACATTTGCCGGCCTGGCCGCCGGTGACCTTTCCCTGGGCTTCCTCGGCTCAGATGATGAGTCGCGGTGCGCCCTGTTGAGCAAAGCGCACACGGCCTCGGGAAACCCGCTGCGGTTCGCTACGGGGAAGGTGCCGATCCGCAGCGATGACCGCTGGCGCGCCTCGATGCCCGGTGCGGAGCGGCGCACGGTCACCGCTCTGACCCTGCCGTTGCTGTCCCACTACGGCTACATCGGGCGGGCGGCATGAGCGCGTGGCCTTCGGTCGGCGTTGTCATCCCGACCAGAGACCGCCCCGGCCAGTTGCGCGAAGCCATCGCTTCCGTGCTCGCCCAGGACTACCCAGGGCGGCTGCAGGTCGTGGTGGTCTTCGACGGTGCGCCCGTCGACCAAGACCTGGTCCTGGGCGCCCGGGGCGCTCGGGACGCCCTGGTCGCCGACGGCTCCCAGCCTGACCAGCTGCTCGTGCTCGCCAACGACCGGAGTCCCGGCCTCGGGGGGGCGCGGAACTGCGGAATCCTGGCTTCGCGCACCGACCTCGTCGCGTTCTGCGACGACGATGACCGGTGGCTCCCAGGCAAGCTGCGTGCCCAGGTAGCCGCCTTGCGATCGAGCCCAGGAGCGGAGTTCTCCAGCTGCGGCATCGCCGTGCAGTTCGAGGGCAAGACGACCGACCGGCTGGCCGGCACCGCCGAGATCACCCACCAGGACCTGATCAGGTCCCGGATGGTGATGGTGCACTCGTCGACCTACCTGGCCAGCCGTGCTGCCCTGCTCGACGGGATCGGGCTGGTCAACGAAGCCATCCCCGGCGGCCAGAACGAGGACTGGGATCTCGCGCTGCGCGCCGCCAGCAGGCACCCGATCGTCAACGTGGATCAGCCGCTAGTGCAGGTGGCGTGGGGCGCGAGCTCGCACTACGCCAGGGCCTGGGAAACCAAGGCGCAGAGCCTGATCTGGATGCTCGAGCATCACGGCGATCTTGTTAAGAACCAGGCGGGAGCCGCCAGGGTCTACGCGCAGATCGCGTTCGCCTATGCCTGCCTCGGCGAGCGCTCCGAGTCATGCCGGTGGATCGGCCGTGCGCTGCGGCATAACTGGCTTGAGCCGCGCGTGCCGTTCGCCGCAGCGGTCGCCGCTGGCGTGGTATCCGGTGAGCGCGTGCTGCGCACGCTGCACACTCGCGGGCGCGGGATCTGACATGACCGACCGAGTGCGCCTCGCGGGCCTGGAATTCGACCTCATCAGGCAAGAGCAGCTGATCGAGCAAGTCACCGACGCGATCAGGCGCGGCAGCGGCGGCACGATCATCACGCCGAACGTCGACATCTGCCGCCGGACGCGTCGCGACCCGGACACCAGGCTCCTCGTGCACGCCGCGTCAATCGTCGTGCCTGACGGCATGCCGTTGCTCTGGGCGGCCTGGCTGGCCGGCCGGCCGCTGCTGCAGCGAATCACAGGCGCGGACCTGATCTTCTCCTTGTCCGCTGCGGCCGCGGCGAACTCATGGCCGATCTACGTGCTGGGCGGGCTTCCCGGCGCCGACGGCTCGCCCGGGGCAGCCGAGCTCGCCGCGGGCCGGATCGAGGCTCGCTACGAGGGGATCAAGGTGGTCGGCGCGTACTCGCCGCCGTTCCCGTTCGACGCGAAGGCCGGTGACATCACCGGCATCCGCGCCGCACTGGCCGATACGCAGCCGAAGATCGTCTTCGTGGGCCTTGGCTTCCCCAAGCAGGAACGGCTGATCGCGCGGCTGTGCGGCGACCTGCCAGGCACCTGGTTCGTGGCCTGCGGCGCGGCGATTCCGATCGCCGCCGGGCAGCTGAACAGGGCGCACCCGCTGGTGCAGCGGATGGGCCTGGAGTGGGGCTACCGCCTGATCAACGAGCCGCGGCGGCTCGCACGCCGCTACCTGATCCACGACATCCCCTTCGCGATCAGGCTGCTTATCGCCAGCGCGTTGCGGCGCGGCGACGCGCCGAGCCCCGACACCGCCCGCACGCTGGCCGAGGCGAATACGCGGGCGGCAGACACGCGGGCTTGAGCTACCTGCGCCAGCTGGGATCCTGACCCAGCCATCTGGTCAGCTGCTGGTCGAACGGCTCGAAGTAGTCGGTGAGCTCGGCGCGCAGGTCCGCCGGCATCGGCGAGCGGGGCCTGGCGTTGTGCCGCTCGAATACCGGGTAGCCGTGATTGCCGAGCTCGAGGAAGTCAAGTACGGCGTCGTACACAGGCTCAGGCTTGGTGAAGAAGTCGCCGCTGTCGACAACGTGGACGCGCTCCGCGCCGAAGACGCGTTCCAGCTCGTCAAGCTGGTCCGCGTATCGTCCCCTGGCGAGGTAGGCGTGGTGCTGGTGACTGTGGCTCAGGTAGCCGGGGTCCCGCCCCATCCGCTCGGCCTCACCTCGGAGCCGCTCAGGTTCAAGCTCCAGGGCGCGGGCGAACGGCTCGTGCTCGAAACCCCTGGCCAGCTCGTGGGCGTGGGCCGAGTAGGCGCGCTCGGCGGGGTCGCGGACGAGCACCAGGAGCCTGACACCAGGCAGGTCACTGGCGATGCGCTCGGCGGCGCACGGGTGGAACATGTAGTACGGGCTTGACTCCAGGGTGAGCGCGCGATCTCCGGCCAGGCGGCCCGCGCGACGCCCGCTCGCCTGCAACGGGAAATGCGCGCGGTACCAGCTCATGCCGCGGTCATAGTTCATGTCGAAGTAGTGCACGCCTTTGTGCAGCACGGCCTTGAGCACAGCGGGATGCTGGCTCAGCGTCCGGTACATCGAGGTGGTGCCGCACCGTTGAGCGCCGACGATGAGGACGCCGGGAAGCATCCTGGCCGGGCTGGTCAGCCGCCCGGTCGTTACGGACAGTAGGTGGGCAGCGCGCTTGGCTGGCGGCGATACAGATCTGGCGATGACTAACCATCCTCTCGGGCGACCCGATCTGGGGCGGGCTGGTCCCGGCTGGTCCGACCCTAATCCGTGCCTGGCTGCCCGTTGACCGCGGCTGCGAGCGCAGGCAGCAGCCATCTCCGCGGCGCGCCTAGGGGCGCCCCGGCCTGCTCCTGCCGGTCGGCCAGGTAACGCACGGACAGATCGGCCAGGTAGGCCAGCGCGGTCAGGCGGGCCCGCGGCGGCGCGACGCCGAGCGGCTCGAGCAGGGCGGCGGAGCGCCGCACGCAGTCGGCGGCCGCCTGGGCCGGATCGCGCCGGCCAGGGACAACCTCGGCCTGCAGCCAGTAGTGCAGCGCATCAAAGCCGATAGGAGCGCCGACGGTGAACCGCTCCCAGTCCCAGACCAGCAGGCCGGCCCGGGTGCAGGCCATGTTCCACGGCGTCCAGTCGCCGTGCCAGCTGCCGAAGCTGAGCGGGGTAGCGCCGGCCATCACCGCAAGGTGGCCGATCGCCGCTCGCAGCGCAGCATGCTCGCCGTCGGCGTCGTCCCGGCCGTCGCAGGCATCGTGCAGGCGGGCTGCCAGCCGGTGCCAGTAGTCGCTGGCGGTGAGCGGCGTGTAGTGGACGCCTCCGACGTGCGCGACCTCGGCCATGGCGTCCTCGAGCTGGCCGGGCCGCAGCGGCGTTCGCTTCAGCCAGGCGGGCAGCGGGCTGAGGACGAGCACGTCCATCCCATGCCACCGGCTCAGGTCGAGTGCTCGCGGCACCTTGAGCCCGGTTAGCCCGGCCGCAGCCAGCCGGCCGAGTGCTTCATGCTCGGCCCGGACCAGGCCAGCTGTCAGCGGGTTTACGCCAACCTTCGCGAATCCGACGGTCTGGCCGGAAGGCGTCAGCAGCTGCAGCACGGGTTTGCGGTTCGCGCGCGCGGCCCCTAGATGGATGCTCACCTGCACTCGCTGCCCGAGCACCGAGCTCAGGTGCGACTCGATGGTCTGGGCGCCGGGCGGGACGCGGATGAGAATGCGGTCTCGAAGCACTAGATCGCCGAGGCCACTGGCCAGCGTTGCGGACAGCGCCCTGGCAGCCAGCCTGGTACGCGCCGACGCTGGCTCGCCATACCTGCGGACAGCTGCGGAGCCGGGGCGCCGGTCCCGCGGCACTACCAGCCGGGGTTGGCGCAGCCCGGGCAGCACGAGCATCGAGCTGTCCCCTCGTTCGCCGCTCGCGTTCCCTGGCTGGTCGACCGGACGGGCCGCGGCTGGCCGCGCGGGGACTAGCACCGCCTCGGCCGGCGCCGGCCACAGGAGCCGGCACACATCACGCAGGTAGCTAGCCCTGTCCCGGCCGGCCGACGCCGTTCGAGCTGTCACTGGCCTGACGCGAGGACCGGACGGAAGGCCGGCCAGCTGAGCAGCTGTCCGAACGCCCTGAGTGCGGGCGGGTTGCCGCCCAGCCAGTACCTGAAGGACCGGCCCTGGCTGTCCGTGCCGTTCGCATCGAAGTAGGCCATGCCCTTGATCTGCGGATCCAGTTTGACGAGCTCGCCAGCGGCCAGCAGCCAGTGCGGCCATGCCCGCGGCCTGCCGTTCACCGCGAACTCGCCGATGAGGACAGGCTCACCGGTGTGCCGTGCCCAGCTGAGGAACGGGCTCGCCGCTTCCTGGAGCGTCTCGGTGGTCGTCGCCGAGTAGATGTCCGCGCACACCCAGTCGACCTCGCTATTGCCCGGGTAGAAAGCCTGCGACCGGCCGTCCCTGAAGCCCCATCCGGTAGGGCACCACACCCAGCCGACGTTCAGCGCCCCGGCCTGCGCGAAGATCGCGCGGATGTGATCCCACGCTGAGATGAATTTCTGCGGCCCGTGGACGGCCCATTGCAGGTTCGGCCGGTCCATTTCGTGCCTGAACTCCATCAGGATCGGCCGGCCGAGGCGCTTGACGGCCTCAGCCCTGGCCTTGATGAGCGTGTCATAGCGGCCCATGATGATCTTCTTCGTGTCCGGCGTGCCGCCCCAGGTCAGCAGCAGTACCTTCCCGCTGCGGACGAAGTACCTGTCGGCCCGGTCGGGGAAGGGGCTGGACCAGGGATGGTAGGTGTGCACCAGGGTGATCGGGGCGCCGACCGTCTGCTGGAACGAGCGCACCGCGGCGATCTCGCCCGCCTGCGTGTAGGTAGCCGGCTGGACGTAGGCACCCAAGTATGCGCCCGACGTGGGGATCAGCCGGGCGGCCGGCCCCTGTGCGCCGGTGCGCGCCGCTGCGCCGCCCGGCGAGCGCTGGCCGGACGGTGAGTGGCTGCCGCCCGTCGAGCCGGATCCTGATGGCGCGATCGGATCTGATGACAGCTTTCCCTTCGCGGCGAGGCTGGCCGCCGCCGCAGAGATGACGATTACTGCCGCCGCCACCGACAGGACGACCGCGTGCCTGCGAGCGGGGCGCCTTCTGCGGTGCGTCACGTCACCGAGCCTTCCGTCGGGGACAGCCCGACCGGTACAGAGGGAACTGGCTTACCGGGCCAAGGCGGGACCGACCGGCCAGCAACCGCGCGGACCGCCAGGATGAACGCGAGCAGCAGCAGACCGCCATAGATCAGGCCGCTGAGCGCGTCGGTGAGCCAGTGTAGTGAGAGATATACCCGGCTGTAAGCCTCGTTGAAGCCGAGCGCCGCGACGACGGCGGCCGCCCAGATGGCTGTCGTGCGCCGCCCGCTGAACTCACGCCACAGCAGGTACGCGATCAGCCCGTAGAAAACGATGCAGCGGTCGCAGCCGCCGGACGGGTAGGTCCCGAGCGGGCTGGTCGGCGGGCCGAGCCGGTGGAAGACATGCCGCAGCGCGAGCGTCGTGTAATGGTCGATGACGATCAGGGACGCCACCGCGACCGGGGGCAGCCATCGCTTGTCCCGCCAGGTCACGGCCAGGGACACGGCTGCCGCGATGGCCGCCCCCCAAGCGGTCCAGGTATCGCCGATCTTGGTCAGCCGATTCATGGCCGCGGCTGCCGCGTGCACCTGATGGCTGCTCAGCCACTTGAAGACCGGCCGGTCGATCGCCAGGCCGTGGTAAACCACCAGCAGCCCGAGCAGCGCCATGACCCCGAACACGACGATGGCGCCCACGACAGCCAGGACACCGAACCGGCCCGAGCCCCCCACGGCTTCGGAGAAAGCCGACCGGCCGCCAGCCCTGCGGCTGTGATGTCGGCCAGGCTGAGGGCCTGAATGGCTGGCGGAATGGCTCGCGGCCGCGGCAAGCATGACCACGTTCCGGTGCCAGGCCAGGAAGGCGACGCCGAAGATGACCGCCATCCCGCCCGGCCAGATGAGTACTACGAGGTACCTGATCATTCGACCTGCGAACCTTTCTTACCGATATGAACTCGATGGCGGCGCGCTCGCGTCAGGCCACCGATACCCGGCATGGCGGACAGATGCAAGGTGCCATGCAGCCGCCACACTCCGAGCGCCATGACCGCGCATCCCAGCCCAGTCGCGGCAAGCGAGGCAGCCGGCCGGCCACCGGCGACAGCGCGGAAGCCCAGCGGGATGGCGGCGAAGCTGAGCGTCGTTAGCGCGCAAGCGATCGCCATGCCCGCCCCGAAAGGATGCACTTTGACTGCGAGCGCCACCTGCGCCAGCGGAAGAAGATTGGAGACCGCGATCGCTGCCGCCCACCCGATTGCCGCGCCAGTGATCCCCATCCGCGGGATCAGCAGCAGGTCGACGCCGATGTTGACACCCATCGCCAGCAATCCGTTGACCAGGCTCCAGCCGCTCCTGCCGGTCGTGATCAGTACGGTGTCCACCTGTCCGCAGGCGGTCGCGACCAGCATGGCGAGCGCCAGTATGACCATGACTGTGCTGCCAGCGTGATAGCTCCGCCCGAAGATGCCGAGCACGCTGGGGCCGAAGACTGCGGCCAGAAGGTAGATCGGCCAGGTGAGCAGGATTAGCCACGCTGTCGTCACCTGGTAGACGGTATTGGCGCCAGCCCGGTCCCTGATCGCGAACAGCCGGGTGAGCTGTGGCTGCGCCGCCATGCTGATGGCGGCATTCCCCAGCTGACCAGCGACAAGAAACCTTGTTGCCGCCGTGTAGATGGCCGCTTCAGCCGGACCCTTCATAACGCCGACGAGGACGATGTCCAGCCGCTGAATGATGATCTGGGCCACGCTGGCGATCGATCGTGGCGCGGTGAACCGCCAGAAGCCCCGCGCGTTCGGCTTTCCGTGGCGGTTGTCGGCACGGAAGTTGTCCGCTCCGGCGCGACTGAGCTGCTCGGGACCCGGTGTGTTGGCCCCTGGGGATGACCCCGCTGGCGGCGCGGACCGGTGCTGTCGCACGATGCGGCGGAGCCAGAGCGCCGAGATGATGGCAGCCGGTATGTACGGCATCGCCCACAGCGGCGCAAGCAAAGCGGAGGCACCAGCCATCGCGGCGGCGGCGACGCCGACCAGCTGCAGGGTAGACCGCCAGATCCGGTCGACCACCACAGTTGGCTGCATCTCGTGGAAGCCCCTGGTCGCACCGAGCATGGTGTCGGTAAGCGCGGCGAACGGCAGCGCTAGGGCGAGCACCCGAAGCTCGTTCGCCAGTTCGGTCGGCCGGACGGGCTCGGCGAGCCGGCCAGCGATCAGGATCCTGGCCAGCGGGTAGACGAAGGCGATCAAGACGGCGGCGCCGACTACCGACGAGATCACGACCGGAATGATCGTTGCCCTGATGATGGCGGGGATCCTGCGCTCGGCGTGCAGTGCCCTGAGGCGGGCGATGAAATAGATAGTGCCGTTGTACGCGCCGAGGTTGGTAATAGCCTCGACGATCAAGAACAGCGACATGGCGACGAAGAACGTGCCGACTACCGATTTGTTGAAGTTGCGCGTGACGACCACGGTCAAGGCAACGCTCACCGCTGCCGAGATGACCGCCCCGGCCAGGTTGATGACGCCGCCGCGCGCCACGCCCCGCAACCCGGCCGGGCCGGTAACAGCACTGGACTCGGGCCTGGGCGCTTCTTCGAAAACCGTCGCTGACGGCGCATCGAAGCCTGCGACATCGATGGCCGGCAGCGGCATGGTACGGGCGAGGAAGTCCTCGCTGTCCCGGTCATCCTGCCCCAGGGGGTCGGCGGTCACTGAGCTGATTCCGTCAAGTGCGCCGCTCCGCGGTAATCGCGGGAGCCCGTTGCCGTTGTAGCAGGTCGCTTTTCCACAACACGGCGTAGGCGAGCACGGTGAAGCCTAGCGGCGCCCCGGTCGCGTCGTAAGACAACATGTAAAGGAACGACAGCACGAGAACAAGCACTCCGGCAAGCCCGTATGGGCTCAGGTCACGGCGGTAACGCCAGATGCCATAGCCGAAGAAGGACAAGTAGAGCGCGGCTCCCACAAATCCATCACAGACCAGGAGCAGCCACAGCTGGCCGGTGCTGCCCACCGCGAGCTGGCCGCAGGTCGGGCACTTTTCGGACGGCCCCACGGCTATCGACGCGGGGCTGCCCTGTTCCTGCCTCGTGTCGCCGTAGCCGATGACCGGTGAGGCCAGCGCATCGGTGACCGCCAGCGCCGATAGCTGAGAGCGCAGGTTGTTGCTCTTGCCGTTCTCGAGCCTGCTAGTCACGACGCTGCCAAGCGGCGTGGCGACGATCAGCACCGCTGACAAGACGATAACCGCGCACAGGCCGCCTAGCAGCGCCGTTCTGCCCCTCGCAGCGAGCCGGACCGCTAGGTATGCGACGGACAGCACCGCTCCGATCCAGGCACCCCGGTTCAGCGAGTACAGCAGCGGCCCGACGGCGACCACGACCGTCGTGGCCGCGATCAGGCGCTGGCGCCGGGTTCCGGTCCAGGCCCATGCCACCAGGAACGGGAGCAGGATGGTCAGGCAATCGCCCCAAAGATTGGTGTAGTCGAACGGCGCCTTGGGCCTGCCGCTCGGGGAGCCGAGCACGTTCTGGATCTGAGTCAGGGCCGGGTGTGCCGACGCCTGGATAAAAGGGTTGACCTGAACACTATGGGGCAGCAGCAGCAAAAACGGCGAGCTGAATTCAAAGCGCGGCAGTAGCATGCCGGCGACGCCGCCGACGACCGCGAAGATCCCCACCAGGCCGAGCATCCAGGCCAGCGTGCGGCGCGGTAGCTCGCGCTCGGTGAGATTGCCCGCATAGAGGAGCAGGACCGTATCGGCGAGGTATCCGGCTGTGCGGTTCGCGTATGAGAGCACCCGGTGCGAGACCGGGCTGGGCACCGTGCCGGGCGCCGTCAGGGTGATGGTCGCTATCCCAGCGATGACGATGATCAGGAACAGCAGCCACAGCCCGAAGCCGGGCGGTACCCGGATGGCCCTGTTGCTGCGCGAGCGCCAAGCCGCCATCCGAGCGATCATCGGGATCGCGAGGATGATCCACATGAAGTCCGCGATGCCCAGCGCCCACCACAGCGGGTACCCGATCAGCAGGTAGGTGACCGGCCAGGCCGGTCCGCGGGTCAGCTGCCGCATGCGGCCCCTAGGGCGCTCCGCGTGCCCGGGTCCGGAGACAGCCGTCACCGCCGGCTTGGCGAGCGAAGTGGTCATCGCACTGGCGCCCTGCCGCTGCGGCGCCCGAGCAAGTTAGGCATCGTCAGTCACCGGTCGCTGGATCAGCGGAACTCGGGTACCTGTCCCGCTCGGTCCCGGTCACGCGCGGCATCGGCATGGTCTCCTTCGGGCCGCGCGGTCCCGGCGTCGACGTGAAGTCCGCCACTTCGCCGGAGACCTTCGGCGTGCCCGGCGTCCAGACCGTGGGTCCTGCCGCGGCGCTCTGGCCGGCCGAGGCCTGATCCGGCTGAGTCTCGTACCAACTGGCCGCGCTGGCTTGAGGCACCTGAGCCGGGGCGACGGCCTGCCGGGTCTTCCTGGTCGACAACCGGCTGGGACGCAGGATCGCGGTGCCGAGAACCGCCGTGCCCAGCCGGCTGAGGCGCAAGACACAGTCCGCGATGTCGGACGGCCGCGATCGCTCGACCTCAACGGCCACGATGGCCGCCTCGGCGAACTGTGCGAAGCCGAAGCTGTCCGAGTTCTCGCCCAGCGACTGAACCTCGATCACTACGTACCTGGCGTCATCCAGCACGTCGCTGATGAGCCGCTTCAGCTTCGCCTGCTGCATCGCGAGGAGAGCGCGCGAGGCGTCGAGTCCGGGACCGATGATCCGCAGTCGCGGCTGGTCACCCGCCGGGTTAGCCACCTCACTCACCCTCGCCGCGCCGGTCAGCACCTCGGACAGGCCCCGCCCGCGGGGAGCTCCGAGCAGTTCAGGGGCCTTCGTCCCGTGCATGTCCGCGCAGATCAGAATGGTCCTGTCGCAGGTCCTGGCCAGCGCGGCCGCCAGGTTGACGGCCGCCACGCTGCCATTGTGCCCGGGCGACGTAGCCGCGACGGCAATGACGTGGCTTCCCTCGCCGAACGAAGCGTCGACATACCTGGCGAGCTCGCTGAACGCACGGCCCGCGGGCGATCGCAGCGATTCCACGCCGCTCAGGCTGCCGTGGGGCTTATCGACCAGGCTGAGCAGCGTCGGCAGATTCCCCAGCCGCTCGACGTCGCGGATCGAATGGACGCGCTTGTTGCGGCGCTCGCTGACGAATGCCCAGGCCAGGCCGAACACCAGCCCGGCGATCAGCCCACTCGGCAGGAACAGCAGCTTGCGAGGGCTGGACGGGCTTGCGGGCACCGTGGCAGGGGAGGCGATCAGCCCGACGATGGTGCCATTTTTCACCGAAACGCTCGTGTACAGGGGCTTGGCCGCGTTGATATGCGCCTGCACCGAGGTAATGGCGCTTTGCGCGGCATTCAGCTGCAGCTCGTCAGAGATTTGGGTGGGGCTACCTGACACCTGATTGCGCTGATGGTGCCGGGCGGTCAGCAGCAGGATCTTGTACTGCTGGATCCTGCCGCGCAGGCGCTTGGCCTCCGCCTGCAGCGCATTGATCCCGGTGCCGAGCAGGTTCATGATGTTGACCCGCCGGTTGTACAAGTAGGCCTTCCCGGCAGCGTTCGCGCATTTGGCCGCCTCGATGGCCGTCGGCGCTCCGCAGGAGATCTGCAGGAACGTGGAGTTTGGCGGCACTGTCACGTGGATGTTCTGCGCGATGTCGGCGGCCGACCCGGGGCTACGCAGGTGTGACTTGACGACCTGGGCGACTGCGAGCGAGCGCACAGACTGGGCCTCGTTGTCCATGTTGACCGGGCCGCCGGTCCGTCCTCCCACCGCGTTGGCGTTATTCGGGAGCGCGTTGACCTGGACCAGGGCCGTGGCCGTGTAGGTCTTCGGGCCGAGTACGACGTAGGCGGCGGCGAGGGCCAGGCCAGCGCACCCGGCGACGGCGATCCTCCGCCAGCGGCGGCGGAGCACGCCGGTGTAGTCCGAGAGCTCGAAGTAGTCCTGCGCTGTCCCAGGGTTCATCCGCGGCGCTCCTCGCTGTATAGGTGACCGCGGTGCGGCCTTCGTGCGGCTACGGCAAGGTGGACGCAAGGTAGCCAGAAGATGAGCTTATGCGCTCAACAGGCATCAGGCCCACGATCACCGCAGGTATCGGGCGATGCCGTCCTACCTGCGTAGATACACCCGTTAGCGGCCGCCCCTGCCGGGGTCATTTCGGATAGGGCAGCAGGCACAGTCCGGCGAGTCCCCGGACGCTGCCGCACATCTGGGTCCCCTGCAGATTGTCGCTGGCGATCCGCAGGCCAGCCACAATTACGCGGTGAGCAGCCATTACGCGGCGAGAGCAAGCTCCCAATTCTGGGCTCGCTGGCCGCGGTGGCGACCCGCCCGCCGGCGTCGGGCGGGCCGCTGCGGTTGGTAGTGCCAATATCTGGCGCATGCCTGCCGGGACGACGACCAACCGCGGCCGGGCAAAATAGCTGATTGTGTCTGCCCTCGGCCATCCAGGAGAGTCAAGTGACCCGGTTCAGCGAGCTGACCGACTACCTAGCGATTCCCGCCGTGACGTCCCTCCGCCTGTCGCCCGACGGCAGCTGGCTCGCCGCAACCGTGCAGAGCCTGGGGCCTCCGCCGAGCAAGTTCGGCACGAGTATCTGGCGGATCGACACCGGCGCCGCTCCCGCATCGCGGCTCACCCGGTCAGCGGAAGGCGAGTCTGCCCCCGAATTCCTGGCCGATGGCTCGCTGCTGTTCGTCTCCAAGGGCCAGATACGAGACCGTCTTCGCATTCCTCGCTGAGAATGTGCTCGGCGAGGCCCGGCGCCGCCCTGACTTGCTGTAGGGGACCTGCGGCCCTGTGGCCTGTCCTTCCTGTGCCACGCTGTCTGCCATGACCCGAGCCGAGCTTGACAAGCGGCCAGCCGACGTCGCGGCCATGTTCGACGCGCTTGCCGGGCGCTATGACCTGCTCAACGATGTCCTGTCGGTGGGCCAGGACCGGCGCTGGCGATCCGTCGTCGCCAGGATCGTGGCCGCGCGGCAGGATGAC
>WNFL01203095.1_pt1 | contig 35365 bp, 28 predicted proteins | sample 5400361 | NCBI WGS metagenome assembly WNFL01 (sample SAMN13153351, study PRJNA577476) | soil metagenome | isolation source: 40 cm soil on Douglas fir-dominated hillslope | place: USA:California | collected 2013-09-17
CGAGTCGCTGCGGTTCGAGGCCCCGATTCCCGCCGATCTGACGAGCCTCATCACGCGGTTACGGTCGTCTTAAGTTACGGTTTGACTCCCGCCATGTGCGCCAGGACCTTGAACACCGTGGCGAAGTCTTCTTCGACCAGTCCCATGGCGCGGGCCGCTGTCAGATACTCGTTGGTGACGGCCGTGGTCGGCAGCGGAACATTCACGCGGCGTCCCAATTCCATCGCCAGCATCATGTCCTTCTGCATCATGTTCACGTTGAACCACGCTTCTTCCGGCATCTGCAGGACGAACGGTCCGCGGTAGACGACCATCGGCGACGCGATGGCGCTGTGCGTCAGCACGTCGACGGCCGTCGCGCGCGGGATTCCGCTTTTTTCCGCGAGCAGCACGCCTTCGGAAAACGCCAGCATCTGGACGGCGAGGCTCAAGTTGCTGGCGATCTTCATCACGAGCGCGAGGCCGTTGTCGCCCACGTGCGTCACCTTCGGTCCGACGTCGTCCAGGATCGGTTTGATCCTGTCGAACGTCGCTTTCGAGCCGCCGACCATCACCGAGAGCTTGCCCTGCTGCAGCGTGATGATGCTGCCGGATACCGGTGCATCCACCATGTCTGCGCCTTTCGCACGGACTTGGGCAGCGACGGCACGGCTGACGTCCGGGCTCACGGTGCTCATGTCGATCACGACCTTGCCGGGTGTCAGGCCGGCGAGCAGGCCGTCCGCCCCGTTCGTCACCGCTTCGAGCGATGCGGAGTTGGTCACCATCACGAAGACGACGTCCGCGGCCTGGCAGACCGCCTTCGGCGAGTCGGCGAGCGCCATCCCTTTCTTCACGAGCCAGTCCGCCTTCGATTTCGTGCGGTTGTAGCCCGTGACCTTGTGGCCTTTCGTCATCAGGCGGTCCGCCATCTGGCTGCCCATCGCGCCGAGTCCCACGTAGCCGAGATTCGCCATCTCTCTCCTCAGAGTAGAATTTCGTCCGGCTGAAGCCGGACGCTGCGGACTTCTCCTATGCCCAAGACCACTGATTCCCTGATGCTGCCGACGACGATCACCGGTTCGCTGCCGCGGCCCGCGTGGTACACCGAAAACCTCGGCCGGCGCGCGTTCCGGGACGCCATCGCCGACGCGCGCTTCCGCGAACAATACACCGACGCCGTCGGCACGTTCATCCGCGATCAGGAACGCGCCGGCCTCGACATCGTCACCGACGGCGACGCGCGATTCGACGGCGACGTGGGCGGCATGAGCTGGTTCCAGTACCCGGCGCGCCGGCTGACGGGCCTCGGCGGCGGCGACTACGCCCGCACGAAGAAGGGCTACGGCGGCACGCGCAAGGGCGACATTATCTTCGAAGTCATGGAAAGCCGCGTCATGCCGCGCGCGACGGGCCGAATCGAGCGCGGGACGCTCCACTACGCGTATCTCTGGAAGGTGGCGCAGGGGCAGACGAGGAGGCCGGTGAAGTTCGGGACGATCGTGCCGGATCTGATCGGGACGTCCATCGGCAACGACTTTTATCCGACGCAGGAAGATCTGCTGTTTGCGCTGGCCGACGCCATGCGCGAGGAACTCGATGAGCTGGCGGGCGCCGGCTGCGCGATCATCCAGATGGAGGAGCCGAACATCCATCTGGCGGGCATCCAGCGCGGCGGCGGTCCGATGCTGCCGGCCGAGTTTTTTGTCGGCACGTTCAATCGCACGGTCAGCGGGCTGCGCGGCAAGACCGAAGTGTGGTGTCACACGTGCTGGGGCAACCCGGCGCAGCAGCGGCTGTACGCGTCCAACCAGTCGTACGCGAGCGCTCTGCCGCTGCTCGACCAGCTCGACGTCGACGTGATGACGTTTGAAACCTGCGCCAACGACGGCCTCGACCTCGAGGCCATCGGCAGGACGATCACCGGCAAGAAGATCGCGATTGGTGTCGTGGATCACCGGAATCTGCAGGTCGAGACACCGGATCAGGTGGCGGCGGTGATTCGCAAAGCGCTGAAGTACATTCCGGTGGAGCGCCTTCTCGTGACCAGCGACTGTGGTTTCGGCCGCGAGGGCATGTCGAGGCGCATCGCGTTTTTCAAGATGGTCGCGATTGTCCGAGGGACCAACATCGTTCGAAAGGAACTCGGCTTACCAGAGGCGGTGTGTCTTGCAGCAGATCCGCGATACGCGTTGGCTGACGAGTACTAGGTCAACTCTCCACCACGGAGGAAAGGAGGACACAGAGTGAAAACCCTATCTGTTCTTCTCCGTTTCCCAGCGGGTCGCCGTTCCTCGCTTCGAGATCGATCCGTACTGGCCCAAGCCGCTCCCGAACAACTGGGAGATGGGCGAACTGGGCGCGGTCTTCGTCGACGCGACCGATCACATCTGGGTGATCTCGCGCCCGCGAACGCTGACCGCGGATCAGATCGGACTCTCGCTGAAGCCGCCGACATCGGAGTGCTGTATTCCGGCGCCGCCGGTCATCGAATTCGATCAGGCCGGCCGCGTCGTCCAGTCGTGGGGCGGTCCCGATGAAAAACGTGCCGGTTACGAGTGGCCGGCGAACGAGCACGGCATCTTCGTCGATCACAAAGGCAATGTCTGGCTTGGAGGCAATACCGCGAACCAGGACGCTCAGATCCTCAAGTTCACGCGCGACGGCAAGTTCCTTCTGCAGATCGGGCACGCGAAGGCGAGCAAGGGGAGCCTCGACACCGACAACCTCAACCGGCCGGCGCAAATCTGGGTGTGGGAAAAGACGAACGAAGTGTTCGTGGCCGACGGCTATCAGAATCGGCGCGTGATCGTGTTCGACGCCGACACCGGCCGGTTCAAGCGCATGTGGGGCGCCTACGGCAACAAACCGGACGACGCCGTTTCGCGGGATCGGGTATCGAACGGCGCACGCGGATCCGAGCAGTTCAACATCGTCCACGGTGTTTCCATCTCCAACGACGGCCTCGTCTATGTCGCCGACCGCGTGAACAATCGTATTCAGGTCTTCACGCTCGACGGGATGTTCATCAAGGAGGGCTTCATCGCGCGTGGCACCCTCGATTCGCGCGGGACCGCGTTCGCCGTCGCGTTCTCCCCGGACAAGGCGCAGAGATTCCTCGTCGTCCCCGACGGAGCCAACGACAAGGTCCGGATTCTGGATCGGCAGACGCTCGAGGTGCTCGACTCGTGGGGACGTCCGGGGCCATATGCGGGGCAGTGGCACTGGCTCCACAGCCTGGCCGTGGATTCGAAAGGGAACCTCTACACGGCGGAATCGCGCGGCAACCGGCTGCAGAAATTCGTGAACAAAGGCACGAAATGACGCCCCCGGAACCTTGCTGGCTTGACATCCGTCTCATGGCGCGAATATATTCGCCCTGAGCGAAAAACTTCGCCACATTGCGACTTCGCCGTTTTTGGGGCGCGGAGGTCTGAAGATGTCAGGCAAACACACAAGAAAGCTGTTAACCCTGCACCTGACGCGGCGTGAGAGTCAGATCATGGAGATCCTTCACCGCCGCCAGCGGGCCACGGTCGAAGAGATCCGCGACGAGCTGCCCGACGCCTCCAGCCCGTCGAGCGTACGCAAACTGCTCGACATCATGATCGACCGCGGGTTGCTGGCGCGCGAGTACGACGGCCCTCGCTTCGTCTACTTCCCGGCGGTCAAGCCGGACGAAGCCGGTCGATCCGCGCTGAAGGGACTCGTCCGCACGTTCTTCAAGGACTCCCCGGGGTCCGCGATGGCCGCGCTGCTCGATATGAAGGCCGCGCCGTTGTCCGAAGAGGAATACCAGAGGCTCAGTGCGTGGTTGAAACGCTCGCGTGAGCAGGGAGACAAGCGATGAATCCTTCCATTGTCGAAATCGCCGCGAAGAGTTCCGTGATTATCGCGCTCGCCGCTGCGGTGGTGGGCGTGATGCGGCGACGAGGGTCGGCGGCATCCCGCCACCTCGTCTGGACACTCGCCGTCGCCGGCTTGCTCGTGCTGCCGCTGGCATCTTCTGTACTGCCGGCGTGGAGTATCGCTCTGTCAAGCGCGAGACGCCGGCGCCTGTTGTCCAGCAAGCGACGGAAGTGCCGGCGGCATCAGCCGTGGCGGCGCAACTGACGGCCGCCCCCGATTCCGCTCAGAGATCCGTGATCTTCGCGCCGATTTCATGGATCGCGCTTCTGCCGATCGCTTACGCCGCAGGCGTCGTGCTCCTGCTCGGCCGCCTCGGCGTCGAACACTGGAAGACGCGGCTGATGTTGTCGCGGACGCTGCCTGTGGAGGACGCGGACTGGACAACGCTGCTGGACGAGTGCGTGACGCGGCTCGGAGTGCGGCGGACGGTCCGCCTGGTGCGAAGCCGCGAGGAAGCGATGCCGATGGCATGCGGTATCCGCCGGCCGGCGATCGTGATTCCGTCGATTGCGGACGTGTGGGACGGCGACCGCCGGCGCGCGGTCATCCTGCATGAGCTTGCGCACGTCATGCGGTTCGATTGCCTGACCCAGATGCTGGCCGAAGCGGCCGTCGCGGTGTACTGGCCGCATCCAGGCGTCTGGTGGGCGGCGCAGCGGCTTCGCGTGGAACGCGAGCTGGCCTGCGACGACTGCGTGCTGGCTTCGGGAACGGAGCCGCGGGAGTACGCGGGACATCTGCTTGAGATCGCGCATTCGCTCGGCCGCTATCACGCGCCCGCGCTCGCCGTGAGTATGGCCAGGCCACGGCAGCTGGAGGGGCGGATGATGGCGATGCTCGACGCGACGCGCAACCGTGCCACGCCGGCCGCGAGCCGCCGCCTGCTGGCGATGGCTGTCGCCGCCTTTGTGGTGGCGCCGCTGGCGGCGGCGACTGTCGTCGCGACTCGTGCCGCGGCACCAGCGGCTCAAGCCCGCGCCGCCACGGCGATCGCCGCCGGCACCTGGCAGATTCGTCTCGGCGCCGACGGGCGTACCGCGCACCTTGCGATCGGCGTCGGGGAAAACTCATTCCACAGCACGACGATTCCCCTCGATCGCGTCGATGGACTGGCCGCTATCCTGAATGGGCCCGGCGGGCCGGCTCACTACACCCTCAAGCGAGAGGCCGGTGCCTTCGACTTCGAAGGCATAGTCCGTTCGGGCGCGGGCGGCGGGACCTTCAGCTTCACGCCTGACCCCGCGTTCGCCGACGCGCTCGTCAAGCGGGGATTCGGCAGGCCTACGCTCGTGGAACAGGGAAAGCTCGCGTGGGCGGACATCGGGTTTACGTTCCTCGACGAGCTCGACGCCCAGAAGTACGCGCGTCCCACGCTTCAGCAACTCGTGGGCGGCGCGGAACATGGCGTCAACAGAACCTACGTTCGCGAGATGTCTGATCTCGGGTACCGCGTGGGTTCCATCGACGCACTGATTCGTCTCCGCGATCACGGAGTGAATGCCGGATTCGTCCGCGAGATGCAGGCGGAGCAGTTCCGCGGCCTGTCCGTGGACGAACTCGTGCGCGCCCGCGATCACGGCATCGATCCGGCGTTCATCCACGACCTGCGCACGCTGGGGTATGGCCTCAACCTGGATCAGCTGGTCGAAGCACGCAATCACGGCATCGACGGCGGATACGTGCGAGAGATGCGAGCGGCCGGGTTCGCGAAGCTGTCTCTCGACGACCTCGTCAACGCGCGCAATCACGGCGTCGACGCCGGATTCGAACGGGAACTGCGTCAGCTCGGCTACCAGCTGACCCTCGACGAGCTGGTCGATGCCCGCAATCATGGCATCGACGCCGCTTTCATCAACGAAATGGCGGCCGCGGGCTACCGCCGTCTGTCGCTCGACGAGCTGATCCAGCTGCGCAATCACGGGATCGACGCGAAGGTCGTGGAGCGGCTGAAGAGCCGCGGTGTCGATCATCCGCCAGTCGATCGGTTGATCCAGCTGCACGAACGCGGCGCGAGAGTCGAGACTGGGCCCGTGGGGCCTCGTCTTCAAGCCAGCCAGAGCCTGATGGCAAGCGTGCACAGACTGTATCGTGACGCCAATACCGCCGTGGAGCGGTTTGTCGACCGCTGGCTGAAGTAGCAACCGTGGGCGGGCGTTCCAGAACGCCCGCCCACGGTCCCTCGGCCCGCATCCTCGGTGTCCACGAAGGCGGGTTGCTCATTCCGGTTGCTATCACGCAGAATGGCTCGAGCGTGTCATACACATCGACAGTGATTCCGACCTCGTGGACGGGCCGCCAGTCTTCCGCTGAACTTCCGTCGAGCGTCCTCGCAGGCGGGAAAGTAGCGGGCCGATGAAGACGAAGGCTCCGGCGTGCGCCATAAAGTTGACGCCCGGTCAGGCCGAAAACCGCGGGCTGGCGTGGGTGATTGGCGCGTTTGTGATCTGCCCGTGCCACCTCCCGATCACGCTGTGGTGGGTGGCAGCGTTGCTGTCAGGGACGGCCGCCGGCGCGCTGCTGCGCGGCCATCCGATTCTCGCGGGCGTCGTCATCACCGCGCTATGGCTGGCAGGTACGTGGCGAGGCGTTCGATACTTCCTGCTCGCGCGATCAAATCCTCCCGTGACGCTGAGGCTCAACGAATGACTCGCCATTCGATCCGGGCGGCGTAGCTCATTCGAACGACGGCGAATCTCGAAGACACGAAGATCACGAAGGCGATTCGCCGGCACAACCGGGGTCGGACCGACTCACAAAAACAAATAGGACGGCGATCCGTTTTTGTGAGTCGGTCCGACTCCGGTTGCGCGCGTCGCTTCGCGACGCCCGTCGAATCGCCGCAGCCACGCTGGTTTAGTGTTTCTTCGTGCGTTCTTCGTGTGCTTCGTGACTTCGTGGGGAGTCGTCGCCAATAGACAGCTCGAATGTCGTGAAGGTGGGATAGCTAACGCGGCGGGTCGATCCCGAATGCCAGCAGGACGTTGCCGGTTCGCCCGCCGAAGGCCCCGTAACCCGAGCCCACGACGAGCATGCCGCCCGCGACGGCAGGCCCCGGGCCGATCATCGACGCGCCGCGTGCCGCAACGCCGTTGACGGTCAGGAACTCGCGGTTGGAGTCGAACTCCCAGATGACCGATCCATCGGTCGTGGAGTACGCCCTCAGCACGCCGTCGTTCGATCCCGAGAAAATCGCGCCGGGAATAGCGGTGAGCGCAGCCGACTGCGCCGCGTTGCACCCGCGGCCGCTGCACTTCGGCGGCTGCGGCGCCGCGTACCAGGCTCGCTCGCCCGTCGCCAACGCAACCGCATGCAGCCCGCCCGGCTGCGGCCGCAGGATGTCGGAGACGGCAAAGTAGGCGTGGCTGCCCTCGACGGCAGAGCCCCACTCGATGCCGCCAAGCGCGCTGCCCTGGCCGGCGCGGTACTGCCACAGCACCTCGCCGTTCTTGTCGGGATCCATCGCGAAGCCGACGCCGGATTTCTGTCCGATCACGATGACGTCTTTGCCATTCGGCAGCGCCGCGAGAATCGGCGGGCTTCCGAAGTCGACGTCGGGACCATTCGACTCAGGGCAGTTGGGATTGCCGGCCCTGCAGCCGCTGATATAGATGTCGCCGGGTGTCACCTGGCGCATCCAGCGGATTGCGCCGCTCGCCGCGTCCAGCGCGACGACGGCATCGCTTGATGGCTGCGGCGGCCCGCTGTACGTGTTGCCGGTGGCGACGTAGATCAGGCGGCGCTTCGCGTCAACCGTCGGCGGCGACCAGATGGCCGAACCGGACGGTCCGAAGAGCGCCACGCCGGCCGTGCTGGTGCCGCGCGGCTTCGGCGCGTCGGCCACCACGTACGTTTTCCATTTCACTGCGCCCGTCTCTGCGTCGAGCGCGACGAGGCTGCCGCGGAACGTGCAGCAGCCGTACTGCGGATCGGCACCTTGCGACTCCTCGTACGAGGAGACGGGCACGTAAACCCGGCCGTCCCAGAAGGTCGGCGTCCCCGTGATGCGAGCGAGCGGGTGATCTTCGACCTTCCGCTTCCAGACGAGCGCGCCGGTCGACGCATCGAGCGCGTACGCCTGCGCGGCTGTGTCTCCGAAATACACGAGCGTGCGCGTGCCGCGGCCAGGGCCGATCGTGATCGCCGTCCGCACCCCTCCGCTCGCACTGAACGTCCAGTGGATGCAGCCGGACTGCGCGTCGAGCGAATACACCGTTCCGTTCTGGCTGCCGACGAACACCCGCCCGCCGGCAATCGTCGGCTGCGCCCAGGCCGACGAGGCGTCGGGAAACCCGAACGCCCATTTCAGCGTCAGCCGCGGGACGGTGGTCGCGGAAAGGCCCGCCGCCTCTGTCGTCTGGAAACGCGTGTTCGACGCCGCCGGGCTCCAGCCGCCCCAGCGCGGCGCTCGTGAGCTCGCATCAAACGCCGCCGGCGTCTTGCAACGTCCGGTCGCGGCGCCGGTCACATCGCCGCCCATCGTCCTGCCGGTGATGAATTCCGCAACGGCGCGGCGGTCGGCGCCCGTCATCTTCGCGCCTTGCGCCCGCATCGCGCCGTTAACGAGAATCTCGATGATCGCTTCGGGACTTCGCGCTCGCAGCGCATCGACGGCCGGCGCGCGTGCACCGGCCTCGCCGGTATGGCAACTGGCGCAGGACGCGCGAAACACCTGCGCGCCGTCTGGTGACTGGGCGCGCACCGGCAGGCGCACCGCCGTCGTCACCAGCGCGACTGTTGCGATTGCGACCGCGGAACGTGAGATGGAATTCAGGTGGACCGTCAGAACGACGGGATTCTACTGCGTTGCGCTCCGGCCGGGAGCTGCATCCATGAAATTGCGCAGAATTTTCGCGGTGCCCGGATGCGGGTTCGCCGAGCCGCCGCCGAAGCCGAATCCGCCGGCCTTGCCCTCGGCGGCATCGAGCGCGGTGAAGCCGCGCTGATCCTTGATGTCGAGCTTCGCGCCGTGCGCGACGAGGAACCTGACGACTTCGTCGTAGCCCTGCAGCGCCGCGCCGTAAAGGGCCGTCTGTCCGCGGCCGTCGACGGCGTTGATGTCGACGCCGGCTTCCAGGCACACCTGAATGGCCTCGATCGAGATCGCCTCCGTCTTCTTCCGGCCGACCGTGTCTTCTTCCTTCGAGCCGAGGCCCGCCGCCGCCATCAGCGGGTTGATGCCGCCCGGCTGACGGCGCGCCGGCTGGCTGACGTCCTGCGGAACGTCGCTGCCGTTCGCGATCGTCGGGTCGGCTCCGCGCTTGAGGAGCAGCCGCATGGCGGCCGTGTCGCCCGCGCGTGCCGCGCGCAGGAAAGGAGTCGTGCCCGCGCCCAGCATGCTGTCGCTGCCGCGATCGACCTTCGTCCGGAACGGCGGCTGCTTTTTCAGCCGCGCGTTCGGGTTCGCGCCCTTGTCGAGCAGCTTCGTGATGACTTCCAGACCCGTCGCCTCGTTCTCGATCGTTTTCGGGCCTGGCCGGTTCGAGGACGGCACCGTGTTCATGTCGACAGCGGCGTAGAGCGGCGTGCGCCCGACCACATCGGCGACGTTCGGATCCGCGCCGGCGTCGAGCAGCGCACTGGCCGCGTCGAAATGGCCGTTGATGAGCGCATTGATCAGCGGTGTAATGCCCTCTTCGTCGGCGAAGTTGACGTTCGCGTGCAGCGACGCGAGCACTCTGATGCACTCGGCGCAGCCCTGGCGCGCGGCGAAATACACCGGCGTCAGACCGCCCGGCGGGAGCCACTTCTCGCGCGGCTCGGCGGTGACCTGCCGCTCCCATTTCTGAATCGTCGATCGCGCGTTGACGTCGGCGCCACGGGCAGCCAGCTCGCGGATCATGTCGGGGTGGCCTTCGGCGGCCGCCCACATCAACGCGGTCTGCCCGCGCCACCGTTCGCGCGAGTCGACGACGGCGCCGTGCGCGACGAGCACTTTCGCGGCGGCGACGTGCCCCGAGCGCGCAGCCGTCATGAGCACGGTCTCGCCTTCGGTGCCCTCGGCGTTCGCGTCGGCGCCCCCTTTCAACAACCTCTCGATGATGCCGGCGTCGCCGTTGAGGGCGGCCAGGTAGAGTGGCGTGACGCCGTAGCGATTCGCAGCCTTCACGTCCGCGCCGGCGCGCAACAGCCGATCCGAGAGATCCGCGTCGCCCTGCCGCACCGCCCACGACAACGCCGTGGTGCCGTCTGGCTCGGGCACGTTGACGTCGGCTTTTTGCTGCAGTAACGCGAGTGCGGCGGCTTTGTTGCCGGCTTTCACGGCTTCGACCAGCCTGCGATCGACCTGCCCTTCGGCTGCACTCAGGACGACCCCGAGCGAAGTCGAGGAGTGAAGGCGGACGCTGCACATGGCAAGACCGAGAACGGCAATCGTCGTCGTGCCCATCTTCATCATTACAGCGCCTCGGCGCGGCCCGTGCTGTCGCCGAGCGTATCCATCGGCACGCCGACCTTGTCGAGCATCGACAGGATCAGGTTCGTCATCGGCGTGTGATCCGGATACTTCAGGTGCCGCCCGCCCTTGTGGTTGCCGGCGGCCTTTCCGACGACGAGGTTCGGCAGCGGGAAGTGGTTATGGAGATTGCTGTTGCTCATGTTGCTGCCGAAGAGGATCAGCGAGTGATCGAGCAGCGTGCCGTCGCCGTCCTGGATCGCATTCAGCTTGCGCACGAACTCGGCGAAGAGCTCGACGTGGTACTGCTGGATCTTGACCAGCTTCTCGATCTTCTCCGGCCGGTTCTGGTGATGCGACGTTGCGTGATGGCCTTCGTGCACGTCGATCATGGGATAGGTCTTGTTGCTCTCCTCACGCGCCACCATGTACGTGAACACGCGCGTGATGTTCGCCTGGTACGCGAGCGCCATCAGGTCGTACATCAGCTTGATGTGCTCTTCGAAGTTGAACGGGATGCCGACCGGAGCCGGCGGCAGATCGAGCGCGACCTCCTGTTCCTTGCTCGCGACCTGAATGCGGCGCTCGATCTCACGCACGCTTTCGAGGTAATCGTCCACCGTCACGCGATCCTTGCGGCCGAGGCTGCGCTGCAGGTCGTTGATCTGCTGCGTGACCGCGTCGAGGATGCTGCGATCTTCCTCTGTCCGCGCCTGTCGCTCGGCCGGCGTCCCGCCCTGGCCGAACATCCGCTCGAACACCTTGCGGGGATTGATCTCCATCGGCATCGGCGTTGTCGGCGTCCGCCACGACAGCGTGTTCATGTAGATGCAGCCGTAGTCGCGGTCGCACGAGCCGATGAGGCCCGACTGATCTTCGGTGGCAATCTCGATCGACGGCAGGGGCGTATCCTGGCCAATCCTCAGCGCGGCGATCTGATCGGCCGTGATGCCTGCGTACGCGTCTACGCCCTGCGTCGGCTTCGGCCTCACGCCGCTCAGCCACGTCGTCGGGCTCAGCGAGTGGACGGCCGAGGAATCTGCGGCGTGATGATGCAGCCCGCTGACGATGTCGACGTGTTCGCGGAAGGGTTCGAGCGGCTTCAGGATCGGCGAGAACTCGAAGCCCGCGCCCTCCTGTGCGGGTGTCCAGCGATCCATGATCGCCCCGTGCGGCAGGTAGACGAACCCGAGCCGCGATGTCGGGCTCGCCGCCGTCTTCGCGAGAAGCGTCCGGGCCGGCACCATCGCGTCGAGCAGCGGCAGCGCGAGCGCCGCGCCCGCGCCTTTCAGGAACGTCCGCCGCGGCAGGTGCTTCTTTGTAATGAACATATGGTTTCTTTCGTAGGGTGGTCCTTTTTAGGGCCGCCCTACCTCGCCGCAATCACAGTCTCAGGCGCCTTCATCTTCTTCATGAACGGCGTACTGTTCACGATGCCCAGCACGATCGACGAGAACCGATAATTCTGCGCCTTCGCGTCGCCCGCAATCGAGCGGACGATCGGCATGTCGTAGTGCTCGAGGCCGCGGCCGAGCGCGTAGGTCAGCATTTTCTCGGTCATGGTCCGCACGAACTGCTCGGGATGCCTGAGAATCGCTTTGCGTAGCGCCACGGGGCCGTCGACCGGCGTGCCGTCGGCGAGCTGGCCGGAGGCGTCCACCGCGCCGGCGACTTCCTTCACGCGCCATTTGCCCGTCGCGTCGAAGTTCTCGAGCGAGAAGCCCAGCGGATCGATCACGCGATGGCAAGTCGCGCATGTCGGGCTCTTGCGATGCTGTTCCATGAGCGCGCGGAGCGGAAGCTCCTTGCCGTCCTCGCCGGTTTCCTTGAGCGGCGGCGTATTCGCCGGCGGAGAGGGCGGCGGCGTGCCGAGGATGTTCTCGAGGATGTACTTGCCGCGCAGCACCACCGAGGTGCGATTGGGGTACGACGTGACCGCGAGCACCGACCCTTGACCGAGCAGACCCCGTCGATTCTCGTCGGCGATCGTCACGCGGCGGAACTGGCTGCCGTAGACGTTGGGCATTCCGTAGTGGCGGGCCAGCCGCTCGTTGACAAACGTGTAGTTCGCTGTCAGCAGATCCAGGACGCTCCGGTCCTCGCGCATGATGCTCTCGAAGAACAGGCTCGTCTCGGTCCGCATCGCCTGGCGCAGGTTGTCGTCCCAGTTCGGGAACTCGTCGCTGTCGGGAATGAAGCTCTGGAGATTGCGCAGGAACAGCCACTGCGCGGCGAAGTTGTCGACCAGGGTCTTCGATTTCGGATCGGCGAGCATCCGGCGGACCTGCCGCTCGAGCGTCGCGGGTTCGTGCAGCCTGCCCTGTGCGGCGAGGGTCACGAGCTCGTCGTCTGGAATCGTGCTCCAGAAGAAAAACGACAGCCGCGACGCGAGTTCGACGTCGGAGACGGGATACGGCACGCCCGCGGCGGCTTGAGGTGGATCGGGTTCGGCCCGGAACAGAAACTTCGGGCTCGCCAGGATGAACGTCAGCGACTCCTGGATGCCGCGGTCAAACGCGCCACGCTTGCGTCCGGTCTGATAGAAGCGAAGCAGCTCATCGACTTCAGCGTCCGTGACGGGACGCCGATACGCGCGCCGCGCGAGCGTCGACAGGAGCTTCTTCGCGCAAGTGGAGTCGTCCTCGTGGCACAGGAAAATCCGGCGGCGGCTCGGCGTGTCGCCAGGGCCCGTCACATTGAACGGGCCGGTGATCTGAAAGAAGTTGATGGTCGGGAACCCGTTCATATCCTGGAGGTCGAGGTTGCGCGTGAACGGCTGCAGCGGCTCATCCGCGTGCGGGCCCGCCTTGACGGGGACACGCGTCCGCAGCCGGCGGTCGAGCGTTTCCTTCGTCAGTGCCAGGTTGGTGTCCGAGAGCTTGTTGTCCTGAGGTCCGCCGACTTCGGCGAGGAACACGCGCTCGCCATCGATGCTGATCTCGAGCTCGTGCGGCCACTCGAGGCCGGGCACGTAGCCGACGATGTTCTGCAGGAGGATGACGTTGAATTCGTAGGTGGCGTCGACGGGGAAGTTGTGAGGCACGAGGACGCCGCCGCGCGTGCCGAGCGGCAGGCCCTCGATGTGATCCTCCTGCGACCGGTCCGGCGGCACGCGGTACACCGTGCCAACCGTCGTGGTGCGCGGATCGCCGACGGCGAGCGCGCTCACTTTTCGCGCGGCCGTCAGATACTGCTCGAGCAGCGACGGCGACACCTTCAACACGTCCGCGATGTTGTCGAACCCGTTCGCCTCGTCGTCGGCTGGCAGCAGCGCGGTAGCGTCGATGTCGAGGGCGAGCACATCCTTCACGGCGGCCGCGTACTCCGAGCGATTCAACCGATGAAGCGGCGAACGGCCGGGATTTGGCTTCGCCAGCGCAACACGATCGATTGTGGCTTCGAGGGACGCCGCGAACGCGTCAATGGTCGCTTCGTCGGGCCGCGGCATGCCCTGGGGCGGCATCATGCGGCCATGGAGCTTTCGAATGACCTTTTCCCAGATGTCCGCGCGATCCGGGACGTGCGCGAGATCGACCGCGTCCTTGTCGAGTACCAGGCCGCCGGTCTTCAGCCGGGCGCTGTGGCAGCTGACGCAGTATTTGTCGACGAGCGCGCGTTGGGCCGCAGGATCGGCGATTGCGGGGGCGGCTGGGGAAGCGGTGACATGTGAGGCAACGGGCTGGGGCGCCTGACCGCGTACAGCTTTGGAAGCCGCCGTTGCAAACAGTGCAACGGCCACGACGAGCACGCATCCAAACGGTTGCTTGACTTTCACGGCGTCGTGCGAGAATTTTAGCACGTCTGAATGGCTGTAAGTTCTGCTGGTCCTCGCGCGATCGCGGCCCGTAAGTGGTTGTGCGCCATTGTCATAGTGCTGTCTGCCGTGATGCCGCGTGCACCTCATGCGGCGGCTCTACAGGCGACCGAAAAATTCACGGAGTTTCCCCTGCCGAATCCCAACAGCGGACCGACGACCGTGTCGATCGCGCCGGACGGGGTGCTGTGGTTCACCGAGTCGAACGGCAACCGGATCGGCCGGATGAAGCAGGACGGCACGGGTCTCGTCGAGTTCGATCTTCCGCATCCTGGAAGCGCACCGCGCATCATTACCATCGGATCGGACGGCAACTTCTGGTTCTCGGAGCACCTCGGCAACCGGATGGGGCGCATCACGAAAGACGGCGCGATCGCTGAATTCGAGATCCCGACGCCGAACAGCCAGCCGCGCGCCACGGCGCTCGGGGCGGACGGCAACGTCTGGTTCGGTGAATTCGCGGGCGGCAAGATCGGCCGCGTGACGCCGGCGGGCGTGATCACGGAGTTCCCGATTCCGACGCCCGACAGCGGCCCGCGTGCGCTCGCGGCCGGACCGGACGGCAATATCTGGTTCTCGGAATTCAATGCGAGCAAGATCGGACGCATCACGACGGCCGGCGCGATCACCGAGTTCGTGCTGCCGCGGCCGAACAGCGGCCCCGGCGACATCACGGCCGGCGCGGACGGCGCGATGTGGTTCGTCGAGCTTGCGGGTCGAATGGACGGCCGCCAGCCCGACGGCAACCGCGTGGGACGCATCACGCTGACGGGAAGCGTCAGCGAGTTTCCGATTCCGAGCGCGAACGGTTCACCCATCAATATCGCGGTCGGTCCGGATCGCAATATCTGGTTCACGAAAGCCGGCAAGCTTGGACGCGTCACGCCAGACGGATTGATTACGGAGTTTGAGATTCCGGCGGGAGGCGGACCGACGGGACTCTCCGCCGGCAGCGATCGTTGTCCGCCAACGCGCCTGATCGACAAGCTCTGGTACACCGCGGGAAACAAACTCGGGTATCTAAGTTTCAACTAATCGTCAGTCGTAGCGTCCGCCTTTAGGCGGACGTCCGGCTGAAGCCGGACGCTACATTTGTCCTGGAGGTCGCATGATCGCAGTGCTCGCGCTTTCCGCCACGCTGGCGTCTTCCGCATCGTCGTGTGAAAGCCTGAAATCGCTCGCTCTACCGAACACGACGATCGTCGCCGCCGAGATGGTGGCGGCTGGACCGTACGCGCCGCCCGGACGGGGCGGTCCTCCTCCAGCAGCAGCACCCGCAGCGGGCCGGGGCGGGCGCGGTCCTGCCGCGCCGCCGCTGGTGCTGCCGGCGCATTGCCGTGTCAACGCGATCCTCAAACCGTCGCCCGATTCGGAGATCGAAATGGAGGCGTGGCTCCCCGCCTTCGCCGACGGCTCCGGCGGGCAAGCTGGATGGAACGGGAAGTTTCAGTTCGTCGATGGCGAGCGCGCTGCAAGAAGGCTACGCGACCGCGTCCACCGATACCGGCCACAAGGGCGGCAACGCGCTGTTCGCGATCAACCATCCCGAGAAGGTCATCGACTTCGCGTATCGCGCCGTGCACGAGACGACCGTGCAGACCAAGGCGATGATCGCGAAGTACTACGACCGCGCGCCGAGGCTGTCGTACTGGAACGGTTGCTCGACCGGCGGACGGCAGGGGCTGATGGAAGCGCAGAAGTATCCGGAAGACTTCGACGCGATCATCGCCGGCGCGCCCGCGAACTACCAGACGCACCTGCATGCCTGGGATCTGAGCGTCGCCGTGCCTGCGTTGAAGGATCCCGCTGCCGCGGTGCCAGCCGCGAAGCTGACGATGCTCAACAAGGCCGCGATCGACGCCTGCGACGCGAACGACGGCATCAAGGACGGCCTCATCAACAACCCGCGCACGTGCAAGTTCGATCCATCGGTACTGCTGTGCAAGGGAGCGGATTCTGAGAGCTGCCTGACCGCGCCTCAGCTCGAGTCGGTGAAGCGCGCGTACGGCACCACGAAGATGAAGAGCGGCGAGGCGGTCTTCCCGGGCAAAGAACCCGGCAGCGAGACCGGCTGGGGTGTCCTGGCCGGGCAGCAGGCGCCGGGCGTCTCTGTGGGATCGTTTCAAGTGGCGTACAACGACGCCAACTGGGAGGCGAAGACCTTCGACCTCGATCGCGACCTGAAGATCACGGACGAGAAAGTCGGGTCGATCATCAACGCCGTCAATCCGGATCTCTCGCCCTTCAAGGCTCACGGCGGCAAGCTGCTGCTGTATCACGGGTGGGACGACACGGCGATCTCACCCGGCAACGCCATCAACTACTACGAGAGCGTGCTGAAGAAAATGGGCGGGAAGCAGGATCAATTCGTGCGGCTCTTCATGGCGCCGGGGATGCAGCACTGCGGCGGCGGACCTGGTCCGAACCAGGTGAACTACATGGCCGTGATCGAGCGGTGGCGCGAGAACAACGTCGCGCCCGACACGATGACGGCGTATCACGTGACGAACAACCGCGTCGACATGACGCGTCCGTTGTGCCCGTACCCGCAGGTCGCGACGTACAGGGGCGCCGGCAGCGTGAACGACGCGGCGAACTTCGTGTGTAAGTAGAGCCGTCGGTCTATCACGAAGGCACGAAGATCCACGAAGTATGGTTTCTTGAAAACCGAATTCGTGTTCTTCGTGTCTTCGTGATGAAGAGGTGCTAAAGATGATTGGACCAATCGCTATTGCGCTGACTGCTGCCCTGTCTGGCGGCCCATGCGACGAACTGAAGTCCGTCTCATTGCCCAACGTGACGATCACAGCGGCCGAGGCTGTGGCAGCGGCGCCGGCGGTGCCGGCGCACTGCCGGATCGCGGCGGTGCTGACACCATCCGCCGACTCGCACATCGAGATCGAAGTCTGGCTTCCCGCCTCCGCTCAAGGCTCCGGCGCGACGGCGGTTGGGCGGGCGTGATCAGCACGCCTGCGATGTCGCAGGCCCTGCGCGAGGGCTACGCCACCGCCTCCACCGACACCGGCCACCAAGGCGGCAGCGGATCGTTCGCGGTCGGACATCCGGAGAAGCTCGTCGACTTCGGGTATCGATCGATGCACGAGCTGACCCTCACGGCGAAGGCGCTGGTGACGAAGTTCTATCAGCGGCCGGCGCGTCTGTCGTACTACAACGGCTGCTCAACCGGCGGCCGTCAGGGCATGATGGAAGCGCAGCGCTATCCAGACGACTTCGACGCGATCGTCGCGGGCGCGCCGGTCTACAACCAGATTCATCTCAACACGTCGCAGGTGTCGCTGCAGATCGACATGCTGCGCGATCAGTCGCTCATCCTCCCGCAATCGAAAGTCGACCTCGTGGCGAAGGCCGTGCTCAACGCCTGCGACGCGCAGGACGGCGTCAAGGACGGCATCGTGTCCAATCCGGAGGCGTGCAAGTTCGATCCGGCGGCCTTGATGTGCAAAGGCAGTAAGGATGATGTCGGTGTCGTCGGCTCGGACTGCCTCACGGCGAAGCAGGTGGACTCAGCCCGGCGTGCCTACGCGCCGGTCAAGACCAGGGCCGGCGAAGTCGTGTATCCCGGCCATTCGTTCGGATTCGAGGGCGGTTGGCGAATCCCGCAGCCCGGCGCGCCGATCAACCCGCTCTTCGGCGACATGCCGCGGTACCTCGCACGGCAAGACGAGAAGTGGGACGTGATGACGTTCGATCTCGACGCCGACCTCGCCGCAGCGGTGAAGAATGCCGGCTACATCGAATCGAGCGATCCGCGCCTTGACAAGTTCAAGGCTCGCGGCGGCAAGCTCCTGCTGTATCACGGGTGGGCGGACCCCGGGCCGGCCCCCGCCAACACGATTCACTACTACAACGAGGTCGCGAAAGCTCTCGGCGGAAAGCAGGACGACTGGATGCGGCTGTTCCTGCTGCCGGGCGTCGGCCACTGCGGCGGCGGCGCCGGTCCCGATCAGGCCGACTACATGGCCGCGCTCGAACGCTGGAAGGAAACCAACACCGCGCCGGATCAGATCGTCGCGGCGAAAATCGCCGGCGCGCGCGTCGCGATGACGCGTCCCATCTGCGCGTATCCGAAGATCGCGAGCTACAAGGGCACCGGGAGCACGAACGACGCAGCGAATTTCAGCTGCAAGTTGCCGTAGATTTGAGACGATGCTCATCAAGAAGCTGCACTTGAAACCGGGGATGCGGTTTGCCGTTGTGAACGCTCCCGATGGATTCTCGGTCGGAAAACTTCCGGCCGGCGTGTCGCAGGTGAAATCCCTCAAGCCCGACCTCGATCTCGTCATGTTGTTCGCCGCCGGCCAGAAGGAGCTCGGGAAGCATTGGCCCGGGGCGCTCAGCGCGATGAAGCAAAACGGCGCGTTGTGGGTGTCGTACCCGAAAAAAACCTCGGGTATCAAGACCGATCTCGGGATGGGTGAGTGGGACGCGCCGAAAGGATCGGGATGGAATCCGGTGGCGATGATCGGCGTCGACGACACCTGGTCGGCGGTGCGGTTCAAATACGCGCCTGGACTCGAAGAGGCGCGTCACAAGCGTCAGGACGAGAACATCGCCGATGCCGACGGCACCGTCTGCGTCGACCGTACGAACCGCCTCGTCTTCCCGCCGAAGGATCTGCAGGCGCTGTTCGCGAAGAACGCCAAAGCCCGAGCGGCGTTCGAACCACTGGCGTTCACGCACAAGCGTGAGTACGTGACCTGGATCATCGAAGCGAAGAAGCCCGAAACGCGCGCCGCGAGGCTGACGAAGACCGTTGAGATGCTCACGAAGGGCAAGAAGAACCCCTCCGACAAATGACGAAGGAGAAGTCGCCCATGCTCAAGTGGAAGGTGCTCGCGGCGGTTGTGTTGGCGGCAGGCGTCAGCGGCGCGAGCTGGGGGTTCGCGCAGCAACGTACGGCGCCGGGATTTTACGAGCTGCGCATCTACAAGGCTCAGCCGGGCAAGCGCGACGCCCTCGCGGTCCGCTTCGCGAGCCGGACCGCGGCGGTGTACGCGCGTCACGGCATCACGAATGTCGGGTACTGGATTCCCGAGCAAAGCGACAAGGAGCTCGGTATCGACGCCGCCGACACCTTTATCTATATCCGCGGCTATCCGTCGAAAGCCGAGCGCGACAAGCGCCTGAAGGCCGCGCACGACGACCCGGAGTTTGAGGAAGTCGTGCTGAAGCAGGAGCGCGACCCGAACGCCCGGCTGATTATCAAAGCGCACAACATCGACATCGCGCCGAACGGTCCGTACTCCGCGATCAAGATCGCCGAATAGCTCCGGCCGGCGCGCGCTGATCTACTTCGTGCCGGCGGCTGCCGGCTCATCGTCTTCATGGACCGGCCCTTTCACGGTCCGGTGCGACAGGTGCTTCCACTCGCCGTTCTCCTTCGCGTAGACGCGCTCGAACCAGACGTACATGTGACCAGGCTGCGGGTTGTTCGACTGCGGCAGGTACAGGTACCGGCCGATCGTCAGCGCGACGTTGCCGTGCAGTTCAACCTGCACGTGATCCAGTTCCCGGTAGAAGTACGGCGGAGGTTGCTTCGCGACGTACGCCAGCCAGGTTGCCTTCGTGTCGACTTTGAGCGGGGCGCCGCCGCTGGTCCACCCGTCGCCGTGCGTGAAGATGAAATCGGGCGAGAGCGCGCGGTCGAGGAACTTGACGTCGCCGCGGACGACCGCTGCTTCCATCTGCTTTTCGAAGGCGAGCACCTGGGCGATCGTCGTGGCGTCCGCCGCGCCGGGCGCCGGTACGCCGGTTGGAGTCAGGCTGGGAGCGGGCGCGGTCTTCGGGACCCTTACGGGAGGCTTCGACTGCTGTGCCGATAGCGTCGCGGCGGCGATGACGATGAGAGCGGCGGCAAACGGGATGCGCATCAAATCCTCCTCGGGCTCAATTCCTACTTCACTTCGCCGGCCAGGCGATACGCGTCAAAGGTCAGCGACACCGCGCGGGCGCAATCGCGGGCGGTAACGGCCGGTGGATCGCCTCGGCCGATTCGATCGAGACAATCATTCACCGCACCGGGCCAGCTCGCAAGATAACTATCCGGCGCGCGGTTGATGTCGCCGGTTCCGGGCCGGCCGGGCGCGACGATCTGAACGCCTTCACCGCCGGCAGTGACCGCCGTCAGCACTGCCTTCTCGGCGGCGACCTTGCGTTCCTGATCGGATCCGTTCGTCGGATACGTGTAGCTCGCCTCGTTGAGGCAGACGATGCCACTCGGTGTGCGAAGCGTGACGTGGGCGTAGTCTTCGATCTCGCGTTTGTGAATGCTGTGGCTCGTTACCGCAGCCACCACCGTCGGCTCCTCGCCAGTGATGTACCGGATGACATCGAAGCCATGAATGCCGAGGTTGAGCAGCGCTCCACCGCCGGCTTCAGCCTTCGTGAGGATCCACGAGCTGCCTGAGTCGATGTAACGCTGGACGCCCGGCTGGTTGAAACGGAACAGGATGTGGGAAATCGAGCCCAGCTCGCCGCGCTCGCGCATGCGCTTCGCCGTGTCGGCCCACCAGCTGTATCTGAACGGCATTGGCACCGCGACCCACGCCTTCTTCGACTCGGCGAGGTCGGCGAGCTGGCGGACCGTCCGGTCGTCCGTGCCCCATGGTTTCTCCATGAGGAACGGGACACCGGCGTCGACAAGGTAACGGAACGCTGCCGGCATCGCCGCGTGATGTCCGAGCGCGACGACGAATTCCGGCTTCGTCCTGTCGAGCATCGCGCGATAGTCCGTGAACGCCGTGCCGCCGACCTGCATCGCGTACTTCGCAGCGATGGCCGCGTCCGGATCGTGGACGCCGACGATGTCGGTCTTCTCGGTCTGCAGGATCCGGAGGTAGTTCGGCGGTGAGAACGCATGGTAGTGGCCGACGCCGATGACGGCGACGCGTTGCGGACGTCTGCGCGTCTGCGCCGAGCTCAGGCGAGCCGACAAGCTGCCGGCCGCCAGAGCGGCCGAACGCACGACGAACTGTCGCCGGCTCATGGCCATTCGATTCGAAACCTCTGGAACCCGTGGAACCCGTGGAACCACTGGAACCCCATGTTTATCCCTCGTATTGCAGCACGTTCAATCCCGCATTCCAGTCGCTCGCGTAAATCAATCCCTCTCTCGTGACGAAGATGTCCGCGGTCTTCGCGGCCAGGGAGACGTTCGGCCGCGGGTCGATCAGCTTTTTCGGCGTCGGCGGAATCCACGACGCGATTTCTTTCGGCGCGAACTGATCGCGGATGTCGAACACGCGGACGCCGGCCATGTTGTACGTCGCGAAGATTGTCTCTTCGCTCTGAAATGATCCCGGCCGGTTCTCATGCAGGTTGTGCGGGCCGAACGTACCGATTCCGCAGAAGTCGCGGCCGGCAGGCGTCGGCAGCGTCGAGATCGGCACGGGGTTCTCCGGCGCGCGCACGTCGACGATGAACGTGTGGAACAGCCCCTTCGCGCATTTCTCGGCGTTCGCCTCGTCGGCGACGATGGCGAGGTTGCGGCCGGGAAGCGGCAGCGGCGTGTGGGTGCTTCCGGGAAACGGCGGCGACCAGTTGATGTGCGAAAGGAGCTTCGGCCTGGACCTGTCGCTGAGATCGTGAATCGTGAATCCGCCGTCTCTCCACGCGCCGTATCCGCGATCGCCCGCCACGATCATGTGATGCAGGGCCACGCGCTTGCCCTTCTCGAGCGTGTTCGGCTCGCCGCCGGCGCGGTGCATGCCCGGCAGCCACCATTTCGACACGATCTCGGGCTTCGTGATGTTCTGCAGATCGACGATCGCGAGAACGTGATCGGTGTAGCCGTCAAAGTGCACGGCGAGGTACGCGTAGCGGCCGCCGGTCCACCACAGTCGGTTGATGCCGAAGCCGGGAATCTCGAGAAACGCAATCTCGCGCATGTCGGCCGGCTTCGAGATGTCGTGGATGCTGAGGCCCGACCGGAACTTCTTCCTGTTCGTGATGCTGTCGGCGAGCGCGTTCTCGAAGTAGCCGCGCATGTTGTCGTACGACTGCATGGCGACGATATTCGCGCCGTTGGCCAGCAGCATCAGGTCGCCCGATACCTGGAGGTGGTGCGTGCGCGTGTTCGTGCCGGCGGTGAAGAAGCCGACCGGCTTGAGCTGTCGGGGGTCGGCGGCGTCGAGAATCGTGACGCCGTCGCTGAACATGTGGCCGACGTAGATGTGCTGGCGATTGAGCATCACCTGTACGCCGTCGGGCCGGCCGCCCTGATCGCTATAAGAGAGGTGGCGAATCTTCCGGCCGATGCCCTCTGCGGGCACCGGCGGATCGACGCCTCCGAAGGCGGCGAGTGCGGCCGAGCCGGAGCCCGCCGACGCGGCGGCCAACGCCATCAGGCTCTTCATGTGTTCGCGGCGTGTGATCGTCATGATGAAGAAGGATTCTACGCCGTCCGGTCGCTGGGCTACACTCTCGCGGTCAATTCAGGGAGGCTCCATGCGTCACGTCATCGCCTCGGCGCTCATTGCCATGTTCATTCCCGCGATTGCCTCCGCCCAGACGGCCGCACCAAACGGCGAAGCCGTCTATCGGCAGCATTGCGCCGGCTGCCACAACGGCACGATGCCGAGGATGCCGAACCGCGACGCGTTGAAGACGCTGACGCCTGAGCACGTCGAAACCGCGCTCAGCTCCTTCAGCATGCGTCGTCAAGGCTCGGCACTGACGCTGGCGGAGCGTCGTGCGGTTGCCGAATACGTCACCGGTGCGCCGGCGGGGTCGTACCGCGCGCCGCTCGACGTCATTCCGCGGAGCGCATACTGTGCGGCCGCGTCCCAGGGATCGTCCGATCCGCTGGCCGGCCCGGTATGGAACGGCTTCGGAGGCGACGCTCGGAACACCCGTTTCGCGCCGGCCGCAGCCTCGGGCTTGTCGCCGACCGCCGTGCCTCGTCTGAAGCTGAAGTGGGCATTCGGATTTCCCGGTGTGTCGGCGTCGGGGTCGCAAGTGACGGTTTCCGGCAATCGCGCGTTTGTGGGAAGCCGCAACGGCGTCGTCTACGCCCTTGATGCGAAATCAGGCTGTCTCGTATGGGCGTTTGAGGCGGATGCCGGCGTGCGATCGACGCCGGTCGTCGGCGGATCCGGCGCAGCGCGCGCGCTGTACTTTGGCGACGCGAACGCGCAGGCCTATTCCCTGGACATCGCGACCGGAAAGCTGCGCTGGAAGACGAAAGTCGACGCGCATCCCGACGCGATCGTGACGGGCGCCGTCGCATTCAACAACGGTCGCGTTTTCGTGCCGGTGTCGTCGATGGAGGAGGGCACCGCCGTCATCCCGTCGTACGAGTGCTGCACGTTCAGAGGCAGCGTCAGCGCCCTCGATGCGTCAACGGGCCGCGTGATCTGGAAGACCTACACGATTTCAGAAACGCCGCAGCCGACGACGAAGACCGGGGCCGGGACGCAGTTGTGGGGACCCTCGGGCGGCGGCGTCTGGTCGACGCCGGCGCTCGAGCCTGAACGCAACCGCATGTATGTCGCGACGGGCGACAACTACTCGAATCCTCCGACGGCGCAAAGCGACGCGATCATGGCGCTCGCGATGGACACAGGCCGCGTGCTGTGGGTGCGGCAGACGCTGGCGGGCGATTCGTGGAACACAGGCTGTCTCGAAGCGCCGGACGGCGTCGGCCGCGCGCATTGCCCCAGCCAGCCTGGGCCCGATCACGACTTCGCCAGCGCGCCCGTGCTCCCAGCGATCGGCGGCGGCCGGCGCATCCTTCTCGCCGGACAGAAGTCGGGCATGTTGTACGGCCTCAACCCTGATACGGGCGAGTACGTCTGGAAGACACAGGTCGGTGATGGCGGCGTGCTTGGCGGCATCGAATGGGGCTTCGCGACCGATGCGACGCGAGCGTACGTGTCGCTGTCGAGTGCGTTCGAGAAGAAACCCGGCGAGGCCGGGGGGGTCGCGGCAGTCAATCTCGCAGACGGCACGATCAAGTGGCGGACGCCGCCAGCCGGCGACACGTGCCGCGGGCGGACGGGCTGCAGCACGGGCCAGCCGGCTGCCGTCAGCGCGATTCCCGGAATGGTGTTCTCCGCCAGCCTCGACGGCCACCTTCGCGGTTACGAAGCCGAAACAGGTCAGGTAGTCTTCGACACCGACACGGCGCGCGATTTCACGACGGTCAACAACGTGAAAGCAAAGGGCGGATCGATGAACGGTCCGGGCTCCACGATCGTTGATGGCACGCTCTACGTCAGCTCCGGCTACGGTTCGCTCGGCTTCATGCCGGGCAACGTATTGCTGGCCTTCAGCGTGGATGGGAAATAAGACGGTGTCAGGCAGGAAGGCGGGTGGGCTGTTTGGCGACTTTCGCGAGCGCTGAATGGACCGACAGCAGGAAGTCGGGATTCGCGAGCGGGTTCACGACGAACGCCGCGTCACAGCGCTTCGCCTCGCCCTCGAGGATCGGGTCGGCGAAGGCGTGCGTGATGATCACGCGCGTCCGGGGGCGCTCCAGCCGGCTCAGAATCGCCAGATGCAGCCCGTTGAAGTCGTCCAGCCGGACGTCGGCGATCAGGAGGTCCGGCTCGACGCAGTCGAGCGCTCGTCTCGCGGCCTGAAACGACGTGGCTGACACCACCGCGCAACCGGCGTCATACAGGAGCGCCTCGGCCCGTTGAAGTATCTCGGGATCGCTGTGAACAAGAACGACGAGAGACGACACGACGCTTAGTGGCCGACGTTCATGTTGTGGACGGCCATCGCGGTGCCGAGCCCGCCGAGCGCGATGCCGAGCCACATGGCCGCCCGGGGATGGCCATGCTTCGCCAGATGTCGCTCGGCGAGCAGTTGAGGCACGAGCAGCAGCGACTTGGTGGCGATGATCCGCGCGGGGCTCTGGCCGAGCACCGGATTCACCTCGCGGCCGCCGTTGTTGAGCACGGAGAGCGTCGTAAACAGGTCGGCGAGCGTGCCTCCAACCGTCATCATCATCGCCGGCTGAGGAGACCCCGACGGTGTCGGCGTCGACGGCCGCGCCGGGGCCTCACGCTCTTGCGCGCCGGCCCTCGCGCTCTGTCCCACCAGTACGGTCGCGACCAACACGACGATTCCGATCCGCTTCAACGTCATCAGTCCCCCGATTTGCTCGCAGTCGACTTGATTCGACTTGCGCATAATGTGCAATCGCGAGTCCCGATGACGCGTTGTGTGATGACGGAAAAGTGGCCTGTTTTTACACGACGTTTTCACGGCCGGGTGTATCTCCACCCGGTCATCTCAGCCATATGTGACGACGCCGCTTGCTAAACGGCGAGTGGAACGTTAGTTAGAAGGCGGGTGAGCTTTGACCCGGTGGATGGGTCCCGGACTGGCCAATTTGTGGATAGATCGTAAGTTTTCCGGAAAGAGATTACAGCCGGCGGAACGACTGCGGATCGATGCGGTGCTTCTTCAACAGACGTCCGAGCTCGCGGCGTTCTTTGCCGGTCGCCTGTGCGGCGTGCGTGACGTTGCCGCGGTGCTCGTGCATCACGCGCTCGAGATACTTGCGCTCGAACGTCGCGATAGTCTCCTGCTTCAGGGCATGGAATGAACGTGCGGCCGGTGCCGCTATCGCTGCCAGGTCGATCGAGAGCCCGAAGTCGGCTGCCGAAATGACCGCCGCCTGCCGCAGGTAGATCGCGCGCACGATCGTGTTCTCGAGCTCGCGGACGTTGCCCGGCCAGTGGTAGCCGACGAGCGCGCGCCTGGCGGACTCGTCCAGTTCGACCAGCGGCGCGTCAGGCGGCGAATGCTCCCGCAGAAAGTAGTGCGCGAGTATGAGGATGTCTTCGGGGCGATCGCGGAGCGGCGGGAGGTTGATGGCGAACACGCACAGCCGGTAGTACAAGTCGGGGCGAAACGCGCCCGTCTTGATTGCGCCTTCGAGAGGCGCGTTGGTTGCCGCCACGAACCGCACGTTCGCGTGCTCGAGCCGCGACGATCCCAGCGCGCGGAACGCGTCGTCTTCCAGCACGCGCAGCAGCGTGACCTGGCCCTTCGCGCTCAGCGCCTCCAGTTCGTCGAGGAAGAGCGTGCCGCCGCTGGCCCGCGCGATCAGACCTTCGCGCTTGATGCGCGCGTCCGTGAACGCCCCGGGCTCGTGGCCGAAGAGCGCGTCGTCGACAAGCGTGTCGACGAGTGATCCGCAGTTCACCGGCACGAACGGAGCGTGCGCGCGATCGCTGGCGGCGTGGATGGCGCGCGCGACCAGTTCTTTGCCGGTGCCGGTCTCGCCGCCGATAAGCACCGGCCGCGAGCTCTTGGCGATGACCGCAATCGGCGCGATCGCGTCGCGGAAGACTCGCGCGTTGCCGACAAGCGGCAGTGCAGCGGGCTGGCGCGTTGCGACTCGCGCCGCGGCGGCCATGCCGCCGATTCGATGATCGACCGACACGTTTTTCACAGTGTGTGGAGTCGCGCCGCGCTTCTCATGCAGGAGCGGCCTGGGGACAAGGGCGGAGTGTCGCAGAGTGACCGGTCAAAATCAATTCAAAAACCGACGAATTCAGCGCGGGATTTCGCTCGTATCGATCCGGCTACCCGCGATGCACCAAAGTGGCAGTTCGGAGCGGCGACAGGAAAAACACCAAAACGCCGATAACAGTAGTGCGTGCCGGCGTTTCAGGCGAAAGGCCCGATTCGACCGCGCGATGCAGGGATGGCAACTTCGTCGAAAGTCGCCTTGAGGGAAGACAAATTGAACAGCCCGTTTCGCGACGCCGTTCACGTGTCGCTCGATGCCATCGTCTTCACCGACATGGACGGCTTACTCACATATGTGAACCCGGCGTTCCTGCAGATGTGGGGACACGACAGCGTGCACGACGTGCTCGGCAAGCACTACACCTCGTTCGTGCCGTCGGCCGACGATGCCAATGCGATCGTCGCGGCGATGCTTCGCGACGGCAGCTGGGCGGGGCAGTCGCGTGGCCGACGGAAAACCGGCGAGTCGTTTCCGATCGAAGTGTCGAGCGCGCTTATTAAAGATGAGGCAGGGGCGCCGTGCGCGATGATGGCGTCGATTGCCGATCTCTCGGAGCGACTTCGCGCGGAGGCTGCGTTGCGGGAAAGCGAGGAAAAGTACCGGTCGCTCGTGGAGTCGGCGATCGATCCGGTCTTTACCTGCGACATCGATGGCCGCTACCTGTTTGCCAACGGCGCGGCCGGGCACATGCTCGGGAGGGCACCGGCAGACGTCATGGGCAAGACCGTCGACGAGCTGTTTCCGCCGGACGTCGCGGCGGGGTACCGCGCAGGCGTTCGCCATGTCATCGAGTCGGGCGAGAGCCTGATTTCAGAGAACAGAGTCGAGATCAACGGCCGGGAGCTCTGGTTCAGCTCCGTGCTTCAGCCGGTTCATGACGCCGACGGACGGATTACGAAGGCCCAGGGCGTCGTGCGGGACATCACGCGGCTGAAAGCCGCGGAGCAGGCGCTGCGGGAGAACGAGGAGCGCTTCCGGCAAGCCGTCGGCACCTCGAAGATCGGCATCTTCGATCACGATCATGAGACTGACGTCATGTACTTCTCGCCCGAGCAGCGCGAGATCCTGGGGTGGGGACCGGAAGAGCAGGTGTCCGGCCGGGATGTGCATTCGACCCCCGGTTCCCGCACGTTCATGGATCTGATGCACCCGGATGACCGCTGGCGAATTGTCGAAGAGGTCGACCGTGCGCACAAGTCGGGCACGGGGATCTTCGACGCTGAATACCGCATCATCCGGCGCGACGGCAGCCACCGGTTCATCACGACGCGCTCGCAGACATTCTTCAACGGCGAGGGAGACGCGCGCCGTCCCGTGCGGACCGTCGGCGCCTCCCGCGACATCACGGACGAGAAAACGGCGGAGCACGAACGCACGCGCCTGCAGCAGCAGCTGCTCCAGGCGACGAAGATGGAGTCGATCGGACGGCTGGCGCAACGTGATCATGGGCCACGTCGAGTTCGCACTTGATCAAGTCGATCGCTCGCACCCGATCGCGGCCGACCTCGTCGAAGTCCAGCTCGCCGCGCAGCGATCCGCCGACCTCACGCGTCAGCTCCTGGCCTTCGCCCGCAAGCAGGCGATCGCGCCGAAGGTCATCGATCTGAACGATTACGTCGACAAGATGCTGACCATGCTCCGGCGTCTGATCGGCGAGAACGTCACGCTGACATGGCGCCCCGCCGAGAACCTCAGCTCGGTCGAAATCGATCCGACGCAGATCGATCAGATCCTCGCGAACCTGACGGCAAATGCCCGCGATGCGATTGCCGGCGTAGGGCAGGTGACGATCCGCACCGACAACGTGTCGTTCGATGCCGCCTACTGCCGGGCGCATCCCGCGCTGAGGCCCGGGGCGTGGGTGCTGCTCGAGCTGACCGACAGCGGCCGCGGCATGGACCAGGAGACGCTGGATCACATCTTCGAGCCGTTCTACACGACCAAGGCCGAAGGGCAGGGCACCGGTCTCGGCCTCGCCACGGTGTACGGCATCGTCGAACAGAATCGCGGCTTTATCGCCGCCACCAGCCGCCTGGGCGGCGGCACGACGGTGCAGATCTTTCTGCCGAGAGCGGCGCGTCAGGCGGAGGCGGCGGCGCCGGCGCTGGTGAAGAAGCGCGTCGGCGGAAGCGAGACGCTCCTGCTGGTCGAAGACGAGCCAATGCTGCTCAAAGTCACACAGACCATTCTTCAGCGGCTGGGATACACCGTCCTCGCGGCTGGCACGCCGTCGCGGGCGATCAAGTTTGTCGAGGAGCAGGGTGAGACGATCCGCCTCGTAGTCTCCGACGTCGTCATGCCGGAGATGAACGGGCCCGATCTCGTCATGCGCCTGCTGGGGATGGCGCCGCACCTCAAGTGCCTGTTCGTGTCCGGTTACTTCACCATGGCGATTCTGCCGGAGGGCATCGTGAAATCCGGCGCTCAGTTTCTTCAGAAGCCTTTCACGGCCGATGACCTGGCCGCGAAAGTCCGCGGGCTCCTCACCGCATCGAAAGTCGACGCGGAACGCCGCTGACCGGGACGGCCACCAGGGCGGCGGTCAGTCGGCGATCGACTGCTCCACAAGATCCTCGAATTCGCGCTGGATCGCCGGCATCGACGTCTGCACCATCAGCACGCCCACGAGCTGCTCCTTCGGATCGACGAAGAAATGCGTGCCTTGCGCGCCCGTCCAGCCGTACGTTCCGTCCGACAGCATCGTGTTGCGCGCGGCGTGATTGGTGACGACGCGGACGCTGAGGCCGTAGCCTTCGCCGGCCGGCCGGCCCGGCAGCGTGTCCGGCACATGTGCGGCGCTCAGCATCTCGACGGACTTACGGCTCAGGAGGCGCTTGCCGTTCAGCTCGCCGCCGTTGGCGAGCATCATTCCGAGCGGAATGTAGTCTTCGGCCGTGCTGTACAACCCGCCCGAGCCGCGGAAGTACACGTTCCTTCCGAACGTGTCATTCGGCGTCGGTTGTTTGGTGAGGCCGTTCGGTCCGCGCAGGTACACGGATGCGACGCGAGGCAACTGCGCCTCGGTCGGCCAGAAGGTGATGTCCTTCATGGCGAGGGGATCGAAAATCCGCGTGCGGAAGAAGTTGTCGAGCGGCAGGCCCGACGCGATCTCGACGAGGCGGCCGAGCGTTTCGAAGCCGGCGCCGGGGCTGTAAGTCCAACGCGAGCCCGGCTGGAACTCGAGCGCCGTGCCGCCGAGGCGCGGAATATAGTCGGCCAGCGTCTCGCCCTCCTTGCGCGCCACCTTCGCGAGATCGCTGTTGCTCATCGGACCGCTGCCGAGGCCGGAGACGTGTGTCAGCAGATCCTTGATGGTGATCTCGCGCTGCGCAGGCACTGTGTAGAAACGCGGCTCCAGGCCACGCCCGTCGCCGCGGCCGTTGCCGCCCTCGGGCGGCTGCGCGACCGCGACCTTCATGTTGCGGAACGACGGGATGTAGCGGGACACCGGATCGGTGAGGTGCAGCTTTCCCTCCTCCACCAGCATCATGATCGAGACGCCGATGACGGGCTTGGTCATCGACGCGATGCGGAACATCGTGCCGGCAGACATCGGTTGCTTCGACTCGAGGTCCATCACACCCTGGGCGGAGACGTGCACGAGCTTGCCTCGACGGGCCACGAGGCCGATCGCACCGGAGAGATCGCCGGCCGTGATGTGGCGCTGCAGCATCTGGCTGACTCGCAGCAGCCGTTCGGACGACACGCCGACATCCTCAGGTCTCGTCGCAGTGGACGAAGCCGCCGCCATCGACATCACGAGCGCCGTACACAGCATCAACGTCAGCGCAGTCTTCATGAACAGCCTCCAGCGCCGCCGATTATCGTCCAGTTGGCGTAGAATCCGCCGCATGAAAAGCGCCATCGCGATGCTCGCCGTCGCCGCCCTCGGAGTGACCGCGGTTGCCCAGCGCGGCGGCGAAGCGGCGGGCGGTTCGATGGCCGGCGTCATCGACATTCACGTGCATTCCGCTCCGGACAACGTCGAGCGCTCGATCGACTCTGTCGACGTCGCACAGCTGGCGAAGAGCCGGGGCATGCGTGCGATCGTGCTCAAGAGCCATTACGAGCCGACCGCGACGATGGCCTATATCGTCCGGAAGGTTGTGCCCGGGATTGAAGTGTTCGGCGGCATCGATCTGAATCTCAGCGTCGGCGGGATGAATGCCGTGGCCGTGGAGCACATGACGCAAGTCACCGGTGGTTGGGGACGGCTCGTCTGGATGTCTACGTTCGACGCTGAAAACCAGGTGCGCTATTCGAAGGAGACGCGGCCGTTCGTGCGCGTCTCGAAAGACGGCGAGCTGCTGCCCGAGGTGAAAGCCGTGATCGGCGTGATTGCAAAGCATCAGCTCGTGCTGGCAACCGGCCACGTGTCACCGGAGGAAGGCCTGATGATGCTTCGCGAAGGCCGGCGGCAGGGCGCGCGCCACATGGTGGTGACGCACGCGATGCAGGCGCCGGTCCTGATGGATGTTGCCCAGATGCAGCAGGCCGCGAAAGAAGGAGCGTTCGTCGAATTCGTCGGCGGATCGCTGGCGGGGCCTGGCGCGGCGGCCAGGATGGACAGCTTCGCGGACGCCCTCCGCAAGGTCGGACCGGAGAACTGCATCCTGTCATCGGACCTGGGCCAGAAAGGCAACGCACTTCCGCCTGATGGCCTCGCCGCGTTCATCGCCGCGTTGCGCGCGAGGGGATTGACGGACGCGCAGCTCGATCGGATGTCGAAGCAGAATCCGGCGCAGCTGCTCGAGTTGCGCTGAGGAGGATCGAGGACCGATGAATACACTTCGTCTGACCGCCGTCGCGATCGTGTCGCTGCTGCTCGCGGCGCCCGGCTCGATCGCGCAGGACACTCTGCCTGCCGATCTGAGCAGCGCGATCGACAAGGCCGCCGCGGACGTCCTCGAGACGAGCGGCGCGCCGAGCGCCTCGATCGCCGTCGTGCGCGACGGGACGATCGCGTACGTCCACGCGTATGGCCTCTCGGTCATCGAGCCGCCGACGCCGGCGACGACCGAGATGCGCTACAGCATCGGATCGATCAGCAAGCAGTTCACCGCGGCCGCCATTCTGCTGCTTGCCGAAGACCGGAAGCTGTCGCTCGACGACACGGTCGGCCGCTGGCTTCCGGACCTCACGCGCGCCCGCGACGTGACGGTGCGCCAGGTACTGTCGATGACGTCCGGCTATCAGGACTTCTGGCCACAGGACTACGTGATGCCCGGCATGATGCAGCCCGCCACGGCGCAGCGGATCCTCGACGGCTGGGCGAAAATCCCGCTCGACTTCGAGCCGGGGACGAAATGGCAGTACAGCAACACCAACTACGTCGTCGCCGGTCGCATCGTCGAAAAAGTAAGCGGCGTGCCGCTCGTCGACTTCCTTCGCAAGCGTGTGTTCACGCCGCTCGCCATGACGTCGGTGACGGATTCGGACGAAGCGGCGCTCGGACCTGGCGACCCGATGCGGTATCTGCGCTACGCGGTTGGCCCGCTGCGCCCGGCGCCCAAGGAAGGCAAGGGCTGGATGTTCGCGGCGGGTGAGCTGGCCATGACGGCGCGCGATCTGGCTCGGTGGGACATCGCGACGATCGATCGACGCATGCTCAAGCCAGCCTCGTATGCCGCCATGCAGACCAACGTGCTGCTGAAGAACGGACTCGCCACCGGATACGGCCTCGGGGTGCAAGTGGGCGTATCGTCGGGCCGCCGGGTCGTGTCGCATACGGGCGAAGTGTCGGGCTTTACCGCAGCCAACACGATTTATCCCGACGACCGCGCCGCTGTCGTCGTGCTCACCAACCTCGACGCCACCGGCGCTTCGTCCCAGCTCGCAGGGCGGATTGGGACGCTGCTCTTCCGCGCGACACCGGACAACGGCGCCGCGGCCGCGCTTGCCCAGGGGAAGGCGGTCTTCGACGGCCTTCAGCACGGCCGGATCGATCGCGCGTTGTTCACGTCGAACGCCAATGCCTACTTCAGCGATGCCGCGATTGCCGACTTCGCCTCGGGGCTCGGACCGCTTGGACCGCCGCAGGAGTTCGAGCAGGCCAGTCAGTCGCTGCGCGGCGGCATGGTGGCGCGCTCGTTCCGAATCAAGTGCGGCTCGAAGTCACTTCGCCTCACGACGTTCACGATGCCCGACGGCAAGCTCGAGCAGTACCAGATCGCCGCGACCGAGTGACGAGAGATTCGGAGACGGACGTACAACGCAGAGATCGCGGAGATCGCAGAGTCTCTTCTTAAAAGACAAAACTCTGCGATCTCGGCGATCTCTGCATTGATCGTCGTCATCGCAATCCCAGTCGTGACTGGCGCGTGAATCGCGGTTAGAATTCCCGCACATGAACAAGGTTGTCGCCGCCGTGCTGTGGATCGCCGTTGGCGCGCTTGGCGCGGCCGGGTTCGGCGTCATCGCGCTGTCGCGGGGCGAGACGATCAGCGCCGCATGGATTCTTGTCGCGGGCGTCTGCACCTACCTCGTCGCCTACCGGTTCTACGGGCGCTTCCTCGCCAGGAATGTCTTCAGCCTCAATGAACGGCGTGCGACTCCAGCCGAGCGTCTCAACAACGGGCGCGATTTTCACCCGACGAACAAGTGGATCGCGTACGGCCATCATTTCGCGGCGATTTCCGGTGCCGGACCACTCATCGGGCCGACGCTCGCGGCGCAATTTGGTTTTCTCCCTGGAACGCTCTGGCTGATTATCGGCGTCGTTCTCGGCGGCGCGGTCCAGGACTTCACGGTGCTGGTGGCGTCGGTCAGACGCGACGGCAAGTCGCTTGGCCAGATGGCGAAGGAAGAGGTGAATCCTGTCGCAGGGATGGCGGCGATGGTGGCCATCCTCGCGATCATGATCATCCTGCTCGCCGTCCTTGCGCTCGTCGTCGTCAACGCGCTGCGCGGCAGCCCGTGGGGACTCTTCACGATCGCCAGCACGATTCCCATCGCGCTGTTGATGGGCTGGTGGATGAAGGTGATCCGGCCGGGTAAGGTGCTCGAGACGACCGTCATCGGCGTCGTGCTGATGATGCTCGGCCTCGTCGGCGGCCAATGGGTGTCGGAAAACGCGGCGTGGGCCGCGGCGTTCACCTGGTCGGGGACGCAGATCTGCTGGGCGATCATCTTCTATGGGTTCTTCGCCTCGGTGCTCCCCGTGTGGATGCTGCTGGCGCCGCGCGACTATCTCTCGACCTTTCTCAAGATTGGCACGCTGCTCGTCCTCGCCGGCGCCATTCTGATCCTGCTGCCGCCTCTCAGGATGCCGGCCGTCACGCAGTTCGCGGCCGGAACCGGCCCGGTGTTCGCCGGCAAGCTCTTTCCGTTTGCGTTCATCACAATCGCGTGCGGCGCCATTTCTGGATTCCACGCGCTCATCGCGAGCGGGACGACACCAAAGATGCTGACGCGGGAAACGGACGCCGTCCTCGTGGGATACGGCGCGATGCTGGCCGAAAGCTTTGTCGGGCTGATGGCGATGATTGCCGCGGCCACGCTCGAACCGGGCGTCTACTTCGCGATGAACGTCGGCGCCGGCGTCCTTGGCGGCACCGCGCAGTCGGCGGCCGCGAAGATCGCCGAGTGGGGCTTCATGGTGACGCCCGAGCAGATGCAGGCGCTCGCGAAGCAGATGGGCGAGGTCTCGCTGCTCTCGCGCACGGGCGGCGCGCCGAGCCTCGCGGTCGGGATGGCGAGCGTGCTGGGCGGCGTCTTCACTGGACCCGGCCTCGCACTGTGGTACCACTTCGCGATCATGTTCGAGGCGCTGTTCATCCTCACCACGATCGACGCGGGCACGCGCGTCGGACGCTTCATGTTCCAGGAACTGGCGGGCCACGTCTGGCAGCCGATTGGGCGGCTGTCCTGGTATCCGAGCATCGTGTTCTCGTCGGCGGTCGTCGTGGCGGGCTCGCTGTGGCCGCTGTTCGGCATCGCGAACCAGCTGCTCGCCGCCATCGCGCTCTGTGTGAGCACGACGATCATTATCAAGATGGGGAAGATCCGGTACTCATGGGTGTCGCTCGTCCCGCTCACGTGGCTTGCCGCGGCGACGCTGACCGCCGGGTGGCAGAAAGTGTTTTCGTCCGATCCCGCGCTCGGATTCCTGGCGCACGCCAGGTCGCTGGCCAATTCCACGAGCCCGGACGCGGGCCGCCTCATCTTCAACGATAACCTCGACGCCGCGCTGTCGATCTTCTTCATGCTGGTTGTCGTCGTCGTGATTTTCGCGTCGGCGCGCGAGTGGTATCTCGTTGCGGCCGGCCGAAAGGCCCCCAAGGTCAACGAGACGCCGTTCGTGGAGACCGCCCTGGCGTCGTAGCAGAAGAGCCTTCCGATTTGAACATACGCACGGCGAACGCCAGCGGCGTTCGCAGGATGACCGTCCTTCCCATGATCGCGGCGACCTACTTCATGGTCGCCGGCGGACCCTACGGCCTCGAAGAAATCGTTCACAAAACCGGCTACGGCGCCACACTTCTGATCCTTCTGATTACTCCGCTGCTGTGGAGCCTGCCGACGGCGCTGATGGTCAGCGAGCTCGCGACCGCCATTCCCGAAGAAGGCGGCTTCTACATCTGGGTGCGGCGCGGAATGGGCCGCTTCATGGGATACCAGGAGGTCTGGCTGTCGCTGGTTGGAAGCGTGTTCGAAATGGCGCTGTATCCCAACCTGTTCGTCGGCTACCTCGGCCGGTTCGCGCCGTGGCTCGTCGAGGGCCACCGCGGGCTCGCGATCGGATTTGCGATGATCGCGATCTGCA
>WNFL01344294.1_pt1 | contig 35364 bp, 47 predicted proteins | sample 5400361 | NCBI WGS metagenome assembly WNFL01 (sample SAMN13153351, study PRJNA577476) | soil metagenome | isolation source: 40 cm soil on Douglas fir-dominated hillslope | place: USA:California | collected 2013-09-17
TTTTTGATCCACAGTTCGGATATCCCTCCCTACGCTCTCCCTTACGATTGTTAAACACTACCTATCGATAGTTGATTCTCACAGGACAAGCCGGTCGACCCGTTTCAATATTACATCCAACTCATTCGAACCTCGATTCCCTACTTTGCTCTTCCCTCCATCTTCCCTCCCTGAACTAGATATATCATACGATTCTGTTTTCTGGTGAGTCGAGACCTAAATCCCTCTGGCCCAATGAACAACGAACAACACACGCAAGCAAGCAATGGCACGCTCCCCGGCAATCTTCTTATCCTTTCAACAATCATAATTACATATCCAGCCTCTTGTTTGTGACCGTTTGCAATTCCGCAGTAGGCAGCAGCTCCAAGGGAAAACATCCTCTCCAATAGGCCGATAGGGAGTGGAAGTTGTACCTGATTAACCTTGTTGATGACCGGTGAAGTTAAATTTGGGCATGGGAGTTCTCTCAGACCATCTCAGTTTTCTAGTAGCCTTTCGCGCCGTTCAATAGCTGTCAAGCTTGCCTTCCGCCACAAGAAGCCCAAATGCACGTATAACACGCTGGTTCGCCGCGCTACAGTACTTCTCAAAACCAATAGGCATCGGACACCTTTTTTCTAGCTCCCTTTTACTCCCGCGGAACGTGGTGGCGACCGAGGTGGCGACGGTACTTCTCCGCGGAGTGGTTGGGGCTGGATGAATGCGGAGATAATGAACGACTCTTCTCGGCGTGTGAAGCTCCGGTACATCGCCCAAGGTTTTGTCCAATGAGCTTCAGATTGCAGAGAAGAATTATTTGTTTCAACCAAAGGAACCCGTTGACAATGATATACACTATCCACCTCCTTAGGGCCTCCTTAGGCCTATAGACGTTGCACGAGACCTGAACAACCAGAAAAAAACGAAGGAAGCTCCACGACGCGACCGGATAAAAAGGAAAACGGAGGCATAGAGGCGGATGACACCGTCTATGCCATGATAAAGAGGAAGTTTTGACAACACTTAGCACTACAGTCTCAAATGGCTTCACCTTTGATGCTGGCTGCATAATTTGTCTCGTCTTCCTTCCAATTATCGCCCGGGGCGATCACTTCAGAATGGAGATAAGAGGGACGGAAGAAACCTCGATTGGGAGTGATTGGCGGGGATTGTCCAATGGTCAGACGTTTGCCCGTCGTAAACACATGGACTTTTGTGAGCTCCACGTTGCCCACGTCGGCGTCGCTGTCGCCCTTCAGAAGAACACCCCGAAGGTTGAGGATGATTCGGTTCGCAAGTATCGAGAGCATGACACGATAGAACCTGCGGGGATACCGATTTCAGTTTCAAACAAAATCGGAGGTGCCATCTGACATCCTTACGTGAACATCATGATTTTAAGTGCCGGGGCAGCGTAATTTAGCGTTATCACATTCGCAACCGAACATACTGAGCAGAGCAATCAGAGAATGTTTCTGCTATCGCGAAGGGTACTTACAGAAAAGGGCGGCAAAGAACGTGGTGCCATCCTTCATCAAGCGTGATAACATCTTCGAGCCCAAGATGTTTGGGTGGACTGGATTGTTTAGGGTGTCAGGAGGAAGCTCCTCATCGAAATTGCATTGGTTCTCACCCAACGGCACGAGCTTGATAAGACTCATCACGAGGATGACTACCAAGGGTCAGGCGATGAAGGAGGATAAGGTGAAAAGCAGACCTGTATCCCAGACAATGCTGCTGACCCAAATTGCATAGAGGACATCAGTTTTTTCGAAATTAGTAGCACATGGGCGAACGTTTCCTGGCACGGGGTAGTCTGCAGGGACGATGAGGGAGTGAAAATTTCCGAGTCCGGCGGAGCACCCACTTCGGACGACTAAAGCACAACGGTCAGTACGGCCCGGTACGCAAATATGCAGATATACACGAGAGGGGAGATACGTACCGATATCAGCGTAAATGGTAGCACCACCTTGAGCGATCGTACAGAGCTGCAAAACCCAGTCCATTTTTGAATGCAACACATGACACAACAGGGTCCTCTCCGTCAGGAGTGTGGCTAGGCACCAGAGCACGATCCTCGATTTCCCCCAAATTGCCCAGGTTCGCAACAAGAGGATCACATTGACGATGAAGATACTAAACATCCCAATCCAGCTGTCGATGTGAAAAAAAGGTGCACAGCTGGCACGCGATAGAGTGTGTCAGATGGCCGGTTCCTGAGAGGGGCTGGTCACCTCACAACTAGAAGTGTTTTTTTGTTTTTTGTTATATTCCATTAGGGGCGGTCAAAGACGCGATCGATTACATTAAACGTACTTTGTCGCCTTGTATACTCCGATTGACGTAAGCTGAGGGATGAATTGCATGTAAACCACTCTATTCTGACAGTCCGAAAGAGAGGCTGGGACAATTCGGCGATAGGGCCGGGCGAGTACTCACAATTCCACAATGCAATTAAATTAATCATTGGAATATAACGGTTCTGAAAGGGCCCAGATTAGGAACTGCCGCGGATGTGCTGCCTGTCAGACTCACCATGAAGAACAGTATTTTGCCCTTGGGAGGCGGGGAGTCAGGCAGCGCTGCGGGACACTAGAGAGGGCGTGCAATTTGGATGAGGACTTACCCAATTGAGCCTCTGAGACCATATGTACTTGACCTAAGAGAGATGGAGTTAGCGCCAGGCTGCGCTGTGCGGTGTGAGATGTGAGAGAGCGCGGATGGACGAACCTCGGCTTCGAAAGTCAACAAGTAGTCGAAAATCAACAGGGAAACGAAGCTCGCTGGAAACAGAAGGATCAGCCGATCCCCAGGACGTCAGTCGCGTGGGCAGGCGCACTCGTGAAGAGCTGGAAAGAGAGATGTTAGATGGTTGTTGTTTGCTGAAATAGGTAGAAGCGGTGGGGGATGGCGATGCAAAATTGAAAATAAAAAATAAAAAACCAAAGACCCATATGGTCACGCTCACATTGTTGACATACATGCCCTGGATAAGCGAGATAACCGAAGCGATTTCAGCCTCATCCGCCATTGGAGACCGTCGGGAGAGGCGTGGTTTTGGAGGGATGGATGCGGGTGCGGAGAGGGGCAAGAACGGTTGCCTGGCTGACACAGTGCCGCTCCGTTTGTATGACCTGTAGTAGGTGTATTATTTGTATATATGCTGTGAATCTAGTGTCAATCCCAGGGGTGTGTATTGCAGGGAAGACCAACTCCAACGGAGGAACAGATCGAAGGAATCTCCGGCCTGAACGCTTTGAACGAATGAATGGTAGACGACCGACTTTTCAATCGCGGAAAGACAGCCAACACGCAGAGTAAGGAAGAGTAGGACACAACACAACACTTTCCTTATTCTAATTATTATTAATATTATTAATGTTACCCATGTTTTATTTGAATTTTTCTTTTCTTTTCCAGAAATTTTACCGTTCGTGGGTTTGAGTGAGCCTGGGTTTGGGTTTGGGTTTGTGTTTGGATTTGGACGTCGGGCGGGTGGATCTGCAGATTGCAGGTTGGACACGACCACAGCGATCGACGCGAGAAGCGGCGGCAAGTAATACAACTAATGCAGATCGAAAAAATAAACTGTGCCTCTATTGTTATCGTCCGACCACGCCTATCTCCGCAGCGCAGCAGGGCCAGCAGAATCAGGGCAGCGCACGCTATCGCATCGCACCCGTCGCCCGTCGCGTCGCCCGCCCTCCGGTTCGGGATCGGGACACCTGACTGAATGATTTACCGCCTGACTGATATCTTTTCGAGAGCGGAAGCATCGCTTTACGATTCAAAAAGTCTATTTTGATGTCCCTATTCGTGCTCTTCGTGAGCCCTTCGTGGTCTACCTGCACTACTCCGAATTCATTCCCATTCGCGGTGCGTCATTCTTCCACAAAATGCGCGAAAGCCTGGCCCTTTTATGCCCAAATCCCGTGCGGCAAATTTCACAATGCACACTCCTTTTTATATCCTGCGCCCTCAAAAGCCCTATATAGCGTATCACCTCACCTCCCGTCACACCAGCTCCCCCCAAGTCCTCCCTGCCTCATAAGATAAGGCGAAATGCAGGTGCGCGACTCACGTTTCTTAACGTGCAAGCCTCCCTACTCACACCCCCTCCAGCTTCCTTCTATGTCGACCCCCTCGTTCATCTATTTCCCCCTCATTCTTCAAGCTCTCCTCTTGAACCTCTTCAGAGTCGTATCCCGCCTCTCCCAATGTGTCGCCCGCACGTTCTACGCCGTAAGCAACCCTCACCTCATCGGGTTACGATCGCCTCTGACCCAGCCCAGTCCCCCCACAGCCCTGAAAGCCGCCTTGCATTCTGGAATGCTACCGCAGGCAACGCGCTGCGAACCCTCCTCGAATGGACGTCCTACCCACAACACCTCCAAATGAAATATGATAGCTTCCTCACTACCTTCATTATTCCTCGACTTGGACCGTCTCCCCACATGATAGACCCTTCCCGTCTCCAATCCCAGCTCCAGGACGATCATACTCCACTCGAGTTCAGCTGCGTCCTCGAGTCAGACGCGTGTGGCAAGGTGCAGTGCTATGCGGAACCTCTAAATCCTATGGACGGCTCCTCCACTCCGCGCGAAACGTGGATGGCAAACCTCCAGAATATGCTGGTGGCCGGGGGGGTCCGAGACGCCGACCTGTCCTGGTGCGGGATGTGTGCAGATACCTTGACGATCGACCCCCCCTCCGTCCTTCCCGATTCGGGCATTCACATTCAATTTGCAATGGGTACGCTTACAAAAAATTCCTTCCGGTCGCATAACCAAAGATTAACATTCCTCAAAGGTGGTGATCTTAACAGGTCTGGCCTTCTAGGGAAAGGCTACTTCTGGCCGCAATTGCGAAGCCGCCTCACGGGAGTCTCAACCACCGACCTCATTTCCAACTGCGTCGAACGGCTGGGACTGGCCGAACAATGGAAGCTAATTGCACGGTACATCGTCGCGCAATCGTCTCAAAGTCTACGCACGTTGCAGTGCCACCCACCTCAGCGGTGTGGTGTCAGCGATGACCCTGGGTGACCACCCTGCTCTCGTCAACCACCCCGGTATCCAACACGCCATTACCAACGTTACTCACCTCTGGCGCCTCATGTTCGGACAGGACGCGGTGGACAACGACGTCTCACAAATCAGTCATCATTCAATCTATACCAAGGGGGTTGTTATCTACTACGACCTCACGCCTGGACGCGCTATACCCATGCCCAAAGTTTATATCCCGGTTCGACACTATGCCAAGAACGATGCACATGTCTGTGAAGTTATGTCTCAGTATTATCGCGAAATTGGGTTTATCAAATCTGGCTCAACATACCAGGAGACGGTTGAGAAAGCCTTGTAAGTCATCTCCCCTCGAACCCTAAACCCAACAAACTTTGGACGGCTGAACATCTGACACGTTTTTTTCCCACAGCCCTCATCGACGCCTTGACGAGCGAACGGGGATCCATACATATGTGGGAGTCGCTGCCAAAAGCGACACCAGTCAAACGAGTGTGTACTTTAGCCCTGAGGCATTCTCGGGCGACCACTAGTTCCGTGCTCAACCTACCTCATCGGTGCGAGCCACCGTCCGACGCGCCGACACGCAGCGCGGCAATCATCAAAGTTTATACCCTTCGTTCTCTCTAGTTTACCCGAGTTATATTATTAATCCTCTTGTTGGATGTCTCCGATCAAGGCTGTGGCTTGACATTTGACGGCTGGTGGCTGTCAGCCTTCACGTCCTGGCAATTATTACCATAGGGCTGGTGCTGGACCGCCCCGAGGCCTCGGTGTCCTCGCTAGCACTTATTTTCAAGACGAACTGAGTAGGTTCGGATAATGATAATGGTTTTCTCCAATGTATAAATTTGTGACAAATAGGACTGTATCTTGGTAATCTTATGCTACATAGGACAGTAATATTTAATATGTGCAACCCTGACCCGACGCATGAGGAATGAGGAACGACGACGGCAAATTGCGGACTTTGGGAGGCGAACGGAAAATGGAACATGGCGTTGATTGAATTGATGCTGTGGTGAACAATACCAACGGGTGCTAATAGCTATTGGAGTACATCCGAGGCAGTACGAGTGAACCACTGAACCACTGAACCACTGAGCCGCTGAACCAACCCACGGAAGACAAATTCGAACACCCCGACGACAGCGGGAGCGGCGAAGGTACGCAGGCACATACTGACCGAATCTTCCCCTTTTCCGAACCCGAACCCGAACCCGAACCCGCGAACCCGCGAACCCACTTGTCATACTTATGAGATTCTAGGGAGCTGGAGAGATAGGGAGATTCCACCTCCTGCCGTTGACTGGCGCTGCCGTTGTGTCAACGGGACGGCGTTTTACCCCTTGTCCCTGTCCCAGAAAATAAGAATCCTCCAGGGATTTCCGATCCGCTCAGAACAGAACAGAGGGGGTGTTCTGATTATTACAGCGTTATCACGTACTCTCGGAAGGTTCCGCACTCGAACCCGCACCCTTGGAGGTGGAGGAGGGACATCCCTTCGTCCGCTCCACCCTGGTGTGCGGCCGCGGATATCGATGCATCTGACCGACATGGATACGGTCTCCACCGGTTAATTCGGTCGCATTCTTTTTCCTATTTTTTTTTTGGATCAGCCCGGCCGCGAAAGGGGCCCCCTCGCGAGAGGATCAGGAATCCGCGCACGCCGCCTTGCTTTCTATCGCATATTCATTCAAAGGTTTTTTGGGTTCAGCCTCCGGTATGTCCTCTAAACACCTAAAACCCCCGATTTGAAATTTTGAACTAGCACCAGTGCGATACAAACCGTTAGCGCTGCAGAATGTGAGACGCCCCGCGTCGGGATCGTTGGTAGGGAAAACTATTCACATAGAGGTGCTTGATTGAATCGACCTTTACTGCCAACGCAGGACAATCATCGTTCCAGAAGCGCCTTGAATAGGCCGAAGTACATTTCTTGCGCCGACGCGACATCAGGAGGAGCGCCGTTTCTGAAGTTCCTTACATGCGCAGCAAGGCTCGTCCTCGTCAGCAAACACCTTCTGATCGAATTTACCGACTCATACGGACGATCCCCTTGTCCGACCCCCTCCTCGTTCAACCGACCCTCTCGTCCCACCCCCTCGTCCCACCTCCTCGTCCAACCCGACCCCTCGTCCAACGACCCCCTCGTCCAACAACCCCCTCGTCCGACCCCTCGTCCGATGCCCATTTCTCAACATTCGAGAGTCAAGAGTGAGGAGACTGCGGTATATAACATTCTCCTTTGCCGCTGCATTACCTTTAACACAATAGGACCCCTCCGAACAGCAGTAACCTATTGTGCGCTCGTTGGCGAACGCCCGGCACTGGAAAAGGCCGCATTACGCGGATGTTCAACAGAGTCGCATATACTCGCATCCTGTCCACACCACGCTATCTTGGTTGTGCATCCTGTTCACACCACACTATCTTGGTCGTACTCACGAGCTCTCTACCGTGAATTCACTTTACATTGCAAGATCCGGCATGGACAACACAGAGGAATTCTGTGGCTATGCTTCAGTCCGCATTTATCCACCAATGGGTAACGTGCACATACCACGAAGAGTAACGACGTGGGCAAGGCTACCGGGTTCGTTGACGACTGTTTAGGTTGAGGATAGATAGGCTCCTTCACTCAGTCTGCCACGCGACCCACTCATTTGCAAGTCGTAGTCACCGCATTCAAGGTAAGCCTATTATATGTATTCGTCAGCGAGGCTTCTAGTTAGCGCGTCCAACTCGGCGTGTCTGCCATTTGGGTTCGACAAAGGCTGCTGGACCAAGGGGTACCGGTTTCGGTCGGTTTGCCATTCATGATACCCAATGAATGTACGCTTCATCCGCAGTTTGTGGCGCAGCTCCGAATTTCACGCAAATTCAGGCCAGCGCACGCGTAAAGCTGAAACTTGTTTTGCACGAAACCGGATACTCTGCTCAGCGTTTGGTGTTTATGAAAGGATTTGGTTCAATGGCCAAAAGCTTTGCACTGCTCGTATCAAGGAGTTCAAGAGGACGTCCGGTGTTATTGAAAGGGCTGGGGAACAAAGCCTCACGACAAAGACACTGAGGGTGTTGAAGGCGTCATCGTAGTGGCGACCTGTGAGCCTGTAGTGCGAGAGTTCAGTGGGGTTCCAGCGAGGAAACCGGAAGGCGTGGATGCATACAATCCAACAGATCTCCGCCCAAGGAAAAAATCCAAATCCAGCCTTTTCTCTTGTTGTAGACCCGAGTGAGTCTTTAATCAAATTCGTTGTAGGTCACTGAGGCCGCGCCCGCCGTGGGTCTGTCAGTAAGGACGCAGTTTGTGGTGCCTTGCGAGAGAGGAAGTGTCGGGTGCAGTGTCTGCTTGTCTGCTTGTCTACTTGTCTCGTAGCGGACGGCCTTTGGGACATAGCACGCGGGACTTTGGATGTCAACGAGACGGAGGGGACTAATAGAGGCAATTAATTGTGCATTAAATAGATACGAGTTGGGTGATATCTGATTCCTGCCGACCTTTGAGCTTTCCAGGGTCACAACCAGAGGGAAGGCGCTCCGGTCGCGTGCGGTGTCTGGCGATGCCAAAAGTCGAATGGGTCGAATGGGAGAATGACCAAGACATGGAATCCAGCCTGCATACTTTAAAGTCTCCATTTCATCTGCTTCTTGTCACGGCGTCACGGCAGGGGTGAGGAGCAACTTCGCGTGTCAGCCTCACTTCATTCATGGCTTCCTTCGCTTTCCTCCTGTCCAATTTTATTGACAGCCGCTCATGGAAAGCGTGCTTACAACGCGGCTAACGACTTCGGACACACCGCTGCGCGGGATCCTTGGAAGGTTATATATCGAGCTCACCTGTCCCGCGCCGGCGCACGCCCAATTTCCCGAGCCCACTTATGGACGACGCGCAGGACGGTCACAGAACGCCCCACGGATGGAAATTCTGGATCCTCTTCGCCTCAATTTGTAGTTGCACGTTCCTCACCGGTCTCGACGTCGTCAGTTTTTTTTTCCAATTCCCTCTATCCCCCCCTTGTCCTTGTACCGGTCACTCAATAATAAAAATTCTAAAGGCCTCAATTGGAACGGCTCTTCCTGCTATCACTCATGACTTGCACAGCGGAGCAACGTCGTTCGCCTGGGTCTCGTCGTCCTACACGCTCGCTGCCACCGCCATTCTCCCCCTTGTCGGTCGCATTGCCGATATTTTTGGGCGTCGCACAGTACGTAATCAACCCTCGAGGTTTGTCTTCGCTCACGCCCTCGCTAGGTTCTTGTCTTCTCCCTCGCATTCTTCATGACAGGATCTGCCGTCTGTGGAACAGCATGGTCCATGGAAATGATGATCACCGGGCGGGGTACACACCGTTCCCAAATAGGGTGTGATCAATCGTCTAATATCTTTCCCAGCCCTTCAAGGTGTAGGGGCCGGCGGAATACAAGCGTCGTCCCTGATCATTGTGGCTGATTTGACACCTCTCCGCCAAAGGGGCCTTTTCACGAGTATCAATAATCTGTTAGTCGACGATCCCTTGCAGAGGCCTTGTTTAACCAAGCCTGTAGAATGCAAACCTTCGCCTCAATTTCTGCCGCCCCACTGGCTGGACTCTTAGTGGAGAAAGCTACTTGGCGATGGTCAGTTTCATATAGTCTGTGTTACTTCATAACGCTCATTGGATGGTCTAGGTTATTTTGTACGCTCTCGCGGCTTCTGGGGATCATTCTTAGTAGCTGACAATGTCACAGACCTCAACGTTCCGCTCTGCGCAGTCTCTACTTTAGCGGTTCTCCTTTTCTTGAACCTTAAAAAACCCTCAATTGAGGGGTCTATTTTGAAAAACCTTTCCGAGCTGGATTTAGTGTAAGTTCAAACCACCCTACACAGTCGCAGTCTGTTCACTTCTTCGCAGTGGCAACTTGATGATCATCGGCAGCACTGCTTCATGCATTATCGCGCTGACTTGGGCTGGAGTAAAAGTGAGGCAAATTGCCCTTGCCTCGTGTCTGAGTGCTGAGTGCCATGCAGTACCCCTGGACATCCTACCAGGTCCTCGTGCCTCTGTGCATAGGCCTCGCTGGCTTATGCGCGGCACTTGTCTATGAGAAAATGGTTGCTTCCAGCCCATCGGTAAGCAGTCCACGAATAATACTGTGCATTATTGAACGAAAGGGGCCAGGTTCCAGTCGAGCTCCTCACTAATCCAACGAGTTTTGCCGGGTGAGTGTCTCCCACCACCCGCATTGTATGAGTGCTCATCCTCCTCAGGTATCTCGGGTCCTTCATTCACTTTATGGTCATTATCGCGACTGCTTGTACGTCTATTATTCACTCTTGCTAAGGCGAAAGGCTCACCGTATTCCACAGTCTACCTGTGCGTATTCCCAGGGTTTTCTATATTTGATGGCTCATTGCATCCAACGTAGTCCGACGTACTTTCAGGCAGCACAGATGGCCTCCCCACTAAGGGCTGGAGTGTATATGTTACCGATCTGCCTCTCTGTCGACCCAGCAGTCATCTTGCAAGGTATTTTGGTCAGCAAATTTGGCATGTATCGTCCGGTGGTGTGTATTCTCCCACTTTTGCATGTTATATTTCACTGACATCGATTCAGATTTTCGTTGGCTGGGCTACGCTATTGATCGGCACCGGGCTTTTCACACTCATGTCTCCAAGCACCCCGATTCCAGTGACCATTCCCTTCCAAATGATCATTGGCGTCGGGCTCGGTCTCCTATTCGCGAACCAAAATCCCGTTCAAGCACCTCACCCCGAATCTTCCAACGCTGCCGCACTATCTCTACTCACTTTTGTCCGGAACTTTGCTCAGGTCAGTACTTCGCCTGCTTCTATTCGAATATTAACGCTTGTTGATAGTCCTGGGGTATCTCTGTCGGTGCATCAATACTGCAAAACGAACTCCAACAACGGCTTCCAAGTTCTCTGCTTGCAACAATTCCACAAGGGGAGGACTACGCCTACAGTCTAATCCCTCAGATCCCGAACTTCGAACCCACTCTCCAATCTGAGGTCCGTCTCGCATTCGCCGAAAGTCTACAAGTCGTCTGGCGTGTTCTACTCATCTTCTCGGGCGTCGGAATGGTGAGTATGGCCTTGATGAAGGCCATCCCACTCTCGACGACGACCAGCCGTGAGCGGGGAATCGAAAGTTCGTCAAGCTCGAGCGAAGGACACGAGCAGGGACCGGAAATGGCGGAACGACAGCTCGAGGAAGGAGGCGAACAAGGAGACGGATTCATTCTGAATGCTCCCAAGCCGCCTTGGAGCACGGACGACCTCTCGACTCAACGACCATCGACCGGGAATTCGCAGAGGACAATGGTGTCGCAGGCGACAGCTGTAACAACTGCAAGCACCCTGGAAGAAGGGAAAGGAGGGAAGGGGGGCCAATTGTATGTGCCCGGAAAAGTCCCGGGCAAGTGCAAGATGAAGAGACCTTCGACTTCCTGGTCTACAACAACTATGGTGGCAATCGAGGATGCCAAAAGTAGGGCTGAGACGAAAGAAAATGACATGACGGAGAAGATCCTCGCATGAAGCTCGTAGGATCGGATTACGGACTGACTCATGATACCACGGACCCCAAACTACAAACACTGTACCCATCTGACGGTGCTAGACGCGCATCATGGACTTCTTGAAACGTTGTATTAAAATGGCACTATCGACATAGTCATGATCTATGATCTAATGGTAATACCAATGCATTTAACGTAGCGCGTTCCGCTTTGAGGCAAGACTGATGATATGAGGTTGGACAACAACACGCATTCAAACTGTCAAACTTTTGCAAAGTTGACACCTTGGACCTGGAGTGCTTGATCAGAGGGGTTGATAGTGCATGCACTCCAGTGGACGTATTGCTATCCTGCATTTCCGCCAGACTCTCGTCCCCAGCCGGTGCTCTGAGGTCCGTGAGGGGGGAACGCATGGGCACATCGATAGAAGAGTGATCTCACCTTGTTTCCACCAAATTCAGCTCCCAATTCGGCTCCGCTGGTCCCTACATTGACCCGTAAAGGGGTTGTCAGTCATACACCCCAGACCGGCGCGCTGTCTACCAGCACTCACACAGAAAATGACGAAATCACTGCCTTCAAACACAATCCACCCGCCCAAGTTCCTCATGTCTCTGGTCCAGAGACTGCCCCTCAACCCCTGTGAACGGCATTATTCCACGCGATAGCCTCCTCTAGACAATCAAATACGGCGACTAATTTAAGTAATAACGTGAAAACCTCGTTTTTTTCCATATTTCCGATTGTGAGCCGGGAACCGGGTTCATAGGCGCGAGAAGGGTAGGCTGGATGAATTTGACTTCCTCGAACCCGGAGAGAGAGAGAGTGGCTGAGTGCCAGTGAGGACGGAAGAACCGAGCCCGTGGTGCTTCAATCCAGTCGACTTGAGGGTTTTGGGCCGCAGTAGGGTTGTGCAAACGCCAAACGCCACCGCTGGGTGGATTCACAGAGTAGGCTGTCCGCTTGGACAGCCTTGTACATCTGCTGCAAGGAACCGAGGAGATTATTTGCGATGGAACCAGTGGAAATCCAAGCGCCGGGTCGCGGTGCAGCGCTGGCAGCTGCAGCACCAAAGACGGACGGAACGGCCGTGGAAATGGCGGCGTCGGGTATGATAGTTGAGGCGTTGCCACTCGAGCAGGAGTTTGCCGAACCGACTTTGCATAATCTTTTCCGCTTGACAGCTGGCAGCCTTGCTGCGGGTGGGCTGGCTGTGGAATTCAGTAGTGAATGTATGGAGTGAGGGCGCACTAAGGTCGTCGTGTTGGCCCTGAACTATTGCTCCACCAACCTCTCGTTGGCCATCTACCAACCCCCCGCAACCAGACCGGGAAGAACGCGCGCAATAATTTCGTCATGGTTACAGAGAACGGAGGGGTATTTGGTGCTGGCCTCCAGTCGAGTTGTGCTACCAGCCGCTGGTGATAGCGCGAGGTTCCAGAAAATGCTTAATGGGCCTCGGCCTCGGCGAAAAGCCGCTCGTACCAGCCATATACCACCATAAACGCGGATATCACTCCTACTCCGCCGAGAGGACCTGGCACTACCGGCATTTTGAATGAAGGGTATTATGGGCCAAAACGAATGAATCTATACCTTCAAGGATAGTATACCCCCTGCCCTTGAGAATCCACCCTAGTTTTTCCGTCGGTTTCGTTAGTCCAACTACATCACTGCACTTCACCCTCACTTCAGTTGAGAACAATTGATCCGGTGCCGACGCCGGCTCCACAATTCATTCACTTCGACAATTCCTTCAGTCTTAATTTCCCGATCTTGAGAATAACGAGCTCTCCTAGTGCTTCATGCTATGGAGTAAAACTAAAAGGAGGTCGGAGGTCAGAGGCTGAAAAGTTAAGGGGTATGCTTTGCCAAAGGATTCCCCCTTTTTTGGAGAGCGGGTATAGATCGGAGGATCGTGTGTGCTTCGAATATACCCTCGATTGCACCAAGTTCTGCTAGAGCGATCTGCGCATATCGCTTTGGTCCTACGGCTGGCACCATGGCTGATGAAGTACGGAATGGTTGCAAACACAGTGCCCAGGACATCTCCTGTTGTTGGACAAACGCTCTTTGACGACACCGAAGGTGCCTCCCTACTGAACTGTCGTGGAAACCAGGGACCTCATCACCAGAGATGGATAGATCGACCACCGAGAGAACTACAAAATCCTTAAAGGTCACTTGGAGCGTATAATGCCTGAAGATGTACTTTGAATCGGGGCAGGGACATTGCCACGGGAGAGGGGCGGAGCAAGTTGAATATTTTGCGCTGTTTGTCCAGTGAAGCTGGCGTGTACAATTTAAGAATTTCCAGCACGGCAGTAGATGGTCGATGTAAATAGTTGGATGGACTCTGGACACGTCCACGATGGTTTCAAAAGTATGCCACGCCTTTAGAATCCCCTGAACAGGTTGCGAGTGTGATCTCGCAAGGGGGCTGATCGATCTTCTTCGAAGATCTTGCATTACCCTCGCTTCTTGGAACACAATGTCTCCTGGACCGAGTTCCTTGACATGGCTTGGGTTGTCCCTCCCAATTTCACCTCGCCAGGAAATGACAACAAGATAACCCACTGTAAGACCTTCGAATACGTGCGGCGTGTCCCGCCGAGTTCGCCGAATCGAGAAATGGTGGTCGTCCTTCCAATCTAAGCCAAGAGCAATACCGGGCGCAACAACGAAATGGACATCTACAGCCCGTGCAGGATCATTGTTAGCACTGACTGTGGGGCAGTTTGTTGGAATTTCCGCGAGATTGATAATACGAAAAAAAATACCCGTGTTTAGGGGGAGGGCCGCTACCAACACGTTACAAAACACAGGTATGGAGACTTTATATACTTGAGAAGTAACCATGTGATTTGGGATACCTCCGGGCATACGATCCTGTGACAATCGGAACGCTGAGGCTCGCACAGCACGCAGCATCCCTATTCCCAACATAGCTGTCAATAGTTTCCAGGCATCGCAACCGTCTCTTCCAGGTAAGAATGCACCATCTGCTCAGTGGCCTGGACGTGCTGCTCGCTGCTTGAGGAAACTGTAATTAGAACCTTGTATGTTCCAACATGGATGAGAGTTCCTATACCAAATTATGAGGTGGTCAAGAAAAAGGGTCGAAGATGAGAAAACGGTGTAGCAAATAGGGTCGTCTTTTCACTCCCTGTATCCGTAGCCGCTGTCTACGGGAATTAATTTGTCCTCCGTTACTAAGATTGTCAACTCCGGGTCCACGCGTTCGGCGACACCGTTCACTGCCAACACCAGCAGCTCGCGATGGCTTGAGGCCTTCTTGGGAGCACGCCCGGTCTCACACGCATCGTGAACTTCAAGAAATGCCTGTAGGCTAAATTTAAGCGGACTAGGATAGTGTATCGGCCGAGTAAAGTTTGGTATATGTGCTTCGTTGAAGGTCTTTGAGCCTCTGCGGCAACGGTGAGAAGGAACGATTGTATATTACACTTACAACTATCCCTGAAGATCAGCATTTACTCGGAATATGGTAGATTTAGGACCTGGTTCGGTGCAACAGTTTATCGAAGAACTCCCCAGAGTCCGTCCTCTGTCGTCAACGATCCCATGGCAGCATCAGATTTGTGTTTCTGGTCGGTACGTCCTAAGTTCAACTGAACGCGAGGGTGGAGGGCTGACAGAGTTCGCTCGATACGTTTGCGGCTCATTACAGCTCATTGAAAGATGGAAGAGGTGGAGGCCCGTGGACAAGAATTGGCGTATCAACGGTCGACAGCGTTGTCCAAGGCAGTACTGTTTGAGTGCTGGGAGTGCGCATCGGGATGCGCATCGGGATGGGCGACAAAAGGGCGGCGTTATAGCCTCAGATGATTGGATAGGAGGAATGTGGGCAAATTGAACGAAGCCCTCAAGCAGAATCGGAGACGGTGGTTGAGGGAACGACGCCGCAGACAGTACTGGGGACTGACCATGGGCGGGCGTTTGAAGTACCCAAGGCTGGTCTGTTCAATTTCGTTCTGCGTTCCTGAGCCACCAATATAAAGGTTTGTACATAGTATACCTTCCTGATTCGGACGGTCCGTTCTCAGGCTACTATATACACTTGAGCCCATTCTTATAAGAACAAAGAAGAGGATATAAGAATTGGGATTTGGTCCATATAAGGACGTCATTCTTAAAGGGAGGCTCTACTTGTGTAGTGTGCAAGCAGTAGATATGGCATCTGGAATCACAGGCAGTACTTGGCTGCAACAGGCTGCGAAGCCAAAAAAAAACATTCTGATGGTGCTAGCACGCAGCACATACTACTCGAAATATTCGATTGAAATGGTTTTACTGAGTTAGCCACGTTTCTCACACGATAATATATTCGCTGCCCAATATTGCACTTGAAGTAGCGCGTGCCGCCTTCTGGGGCAATAACCATATTCGGTTGAATATCGATGCTCATTCAAATTGTCAAACTCTTGCAAAGTTGACACCTTGGGCCAGGGGCGCTTGATCAGAGAAGTTGATAGTGCATGCACTCCAGCGTACGTATTGCTTCCAGGCGTCTCCGCCAGACTCTCGTCCCCAGCCGGTGCTCTGACGACCGTTTGAGGGGAACGCACGGATATACAAACTGAAGGGTGATCTCACCTTGTTGCCACCAAATGCAGCACCAATTTCGGCTCCACTGGTCCCTACGTTGACCTATAAAACGCGCTCTTAGTGACACATACCGCCCTTGGTGCGCCATCTACCAGTACCCACGTTGACGATTCCGCAGTCACTGCCTTCAGGCCCAATCCACTTGCCCAAGTTCCTCATGTCTCTGGTCCAGAGGCTGCTGCTCAACCCCTGTGGAACGGCATTATTCCACGCAATCGCCTCATCTAGGTGATCAAATATGGCGACATTGAGTATCGGTGCGAAGACCTCGTTTTTCCATATATCCTGTGAGCTGGGGTCTGGGTTCTTAGGCACGACAATGGTAGGCTGGACAAAATTGCCTCCCTCGAACCCCGCGAGAGGGAGCGGTTGACCGCCAGTGAGGATGGAAGAGCCGAGCTCGTGGTGCTTCAATACTGCCGACTTGAAAGTCTGGACTGCTGTAGGGTTGTGCAGTGGCCCCAGCAAGGTGGTATCAGCGAGTGGGTCGCCCACTTGGACTGATTTGTACATCTGCTGCAAGGAGCCGAGAAATTTATCTGCGATGGACCGGTGGAGATACAAGCGCCGGGTTGAGGTGCAACGCTGGCCTGCTGTTCCTACTGCACCAAAGAAGACGGAGGGGACGGCCATGGAAAGGTCGGCGTCGGGCATGATAATCGACGCATTGTTACCACCCAGCTCGAGCAGGAGTTTGCCGAACCGATTTTGCACAATCTTGCCCACTTGACGGCCGGCGGCTTCGCTACCGGTGAAGGAGACTGAACTGGCTGTGAAATTCAATGGTGAATGTGTGAAGTGAGGACGCACCAAGGTCGACGTGTTGGCTTTGGGCTAGTGCTTCACCGATGTCTCGTTGGCCACTTACCAACCCTGCAATTGCGCCGGGAAGACCGTTCTCCTCCAACACGCGCGCAATGATTTTTGTCACGGCTATTGAGCACAACGAGGTACTCGATGCTGGCTTCCAGATGGTCGCGTTACCAGCCGCCAGTGATAGTGCGAGGTTCCTGAAAATGCTTAATGGGCTTTGGAGTGGCGGGGTGGGGGGGGCCGCTCGTACCAGCCGTATACGGCCACGGGGAAGTTGAACGCGGATATCACTCCTACTACGCCGAGAGGATTTGGTACTATGGATGATTCGAATGAGGAGTATTACGGGCCGAAAGCGAAAGAGTCTGTACCTTCGAGAATGGTATGTCCCGGTCGTTCAGAATTGACCACCCGTCCATCCATCATTCTCGATAGTCCAACTGCATAATCGCACTTTATCCTCACTTCAGTGGATAATCGATATCTCTTGTGGGAACACAACGCACGATGTCAACAAATTCCTGCACTTCGCCAATTCCCTCCGTCCTGATTTTCCCCATCTCCAGGGTAACGAGCTCTCCTAGTGCTTCACGCTATGCAGTAGTATTGGAAGATAGTCCGAAGCCGAAAAACGGAAGGTGTACCTTTGTGCTGAGGGCTTGTCGAATTTGTCGAAGGATCTCGCCTCGTCGGGGAGCGGGTACAGAGCGGAGGACCGTGTATGCTTCGCGTGTATGCGCGATTGCTTCATGGAATTCTGCTGGAGTGGCCTACACATATCGCTTCAGTACTCCTAGCTGCGGCTAACGAAGTGTAGATGGTTGCACGCACAGTAGTAACACTTGCAAGGACCTCCCCTGTCGTTGGACAAATGCTCTTGACAACATCCCCTGTGCCGCGCCACCGGCCGTCGTACAGACCTGGGATTTCTTCACCGGAGATGGGTAGATCGACGGCTGAGAGGACTGCGGCTGCTCTAAAGGACAATTTACGCGTATAACGCCTAGAAATGAACTTTGAGGCCAACTTTGCACGGATGAGGGACATTGTCACGGGGGAGGGGCGGAGCAAGCTGGATGTTCCGAAGCGGGCGGTCGCGCCGATTTGGCCTTGTTAAAATTTCAGTAGGGGCATAATGAGGTTGGCGTGCATAGTTAGAGAATTTTGTAATTTTTTGGCTTATCGAAGTAAAACAGTTGATATAGAAATTTGAACACGACCACGATGGACTCGCTCGACTTGTACCACACTCGCCAGCAATATGCACTAGGTTTTCCCTTTCATTTAATTTATATTCTGGTATCTAATATACTTTACAGGTAGCTACAAGCCACTCATCGCCGCCGAGCTACCAGACAAGTCCTCGCCCGATTTCTTGCCCACAATACTCTACAAAGCCCGCGCACAAGTATTCTCAGATCCACCAGGAGCACTCGCATCTCTCCCTAAGGATGACTCCAGCTACCCCGTACGCGCCATCCGCAGTCTCGCCACGTATTTCAACGCAAAGTCAGCAGGACACGACGAACAGAAGGATAAAGCGCTTGATGACTTGAGGGACTTGTGCATCGAGATCGAAGGTGAAGAGCTGGATGATGATGTAAAGGGTACCGTACGCGTTGTGGCTGCCGTCGCATTCGTCAAGGAAGGAGAGCTGGAGGAAGCGCAGGAGACATTGCAAGGAGATGGCACAATGAAGAATCTGGAATCGTACGCATTACTATTCTACAATCCTGACGGATCTAGTGCTAAAGCAACCCTAGTATCGCGCTTACAGTCCAGCTACACCTCTCCGCGAACCGAATCGACCTCGCAGCCAAAGAGTACGAAAAGGCAAAGAAATGGGCAGATGACGATATGCTCCTTCAGCTCATCGAAGCCTCCATCGACCTCCTCAAGGGCACCAACAACTACTCCAACCCCTATTCCTTCTACACCGAACAGTCTCATAATCCTTCGTTGACATCCGCACGTCTAATCGCTGCGCGAGGGATCACGCGGTTATTGAGGGGAGAGCTGAAAGAGGCTAGCGCAGACCTCAATGAAGCTCTCAAGCTCGATCCGAACGAGGCCGACGCTCTCGCTGCGAACGTCGCATTGACATGGATCGCAGGACGTGCAGAGGCGGAGGAGATGTACATGTGAGTCATTTACACGGTCCCGCTCATACCGAAAAGTGACTGACGAATACTATTGAAGGTCGTTGAAGGAAAAGGCCCCTTCGCACCCACTTATTGTTGACTTGGACGAGAAGAGCGCGTTGTTCGATAGTCTAATGGCTAAATATCAGGTCCCACCGCCTGCCGTCCCTGCGTAGAAGTGTTATTGCATGGGTTCCATTGCGGGTGGGATGTACAGGGTTTGCTTGTAGATCGCGTAGCCACTGAGGTTTACTATGCGATTCTGTAAGGTTGGCCCATTGGAAAGGGACGACCTCATTGGAGCTCCAGTCAGCGGACTGTGGGATGACTGGGATATGAGCAGAGTCATTATGAATGCAAGAGAGTCCTCCAATTGCTTGTTTATCGGTTGTGGTGTATTGCCTTCCGCCTGTAGAGCATCACCGCTCCTGACTCGGCTTCAACCTGTAAAAGGAAAACGAATCTCGACCCGACCATAGCCAGGATTAATCGCTCGCCATGACGCTCGACGTGCTACTGTTCATAGATAAGAAGGGAGGAAATGCGGAATCAATTCGCGAGTCACAGCGCAAGCGCGGGCTCTCCACGGAGATCGTCGACGAGGTGGTTGCCTTGTACGACGAATGGGTAAAACGTGCGCCAGATCGGACACCAATATTCACATCTAGAGTGTTGATGGCGCGTATTGGATAGTTGATTTCCAGTTGAACCAGCTCAGCAAGCAGATCAACGACACTCAGAAGGAGATCACTGCAAAGAAGAAGGTGCGTCGGTACATGCTCCCTATGTGTCTTAATGTATCTAATGATATATGACCTTTTGTTGGATTCTATGATCGACAGGCGAAACAGGATGCCTCTGAACCACTGGCAAAGAAGGCGGCTCTTGAAGACGAAAAGGCCAAACAACGCCAGACTGTGCAAGACGCCGAATTCGCTATGCGAAAATTGGCTGCTACAGTTGGGAATCTCATTCACCCCAATGTTCCAGTGAGCAACAACGAAGTTCGTTTCTGCAACTTCTTCCTACAAGCAACCCCAACTCATTCTTTCCCTCATCTCTACCCGCGATACTCCAACCCCACAGGACGACAACGCGTTAATAGAGAAGTTCTCCCCGGAACAATACGGCCCCTTAGAAAAACGCACCGACATCCTCGCGCACCACGAAGTACTACTCCGGCTTGGCGCCGTCGACCTTGAGCGCGGTGTAAAAGTGGCAGGTCACCGAGGGTACTACCTTACCGGGCCCGGCGTGCGGCTCAACCAGGCGCTCATCAACTACGGCATGGACTGGATGGAGAAGCGAAATTTCACCCTGATTCAGACGCCCTTCTTCATGCAAAAACCAACTATGTCCAAAACTGCTCAGCTGGACGACTTTGATGAGGCACTGTATCATGTAGGTGCACGGTCGATTGAAGGATTCACAGTGTTGACGAAATGCGGTGTAGGTCTCGGGCGATGGAGACGACAAGTACTTGATCGCTACATCTGAGCAGCCGATCTCTGCGTTCCATATGGACGAGTGGTTTGAATCGCCCGCGAACCAGCTTCCGATACGGTACGTCCTGATCCCATACGCCCCCCTACGATGCTCATGAGTACGTAGGTACGGTGGCTATTCGACATGCTTCCGAAAGGAGGCCGGCTCTGGTGGCAAAGACACATGGGGTATCTTCCGTGTCCACCAATTCGAGAAGGTTGAGCAAGTATGGTTCACTCCATTCATTCACACACCCGTAATACTTGTGATTCGCATTTGACTTTGTTTCCAGTTCTGCGTAACCGAACCAGACAAATCCCAGGAAATGTTCGAAGAAATGGTCACAAACTCGAAAGAATTCTACCAGTCCCTCGGTATTCCATACCGTATCGTAGCCATCGTCTCTGGAGCCCTGAATCTTGCTGGGTCTATCAAGTACGATTTAGAGGCATGGTTCCCTTTCCAGGGGGAGTTCAAGGAGCTGGTCTCGACCACCAATTGCACTGATTATCGTGAGTGTATTCCACTTTCTTATTCCCTTACTTGATGTGGTCATGTTTGGGAGAGGGTAATAACTGACTTCGATTCGCAGAGTCCAGAAAACTCGAAGTTCGATGCGGCTTAAAAAAGCACGATCAAACGAACAAGATCTACGTTCACATGCTCAATGGGACCCTCTGCGCCACCGAACGTGCCCTTTGTTGCTTGGTAGAGAACTACCAGACACCCGAAGTGTGTTTCGATCTTTCGTTTCCTGAACCAGAAAAAAACATGCTGATGTATACCTTGTGGTGACATAGGGCCTACGAATCCCAGAGGTACTCCAGCCGTACATGGGTGGCAAGGATTTTCTACCGTTCACGAAGGAGCTACCGAAAAATCTTCAACGCAAGAAATAAATATTCTCTCCTGTCGTCCGTCTCTCTGTTGAATGGGACCCTGCTCATATCAACGATTTTATTTGGATCATTCTACGTACTGTTCACTGAGATAAGAAATGCCGAATTGGTATTGGACCGTAATGGCACCGATTAGGTGTACTGGCTCACCAGCCAGATCCCGATACGTCATTTCCGATTCCGAAACGATCTCCTCCTTCTATGAGGGTCAATGTCAACGCCGCCTTCCTATCTTCTACTTCGTACTCTCTCGGTTACTCATTTCTTATACTCTGCCCAATAACAACAATGTAATTACAACCGCTCCAACCTAAGTTGAGGTAGAGATGGCGGCGAAAGGTCAATGTCGATCATACTCTCATCTTCCTCGAGGTCACGAGTAAACACGAACTTTTCGATCTTGTGTCCACGGGACTTCAGGATACAGTTGAATGCACTGTTTGAGTTTTCCTCAGTATATAAAAATCCATATCTACACACACACACCCCGTCACAATTACTATGTGATCAACTATACAGAACGTAGGTATTGAGAATAATGATATAATGCCGTATTTAGGGGCGGGGGTGTCTGCTGAAGGAGCTCATGAAATCATCCCAAGCATATCGCGCATATGACTCTTCCAGGCCAACAGGCGGGAGTTGCTGTACATGGTGGTGGGGTCCGTGAGGGTGGATCGAGGTCCCAGGGCCGATTTCGTATTGGGCTACGAAGTCTCCAAGCGGAGGTAGCCGTTGGTTGCTAGGATGCGACGATGGGCCGGGCCATAGCTGAGGGTATGCATAGCCCGGGACTTCTTGGTATGGCGTGTGAGCCCGAGGCCTCTCGATGTGCTCACTTGGCAAGAGACGGGGCACAGGCGCTTCGATGGGTCCCTGGTCTTCGGCCTGGATCTGTACAAGGGGTTCGGATGCACCGGAGCCTCTTGATGGCGGTGTTCTTTGCGAGCTTCCCGTGGCGGTTCTGCGTGGGCGTGTCGTACTGGTGCACCCCTGCAGGTGACCAGGTGCCGGAGCCCCATTATTAAATATCTCCATAGGGGCTTCGCCCAGTCGGCTTTCGCGATAGCGTCTCCTAGCCTTGATGAGCATTTTAAGGAGATGTGGCAACGGGAGGTCTCCATCGTCAAGAGAAGCTTCCACGTCCCGGGGTATGCTTCCTTGGGCTAGGGTGGCTTGAATCAGCTCTTTGAGAGCCTCGAGTTGTGCCTAGTTTGGATTGGTGAGAAACGCGACTTTGAAAGTAAATCGAGCCCTTACCTGCGGCTCCTGAGCTAAGGTTCCGGCCATATACCGATAAGCCACCTCGAAGTGCTGCAATGCTTCTTGGGTAACAGCATTTCCTGGTACCATGACTATCAAGGCTCCTAGGGAAATCTAGGGAAATTATGATTGATTCAACCTTCGATGCTCGGGACTGTCCGTACCGAAGCATTGAAGAGCTTGTCTTGCCACAGAGGAATACGATTGTATATTGTCGATAATTGTTGCTGAATAGTCTGATGTTGACGAATCAAAGAGCAGCCAACCTCGAGGCTACATTGTCGTGAGTGCCAGAGCAAGATGGCATGCGCTCCTATGCTCACGTTACACTGACGGACTCGGCATATCGGCTATGGGAGAAGTCATCGTTTATCGCTTCGACAAGTGCTCGATTGCATGAATCACGATGCAGAATGAGTAGAGCTGTGGCCTTCATTGTAGAACGAGCGTGAAGTTGTACTGCTTTGCCTCGCTGAACATCTAATTCGGCGTTATTCAGTACTTCCCAGGGCATCGAATGTTCTTGCAGCTTCTTGCTGATACGCAAACAGGACGCATAAGAGGGCTGGTTCCGGGAGATAATGACATATTCGAGCACCGGCACGATGCACTCTTCTGCGAACGTGTGTTTGGAGCGAAGAACTGCTGCATACTGAGTAAAAGGAATGCCAGACTAAGTCCACGCTCTCACATCGATTCTCCACCTCCGATTCATTGATATCAGAAAAAGGCATTTTGCAATCGAAGTGCAAGGACGAGGCGCTTGGTGGTCGACCGGTCCAGAGTGACTGCAATCATCGGTCAACTCTGCGATTAGCCAGGAATGAGTATCACGTACCAGTAACCTATCGAATGTAACAAGCTCCCAAAATGTCTGTCGCCTGGCGAGGGTCTCCTCTGCAGACATGTTGAACCGTGATGGTTCCAAATCTGGACGAGTTCTAGCGAAGGAGTAGTAGACTATGTGGACGACACTCACGCAACCCCATCTACGTTCATGTCAGTAACAAAGATAGGTGAAGGGGTTGGTGATGCTCACTCCTTGTGACAGTGCAGTGGCGAGCCCTATTAAACCATACGCCTCTGTGCGAAGACGAGCGGTCCCACTAAAGTAGAAGTAGTGAGTGATCCCACAAATAGTTTGTATGGTAGTTAGAGTGGTCTCTCCAAAGATGGAATCAACGGTAAGAGCAGCCTGTGCAAGCAATGCAAACTGCGAGTGACTGAGTTGACGGTTTTCCGCTTCCAGGAGGCATGCGAGTGCCATAACGATGAAAAGCAAGCCAATTTCATGATTTGAAACTTCCTTGTGTCTCTCTGCTGGAGGTTGATATAGCGGAGTGATGATCTGGTCAATTAGGAAGGTCCGCGAAGTGATGAAGCAGCTGAGGTGGAGTTAGTATCGTTACGGCTAGAGTATTAAGAAATGACCTACATCAAGCCGAATACATCATAAAAGTTTTGAACCAGCCGTAACGCAACGTCATGGTCAGGCAGGAACCACACGATTTGGTCACGTAGACCCTCTATAGGGGTCAAACATGATACTGGAAACGATGTGGCCGCCCGGTGTACTGCCGCAGGAAGCTGGTGTACAGAAGAAGTTTCGTCCCACTGCGGTGACAATTTTCATGAGCCTGATCATGGCCGGTAGAGAGAGAGGCCCCTTACCTCTGCACGATCAGCTGAGACTGCCTGCGGAGTGTATAATTTAGCACAACACCTTGCGAGCTAGGGCCGTCTACTTGCCACGATCCAATTCGGGGAATTTAAGTCCTTGAAGACATCTTGTTCGGGCATATCCAAGGGTTCATCGATTACATCTTCATCCTCCTCTGCAGCGATTATTCCCAAGTGCTCGTTCTTGAGAAGAGGGTGCGTGGCTTGTGAATGCTGAGCATGTGACGAAGACAGGGCTTGCTCTAATTCCAGGATGCGAGTGGTCAAGTCTCGTATCTTCCTCTCGAGCATATCTGGAACGTTTAAATATCTGGGTCGCCGAGATTGTCAATGAAACTACTGAAGTCGAGGAGGGAGTATGTGTACCTGCCACCTTTACCTGCCGATTGCATGACGCCGTTGGGACACAGCGCTTGGCATCCTCTCGCGACACAGCTTGAACAAGGCACCTGCTTTGAGCAACGGACCTAGGCTCGGGGTTAGCAAACGGAATAGGAAATTCCAAGATTAAGAGGTCCAATAATGGAGATAAGGTGCGCACCTTCAACCTGAATAGAGAATGGTAGATAAGTGTTGTCAGATCCGTCGGAGCATTTCCTTCATGGCGTCGGACACGGAGAAAGCTTACCGCCGACACTCAGCGCAGGCTGGAAGCGCCAGTCAATGGGGAGTGTGGCTTGGCTGGATTGATGAGAAATAGACTCACAGACTGGCCCACGGCGACCTTTAGCTGGGGCTTTTGACATGGCGTCAGCAAAGTTGGGTCAGGATGCAAGGGAAAGATGATCATTCAAGAGCCCGCCAGCAGTGCAGTTTATAGTACCGAAACCGTTTGTGCTCAAAAACGTTTGTGCTCAAGGTGGCTGACTTCTTGGCTATCCGGTTTTCTAACGTGCACAGGCCCTTTCACCTCTCCCGACGCTTCGAAGAGTCAGTGAGTTCCACAAACGATGCCACGAACGAGCGCGGTGAAGGATGCCCGTCTGCGACTTGATATCTGCCCTGTTGTTCGGCTACCGTTGTCCCCATTCTCTCGACCCAGTTCAGGGTCCATCTGTCACGACATCTGAGCGCAAGGCCCCTTGGCTCGTCCAATTTGCCGCCACCCGAGGAACGCCGTATCAGATTCCTTCACACCCGTGGATCGTCCAGATCACCCAGGTTGATGGTGGCTGGTCGGATCTGCACACAGCCATTGGATCAAACTTACCTCCAACTGCTCCGAGGGTCATCAACTCTTTTTTTAGAGGGTGAGAATATTGGTAAATTACCTTATTTACCCACCTTGCCTCCACGCATGAGCGTTTTCCCTATCGGCTATTTCGGCCCCCCGCCCGCGTGCTCTGAATTCAATCTCCCTAAAGCGATCAACATACACGACAAGCCTGGGTGAATTCACACAGCCACGGCGAGTGGCGATGGAAGTTCGTTCGGAGCTTTCGGTGAATATGTTGGAACAAGGCAAGGAAAGCCTACATATCAAGTTCACTCCAAATACATAAAGACATCTCCTTCATCTCAATGTCTTCGTTAGTATGCCGGTCCTGGGTTCGCTCACAAAGCCACTCTTTATCCCCATAAGTGCTGAGGACCACAATCTCTCCCTTCTTAGCGGCCTGACCTTGGCGTCCGACCTCGGTTGAATCTTGCAGAAGGACAGCCCTGGACCCCCGAAACTCTTGTCCCTTCGGGTACACCGGTTCCAAGATCTCGATCGGAACGCCTCCAGTTTCATCACGATCAGGGAATTGAACTGTTGCAGTATGGTTGTCACGGCCAGAAGCGCCTTCCAGCACGGCGACCAGCTTGACTTGTTGCTCATCGAACTTGCCCCCGAACCATTCGCTATTGTCCTTGAACTTAATATTCAAGCCAGGGATTCGGAAATCCAGCAGCCAGTTCTTGCGCTCCTCTGTGTGAGTGTCAGTGACATGCAGTCGGGCGATGGAAACCATACCAAATGCATGCTGTGGGTCACCAACTCGGCTGTAGTCCTGGTACGGGGCCGGAGTTTCGCTGACGAACGGTGTTGGGGCGCTATAGGTTCCGGGTGTTGGGGCTCCAAAGGCCCTCGGTGTTGGGGCCGAGTACGGCGCTGGTGTTTCGGCGGAGTATACACCAGGAGTTGGAGCGCTGTACCCATAGTTGCCCGGGGTAGGTGCAGCTGCCGGTGTCAGTGCAGATACATATGGAGTCGGAGCACCGGCATAGGGCGTTGGGGCACCGGCATACGGAGTAGGTGCTCCAGTGTATGGGGTCGGTGCTCCATTGTACGGTGTCACTGCCTCATTACCCTAGAAAAGAGTAAGAAAGCGAACACAAGTCACCCAGAGAAGTCAACACGACTGACCCAGACGTCCTTGGCTGCTGAATTACCCCAACCATCGTTATCGGCATTCCCTGATGATTGCTTCCAGCCCGGAGTAGCACTGCCAGCAGGTTGACCCCACCCAGAGCCTGAACTAGGAGCATTCGAGTTCGAATTTGAGTTGGTATATGGGTTGGGCGTCCGTGAACTTGCATTCCAACCTGGGGTGCGTCCTCCTTCAGCGTAGGGATTTGGTGTTCGCGAGCTCGCGTTCCATCCAGGTGTCCGACCACCGTCGCCGTAGGAATTGGGCGTCCTAGACGAGGAATTCCACGCCGGTGTCTTGCCACCTTCGTAAGGGTTGGGTGTTTGCGAGTGAGCACTCCAAGCTGGGGTTTGGCCGTTGGCATATGGGTTGGGCGTTCGACCTGAGGCACCCCAACCAGGAGTTCGACCTCCGTCTTGTCCCCAGCCAGGCGTCCTCCCACCGTCGGCTGTGTACGGATTCGGTGTACGGTTGTTTGGCACGGGTGTGCCCCATGCGGACTGGGTCGCACCACGAGGAAGGCCGGGCTGGAGAAAACCGCGCCCAAAATCTTCCAGTTGCTGAATCTTTCCATCTGGTCTGGGTGCCACGCGTGAGCAATGTGGCTAAGAGGTAGTACTGGTAAAACCTACCCTCGCCGTCGTAGCTTCAGTTTTTCCACAGTGACAATCTTATTGGTTGTATTGAGTTCAACTCGGCAATGGTCACCATTCACGTCCTTGATTGAGCCAAGGTATCCTTTTTGCGGGCCCTTGACAATGACGACGTTAACTCCAATAAGTCGGTCCCTCGGTCCCCGAGACATGCTGGGAGCACCGCCCTGTGCATTGAGTAAAGCGGGGTTCATCTTCGACAAGTCAACGGCGGCTTTGGTACCACCTTTTGGCGCAATGGGCTCGAGCGACCGACACCGGGCCACGAAGATACCGCCGTTTTGAGTAATGTCCCGATTGTGAAGGAACGCATAGAACGCTTGATGGATATGAAGAACGACCCCTCGGCGGTTCTGCAGGGCTGGGGTCAGTCAAATCACCTCCTGGTAAGAGCAGGCGAACTCACCTCTCCGTCAGTCTCCTTAACATTGTCGCCGACCCGCAGTTCATGTCCATTTGCATCAGTCGAAACGACCCGTCGGTTGTCCTTTCTCATCGTGATCTGGTGCGGCTGGACGAGGCGTACTTGGCCATTGTGGTCAAGCACACGGAAAGAATCACGTTCAACGCGATAGATGACACCGACAGTTTGCTGGCTAATCGGTAATGAGTATTGGGTAACTGGGCCAGCTTGATAACTTACTCGAGTTGGACGAGGTCATGAAGTTCGTAGTTGCCAACGATGTTAGATCCAGATCCGACTTCAGCGGCTGTACGAAGGTCCTTCGAAAACACTTCAACCTGCGAGTGCGGTCAGGGAAGTAATGGGCCGACCCGAGGTGAGAGGCCCACCTGCTCCTCAGTCAAGTCTGACAAGAACGTAACCTTGTCCCTATTCACAGAGACCACGAGACCAGTCTCGTCGACATTTTGTCCATTCATGACCTTAACATGGTCACCTGGTCGGAATCTCTTTCGCACAGTTACTGCCGGCACCTCCAACTTCTGCCCTTCGAAATCGAGTACACCTCTAATAGTGACCACATCGCCGAGGATAGTTTCGACGACACCCTGAGCACCAATTTGTTCTCCTTGGAATACTTCGACATTGTCACCAGGACGCAGAACGACCACCGCCTGGTTTTTCGCCGCCTCTGCAAGCGCACTGAGGTCAAGGCTTCCAGCCAGTCCTTTCTCCGCACCCTCATTTTGAGAGGCGAACTTTGCTATCTCCGCGAGAGTAGGATTTACGTTCTCGATGCTGAGTGCCGATACTCGTACGTCCTTTTCTATGAAACCGTCCGTGAAGGTGTCACCTTGGAAGACCCATGATCGACCACGTTTCGTCGCTGCCTTCTTGCCGTAGATACGGAGGACTTCTTCAGGGTTAAAGAAACGAGCGGGAGGTCGATTAAGGGCATTGTTCCCAGCTGCTCGCTTCTTTTTGATTTTGCCGTCCGCACCGACGATATCCGCCTCTTTGGGGTTCATATCAATACGCGGAATGAACTTAAGCCCAGCCTCTTCCCCGTTCTCTGTCACATCCACTACCTGGGCAAGGTCTCCCTGATACTTTCCGCGCTTGATGCGCACCCAAGAACCGGGAGTAATGGTAATCTCCTTTTTTTTGAGTTGAAGCAAGGGTGCCATTTCGTTGATAGGCACGAGGACGGGATCGCGTTTGAAGACACCGACCAACCCATTGATGGCGTGAATTACAGCTTCTTTGCTGCGTGATTCGACGTATACGATACCAGGGAGTGACGAGCGCTCGAAAGCGGAGATGATTTGCAAAGGATGAGCCTTGAATTCGAGGTCAATAGCTTTCTTGATAAGACTAAAGACAATATCTCTCTCCCGCCCAGTCTGGATTGTTGATTTAGCGTATATCTATGTTATGAACACTTGTTGAGCCTACCTTGACTTTAATTTGCCATAAGTTCGGGTCGATGACACTAGGCATAAGCAGGCGTTGCGGTACTTGTTCCAGATCTTTCAAAGAACGACTCGAGTGGCCATATTTCTTCTTGAGGTCCTTGGCAAGTTTGTCGAGATCCATTTCCTCTTCATTTATGCGTTTCGAATCTAGTCGTGCGTGGGCAGCGGCACGGTCTGGGCCAGCGTCCTCTTCGTCGTCGTCCATTACGTCCCGGGCAACGAAACCTGAATGATTATCGCATGAGCGTTGCTCATCCAAATGGCTGTGAAATACAGACCTGCTTCTTCCTCATCTTCCTCATCGTCTTCGTCCTCATCGTCATCTACTTCAGCTTGCAAATCCAAGAACGGATTGATGCCTTGATCTTTGCGCCGCCGCTGTGCTAAGTCTCAGCGCCAAGCATCACCCTGCGAGAGGATGCCGACCTTTCGCTTCGCATTTTCGCCTCCGGCCTCCTCATCTTCGTCTTCGCCTTCTTCGTCTTCTTCCCCTTCCTCATCGTCATCCTGGAGGCGCTTTCTTTTGCGCGCCGCCTTGTCATCTGAAAGAACTTGACCTGGGCTGCTGGCGCGTTCCTCAACGCCGTCCATTACGTCGTCCTCCGGGTCGCTGTCCATTCCTGTCGACCAATGAGAGTGCTGAAAAGACCTAGTCGTGGTGCAGGTCCAAGGTGCGAACCATGTTTGGTTCACAAATAAGTGCGACTTGGCCGCGACGTTGTCTTGACTAAATGCTCGAGGACCTCCCAATTGACCTGCTGCCAGACATCCTGTGTCATTTGACTCGACCTGAGCATTTGTCGGCGTGTACGCTCGTGAACAGGACCTTTAACTTGTACACCACTCGCGAGCTCTACAGGCGTGTCGCACTCTTCCCCTGGCAAAGGTTCGTTATACCGTTCTTATATGGATAAATGTATAATACCCTTGTTTAGCAATAGCAAGGATAGAGTACGCGTTATCCTTATCTTAATGGCCGCTTGCCCTCATCTCGCTGCAGGTCGTCCGGTTACTTGAGACATTGTCGAGCAATATCCGGGTTTCCTCGTGCGTTCACATTCTAGGTAGTACAATCGACTACCCATTTTGAGTGACACTCATCATACTCAATAGAACTTCGGGTTTTCCCTAAAGCTGACGAATCCAAAGTCACATCACAGCTCTGTGTTAACGCGTTAAACAACTGTGTGAATCTTCGGGCTGTTACGTGGACGCGCGATGGTTCACTCACTGACGAGATAATATCGATACTGGCGACCAAAAGAATCAAATATCTCGAATTTAATGCACACGCAGGCAGTTACTACCACCCAGAGTCTCTGACGCGTTTTAGTTTCCTAACCACTCTCTTCCTCCTGATGCCTGACAGGAAGACGATTGATATCCTGCCTCAGTGGATCAGAGCAACGGGAGAAAGCGTCCGCTCCATTACCTTTCTTTGCAAGGTATATATCCCCCTCTGTCATTTATTATAACGCAGTTGACAAACATAGCAAGCAACTTTTATCACTGACGGACACCTGGAACAAATTTCCTCACGTACCCCCAATCTCGAGCACTTCTCAGTTACCAACTGTACCAAGATAACAGAGAAGGGTATTCTCTCCATTTTGAATGCAAACCGGGATGGAATTCGTGGGCTGTCATTGGAAGGCATGGGTTCAACTTTTGTGTGTTCTCTCTCATAGAAACAATTTATTCTAATTACAAAGGCATTGCAGGATTGGGATCAACTGATAGCGAAAGTGATCGAATTCAATGTTCTGCGTCGTCTCTTGAAGCTCTCGGTTACGATCCCTGACCAAACGGAGCAAATGCAGCGCGTGTTGCGACTCAGTGAAGCCTCGGACCTGCGGGAACTCAGCTTGTTTCGAGTAACCTCCGCACATTGGTCGTTGACGCCCGACTTTGTTTCTGGTCTTGTCCAACAGCACGGATCAAGTTTAACAAAACTTGCGGTTATGAAGATACTCGTTCCCACCTCCGTCCTGCGCCTGCTGTGTCACGGTTGCCCAAATATAAGCAGCCTCTTCTTCGTCGGCGAACAGGGAAAACTGGTGAGTCTTGAACCCTGATAAATGCGGTTTCGTGCAGCATTCCCCATGTTCATAAATCCAGGACGAAATTTCGGGTGCAATTTCGCATCTTCGGCATCTCAGTGTGATGCATCTCACCTTCTCTTTTGCCATCGACGAAGAGAGCGAAGCGTACGGCGATGTCGACATTGTTGATGACCGGTCCTCCTTGCTTGCGGTTGTGGAGAAGTGCTCACCAGAGCTGCGCCAGTTCGGGGTCAATACTCGTGTATGGACGGTGCGTCCACCTGCGCGACCACTATCAAATGGTGCTCACCGTCCCCTGGGTCGCAGGTCAACAAGATTTTTCTTCAAGGACCAAGCGGAGAATGGATACGTACAGTTAGCCTAGGCCAATATGAGAGGCTGGAGATCCCTGAGGCATTCCTGGTCGTCCGCTGAAGGTCATCCGCTGAAGTAATATTCGATGGTCAATAACCAGCTAATTATTTATGTAGCGTCCCAAGCGCCTCCTTGACGTACGAAGCACCAGAGACCAGTAGAAATTAGATGAACAACCACTGTCATTGAGTTTGCGAATTTATCACTAGTGATTAAGGACTTCAGACTACGCGAACAGGCCCCTAAAGGCCTTCTTCTCCTTCTCTCTCTTCTCCTTTCTCCTCGTCCGCACCTTGTCCAGCTCAGCTTTCAGCGCTGCATCAGTACCACCCAGCAGCCTATCTGCTTCAATAAGGTCCGCCTCTGCCTCTTCGTCTTGCTTGGACGCAGTGTATGCGAGGCCGCGTCGATAGTGCGCTTTCGCCCGCTCCGTAGCGGTGATTTCCGGGATATTGAGGACGCGAGTTGCACTTTGTATGGCAACCTGTGGGGCCGCGGGGCCGACTTTCAACGCCGTTAGGGCAGTATTGAGCAGTACCGGTACGCGAACTGAGTGGAAGCCGTCGGTGAGTTCCTTTGGTGTGTCTGCCGGAAGGGAAGGGTGCAGGTCCAAGTAGCGAGTGGCCTCTGAAGAAGGGGAGAACCGTCAACTATGAAAGATAGGGCGAGCTGGGAGACTGCCTACTTTGATACTTGGTGAAGGCACCTTCGACGTCGCCTTTCTTGAACAAGACATTGGCTGCCTCGCGCACATCCTTAGCGATTTTGAGCGCAACTTCGGGGTTGTGAACGTCGCTATCTTCGTCATCCGGCCAGTCTTCATAGGGGTCACCACCTTCACCCACAGGTACCGGTTGAGTTTGCAAAGACGGGTTGTCGGGTTGGAGCTCTCCACAATCGATAATAACTACAGGGCTCTGCGGTACGTCACCGGCGGAGGTTTTGCCGTTTTCAATTTCCCGCACAACAGACTTCCCTTTAATTACTTGGCCGAAGATGATGTGACGGCCATCAAGGTGCGGTGTAGGAACCGTTGTGATGAACTGTGAAAATATTCAGAACGGTTTTTGCATGCCTCGAGGGTGTGTACTCACGAATTGCGATCCATTTGTGTTGGCACCCTATCAGAAAACTCTAGTCAGCACGAAGCAGAGAGGCAAAATGTGTCAAAACTCCCTTACGGCGTTTGCCATTGACAGGAGGAATGGTCGATCGTGCTTGTACTCGGGGAGGAACGCCTCATCCTCGAATTTCTCGCCGTAAATGGATTCGCCGCCAGTCCCATTTCCAGCAGTGAAATCTCCACCCTGGATCATGAACCTGGGTTTAATCGGTTAGTATCTGGACTGGAATCACCCAGAGAAGGCCGACCCTTTGATTATTCGGTGGAATGAGCTGCCCTTGTAACACAGCGGTGTCCCGAGTTGCCCTACACCTTTCTCTCCAGTGCATAAAGCGCGGAAGTTCTCAGCCGTCTTAGGCACAGCATCGTTGTAAAGTTCAAAGACGACTCGACCCCTGGGCCGACCGCCGATTTCGATATCGAAATAGGTGAGAGGCCTTTTCTCGGTACTCATGATGGCACCTAGGGTGGTGTTTCGATACCGTGGACGGGTTCAAGAGCTGTGGGCTAAATAAATGTATTTGTCGGGCGTCTTTTTCGCGAACGCTCTAGAAGGTTTGCGAACCATAGGCGCGGCCTCTAACGGCAAGAGTTTGGTCCGCAAGAGGAGGTGCTCAAGGGTTCGTCTCCAAATCCGATGGGCTGGCTATGGGAATATCAAGGATCTTTTGCTCAAATTGATGAGAAAGGCTTCCAGCCACCCTCGCAGATGAACAATGCATAACTAAATCAGTCTCATTTGAGACAAACAACTAAGGACAAGGCCAAGTCGAGAACGTGATGCGCAAATTCGACGGTTTGTTCAACTCTGGTAAGAAGCGTACAGACACAGCGCACAATGAATCAAGGATGTGCCCTATTTGGCGCAGTTAAGACAACGATGTGATGATAGTTTAGAATGCGAAACGGAGATCGAGCCGCCGGTTTCCTTCGCTTTTCGTGGTGAGGTAATGTTGTTGCTCCTATTCAATACAAGACGGGAATGAGCCATCTGAAGATCACTATAAAGAGAAGGATACAAATTTCGTTTGTCATAACTTGTCCCTCCGATGATTCACCTCTCGATAGGTCAACGCGTAAATCGCGATGTTCAAGTAAGTAATTCCTATGAGAACGAGATTTCCTCCCTTGTATAATGGCTTGTCATCTGTCCGGTAGACATTGGAAACAATAACCGCACTGGAGGGAAGTGAGCACAACGCACGAAAGAACAAAACCTTTCACTCACTCCAGCTGAAAAGGAATGTTGAACAGGCTTGCAGAGATGATACGTGTCGCACCCCTGTATTTCGCGATGCCCGAGCGATTTGGATTGGTGGATGTACGGGAGTGCGGCAACGAATGTGACTAACACAAAGTACACCTATCGGGATACTGCCTTATTGAAAGTGTACAAAGCACACTAACCGCCTAACGCTCAAAATTGGTAGCAAATCCAATTGTGGAACGTACCAGGAGTGAGATTACAAAGGTACGCAGACAAAGATTAGTGAATAGATACGCTACAATAAGTAAGCTGCCAGCATTGATGTGACACCTCCGGTGATCGCGGATGGGATGCTGAGCAAGTTCGGTGTCGGAAATTCATCGCGGTCATCAAAGGCAGATTTTAGATGATGTAGTGTTTGAGCAACGCGAAGGTGGAAGACCTCCACGATTTGAAAGAGGTTCCCCAAGGGGATATACAATAACCAACCACCAATGCTCCATTTTATAGATGTCAACGAGGCAGCGTCACCATACACGGCTGGTATCAGTTTGCTGAGTTGCCATGATACGCTGTTGATATACTGGAGCCTTGGTGCAACAGACGGGGCTCATAGCGAATGGGATCGATTAGTGAAGGACGAAGCTGCTTTGTAGAACCATGATGCCTAACAATCGCAAATGCTTACAGGGATACTGAGGCGGTGTTGAGGAGTAAGGCTTGGTTGTTGACCACTTACGACGACTATGATGTCTTTGGATGATCCCTCAAAACTGAGAGCGAGGTATGGTCAATCAGATACTGTGTACTATGGAAAGTGTCTTGATGCGGTGTCCTGCAGCGTGGACTTAGAATTGGCGACCCTGAGTGAACCCTTGTTGCCAGTGGATGAGCCAGCGGCTATGGATAAATTCGACTGTGTTGAGAAGACCCTCATAGTCATCAGTGTGAGTACAGTCTTAGTGGTCGTGTTTTCCTAGACTAATGAGGTTCTGTCCTTGCAGTTCGCTGTCGTGTTGACGCTCACTGCTTCAGCGATTTGGCTTGATCTCCAAAAGATAGACCTGTAGCGGGGCACATTTATCGAGGGTATCTCATCGCACCGTCTTGAGCAGACATTACCCTGCGCGCTCTTCCGCCTTCCGCCTTTGCCTTCCGCCTTTGCCCATTATCATCGATGATCCAAAGATTCCCGTCGCTGTCAAAACAGAAGGGCACAACAAAGTGTCACCTCAGTCCAGATGGACACACCTCAGAACGTGTCACACTGGCGGCCGCACCTCGCCTGGC